>Ga0315293_10006621_pt1 | contig 10824 bp, 16 predicted proteins | sample YL17G13_20_MG_FD_203071 | JGI IMG/M metagenome (GOLD analysis project Ga0315293, IMG submission 203071) | Sediment microbial communities from Yellowstone Lake, YNP, Wyoming, USA - YL17G13_20 | ecosystem: Environmental > Aquatic > Freshwater > Lake > Sediment | place: USA: Wyoming | collected... | reverse complement strand
GCGAGACAGCTGAATACCTGCGCATTAAGAGAGAGATTGAACTAGACCGAAAAATGCGGGATCTTTGAAAGGACTAAACTGATTTCTTCTTACTGCGCGAAAGGTTTAAATATACATATGTATACAAATGTATATGGAAACTACCATACGGCTCACACAGGTGACAAAACAGGAGCTTGATGCGTTTAAGCAATACAAGAATGAAAGCTATGATGAATTAGTCAGGAAACTGATTTATCTTGCAAAAATGTGTGAAAAAGAGCCAAAATTAAGCCAAAAAACAATCCTGGAAATAAAAGAAGCGCGAGAAAGAATTAAGAAAGGCGAGTTCTACACTGAAGAAGAGGCCAAGAAAATACTTGGCATATAAAAGATGTATCAGTTGATTTTTGGCAAGAAAGCTCTTGACTTCCTCAATAAACTTGAAAAAGAAACAAAAGAAAGGATCTGGAGTAAACTTCAGCAGTGCAAAGAGGATCCTTTTCGTTTCCTTGAACACCTTGAAGAGATTGAAGGCTTTAAGCTAAGAGTTGGAGATTATAGATTGATAATTGCCGTGGATAATTCTGTAAAAACCTTAACAATTCTGAAAGTAGGGCACAGAAAGCATATTTATGAGAATTAGGGACTCTTCCGACTGATATTGCTGGAACACTTGCGGTAAGGTTTTATGCGTAACTTACTAAGATATCAATATGAAAATAGACTGGAAAAATCCCGACTATCTAAGAAATGTCTACCTGGTCTGGCTGGCGGCGATAGTATTTTTATTCGTGTATGCCTCGCAGGTGCATAACTACAGCAACCCAGTTGGGGCTCTCTTTTTTATCGGGATAATTTTCTCTATGCCCGTACTATTGGCGCTTAACCTTGTATTCGGAATACAACTGGCACGGTCCCATAAAAAGTCTATTCTGTGGACATTCGGCATTTTGTGTTTTGGCGCAATAACAATACCTGTACTGCTATACGTGGTCTACAAAGGAAAGAAGAAATAACTGGCTTGGGCCGAAGTAATTTTTAATCTGGTGGTCCGGGTTTCAGCCTTATCAATTTGCCCATTGATTTGCGTGAGTTCCTGATGCCTAACGGCACGCGGTCGTGAACGTTGTATTCCAGGTAAGGTTTGGGAAAGTCTATGGGCAGACATAATCCCATGACTGTGCTCGGGCGCTGTATCGAATCGTAAAATTTCTGCGAGGCCGGATTTCTGCATGCTCCTGAAACTAATAACGCATCGAAATCACAGGCTTTGGCATAATCCAGCAAACCCTGGAGAGCGATATCAGAAACAATTTTTCGTGCAAAGAGATGGCTTTTTGATTCAAAGGAATCAACCAGTAAAATCTTCTGGTTGCCCATCAAACCAGGCGCGCCTGATTTGGTGTAAGCTGTTATTGCAATTGCGCTTTTGTCTCCTGCTTTAAGTTGAACAAGCTGGATTGCAGGATTAAGGAGATAGCCCGCATACAGGTCCATAAATTTGGACTTATAACCTGGAAATGCGCAACAGCGGTATTCATCATATGTTGGCATATTTGCAAAAGATTTCGGCAGCACAGAAATTTCTATAGAGTCCGCTTTGATTTCATCTTCTGCCACCATGAGATTTCTGGAAATCTCTGTTGCCTTTTGTGCAGGCTTTCCACTCAGACGGTGCTGAGAAAGCTGGTTTAATTCTTCTTTTAGTTCTTCAATGCTATAGCTATCTTTCAGATAAGTTCTAGTCTCTTCAACCAAGAGGTTTTTATATTTCCGAATCAGCTGCTTGTGGTGAGCTATGTGAGCCTTTGCATTTTCGTCCCTTCCCCTTGACTCCTTCAACTTAGCCTCCCAATGGATCAGGCCGTTTTCCGCATTTCCGAGTTCTGTGAGCTCTTCCCTAAACTCTCTGGCTGGTGTGTGCATCAGAAAAGGCATCCTGATGACAAGAGGAATTGAACCTTTCTTTATTTGCCTGATTAAATCAAGACCTTGCTCATACAGGCGCTGATTGGCTGCTTCATCAAATTTTAGGCCGGGTATCGTGCTGTCTAATACGTAAGATTTGTTGAACCTGAAGAATGCGTCAGGTGCTGGCAGCAGGGATTTCTGGAATTCTATGTATTTATCAGGGTCTGCCAGAGCATCAAGGTGCGGGAATATGCTTTCAAGGCCTTGCTGGCAATCTGAATAATACAACTCATTCGAAATTATCTTAACAGTGTCGCTAACAGCTCTTGCTGCATGGCCTTCATATTTATCAAGCGCTGCAAGGTACACATCTAAATTGCTCGCACTTTTGCCTATAACTGTGGATATGGACAATGCAACATCACGGATATTTTCAACGTCCATGCTATCCAATTTTGAAATTACTTTGCCTAAATGCGCAGAAGCCTTTTCAGCAGTGTGCCGACAAGCTGGGTAAACCAAGCCCAGACGGTAACTTTCGTACTTTCCAAATAACTTTGCTGCAGGTTTAACATAGTTTGGTGCGTGAATCGCGATTGCGCCTAATGCTTTTGCTATTTGGTTTTTAATACGTGCAATCTCGTTTTCAAAAGAATCTGATTCGTCTTCGAAGGATGCTTCCACTTTTTCAAACAGCCATTTATTTTCCTGCAATGCGCTTGCAATTCTTTGCCTGTTTGCGGGGTCTTCTGGTATTTGTTTAAGAAAATCCCTTCTGCCACGAAAGTTGAGACCTAGTTGATTGACTATATCCTCCAATGTTTCCATTTCAGGCATTTTAATTGTATGCTGAAAGCTATAAATTCTTAAACTTTGGCTGGGGGAACGGACAAAAGTGTTAAAAATTGCCACGGGCTTTGGTGGGCATGGCCACATCTCACAAATTATCTGATATATTATTGGGACAAGCAGGCGGCAGCGAGTTTGGAGTTATTGGAAACGTGAAGGAGTTTTGTGATTATTTCTGGAAGAAATATGGATTTGTTTTACGATACCCGGTTGCTTACATCAAATGTGCTTACCTCGGAGGGCATTCAGAACATAAATTTGAAATGGCTCCTGGATATTTAGTTTTGACAAAATACGGACTGATATTTTTCTCAAGAATGCCAGAAGAGAAATTCACCATTAACATTCCTTTCAGCGCAATTGACTGGAATCTTATGTTTATAGAAAGCAAAGGCTTCCAAAGATTAGCTTTGACTTCAAGGAACCGGGATAAATTTTTGGGGTCTCTGGAAAACCTGGATATTACACAAGAAAGCAAAAAAATTCTTTCAAACCTGCCAGATGAAGCCGCTGCATTGGCAAGGCAGAAATACAATAAAAAGGAAATAAATTATTTTGTTTCATCAGTCGTGAATTTTGTGTCTATAATAAAGAAAAGGACTTTACATGTTCCGTATGCTGATTTATGGGGTCTTCAAAAAGTAAAATTCTTTTTAGGACTGACTTGTCCGGGCATTGATGAATTCATTTATGCGTGGGCAAAGGTTATGCTCATAAAACCCGACGTCATCGAAGCCGCCGACCGGAAGGAGGAGAAGCCATGAAGAACACTGAATGCACGATCTACATCACAACCAAACATGGCTATACGCAGAGTTACCGTAGAGAGAAGAATGGCTGGACACAAACTAGCCCGAATGGTACAGTCAGACCGCTTAGCGCAGAGCAGTTGTTATCGCACATCTTGCCGCCACTCGCAGCCGGTAAACTGAGCCACCTCAGTGTTAGGGTGGAACCCGAACTGAAGCCGGCGTTTGTAAAAAAGATGAAAGCCAGACAAAAGGAGCCTGTTGTAAAAGTGAAAGATTTCTCTAAACATTTTGGCTTGAAGGCATAACATGTACGGACTCGTTATCAGGAAATCTGTAGAGGAAGAGCTCCACAAGCTTGTCAAAAAGGACAAGCTGACTGCAGAAATTCTTGAAAGAAAAATAACGGAAATATATGAAGACCCATACAAGTTCAAACCCTTGCGGGCCCCGCTGCAGGGATTTCGCAGAGTGCATATTGGAAAGTCCTTTGTTCTGATTTATATGATTGACGAGCCGGACAAGACAATCATAATAGAGGAATTTGATCGCCACAAAAATGTTTACAAACACCCGATAAACGAAATACTGCTACATCACAATTCCTGAAGGAAAGGCTTATAAATAAGATAATCTTATTAGTAAGATATGGTACAAATCAAAGTCGAGACCACAACCCTGTCCTCGCGCGGGCAGGTTGTGCTGCCGCAGGATGTCAGGGAAAGGCTAAATCTGAAAGAGGGAGATAAATTCCTGGTAATGGCTGAGGAAGATACAGTCATACTGAAAGCCATAAAGCCCATTCCAAAAGAGAAATTTGAATCCATGCTCGAAGCTACAAGGGAAGCTGTAAAAAAAGCGGGAATAACGCCTGAAGACCTGAACCGGACAATTGAGAGAGTAAGACATGCGCGCAGTTCTTGATACTAACGTATTTATTTCGGGCGTGTTCTGGGCCGGCACGCCAGGTAAAATTCTTGACGCTGCCCAGAATGACAAATTCCAGCTCGTTACATCCTTGGAATGCATTTATGAGCTTCACAGGGTACTGAATGAATTCAAAGATAAACTGGGTTCGGATCTCGCGGATTTCTGGACAATATTCGCAATCTCAAAATCACTCATAACCCTGCCACAAACAAGATTCTCAGACATCAAGGAAGACCCGGACGACAACAAATTCCTGGATGCTGCTGTTGCGGGCAAGGTGGATTACATAGTTTCAGGAGACAAGCACCTGCTGAATCTCGGGAAATTCAGAAATATCAAAATTATACGGCCTACTGATTTTCTTTCGTTATTGTCCGGTTCATAGCTTTCTCATAGGCTCTAAAGAGCCGGCACATCACGTTTATTGAAATTCTCTGCTTTCTATTCGTCATCTTAATACAGTTAGGGCAAGTTACTACTGCCAAAGCAAAATCCTTTTCGGTCATGTCTAAACCCTTATGCTTATTGCAGGTATTCCAGCACATTACAAAATTTTCAAATGCATTAAGTTCATTTTCGTTTATGCTTATTGTTACTTGTTTATTTTTACCCATAGCTATCTCAAAAATGCAAATTCGAATTTGATTTTAAACTATTATGGTCAGTTTGCGGATGAGCAATAAAACCAGGCTATGCCGCTATGGCTTCCTTCATATGCCGTTCTATCAGCTGTGAGAGCTTGAAACCATGCTTTATGCAGTATTCCTTTAACTGCCTCAGGAGTTTTGCATCTATTGTGATATCAATTCTTTTCTTGTAAGAGAGTTTTGGAAGCTTTCCTGTCCTGTCATATTCTGCCAGAGCTTCAAACAGCTCTGCATGTTTTGCAAATCTTTTTTCATCATAAAGTTTCATCGCGTACCAACCTCCGGATCCTGTTGATATCAGTTATATTCTCTGAGGCTATCTTGATTACTAGCTTCTTGATTTTCTCGTCATTATAGGCAACTTTGTTTTCATCGAAAAACGCTGTTATGACATACGCCGCAGTCCTCTTGTTTCCGTCTTCAAAGGCATGGTCAACTACTATTGCTCGCAGTAAATATGCTAATTGCGTCATCCAGTCTGCAGTCCTTGAAGCATGCTCTGCTGCGAACTCAAGACTGCCTGGATTCTTGATTTTACTGCCTGGTTCAAGCTTTTTGTTTATCTTCTCAAGCTCTTCAACCCATATTTTCATGTGTATTTATACACATAATTTATTTATAAGGCTTTCGCCAATTACAATAATCTTTAAAAACTGAATTATTTCGATAGAAGTAACTGCTTAGGCAGAAGCTCAACTATTTGATGAGCTGAATATACTTTATGGAAAAAGCACAAATCATTGATGCAATCAAGAAAGCTAAGGAGAGCGAGAAGAGGAAATTTGCTCAGACTATTGACTTAGCCATAAATCTCAAGGAAATTGATGTTGCAAGGGAAGAAGGAAAATTAGAAGAATTCCTGCCTTTGCCTCATGGCAGGGCAAAGCCAGCAAAGATATGCGCTTTTGTCGGCCCTGAATTGAAGCCTCAGGCCGAAAAGTTCTGCGACTTCTTAGTGTTATCAGATGATTTCGGAAAATGGGATGATGCAAGAAAAATAAGAAAGCTTGCAAGAGATTACGATTTCTTTATTGCTCAGGCAAATATCATGCCTAACATTGCAAAAGCCTTTGGTCGTTATTTCGGACCTGTTGGCAAGATGCCGAGCCCAAAGGGCGGACATGTCGTTCCTCCAAAAGCAAACCTAGAACCGTTAGTAAAAATCCTGAGAAGTACTGTCAGGATTATGATAAAAAAAGCTCCAGTCATATTATGCGCTGTCGGCTCTGAAAAGATGACTGATGAGCAGATTGCTGACAATATCTTAGCAGTTCTGGAAAGAGTAAAGTCAAAACTGCCTAAAGCTCAGCACAATATCTCAAATATCGTTATCAAGACTACTATGGGAAAACCAGTGAAGGTGATATGATGGTTATTACTACTCCAACTAAAGTGCATGCTGTCAAAGACAGCACTCACATGGAAAAGAAAGCTAAGGCAGTGCCAGAGTGGAAGAAAAAAGAAGTTGATGACATAAAGAAACTCACAACTAGCTACAAGACCATAGCTCTGATTAACATGGAGAATCTGCCTACAAAGCAATTGCAGATTGTCAAGAGAAAATTAAAGGACAAAATTAAATTCAAGCCAGCAAAGAAAATTCTCATCACAAAGGCGTTCGAAGCTTCTGCAAATCCTAAAGTGAAATTATTGATAGCAAAAATGCAGGGAGTTCCAGCATTGATGTTCTCAAATCTCGGAGCATTTGAACTATTCAAATTATTGAAAGAAAACAGGCAGCTAACAGGAGCAAAGCCCGGACAAATAGCTCCGGATGACATCTGGGTGCAGGCAGGGCCAACTTCTTTTGCGCCAGGTCCCGTTATATCAGAACTTGCAACATTGAAAATCAAGGCTGGAGTCGTAAGCGGAAAAATAGAAATCAAGCAAGACGCTCTTTTAGTACCGAAAGGAGAGAAAGTATCTCCACTGGCAGCAAGCATGTTAGGAAAACTGGGAATAGAGCCCATGCAGATGGGAATGACTATAACATCAGCATTGGAAGGCTCTGATTTGTATGATGCTTCCGTTTTAGACATCGATACTGAAAAGTTTATAAGCGATCTAAAGAACGCTGCTTTAGACGTACTCAAGCTCACTGTTGAACTTGGCATGGTCACGAAAGACAATGCCGAATACCTGGTGTCAAAAGCCTACAGGGAAAGCAGAGGACTGGCTTTGGCAAAGGACTTGATTCAACCAGAGGGAGAAGCTGAGACAGCTTTCAAAGCTGATATTCAAGCTAAATTAAAGGAGAAATAATGGAATACGTATACGCAGCAATGTTGCTGCACAAAGCAGGAAAGCAAATAACAGAAGATTCCATGGATAAGGTGCTAATAGCAACAGGTGTTGCTGTTGACAAGGCCCGAGTAAAAGCTACTGTAACTGCTCTCAAAGATGTTGACATTAACAAAGTCATAAAGGAGGCAACGTTAGTTACAGCAGCCGCTGCACCAGCAGCAGGCCCAGCACCAAAAGCTGAAAAGAAGGAAGAAGAAAAGAAGGTTTCCGAAGAGGAAGCTGCAGCCGGTTTAGGCGCTCTTTTCGGTTAATCCTTACTGTAATGAACGTGCATATACATGGAGTCGGAAGAACAGCTCAGATTAGAGCAGTTGAAAAAACAAATTCACGACCTTAGCACGCAGCTTCGTCAGATGGGCGAGGAAAAGGAAAAGAAATACAAAGAGAAAGAGTCCATCGACAAGAATCTGAATTCTTATATCAAAACAGCCAAGGACCTTAGAGACAAGAAGGCTGAGATTGACAAGAAAGTTAGAGAGTTAAAAGCACAGAGAGAGATTCTGAATAAAGAACTTAAGGACATGTTTGCAAAACTGGCAGAGGCAAAGAAAGCTTTGCCTGAAAGGAAAAAGGTTCCTGTTATCCGAGAAAATCCTGCCATGCTAAGGAAGCAGATTGACGCGATGCAGTATTCTATTGAAACTGAAGGCGTGTCTTTTGAACGAGAGCAAACATACATGGATAAGATCAAGAGACTGAAATTAAAGTTAGACGGATTTGAAAAGGAAAATGCGGGCTTCAGGGCGTTCAATGCCCTCAAGAGTGAAATAAACAAGAAGAAAACTGCAGCGGATGCAGTCCATGCCGAAGTACAAAAACTGGCGGCTGAAAGCTCCAGCATATTCAAGGACTTGTCGACAAAATCAGAAGGCATTTCAAAGGCGAAGGAAGAAAAAATGGCCCTGCAGGAAGGCCTGAAGGGAAGAAAGGCAGATATTGATACTCTAAATCAAACATTATCTGAAACTTTGAACGAATGGTCCAAAATGTCCAAGGAAACGGCACCTGTTGAGATATCAAGGAAGCCCGAAGACGTTATGGGCAAATTGAAATCAAAGAAGAAGCTCACAAAGGAAGATATTCTCATTATACAGAGAGGCATGAGCAGGTAATTTCCTTTCAGTATGGTAAATAAATACTGATATATATCCCAGACTCATACAAGATTCTATGTCTCTAGACAAAGATTCTCTTAGAAAACAGTTCCAAAAAGACTGGAAGAAATACTACAACCTTCCTTTTTTCCAGGAAACTGGTTTTGTAAGAAAAAAATGCAGTAGCTGCGGTACATCTTTCTGGACTAAAAATAAAAGACAAAATACCTGCAACCAGTCAGAGTGCATTGGCGGTTTCACATTCATTAACGACACGCCGGCAAAACACAAGATGGACTACCAGGAGACCTGGCAGGAGTTCTCAAGGATAATGGAAAAGCAAGGCTATACAGAAATTCCAAGATATCCTGTAATCGCTAGATGGCGTGACGATACTTGGTTCACACAGGCTTCAATCTATTGTTTCCAGCCCTTTGTTGTTTCAGGCGAAGTAAAACCTCCCGCAAATCCTCTGATTATTCCGCAGCCAAGCCTAAGATTTAATGACATTGACAATGTCGGCGTCACAGGTTCTCATTATACGACGCACGTTCACATGGGCCAGCACGCCTTCATGTCGTTGCAGAGCTTCAGGCCTTCTGACTATCTGAAACACATTTACACGTGGCTCACAGAAGGAATGAAAATTCCTGGCGAAGAAATTACTTTTAATGAAGATGTATGGATGGGCGGCGGAAATGCCGGCCCTTGTTTAGAATATTTCTCACGAGGTTTGGAATTAGGAAATCAGGTCTATATGATGTACAAGGTAGTTGGAAATTCTTTGAAACCTTTGAACATAAATGTTCTTGACCACGGCGCTGGCCTCGAAAGGGCAGCGTGGTTTACTAATGGCACGCCGACTTCGTATGAAGTTGCTTTTGACCCTGTCGACAAGAAATGGGTAAAGAAACTGGGAATAAAGCAGGACAAGAAATTATTTTCCAAATACGCACAGTATGCGGGCTTCCTGAATGTGGGGGAAGTAAAAGATATTGAAAAAGCCTGGCAGACTGTTGCCAAAAAAGTCAGAATTTCTCCAGACAAGTTAAAGGAAGCAATCCTGCCAATGCGCGCATTCTATTCAATCTTAGACCATGCAAGAACTTTGATGTTTGCAATCGGTGACGGAGCCCTGCCGTCAAACTCTGGCGGCGGCTACAATCTGAGATTTATTCTCAGACGCGCTTTAAGATTCAAGGAAATGTACAACTGGGATATTGACCTTGCTGAAGTCATGTGGGATTTAACAAGAGCATTTACCGGAGACCAGCCGAGACACGTTACTGGACTGGCTGAAGGCTCTAATAGGGGGGCAGCCGAAGAGCTGATTGAAACCGGAATCCAGCCAATGTTCACAAGATTAACTGAAAAACTGCCGAATGTTGAAAAGATTTTGAGAATTGAGGAGCAGAAATACAAGGAAACAAAACAGAGAGCAGCATCTGTTTTAGGCACAATGTTCCAGAAGAAGAAAAAGATGAGCCCTGACGAATTGGTAACATTGTACGACAGCCAGGGAATTCTGCCCGAGGACATCCAGGCGGCTGCTGCGGAGCAGAAAGTCAAGATTGAAGTGCCGTCAGATTTCTATTCAAAAGTTGCTGAAAGACACATGGAGAAAAAACAGGAGGAGCCAAAGGAGCTTTTGAGAAAAGACGTGGAAGGCTTGCCTGCAACCCAGCAACTGTTCTATGCAGATGAATATTCGAAGGAGTTCGAGGCAAAAGTCCTGAAGATTATTGATGACCAGTATGTAATTTTAGACAGGACTTTATTCTACCCGACATCTGGTGGACAGCAAAATGACACTGGTATCTTAAATGGAAGGCAAGTAGTCAACGTAGAGCGCTGGGGAAATATAATTGTTCATTATGTTGAGAAACCAAATTTCAAAACAGGCCAGTTTGTTGTTGGAAAACTGGACTGGCCAAGAAGATTGCAGTTAATGAGGCACCACGATGCAACTCATATCATCAACGGCGTGTCCAGGAGAGTCTTGGGAGACCACATATGGCAGGCTGGCTCAGAAAAAACTCCTGAGAAAGCTCGCTTGGATATAACTCACTATTCTAATTTGACAAAAGAGGAGTTACAGAAAATAGAGAAGCTCGCAAATGAAGTCGTTCTTGCTGGCGGTCCGATAAAGAAACTGACTATGAAGAAGAACGATGCTGAGAAAAAATATGGCTTCAGGCTTTATCAGGGCGGAGCTGTTCCAGGCGCGGATACCAGAGTGATATTATCAGACATTGATGTTGAAGCCTGCGGTGGAACTCACTTGAACAATACTATGGAGATAGGGCCTATCAAGATTCTGGGCAGTAAGAAAATCCAGGACGGCGTTGTGAGATTGGA
>Ga0315293_10006619_pt1 | contig 10830 bp, 26 predicted proteins | sample YL17G13_20_MG_FD_203071 | JGI IMG/M metagenome (GOLD analysis project Ga0315293, IMG submission 203071) | Sediment microbial communities from Yellowstone Lake, YNP, Wyoming, USA - YL17G13_20 | ecosystem: Environmental > Aquatic > Freshwater > Lake > Sediment | place: USA: Wyoming | collected... | reverse complement strand
TCGTCTTCCTCCAGATGTGCTATCAATACGCAGCCCATCACTCCGATCGGAGACAACAACATCAAGAGGATGACCCATCCCCACCAGGGCAGTCCTTCCAGGAAGTCTTTCATTTCGCCTTCCCCTCTTCGAGTCGATTCGTCGTATGAATCGATTGCTCGACGAATCATCCCCTGAGGAACGCCATCGACCTCAGTTGTATTCGAGGAAGGCGGCGACCTGTTCTTTGGTGTATCCGTCGTCCAGCGCCTTCCTCTCGAAGACCGACTCGACGGTCCTCTTCGGGGGCGTGATGAGGAATCGGTCACCGCTGCAGGTCTGGACGGAGGCGGTGTGGTGATGGAGGAGGCGGAAGGTCCTGTTGGGTCCTCCGCACAGGATCTCCAGGGCGTCGGTGAGTTCCTGTTCGGTCCAGCGTCGCTTCTGGTTTTCGGTCACGGAATCACTTCCTCGATTCATCTGTCGAATCGATTGCTCGACGAATCATCCCCTGAGGAATGTCGTCGACCTCAGACCTTGCAGAGGTCCTCGGGATCGGTGCTGCCCTGCACGACGGGGTTCACCTTCCAGGCTTCCTCGGGGGTCTCGAATCCGAGTCGGGTGTGGATTCCGTAGGTGTCACAGTAGGCGATGAACTCCTTGAGTCCGGCGTAGTTCTCTCGCAGGCGGCACTGCCAACCTTCGAGTCCCGACTTGCAGGTGACGGTTCTCATTCGTTGCCTCCCTGTGTTCGGCAGGGGCTTGCCTTCCGCACGCCCCATCTGAGGAATGTCATCGACCTCACTTGTGCGCCCGAATCCTCCGCTTTTCGACGAGGACGATTCTCCAGATTCTTCCGTGGAGATGCTTCCGGATCGCCTTCTTGTTGGGTGCGTAAACGGAGATGATCGAGTCGTACCACTGCACCCAGTAGAGATTCAGGAAGTAGCGCAGGTCGAAGCACCATCCGGCCCGGGCGATGCACCCCTTGGGGACGGAGCCTCCCATCATGTCGTTCATCAGGATGACGGTCTCGTCCTCGGTCAGCCTCTCTCCTGCCTCCAGCTTCTGGTGCAGGGTGAACGAGAGTCCACAGTCCTCGGGGTTGCCCTTGGGTGTCTTGACGAAGGGGTAGATCGGCATCTTGGGGTCTCCTCGGGTGTTCGTCGGGGACCTGCCTTATCGACAGGTCCCCTGAGGAATGGCGTCGACCTCTACAGCCCGAGTTCCGCCCTCACATCATCTGGGAGGAGGTTCCTGTCGGCAGCGAGGCAGAGGACGCTGCCCTCGCTTTTCAGCCACCCGGTCAGCGGATCAGGGGTGAGCATGTCCAAGCCTGCCAAGCCCTTGCACTCCTCGAACTCCGTCTGGTCGTAACTGATGATGAGGATGTCCACCGGTGCCACCCCGAGAACTCCGACCTCGATTCCGCTACCGAACAGGTTCAGAACGACCGTGATCTTGGGCATCTTGGTTCCTCCTCGGGTGTTCGTCGGGGACCTGCCTCTGGGACAGGTCCCCTGAGGAATGGCGTCGACCTCAGACCTTGACCTCTTCGAGGGGCGGACGCCGCCACATCGGGAGGGTGCCCGCCTCCACCTTGGCGGCGACCTGCGGTTCCTTGCGGCGGAGGGCTTCGAGGGCGTCCTGCGGAGTCACGCCACAGATGAGGATGATGTCCTCATCCTCGGGGTCCATCGTCCACGGGACGAGGAAGGTCTGGATGTTCGGATCCGACTTGGCTCGTAGCTCGCTGGAGCGCCCGCTGTGGGAGAGGAAGGCGACGATGATGCCGTCACGCTTCACGAACGGATTGTCATTGCCGAACTCGATGGGGTCGTAATCTGGCATCTTGGGTTCCTCCTGCGGTGTTCGTCTGAGGGTCTGCCTTGGCGGGAGGTCTACTGAGGAACGGCATCGACCTCAGGTTGGGGGCAGTAGGTCTGCAGCAACATCCCACACTTGCCGCAGTGGCGGGAGTATCCCCCGGTGAAGGAGTTCGGCGTGGTGACATTCCCGTCCTCGTCCACCCCCGTCTTCATCTCCCACGACAGTCCGTGAACCATCCCGGATGTCTCCCCGGCCCCGATCTGCCGGGCCACCTCGGTCAGGGCCATCTGCAGGTTCTCGGGCTTCTTGTCGTCACAGAGGATGATGTTCAGGGCGTTCAATGTTCCAACCTCCTCGAATGTTCGTCTGAGGGTGTGCCTTGACGGTGATTCCCCTGAGGAATGTCATCGACCTCAGGCGTCGTGCGACTCGGCGAGTTTCGCCTTGACGAAGTCGCACCTCTCTCCGTCACCGTCATGAGGGCACTCGCACGGTGGTCTTCCGTGGTAGGCGGCGACTCGTGACAGGATCGCACAGCGATTCGGCGAGGCGGTGGGGACATCCTTTCCGTGCCATACGCAGGGCATCATTGACCTCCGTGTGATTCTCTCCCGTCTCAATCGGGAGCGTTGCAGGGGGCATCGGGATTGGCGGCAGCATAGAGGTCGAAGACACCGACTCCCGTGTTGCCGAAGAGGACCTCGAAGTCGCCCCGTTCGTAGATGTCCTCCGACTCGTAGTGGACGAGGAGGGCGGTGCCGTTGTCGGGTCCGCCGAAACCGGCGATCCATTCGGTGTACTCCGGTCCCCGGTCGTCCTTCAGGACGGACTCGATCCACGAGTCGAGTCTCGGGTCGGTGGGACTTGCGAAGTCGTGCTTCGTCGTGGTTCCGTCGATGTCGTTCCAGATGATCGTCACGGGTCCGTCGTGGTGGTCCATCGTCGTCTCCTCGGGTGTTCGTCGGTGACCTGTCTCAAGGAAGAGGTCTCTGAGGAATGGCGTCGACCTCAACCGAAGACGATCTCACCATAGGCGGCGATCTGGACTATCACATCCGCTCCCTCGCAGTCGATCTGCCCTGCATCGTTCGTAGCCCACGCCCCGGCGATGTTAGCCTTGAGGTCGGTCCTGATCTTGAGGTCGGGGTCCGTGATGATCTTGTTGACGGCGGCATCGATCTTGTCCTCATCGACGAGGTGCCACGGGTCCTCGGGGTCCTCTGCGTCCTTGACCTCGATGGAGAGGTAGCGCCCGCCTCCTCCTGGTTCATGTTTCGAGTTCCTTCCCTTCGCCCAGTAGTCGGAACCTCCCTCCATCGCTGTCGTCAGTACATCCCTGCAGAATCCGGAGCGTTCCATTGTCGTCTCCTCGGGTGTGTCTCGCAGGGACCTGCTTCCCGCAGGTCCCTGCTGAGGAATGGCGTCGACCTCTATGCGGGGGTCTCGGCGGGCGGGGGGCAGTAGGTCTGAAGCAGCATCCCGCACTTGCCGCAGTGGCGGGAGTATCCCCCGGTGAAGGAGTTCGGCATGGTGACGTTCCCATCTTCGTCCATCCCCGTCTTCATCTCCCACGACAGTCCGTGAACCATTCCGGAGGTCTCCCCGGCCTCGATCTGTCGGGCCACCTCGGTCAGGGCCATCTGCAGGTACTCGGGCTTCTTGTCGTCACAGAGGATGATGCTCAGGGCGTTCAATGTTCCAACCTCCTCGAATGTTCGTCGGTGGTGTGCCTTGGCGGAGGGTCTACTGAGGAATGGCGTCGACCTCACGCCTCCGCTTCGCCGCCACGAGTTCCTCGAACCTCCGTTCGAGGTCGGCGACGAACGCCTCGGGGTCCTTGTCCTCCCTGCCCTTGGCCCACGAGGTCCTGATTCCGGTGACGTGTTCGAGGACGGCCCAGTCGCAATCCTCCTCGAACAGGTAGACCGGGTGGACCTGCCACTCGGGGGGGCCGAGGTGGGTCTTGTACTTGATTCCTCTCGTGTGGGTGAAGGGGTTGGAGATTCCGATCACGGCATCCCCCTGCACGAGGATTCGGATTGGCTCGGCGGTGACGATCTTCTCCACTTCCGTCCTCTCCTCGGGAGTGAGGGCTCCGGCATCGACGACATATCCGCCGTGTCCCGAACAGGAGAAGTAGAAGACGCCGTGCCGGGTGGTGTGGTCGGAACTCGTTCCTCCCCTGCCCCAGCGGGACTCGGCGAGGTTGCGAGCGAAGGAGTGGGGAATCAGGAAGTTGGCGAGTGGGGCGGGCTTCATGTTGGTCACCTCGGGGGCGTGCTTCTGTGGAGAGGTCTCTGAGGAATGTCGTCGACCTCACCAGCCGGCGGGGAGGCGCTCGAATGTCATCCACTGGATCTTGCCGTTGAGGTCGGGATCGCTGGAACAGATCGCCTTCCAGCATCTGAGGACGACCTTGCCCGCTCGATTCCTCACCTCCACCGATCTGCCGTTCTCGATTCCCGTCAGGGAGTCGAAGGCAGCCTGGAGGGACTTCGAGACGGAAGGGAAGGATCGGATGCGTCCATCGGCGAACCGGGTCTTGGGTCGTGGCATCGGGATGTCACCTCCGAAGGAATGGTCGACGGGAGACCTCAGAGGGGTTCCCGTCGACCTCTCATGTCAGGTGAAGATAGCCCCCAGACGGCGGGGGACTCATAGTTCTCCCCCTCCCTTCTTCAGGAATCCCTCCCAGAGGCGATCCCTCAGATTGACGACAATGGGTGCGACGGATTGGGCGACGGGCCGTGGAGCCCTCGCCCCGAGGGTTGTCAGGTAGCGCCAGACGAGGAAGGCCACGATCAGGAGCGTGATGTCCGAGCCATTGAATGTTGGCATGTGTTCCTGCCTCGATTCGGACTCCCCTGAGGAATGTCATCGACCTCAACCGGGAGGAAGTTCGGTTCCGGTCGGAGTGGCGGTGAAGGTGAGTTCGTAGACTCCGGCCCCGAGGGATTTGGCCGTAACATCCACGAAGTACTCCGCCGGGGGAATGTGAATACCTCCATCCTCGGTGTCGAACTCATAGACGATGTGCTTCGGGAGCTGCAGGAGAACGATCTTCGCCTCCTTGGTGGTGGCCCGGAGGGTGACGGGCGGAGGTGACGGGCTCTTGTAGCCATTCCTGGCTGCGATGAGGCCGGAGTTCTGTATGGCGGCCTCGATCCGGTTGGTGACGGCAGTCTGGCCGAAGTAGATGCGTTCGCTCATCGAATCGTTTCCTCTCCTGTTCGACTCCTCGACTCCTCGATGAATCGATTCCTCGACGAATCGATCCCTGAGGAACGTCATCGACCTCTCAGCCCTCCACCTCTTCGAGGAGGGCTGAGAGTCTCGCCCTCTCCTTCAGCAGGGGAGCGAGTTTCTCGTTCAGGTCATCGATGTCCTTCTGGATGCGGCTGCGGTCCCGCCTGATGTCCTCCACATCCTCGGCGGCCAGTTCCTCGGGGTGAGCGTTGAGGAAGGCGGTCACGAGGGGAGGGAGGACGGTGAGGACCTTCTGCCGGTGCGTCGGGGCGGCGACCCGGTCGTTGAATCGCTTGTATTCCATCTTGGACAGGATCATCTCCACCGGATCCTTGGGGACGAAGTTCCCCGTCTCGTCACGGTACAGGTGGAGGCTGAGGGAGAGGCGGATTCCCTTCTGAACCTCGAAGTGCCCCATCTGATAGGTATCCCAACCGGTGTGGACGCTGGCGTGTCCGCCGCCGGTGTAGGCGATGCTGACGGGACCGAACGGGGTCTGCTGGATCGTGGAGAAGTACATCTCGTGGTCCTCCTTGGATGTCCGACGAATGCCTGCCTCGAGGAAGGGAGGTCTGAGGAACGGCATCGACCTCACATCAGGACGGAAGGATCGGCGTCACTGCACTCGACCACTTCCCACTCCGTGAACGCACAGGAGAGTGCTTCGGACACCTCCTCGTTGACCTCCTCGGGTTCGACTCCGTCTGGGACCTTGATGAGCAACATCATCAGTTTCATTGAGTGCCTTCCTTCCGTTCGGATCGACTGAGGAATGTCATCGACCTCAGTCGATGTACTCGTTGCCCAGCACCGTCAGATCGCCCTCGATGAGGAAGATCTCGCTGATCTCATCCGACTCGAAGCCGTCGTCCTCCATCACCTTCCGCAGCGTCTCCGGTGTCGAATCGGGGACCTCCCTCGAACAGGTGAGGACCTGCCCGTTGGACTCGTACACGAAAAGCACGATCATCTGGATCACTCCTCGTCATCGATTTCTGCGAGCCTTGGTCTCCGCTGCCCGGTGAGCGCACCTGCGGTGCTGGATCGACCAGAAGCGGTTGCCCTCCTCGGGTTCGAGGACGATGAAGATGTTCCCCCTCGGGGTGAGGACGGGTTTCCCGCAGAGGTCACAGGGAGCGCCCCTGGGGAAGATGAGTTGCCCGGTTCCGTTCTCGGCGTGGCGGGGGCGGAGGATCGGTGTCTTCTTCACGAGATCCTGCCTTGGGGTCAGGCTTCCTGAGGAACGCCGTCGACCTCTCGGTTGGTCTCCCTCGCCTTCTCGAACGTGACGGTATGTGTCGGTTCCTCGTCGTTGATGTCCGAGTAGACGGTCAGGCGGAACTCGCCGTCCTCCCACTGAAGACTGATGAGGGGGGCGAACCCCGGGTCGAGGTGGGTGCATCCGTATCCCTCGAATTGGATCGTCATCTCGTGGGGGTCGATTTCGACGGTCATCTCGGGGGAGGGCGGGCCGGTTCGGTTGTCTGGGTCGGTCAGGTTCGTCTTCATCGTGTCACCTCACGGGACTGCCTTCGGGGAGAAGACTCTGAGGAATGTCATCGACCTCAATTCAGGCGATTGCCGAGGGCATCGACCTCTTCCCGAGAGGGGACCTCGTACTTCCCCGCATCGGTCACGATGTCCTCCACATCCTCCACTCGTGTTGTCGGCATCAGGTCCAGCAATCCCGCATACAGGCGAAGGGCGGCGATGATGATTGCGTGTTCGGCTGGCGTGACTTCGATCATCATGTTGATCACCTCTCGGGAGGTTGCCTCGAATGACAGGCTCCTGAGGAATGTCGTCGACCTCAGCAGTCGTAGGCGGATTCCCAGCCGAGCGCCTGTGCCCCTGGCTCGTAGAGGTCCTCGAAGATCGCCGACTGAATGACGAGGTTTCGGTTCCTTCCGTCGCCCATCTTCGCCACGAAGTGCTTCGCCCCTGTGGGGGTGAGACCCCAGAAGACGCCCCACTTGCGGGTCACATCGTCAGCCATTCCGAACGCTCCGAGACAGAGACGGACCTCCTTGCCGGCATCCCACTTGGCAACACGACGCCAGACCTCGGCGAGGTTGGGCTTGCCGTCATCCTCGGCGGAGAGAGCCATTTTCTCTGCCCACTCCCTCCCCTGCTCCACCTGGGAAGCAGAGGGAAGCCTCCCGAGAAAGGCGAGGGCATCGAAGGGCAGCGGTCCGTCGGCGGGTTCACATTGGATTGGGGCGAAGGTGCAGCGTTCGTCCCTGTTCTGCAGATCGATCCCCACTCCTCGGATCTTGTACTTGCGAGCTTGGGGGTCGGTCCCGGTGCGTCGGAACAGCATATCCGTCCCTGCCAAACGGAAGATGGCTCCTTCGGGTGGGTCGTATGCCATTTGTCATACCTCCTGAGTGTCTGCTTCGATTCCTCCCCCCCTGAGGAATGTCGTCGACCTCAGATGTGGAACTCCGTGGAGAACTGCCAGAGTGAGGAGACGACCTCGCCATCGACGATGAACCTCTGTCCGCTGTCGCAGTGCCTCGTGTGCCTGTCGCCGGGTGCAGCCCCGAAGTGCTTCCAGATCACCTGATTCAGGGCGGCGACCTTCGCCTGCCGGGGGAGGGGGTGCTTCCCCTTGACGATCACCAGCACGTCGACGGAGACGAGGGCGAGGATGGCTCCCCTCACATCCATCAGTTGGACCTGCGTGTCGGGTCCGAACTTGGACTCTCCCTTCGCCCGCAGGGCGGCGTCGAGTCGGCGCAGGAAGGACCTGGGGTACTCCCTGCACAGTTGGTCGAGGAAGCCGGTCGGCGGCACGACGATGACGACCCCGATGTCGTCGGGGTGGACGCTCATCAGGATCTGGGGTCTGAGTCGAGAACCAGGCAACCTCTCGCAGAGGGTCGGGGTGTTGCGGACGAGAGTCTCGATTCGTCCGACCTTCACATCATCACGACCGAAGACGTTCATGTATCGTTGCATCGGGGTCACCTCTCGGGTGCCTGCCTCAGAGATCGATCCCCTGAGGAATGTCATCGACCTCATGTTGGGTGGTGCGCTCCGGTAGCGCCTGCAGGCGTCGTGCGAGACAACGGACCGGGGAGGCCGTTCGACTCGTCTCGCACATCCCCCGCACCACCCAATGCTCATGTCCTGCAGAAGCGGAGGGGCTTGAGGGGCTTGACGGCCCGCCCGACGACCACGAGGGCGAGGAGGGCGGCCCTGACCTCGGCCGGGGTCACCGAGAAGCCCTGCCGGGTGATGCGCCTGTGGAGGAAGTCGACCGACCGGGCCCGCCTGCCGAGGACGCTCTCGACGGCAGCCTCCAGCGAGAAGTGGTCCTTCTTCGGGTTCGAGTACAGGACCGGCTTGCAGGGGTGAGCCGTGACCTGCCCCTCATCCATGAGGGTCTTGAGCGCCTTGCGGACGATGGAATCGGAGAGTTCGGTGGCTCTCACGATCTCGCTGACCGGACGAAGCGTGGAGCCGAGGACGGCGAGTACCTTCTCTGTGTTCGTCATCTGTGTTCTCCCTTCAGGTTGACGAGGGTGTGGTTCGGCGGGAAGGATCCTGAGGTTACCCATCGACCTCTTCGTCATCATCCGAGAGGAGATCGAGAACCATCGATGGGTCCCCGGTGACCTCCATTGCAAGCATCTGATTCTCGTCGACTCCGATGATGAAGGGGGAGACATCCATCAATGCCTCGCTGTTCACCAGTGCCATCGAGAGGAGGTCGAGTTGCCCATCCAGGTCGTTTTCGAGGAGGTCCCCTGCATCCACGGCCACGGTCCCCGTCACGTACCCGTGCTCATCGCCAGCGACACGCTCTTCGATCTGTTTCTTCGTCAGGGGTTGGGTCAGTGGGATCTTGTCTGTCGGTTCCTTGGCGAATACGAAGGCCATCTTGCTCACTCTCCCGTGTGATTCGTCTGCATCCCTGCTTCGAGTGGATGGACCCTGAGGTTTGCCGTCGACCTCACACCTCCTCGGGGGTTCCGACCTCTTCGATCTCCAGCCACGAGTCGCATGGCTTCCTGCCGTCACGGAAGAGGTCCCCTGCCAGCCGCTGCGCCTCCTCGTGCGTGCGGGCGTCCTCCACGAGGAAACTGTCCTGCCCCCTGAAGATGACGGGGACGACATACTTCCTCCTCCTCGTGACGATGCCCCTCGTGGTGATGACGCCCTCATCGATGGCTCGGATGATGATGGTCTTCAGGTCGTCATCGGAGACAGGCCGCTGCACCATCATCTCGCCGGTGTCGTCCCACTCGCTCGCATCGGGGGACAGGTCCCGAATGTCGAACTGCTTCGTGCCCTGGGTGAAGCATCTCGTGGTGTCGGCCTGATTCTGGCTCGTGGCGAACCAGAACTGCATCAGTTGGATCACATCGGTTCCCGCCGGTTCGTAACACCGGAAGACATCGACGCTACCGTGGGACAGGAAGTGGGTGTTGGTCTTGCTCATGTTGGTATTCCTCTCAGTTTCTCATCCCTGGAGATTCGAGACGAGAGCATCGTGGCGGCGAAGGTCAGGATCACCATGCACAGGTAGACGAGGATCGCTCCGATGATGAATGGGGTCGTCATGTCGCACCTCCGATGGCTTGCCTCGAATCCGACTCCCCTGAGGAATGTCATCGACCTCTCATCCGAGAGGGGATTCTCCCCAGTGCTCGGGGAGGATGATGTGGAGGTCCCTGCCGTTGCGGGTGACGGTCCCCCTGCCGAACTCGATGGCATCGATGGCGGCGACGGAGAGGTGCCCATTCCACTGTTCGAGGGACTCCTTTGCTGCCTCGGCACACTCCTTCGGGCCGAGTTGCCCATAGAGAGCGTTCCCGATGGCTCTCGCCCGGGAGATGTCGTTGGGATCCTTGCGAGAGCAGCGTCCGTCCCTCTCTAGGATCTCCATCGCCTTATGAATCTGCTTGTCGGTCGGTCTCTTCATCGGTCTCATCTCTCATTCCTGCCTCGAATCCGACTCCCCTGAGGAATGTCGTCGACCTCACTTGAGGTGCGTCACTGCAAGGGCGACGACGCCGCCGATGGCGAAGAGGACATTGAGGATGGATACCCCATCGAACCACCCGAACTTGTTGACATCCTCCGTGCGGCCGGCCGTGGCGATTCCCTCCCCGGCGCTCACGATGACCGCCAGAAAGGCGATGATGAAGAGGAACTTGAGTCCCACGAACCACCAGCAGATGATGCTGACGAGCCAGGTTCCGAGCTGATACAGCGTGATGCTTCTCTTGAGCAAGATCGGTGTTGCCATTTCGTGTTCTCCTTCGTTCGTCCTCGGGGGACTGCCTCGATTCGGAGTCCTCTGAGGAATGTCGTCGACCTCACCAGCACCCGTGTTCGGTGGTGGTCTCCTCTCCCTCGAAGGTCTCCAGGACGACCTCCCCACAGATCCCGCACAGGACGGCAGCAGCACCGCTGGGTCTGAGGTAGCCCCAGATGCCACGGCCCTCCTCACTCTCGGGATCGAAGGGTTGGCCCTGCAGGTCCTCCCTGTCACCATCGTAGGTCACCTCGTCATCCCCGGCGATCTTGATTCCACAGTTCCATTCGTCGATCCCGAGCACGATCACCCGAGTCTGACCGAAGAACAGGGGAGGGTTACTGTCGATGAACCCGTTCCAGTTCTTCCTCTCGAATGAGACGCTCCGGTGCGTGCCGTCGTCCTGCAGGATGTTGACGACCACCGGTGCCCCTCTGGTATCGGAGAACGCCGCTGTTATGATGCCTTCGATTCTCATGTTGGTCACCTCACAGGTCTGGTTCGGGTGG
>Ga0315293_10006618_pt1 | contig 10832 bp, 8 predicted proteins | sample YL17G13_20_MG_FD_203071 | JGI IMG/M metagenome (GOLD analysis project Ga0315293, IMG submission 203071) | Sediment microbial communities from Yellowstone Lake, YNP, Wyoming, USA - YL17G13_20 | ecosystem: Environmental > Aquatic > Freshwater > Lake > Sediment | place: USA: Wyoming | collected... | reverse complement strand
GCTCACCACGGCGCAGGCGATCACGGTCGCGGTATGGCTGTCCTGGTGTTCGATCTCCGCCGCGGACACGTTGAACTGGCGGTGCAGACCCGCCAGCAGCGGCTTGAGGCGGCCTCGCTTCTCCTTCAGCGATGCGCACCCGGGCAGCCGGAGTTCGATCGTCAGCACGGCAACATGCATCCGGTAAGTCTAGCCGCCGGGCGGGAGGCTGGCAAGGCCAAAGGTGCGAATGGGGGTCATGGCACAGCAATCGATCCCAGGCCCGCGAGGATGTCCAGCGAGCGACGCCGGCCCGCGCCTCAGTCCGTCGCCGGCCTGGTTTCCCGGCCGCCGCGCCGCGTCCACTCGTCGGCAGCATAGCGCTGCCGGCGCAACTCTGCGGCCCGGGCGGTCTCTTCCTCGCTCGGGGCGGCGTCGAATAGCTGCAGCCCGAGCGCCCGGCGGAAGCCATCGGCCAATGCCTCTGCCGCCTGATCCCACGCCACGGGCCGGGCCAGCAATTCCTCTAGCGTCGCAGCCCGGCGGCGGACGCGCCCAGCGGCTGCCTGGCGGTCTGCCTCGCGCGCGTACGCCAGCCCGAGGCAGATCCGGCCGAGGTCGCCCTGCAAAGGAAGCGAGCCGTGCTGCAGCACGCCAGCCACCCGGCGCAGTTGCGCGCTGCCGATCAGCTTTCGCCCACCGGCCGTGATCTCGTGGGCGCTGGGCACCTCGAAGCACACCGGGTTGGATCGGTCCGGCTCGGAGAGCGCCCGCTCCGGCGCGGTGTCGGCGGTGATGCCCAGCGCCGACAGCCCCGCGAGCAGTCCCTGGCTGAGAAGCCGGTAGCTCCCCAGAACGCCGCCGGCGACCAGCGGGTGATCGATCGGCGTCGTGATTGAGTAGGTCAGCTCGTCTATGTGCAGGATCGCCCGGCCGCCGGTAGGACGCCGGACGAGGTCCCAGCCCAAAGCTGCCAGGCGGTCCCCATCTGCCTGGTCTGCCGGCTGCGCGTGGCCCAGCGATAGGCAGGCCGGCTGCCATCGGTACAAGCGCAGCGTCGGAGGCTGTCGGCGCGCCGAGACGGACTCCAGCAGCGCTTCGTCGAGCGCCATGTTGTCCGCGCCTGGGAGAGCGGGCGAGAGGAGTAGCCGCCAGGTATCCGGATCCATGCGCCGATTATAGCGGGCATGGACGTCGGTTCCGTGCCCAGATCCGCTCCGATCGCAGTCGGAGGCGGGGCCTGAGGGCGCGGATAGCCGGCCTTGTGCCCAAGTGCGCGACGAATCCATTCGAGGCCCAACGCCTGCCGCTCGCCAGCGGATTCCACTGGAACGACGCGCGTACAGGCCGTATGGTAGACTTCGGCGCTTGCACACGTCTGGATTTCGGCGGGGATCTTTCCCGTGGGCCTGACCTCGGACCATTGTCGATCACTCACCAGGCGACGCTCAGCACGTTGGGTCGCGGTGCTTGTCCTCTTTGCGGCCGTGTTGAGCGGATGTGCACCCGACGCGGTCGGTGCGCTGGCCACCCCGACGACCACGCTCCCGGTTCCCACCGCTCGGCCGGAAACACCTTCGCCGAGCCAGACAGCCGAGCCGCTCTCCCCGCTTCAGGGTACGGTGTCGATCTGGATTGCCTGGGAACCGGATCGCGTGGCAGATCTCTCAGACCTGCTTGTGCGCTTCCATCAGCAGCACCCACGCGTGCAGGTCAGCCTGACCTACTTCCGCCCCGAGGAGATGCTCGAGGCATACGTCCTCGCCGTGCGCGATGGGATCGGCCCCTCCGTGCTCCTCGGCCCATCGGTCTGGGGAGCCTCGCTCCTGCGTCAGGGTCTGATCGTCGACATCGCCTCACGCGTGCTCCCGGCGCAGCGAGAGGCCATTCGCCCGCTCCTGTGGAGCCAGGCATCCGATGCCGGAGCGGTGATTGGGGTGCCGGTGCGGATGCGCGGCATTGTCCTGTACCGCAACCGTTCCCTGGCGGCGCAGCCGGCCGCGACCCTGCAGGACCTGCTGGCCCGGGCGGCCGAGACCTCGAGCCGCTTCGCCGCCGAGCCCGTCTTCGACCTCGGCTTCGAGTTCTCGGGAGCACAACTCACCCCTTGCGGCGGTACGGTGCTGCGCGCCGGCGGCGGACTGGGCTTCGATGAGACAACCGGCGTGTGTTGGCTGACGTTACTGGCCCGCTTCCGGCAGGCCGGCCCTCTGGTGTTCAACTCCACTCTCGACCGGGCGACCTTCATGGCCGGTCACTCGCCCTGGGTGATCGACTCCACCGACGCGCTGCCTGAGATCGTCGCCGCGCTCGGGGCGGAGAACCTGAGCATCGATTCCTGGCCGGCGGTCGATGAGGAGGGCGTCCTAGTGTCAGGCACCGTGTGGAGCGACAACGCCTACTTCGCCGTCGGCACGCCCGCCAGCGACCTGGAAGCGAGTTGGGCCCTGGTCAACCTGATGATCAGTCCGGAAGGCCAGGAACGTTTGGCGCAGGCGGAAGGCTCGTGGTTCCTGCCCGCTGCCCGCACCGTTCAGCCCCTGGAGCCACTGGGCATCCAGGCCGCCTCGGTTCTGGCGGAGGCGTCAGCCAAGCCGTTGGCCGCCAACATCGATATCTACACCCTGCCTCTCGAACGCGCCGTCGTCGCGGTTGTTGCCAGGGCCGAGGATCCAGCCGCGGCCCTGCGACGCGCCACCGAGCTCATCCGCAACGAGCTCACGCAGAGCCCGCCCGGCGGATAACATCCCTCGCGGAGACCGCATGACCGTACCCAGCTGGATCGCCGACGCCGTCTTCTACCAGATCTTCCCCGATCGCTTCGCCAATGGCGACCCGTCGAATGATCCGCCCGGCGCTCAGCCCTGGGGCGCGCCGCCGACCATCTGGGGCTTCCAGGGCGGCGACCTGCGCGGCGTGCTGGACCACCTCGACTACCTCTCCGACCTGGGCGTTACGGCGCTGCTCTTCAATCCGCTCTTCCAGGCCTCGTCGAATCACCGCTACAACACCACGGACTACTATCGGATCGACCCCAGGCTTGGGACGCACGACGACTTCCGGGCGCTCCTCGGTGCTGCGCACGGCCGCGGTATGCGCGTCGTGCTGGATGGTGTTTTCAACCACTGCGGTCGCGGGTTCTTCGCCTTTATCGATCTTCTGGAGAACGAATCGCATTCACCCTACGTCGACTGGTTCCATGTCAAGAAGTTCCCGCTGAACGCCTTCACCCCAGGTGAGGCGGAGAACTACCTGGCCTGGTGGAAGTTCAAGAGCCTGCCGAAGTTCAACACCAGCAACTCCGAGGTCCGTCGCTACATTCTGGACGTGGCGCTGCACTGGGTGGAGCAGGGAATCGACGGCTGGCGGCTGGACGTCCCCAACGAGATTGACGACGATTCGTTCTGGGCGGAGTTCCGGCAGACCGTCAAGGGCGCCAATCCGGAAGCCTACCTCGTTGGGGAGATCTGGGACGGGGACCCGCGTTGGGTCGGCGCCAACCACTTCGACGGTCTGCTCAACTACCCGCTGCGCGATATGATCCTTGGCTTCCTGGGCGGCAAGGGCATCAAGGCGGCAGAGTTTGGACAGCGCACGGTGGACCTGCTCGCCCGCTACGCACCCGAGAACGGCTTCGCCCACTACCTGTCCCTTGGGTCACACGACACCGAGCGCCTGCGCACCAAGTGCGGCGGCGACCTGCGACGCGTCCGCCTCGCCTTCCTGTTCCAATTCTTCTACCCGGGTGCTCCAGGGGTCTACTATGGAGACGAGATCGGGCTTGAAGGCGGAAAGGATCCGGACTCCCGGCGGGCCTTCCCCTGGGACCCAGCACGCTGGGAGACTGACCTTCATGCCTGGGTCCGCACTCTAGCGCACCTGCGCCGCTCGCAGTCAGTCTTGCGCAGGGGCGAGTTCCGCCTTCTGGCGGCTGACGATGCGGCCCAGACGGCTGCCTTCGCCAGGACGCTGGGCGAGGAAACCGCCGTGCTCCTGCTGAACGCCTCGGATACCGCTCAACTCATCCGACTGCCAACCGCAACAGCCGGCCTGAGCGATCGCCAGACCCTGGCCAGCGCGGTGGGCGGCGCGGTGCAGACCGTCGAGGGCGGGGCCCTGAAGCTCACCCTCCCACCGCTGAGCGGGGAGCTGCTGCTGACCCCCTCACCAAGCTGAAACGTCCCCCGGCTGCGGTCAAGGCCAGGCTCCAACGGCCGACGTACCCGTCGCGCCGCAGATGTATAATCCGCGCCGCAGCACCTCCGGAACGTGGGGGGCTGCCGGGTCGGTCATGCACCTGATCCTGACGCACGAGCAGGCCGATTTTGATGCCACCGCCGCACTGCTGGCAGCCCGGCTGCTGCAGCCCGAGGCGTTGGCCGTCCTGCCGCGCCGGATCAACCGCAACGTGCGCGCGTTCCTCACGCTGTACGGCGACTCGCTGCCGTTCACCGAGGCGGATGACGTCCCGCGCCAGCCGATTGAACGCGTGACCCTGGTGGACACCCAGGCGCTGCCGTCGTTCAGGGGCGTCACGCCGCGCACCCAGGTCCATGTCGTCGACCATCACCCACCGGCCTCGACGCGCGACCCGGGCTGGATCGCCGACCTGGAGCCTCTCGGCTCGACGACCACCCTGCTGGTCGAGGAGCTCCAGGAGGCGGCGCCGCCGCTTGACCTTGTCGGCGCCACGCTTCTGCTGATGGGCATCTACGAGGATACGGGCTCGCTGAGCTACGCCGGGACCACCCACCGCGACCTGCTCGCCTGCGCCTGGCTCCTGGAGCAGGGTGCCTCCCTGGCGATCGCCGATGACTTCCTCAATCATCCGCTCTCGGCCGAGCAGCGGCGGCTGTACGATCGCCTGCTTGCCTCAGCCGAGACGCACACCCTTCACGGACTGTCGATCGTGATCGCCTGCGGGTCAGCCGAAGGCATGCTGGACGAGATCTCCACCCTGGCCCACAAGCTGCGCGACCTGTTCGATCCCGCCGGGCTGTTTGTCCTTGTCGCCCTGAACGGCACCGTGCAGCTCGTGGCGCGCGCCACGACCGACTCCGTCGACGTCGGCCGCCTCGCCGAGCACTTCGGCGGCGGCGGGCACAGCCGCGCCGCGGCGGCGCTGATCCGCGACCGCCGGCCGGAAGACGTTCGCGACGAGCTTCTGGCGCTGCTGGAGTCGGCTATCCGGCCGACACGCACCGTGGGCGAGATCATGTCGCGCGAGCCGCAGCTGCTCAGCCCTGCGGTGCGCGTCTCGGATGCCGCCGAACGCATGCAGCGCTTCGGGCATGAGGGCTACCCGGTCGTGGAGGGCAGCCGCGTCGTTGGCCTGCTCACGCGTCGCGCCGTCGACCGAGCCATGGCCCACGGGCTCGGTGCCCGGCCGGTGTCGAGCGTGATGGAGGCCGGCAGCCTGGTCGTTTCGCCGGCGGACTCGGTACAGCACCTCCAGCGGGTGATGATCCAGCACGACTGGGGTCAGGTCCCGGTGGCCGATCCGGCTACCGGCGAGATCGTCGGGATCGTCACCCGCACCGACCTGCTGCGCACGCTGGCCGCGGAAGCCAGCGGCGCGCGCCCCGCCAGCCTGGAGCCGCGGCTGGAAGCTGCGCTGGCCCCTGAGCGTCTGGCGCTCCTGCGCCTGGTCGCCCGGCAAGCGGAGGCCCATGCCGCCGCAATCTACATTGTGGGTGGGTTCGTGCGCGATCTGGTCCTGGGGCTGCCAAGCCTCGACTTCGATCTGGTGGTCGAGGGAGATGCCATCGCTCTGGCGCAGGGGCTGGCCGCAGCGTATGGCGGCCGCGTCAGCAGCCACACACGCTTCGGGACCGCCAAGTGGCACGTCGACGCTGGCCACGCGGCGCTGCTGCGCGCCCTCGACGGGCACCGCGCCGGACGCCTCGATCTCCCGGCATCGATTGATCTGGTCAGCGCCCGCACCGAGTTCTACGCCCACCCGACGGCGTTGCCCTCGGTCCAGCGCGGCAGCATCAAGCTCGACCTGCATCGCAGGGACTTCACCGTCAACACCCTTGCCCTGCGGCTGGACGGCCGCCGCTACGGCGAGTTGCTCGATCCGTGGGGCGGGGGGCGCGACCTCGGGGACCGGCTGATCCGCGTCCTGCACTCGATCAGCTTCATCGATGATCCCACGCGCATGCTGCGCGCCGTCCGGCTCGAGCAGCGTCTGGGATTCACGATCGAGGGGCGCACGCTCGAGCTGATGCGCGAGGCGATGCCGCTGCTTGATCGCGTCAGCGGCGAGCGGCTGCGCGATGAGCTCGGCCTGATCTTCGCCGAACCGTGCGCCGGACAGGCGCTGGCGCGCCTGCACGCTCTCGGCCTGCTGGCGGCGGTGCATCCGGCACTAACGTGGGATCCGTGGATTCAGGCGCGTTTGGAATCGGCGCGTGCCTTCCAGCCGCCCGACGCCTGGAAACTGCACCAGCCGCCGGATGCCGAACGGCTGCTCTACGCCTTGTGGCTGGCTCGTCTGGACGCCAACCAGGTGGCCGCCGTCTGCGATCGCCTGCACTTCTCGCTGGCCACGCGGGCCGTGGTGGTCGATGCCAACCGGCTGACCGCGGCGCTCCCCCGCTGGCCGGCCGGTGTTTCCCCCAGCGAAGTGGCCACGCGCCTCGATGATGCCGGCGAGGAGAGCCTGGTGGCCGCCTGGCTTGCGCTCGCCGAGTCGCCCGACGCTTGCGCCGTGCTAGCCTCCTACCTGGCTGTGTGGAGGCGCGTCACCCCGGTAACCGATGGGGGGGCGCTCCGCCGTCTGGGGCTCCCCCCGGGGCCTGTGTACCGCCAGATCCTCAGCGCGCTGCGTGCCGCCTGGCTCGACGGTCAGCTGGAGACCGCCGAGCAAGAGGCTGAGCTCCTGCGCACGCTGATCTCCCATCGGGAGGCGAATGGCTGAAGCGCCCCCCGTCGTCATCCGGCAGGCCCGCGCCGACGACCTGGAGCCCATCGAGTGGGACGGTGAGTACCGGCGCTACCGGCTCGTCTATCAGCGCGCGTACGCCGAGTCGCAGCGCGGCCGGCGCGTCCTGCTGGTCGCTGAGGCAGACGGCCGGGTCATCGGGCAGATCTTCGTCCAGGTTGACTCGGCTCTCAGCGGTGGCAATAGCCGAGCGGCCTACCTGTACGCCCTGCGCGTCCGGCCGGAGTACCGCAACCGCGGCATCGGAACCGAGTTGGTGCGCGAGGCCGAGTCCATCCTGCGTCAGCGGGGATTCGTTAGGGCTTTGATCTCGGTGGCTCAGGACAATCACGCCGCCCGGCGCTTGTACGAGCGACTCGGGTACGACGTCTTCGGCGAGGACGCGGGGAACTGGACGTATTTCGATGACCGGGGCCAGATCCAGGAAGTCCACGAGCCGGCCTTCCTGCTCGAGAAGATGCTCTAGGCCCGCGCCATCGTGGATCCTCCAACCCATTCGATAACTCGCGTGCCGCCCGCGCTGCAATCGCCGCGCGCTGCGTACGCATGTGTGATGCTGTTGGCGCATGACGTCGCCCCCGGCCGGCGTCCACGAGCCATTCTCCCAGGCGGCGTGGCACGGTTCTTGCTCGCTGACCCCGGACAGACCGATGGACCTGCTTGTGTCCGTCGGCCGATCGCCCGCATGCGCAAACGACCCGCCGCTCCCGCTCCGAAATGAGCGATCACCTTCCACCGGCAGGCGCTGGCCTCAAGGCCGTAGCCATTCTCGCCGCGTGCCTGGTGCTGATCACGGGCTGCTCCCGGCAGTCTGGGATTCAAGGCAGGCTGCCGGCGCCCTGGAGCGGCGAGATCCCCTTGCCGAGCATCGAATCCGAATCGCCGCCGCCCTCCGCCACGCCGCATCCCATCTTCAGCCTCCTACCGACGGCGCGCCCCGCTGGAATGCCGGATGTTGAGCCCACACCTGACGCGATCCGCGAGCCGCCGGTACTCAGGACCTCGGCGGATACGTACGTGGTCCAGCCGGGCGACAGCCTCAAACGCATCGCCGGGCAATTCGGCGTCAGCGCCGAGAGCATCCTGCGCGCCAACCGGCTGGCCAACGCGGACGTCCTCCCGGTGTGGATGGCTCTCATCATTCCGGCGCCGGTCCCGCAGCCGGCTGGCCCGCGGAACAAGGAGCTTCCGGACTCCGAGCTCGTCTTCGGCCCGGCGGCCGCCTTCTTCGATGTGCAAGCCGAGATCACCCGCCAGGGCGGCTACCTCTCGGGCTACTCGGAGGAGGTCGAGGAGCGCGTGCTTTCCGGCGCGGAGATCGTCGAGTTGGCCGCGCGGCGCTACTCGGTCAACCCGCGCCTGCTGCTGGCCGTACTCGAGTTCCAGAGCGGATGGCTGCGCGCGTCCAACCCGGACGCATCGACTCGGGCGTATCCGATGGGGTTCGTCCGCTTGCGCCGCGAGGGGTTGTTCAGCCAGGTCTCGCTGGCGGCGGACATGCTGAACAAGGGCTACTACTTGTGGCGCGCCGGCTGGGCGGGACCGTTTGTAACCCCGGATGGCGCCGCCATCCCGCCCGGCGAAGGCATCAACGCCGGGACGGCAGGCGTTCAGTACCTGTTCTCACACCTGTACGCCTCCGATGCCTGGCGACGCGTCGTCGGCCCTGACGGGTTCTACGCCACCTGGACCTCTCTCGTTGGCAACCCGTTCTACCGCGGCGTCGAGCCGCTGCTCCCGCCCGACCTGGTGCAGCCGGAACTTCACCTGCCCTTCGAGAACGGGATTGCCTGGTCGTTTACTAGCGGCCCGCACAGCGGCTGGGACACCGGTGCTGCCTGGGCGGCGCTGGACTTCGCCCCTCCGGGCGACGCGCTCGGATGCGTATGGTCCAACGCCTGGATCACGGCGGCCGCCGACGGGCTGGTGCTGCGCGCCGATCAGGGGGAGCTGATCCTCGATCTGGATCAGGACGGGGTCGAGCAGACCGGTTGGGTGCTGCTCTACATGCATGTGGAGAGCCGCGATCGGGCGCAGCCGGGGACGCGCGTGCAGGCCGGTGATCGCCTCGGCCACCCGTCCTGCGAGGGCGGCGTGTCAAACGGGACGCACCTGCACTTGGCACGCAAGTATAATGGCGAGTGGATCGCCGCCGACGGGTCCTTGCCCTTTGTCTTGGATGGATGGGTGTCGAAGGGGGCAGGGCGTGAGTACGATGGCACGCTGGAACGCGGCGACGTGATCCTTGAAGCCTGCGATTGCCGCAACGACGGCAATCAGGTCGCTCGCTGAGGCGCGCGTGCAACCCCGCCGACCTGCTGCCTTGCTCCCGGTCGTACTAGCTGCTGTGAGTCTGCTTGGCTCCCTACTGGCCTGCGCTCGCGCCGATGTGCCGTCGCCCAACGGCTCCGGCAGCTTGCCCGTCGCCGTGCCGCCGACGGCGACCCCCGGGCGACCTCTCGTCGAGACGGTCGACGTGGCGCCGACCCTCGTCCCGACGCCGACGATCCAGTCGCCGGCGCCGCTCGTTTCGCCGACTTTCCCGCCGACGGCCGTGATTGATCCAGGCGCCGCCGGGGAGACGGTGCTGTATGAGTCCCAGGCTGGGGACACGCCGCGGGCTGTCGCCGTACGCTTTGGCGTCCTGCCCTCCGACCTCTCCTCACCCGGCGGCCCGCTGCCCGACGAGGGGGCTCTGATCAATGCCGGGACTCGGCTGATCATTCCTCGCCGGCTCGACTCCTCCGGCCCCTCCGAGCAACTGATCCCCGATAGCGAGATGGTCTTCTCGCCCAACGCCGCCGACTTTGACGTAGGTGGATTCGCCCGAGGCAAGGCAGGCTACCTCACGCGCTATCAGGAGTTTGTGGCCGGAGAGATGCGAACCGGACCGGACGTCCTGGCCCTGGCGGCGCGCGACAACTCGGTCAACCCGCGGTTGCTGCTGGCGCTGCTCGAGCACCAGGCCGGGTGGGTCACGAATCCCACGCGCCCTTCCGGCAACCAGTGGAAATACCCGATGGGCTGGATCGAGCCGGGCGACGCCGGGCTGTACCGCCAGCTCACCTGGGCGGCCAACGAACTGGGCAATGGCTACTACGGCTGGCGCGCCGGAACGATCACGGAGATCCGCACCCGCGACGGGGTCAAGATCCGGCTGGCGCCGGACCTCAACGCCGGGACGGTCGCGCTGCAGTACTATCTGGCGCTGCACGACAGCACCCAGAAGTGGGCCACGGATATCGGCCCAGATGGATTCCTGGCGACGTACGAGCGCCTGTTCGGAGACCCCGATTCTTACTTCCACCCGCTGTATGAACCGGGTATCGAACAGCCGTCACTGATCCTGCCCTTCCTGCCCGGGCATATCTGGTCGTTCACGGGCGGCCCACACGGCGCCTGGGAGCGCGAGGCGGCCTGGGCGGCGCTCGACTTCGCCCCGTCCACGACCATCTCGGGTTGCAGCGTCTCGGATGACTGGGCGGTGGCCGCCGCGGCAGGGCTCGTGCTGCGCAGCGAGAACGGCGTCGTCGTCCTCGATCTCGACGGCGACGGCCGCGAGCAGACTGGCTGGTCGCTGCTCTACCTGCACATTGCCTCCAAGTCGCGAGTCGCCGCCGGCGAGTTCTTGCTCGAGGGTGATCTGATCGGCCATCCATCGTGCGAAGGCGGCACAGCGACCGGAACGCACATCCACCTTGCGCGCAAGTACAACGGTGAGTGGATGCTGGCCGACGGTGCGCTGCCCTTCACCCTGAGCGGCTGGCAAGCACGCGCGGGAACGAAGCCCTACGAAGGCGCGCTGCTTAAGGACGGGCAAACCGTGTTGGCCTGCCCGTGTGCCTCGAAGGAAACGCTACTCTCCCGATGAGACCCGCTTCCAGGATTGTCCTGCTTGCGCTTGCGG
>Ga0315293_10006616_pt1 | contig 10833 bp, 13 predicted proteins | sample YL17G13_20_MG_FD_203071 | JGI IMG/M metagenome (GOLD analysis project Ga0315293, IMG submission 203071) | Sediment microbial communities from Yellowstone Lake, YNP, Wyoming, USA - YL17G13_20 | ecosystem: Environmental > Aquatic > Freshwater > Lake > Sediment | place: USA: Wyoming | collected... | reverse complement strand
AGCTTCCGCTATCCTCCTCCCCCGCGTCTCCGGTTTCTTGGCTTTATCGATCCATAAGATATACCGGAGCTGAGCGGAGTTCGACATCGCCGTGATGTGGGGCTCAACCTTGGAGGCTAGGCTCCCCGCGCGCGCGAGAAGCTGTTGGGTGCCTTGACGCGGGAGGGACATGTGACCTTCGACGCGGCTAAGGAACTGTAGAGGTGGTGGAGCCAATAACCCCCACTCGTTATGGGGGCATCATCAACGCGGAGATTCGCCGCGCGGTGGAGGTGGGATTCCCAGACTTGGAGGAGGAATCAGATAAGCGGTTCTTCATCTTCTACGCCCCGCTTCTCAAAAGCGGTGGGTTTGAGTGCATCCCCAATTCAGCGCGTAAGAAACTCAGGGTCCATGGATTCATTATATGGCGATGGAGGCCACAAACCCCTAGCCACCAATATTCTTAACGCGCGCGCGACTAAGAAGCTCATTTCTTTATTAAGAAAAGGCGATTTAAAACAAGGACTGGAGGTTATTCGGAATCCTCATCTAATATGAGAAACTCTTCTCAGGGTTTGTAGGCACTCCAATAAGTGGTATAGTAAACCCCAAACCTATCTTTCTCCATGGGCCGCTTGTAACAGAGCTATCGTCTCTTTCAGTTTGTTCATCTCTTTTCTCGTGTTCTTGTAGGGCGCTTCTTCAAGCCTCTTAACCGTTTCTCTGATCCCTCTTATCTCTTCGCTGAACTCTTTGTCACTCAGTTTTTTCTCTATTGAGTACATCAAGATCTTAGCTTGGCTTACTATTTTTACTTTCATCGTCAGCCCATCCAGGAGTTCCAGCAGTTCGTCCGTGTACTCTTTGATTATTTGGGTATTACCGCCATTTAACGCCGCATTAAGTTTATCTAAAGTTTCTTTCAGAGTCTTTTTCTCCGTTTCAGAAATTTTTCCGGCCATCTTTTCTGCCGCCTTTTCCGCTTCGTAGGTTACAGCCTTTGCCCGGTTACGAACTCCAATGATTTCCTTTTCCGTTTCGTCTACCTCGCTGTACTTGGTCGCCTCGATGATCATTCTAGTGATTTCCTCCACTGACAGCGCTGTTGACTTCGTTACTTTTGTTGTTTCTTTTTTCCCAGTTTCTAGAATTTCGGCAGAGACGCTTAGTATGCCATCAGCGTCGATCTTGAAGGCTACCTCAACTTCCTGTTTGTATCTGGGTGCAGGTGGGATGCTGTCTAGCTTGAATATGCATAGGGATGTGTCGGCCTTAACCATTTCCCTTTCCCCTTGGAGAACGTGAATCATCATTGAGGTCTGACCATCTTCTTCAGTCGCAAAAATCATGCTTGCCTCAGTCGGGATTGTTGTATTCCTCTTAATTAATCTAGTAAATACTCCACCAGAAGTTTCTACACCTAAAGAGAGGGGGGTAACATCCAACAAAAGCATATCCCTTATCTCGCCTTTCAGAACGCTAGCCTGGATACAGGCGCCAACAGCAACGATCCCCATGGGATCTATGCCTTCTTCGGGTTCCAACATCGAGAAGAAATCTTTAAAGTATCTTCTAATAACAGGCATCCTAGTCGGCCCGCCTACCAAAACGAGTTTGTCTATATCTTGAGGTCCTAACCCTGCGTCTTTTAAGGCATGTTCTAGGGGATCTCTTAATCTATCGAGTTCCGGCCTTATGAGTTCCTCAAGTTTGTCTCGGGTTAGAACGATATGCGGATTGATCTTAGATCCATTTATGTCAAGCTGAGTCTTTATGGTTGTTGAACGTTTACTGGAGAGATGGATCTTTGTCATTTCGCCTGCGTCCCTGAGCCTATTCAAATTTTTCTGGTCTTCTCTTAAGTAAACGCCGTATTTTTCCTCAGTTTCCTCGACAAGATAATTTAGAACTCTATCGTCCATTTCCTTGCCGCCTAGATAGGTGTCTCCGCTTGTGGATATGACTTTGAAGATGCCGCTGTTCATCTGCAATATTGTAACGTCGAAGGTTCCAGAGCCTAAGTCCAGCACTGCTATCTTTAGGTTTTTTCTTAATTTGTCTAAACCGTAGGCTAGTGAGGCCGCTGTCGGTTCGCTGACTATTCTCAAAACTTCAAGTCCCGCTATTTCTGCTGCCTCTTTTGTGGCGTTTCTCTGGTTGTTGTTGAAGTACGCTGGCGCTGAGATCACTGCTTTGTCTATATTCTCTCCTAAGTAGGTTTCTGCGTCCCTTTTTATCTTCTTTATTATCAGGGCAGAAATCTCTTGGGGCGTATACTTGTAACTGTCTATTTCTACTGTGTAATTCGTGCCCATTTTCCTTTTAATCCATCTTACTGTCCTTTCTGGATGGACATAGGCGTATTTCTTTGCATTTTTCCCCACAACTATTTCGCCGCCTTCTTTGAACGCTACAATGGAGGGAAACATTTTTCCGTATAGGGTTGACCCTTCAGCCGCTGGAACAAGCTTTATTTTTCCATCTTTCATAACGGCGCCAGCGGAGTTTGTGGTTCCAAGATCAATTCCTATTGTTCGTCCCATCGCGATTCCTCTGGAGAGGCTTAGCTGATATTTTCTTGTATTATAATGGTTTCAACGACCTTTGTTTTCTCAAGGGAGCAGAGGAAATGTTCACAGTACTTCGTCAATACTTCATGCGCGTTCTTTATTTTCTTAAATTTCTCTTCGGCGAGGGGGTCCTCGGGACGAAGGTCTGGGTGGTATTTTCGCGCAAGCTGAGTATATACAGAATTTATTTCGGATAGGTTTACCTCTTGGCTTAACCCCAGAGTTTTTCTCGCGTCGTCTACGGTCTTAAAATCGATCTTCTTTATCTCAATCTCCGTGAAATTGTATGGTGGCAAGGGACCGATGCAGAGATACTTGAGTTTTTTCTCGTATTTTTTCTCCAGTTCTTGTAGTTTGTCGTAAAATTTATGTTCTTTTTCTTTGTCTACTAGAAAAGAAGCGTTCATTAGGGTGTCTTGATTTGTCATTTTGTTTTGTTTGGACCCAATTGACAGATCTCCTAGGATGCTATGTATGTCCTTCATGTATTCGTTTTTTCTTTCATCCAAAGCTGACTTGACCTTTTTTCCCAATTCAATTTTGAGGGATTGATTGGCGGTCTCCTTCGCTTTCGCGCTTAATACTTGTATTTCTTCATTTTCTTTTAAGATGTCCATTAGGATGGCGTTGTCCCACGAAATCTTAACGTTGATCTGCAGCTTGTTGTCTATTTTTTCCAGCGTGTTCTTGAACTTCATTCGACCCCGCTTAAGGATGTTGATTATCTCTGATTCGTTCCCAGCTATAACTCCGAAACCCATGGGGATGACCGTATGAGTCTCCATAACTTTTCGCAAAGTCTTCTCGTGGGTCATGGTTTCTTCTATTTCGACTTTGTAATCCACTGGGATGTCGCTAACTACCGCCCCAATATCCTCGTATTGAATGGTATATACTTCGCTGTTGCCCAATCCAATGTTCCCGAAGCTTTCCCTCCTCTCTGTTTCTATTATTCCGTACAAGTACCTTCCAGTTTCCACTCACTTCACATCCTGTCTCCATTTTGACCCGCCAATCTCCGCTCTAAAAGAATATGGAGGCCAAGGTCCAGTGAACCTGACAGCAAAACCTTCTCTCCGGTTAACCTCTTCCAGTAATGTTGTTAATTTTTGAACTCTGTCTTTGCGCACTAAACAAGATAGGTTTAAAATCATTAGTTTGCGTTCCCATTTTCCGGGAACTTTTTTATTTGTAGGCTCGTTCTTCACGTCGTCGAAAAACTCCTTAATCCGATTGTACAGGTTTTCGGTGTGATGTTCGATTAGTGCTAGTCTTTTTTCTTGTTGCTTTTTTTCTTGTTGCTTTTTAAGGAGGTAAGCCGCTCCCTTGGTTTTGTTCTCCATCGCCTTTCTTAGATTCTGAATTTCCTCGTTTTCCTCTATTGTTTTTCTGACAAACTCGTTCTCAAGGAAGATTTGAACTTCATACTGTTCTTTTCCTTCAAGCCATTCCAGTAGCGTCTTAAGCTGGCGGTGGTGCTCGTTGAGCCACTTCTTCACGGCTTCGTCGTCTCCCGCAATAATGTTGCTAAACGCTAGAGGGATTACTGTGCCAAATTCTCTGGTAGCTAGGTCAATTATATATTGATGGGTAAAAAGCCACTCAGCTGCCTTTTCCTTATCCTCTGTTTTGTAGAGCTTGGCCTCACAACAATGGGCGATCGCGCCTATATTTTTAATGGGCAAAGTGTAGACAAAGCTATTTTCAATTCCCATATGCCCAAAATCTGTTTCTTTGTCGGAATTTACTATACAGTAAACGTATCTTCCCTCAGGGGTGTTCTTAGAGGACATTTCAACTCTCCAGTCGCAGTTTTACTTTCTCCTCAATGCTTGGAACTAAAGGTTTCAGAAACATTTCTTGGATTACGGATTCCATTTCACAAAGTTTTTCCACTTTCCCGTAGAACAACGCACGACCACGTTCATACGTCACGTTCAGAACTTTGTCTTCAGCTTTGATTCCCGGCACCGAACCACAGGCTTTCACGTTTACGCTGGTGACTTTGTCCAACGGCACTTCAAACATTTTTTGGTTATCCCCCCGGTACACCCAGAACAGCCTTTTATTTGTTAGGCATAAACGTCCTGGCCTCCAAGTTTCGCCTAATATACCCTGTGTGGGGAACAGATACCATAGCTTCTCTTCTTTGATGCTTTCTTTTCCTTCAGGTAGAGGTGTATATTCGGATGGGATCATGATTCTTTTCTCAAGTTCTTTTCCTATTATCATTTTGATCGCTTGCTTGAGTTCTGTGACGTTTGAAGCGTGGATGCGTGCTACCTCACCACAATCGAACTGGAGATAAAGTTCTTCCCTCTCTTCTTTGAGGTGAATTTCTTTTTTTACCATAAGTCCTTCTATCTTGTCTAAGGATACCTCAAAAAGTATTTCAGAAGGCTCCTTTCTCCATAGGAAAAGCCTATTGTTCGTAAGGTACAAAAAGCCCGGCTTTCGCGTGTTGATGACGCTTTCGCTGCTCCAAATGGATCCAAACGTTCTGATGATTACTTCCTCACCCTTGGACAGTGGCGCCTCCACTCTTCCCGCGAATTCTTTATCATACCATTCCCTGGTGCTTTTGTCCCAAGCCTCCATCATCCCGTATTCCAGCATAGTCTCCATGCCTGCGATTGCTGCCCTGAGGTTTACCCCGATTAGTGGAATGCCAGCAACCGATATGATCAAGTCTGCGTTTAACACTAACCCTTTGTTTAATATTTTTTCCAGAACATCGTTTATGTCATACTCTAAGCGGCTGGGCTCCATCCTCAGATCTCCTCCATGTTAACAAAGCTAAAGGGGGCCCATGGTCCAGTGAAGCGAACCGCATAACCTTCTTGACTGTTTATTTTGCCGAGTACCTCACCGAGGCTTTTGACTTTTTCCTTGTGGACTAAGCAGGAGAACGCTGCGATTAGTTTCTTGTCTTTGTAGCTTTCTGGCACGTGTGAAATCTTTTCCTCAACCTTCACTTCTTCTACATGTTCCTTTATCTTTGAGGAGAACTCTTCGGCAAGCTTGACCCGCATCACATTATAGATATCTTTTACTTGTAGCTCAAACTTTCGATGAAGCAGGTACGCGGCTCGTTTGGGCATCTTTTCGATTTTCTCTTTCAGTTCCCTTAAGCCCTGATTTTCGCCTACGATTTTGTCCGTTAACCTGTTTTGGTCGCAGAAGATCTGCACCGTATACTCCGCTTTGTCCCGGAGTCTCTCGAGTTCTTTTTTGAACTTCTCGTAACCCTTGCTCAACCAATCTTTGACGGCGTCATCATCGCCTTTAACGATGGCGTCAAAGGAAAACGGCAAGACCGTGCCGAAACGTTCTGAGGCTTTATCAATTACATTGTTATGGCTGAGAATCCACTCTTTGACTTTATTTTCGTCCCTAGACTCGTATGGTTTGGATTGACAGGCATGTACGACTGCAGCGATGTCTTTATGGGAGATCGAGTAGGCCTCTGCGTGCTCTATCCCTATGTTACCTAAGCTCATCTCGCCTGCGCCGCTGATGATACAGTAAGCGTATCTTCCTTGGGTAACCTCTGTTTCTCGTGCTAACTCTACGTCGCTCAAGCTTTCTTCAGCTCCTTCTCCCACCTTTCCGGGTTTAGAAATATGTCAGTCACCTCGGTTAGTCCGTCAGTAACAGATTGGACAACATCTTCGAGGTCGTTTTCCTTCTTTATGCGTTCAAGCGCCTCATCGAGGTCTGCTAATGCCTCGCTGAGCCTTGCTTCTTCATCGGCACTTAACTTGCCGCTCTCAATTCGCCTTAGGGCTTGCCTTTCGAGTGACTCCTTTATTATCTCAACCAGGGCTACAACGAGGCCTAGCAAACCTTGTTTGAGGTTGTTTTCATCGATGTCTATTACCATGTCTCCTCACCTAAGTTTGCTCAGCGTGACTTCTAAAACGCCGTTGTTGATGGTTCTAATTACTTCGCTTTTAACTGAACAGAAGAGGGGAACCTCTTGATAGTATTTTCTCCCGGATATTATGAGGAAATTTTCTTTCACTTCGACTTTAACGTCTTTCTCTTCTAAGGGCAGAGAAACTATGACCTTTAAGGCGTTCTTCTCGTCGAAAATGTCTAGTAATATATCGTTACGTGAGTTATCTATCAGTCCTTCGTTCAGCCACCACGAAAAGGCGATTTTTTCACCCGTGAAGGGATCGATCTTTGAACGTTCAAAGGTGAGGAAGAGTCCCCCTATGATCTGTTGTGCTTTTGGGTTTATGATCTCTCTAATCCTGACCAATACTTCCATATCGGAGGAGGCGTGGATTAGATCTGCTAGCTTTCTGATTCCCGCATGCCGCTCTCTCAAAAAATATGTTACAATTTGCCTGCTTCTCTCGTCTACCGCATTTATGAGCTGGCCCATGTTTCCTGATCGTAGCTGTGAACTTGGTGGTTTACGAGCCATTTCATCACTTGTTAACCGGCTTAGGTTTAACTTGGTAAACATTTACCTTCGTAGTGGCCTTCTCTCTCATCTTGGCCATCGCGCTCTCCCATCCACACCATGGGCACATGTCATTGAGCAGCTGTTCTCTCTCCACTATTTTGCTGCATTGTGGACACTCCTCCTTATCTTTCATGGCTTCTTTCCAGGCTCCTGTTTCTAGGTTTGTTCCGGACGGAAACTCTAACCCGTATCTTGCTGCCGTCTCGAAAGAGGCTAAGGCGGCCCTTATCTTGATTCCGAGTAGTTCAACGCCGGCAACGGAAATGGCGATGTCAGCGTTGATCACCAGTCCTTTGTCTAAAATCTTGCCTATAGCTTCAGCCAAGCCTTCCGTCGAGCTTTCTTTTTGAGGACTTAATATTGACATTCCTTCATCTCCCATCGAGTCTGAAGTTCCATCCGCACCATGGACAGCCTTCTTCTTTGAGGTCTTCTGGTTTAGATTTCATGCCGCAAATTGGGCATGGCTGTTTTGTCATCAGTTCTCGCCAACCTGGTGCGTCAAAATTTGTCCCTTTGGGGAAGTCTAGGCCCATTTCCGCTGCTGTTTGGAAGGAGCCGAGGATTATACAGGCGTTTATCCCCAGAAGATCTGCGCCAAGAACGTTGACTCTGACATTTGCGTCGACAACCACTCCTTTGTCTAGGATTCTATCGAGCACTTCAAGCAAGCCAGATTGATCAGGACTTAAAATAACCATTCGTAAGGCCTCTTTTCCGGTTTACATTACTCTCTTCGCCGTCTCGTATGTTTTACTATCTACCTATTTTACATGCTTTTGCTGGCTTTGCTACTTCACCAGCTTTTCTTCTTCGCTTTGAAGTAAACAGCGACATATTGTTTTCAACTATCTCGATTTATTTACGGTTGTTTCTTAGATAAGCAATACTCAAAAAACTGTTACGAAAATTGTGTCGAAAACTGAAAACACCCAGCTCCGGAGATGATTCGACCGGTCTTAGAATAGCCTCGACTTGAAAGCCATACCAAGGGCGAGCGCGGCTGGTCATGTGAACTACCCACCTCTAAAGAGGCGAGCTTCCTGCTTCATCAACCCAACTTGCATCACAGGCTTTTCCTCAGCAGAGGCCAAGTCTCCAACAGGCGTTAATTCGGGTCGTTCCAACCCTATCCCCTTACGGAGAATAACCCTAGCCGCGTTCACATCCCTATCCAAAACTAGCCCACAGCGGGGGCGGGCGTGAACCCTCTCAGCCAGGTCTTTAGGAACTAATTCACCGCACCCAGAGCACAGCTGACTAGTGTATCTAGGATCGACAAACGCTATCACGCCCTCTGACATCCTCGCCATGTAGATCAAAGCGCTCCTCAGCATCCCCCAACCAGCGTCACCTATACTCTTACTCAGGCTGCGGTTTCTAACCATGTTACCGATCTTCAGGTCTTCAACAACTACCCTCTCATACCTATTTACTATACCCCTAGCAGTCTTGTACGCGAAGTCCCTCCTCTGGTTAGCAACCCTCTCATACTGCACCGCTAACTGAAGCCCCGCCTTACCCCTATTATTAGAGCCCATACACCGTCTGCTAGCCCGGCGATGAAGCTTCCTCAACTTATCCTCAGATTTCCTATAGTTCTTCGGAGCCTCAATCAGAGTCCCATCTGAGAGCGCAACTAGGCTGTTTAGCCCCAAGTCAACACCCACCGCCTTCTCCCTGTGGGGTATCGGCTTAGTCTCAACTATGGATGCGAAGACTGAGTACCACTTCCCCGATGGGCTGCGGCTTATCGTCAGCGTCTTAATCTTACCCTCAACTGGTCGATGCTGAATGATCTTCAACTCACCGATCTTGGAGAGCTTCAGGGTTGAGCCGCCTAACTTGAACCCAAACTGGGGATACGTTAAGCTGTGATAATCTCTTACACGCCTGAAGCGTGGGGGAGCAGCCCTCAACCCAACCCCCCTCCTAGCCCAGTAGTTCTCGAAGCCTAGCCGGATACGCTTAGCGACGTTCTGTAGGACTTGGCTATGAACCTCATTTAACTCAGGCACCTTAACCTTCATCGCTGGTAGATGATAGGTTAGGGACTCGTGGGTAGGCGTTCCTCTACCCGCCCTCCGTTCATCGAGGCAGCGTCCTAGAAGCGCATTGTAGGCCCGTCTGCAATGGTTCAACTGCTCCTCAAGTATCCGCACCTGCGCCGAAGTGGGCTGTAGGCGATACTTGTAGGAGAGGTTCATTGACCTTTCTGCGCCTCGACGTATTTTTTAACCGAATCCTCGGAGACGTGACCAAGGGACTCGATGTAGTAGCTTCTCGTCCAGAGTGTAGGCATGCGCTTTAGTTGAGGTTGCTCTTGTCGTAGAACCCGGCTTGTGTATCCCTTTAGTTGATGCACTACCCAGTGTGGGCTTGCGGTTGGAGGTGTTTTAACGAAGAGGTGAATGTGATCAGGCGTGACTTCTAGGGTTTTGATTACTACGTCTATCTGCTTCGCCTTCTCCGATAGAAGTTCCCGTAGGCGGTGTTCAACGTCCCCAACAAGCACTTTTCTACGGTATTTTGGGCACCAGGTAATATGGTATCCGAGGTTATAGATCGTCTTCTTACTATGGGTCCACCGTTTAGACATTTGAAGTATATGATAGTTGGCAGTTATATAAAATAATCAGTTTTACCACTTTCAGCTATCCCCATTCATCCCACGGTTAAAACCGTGGGCTTTCTGGGGGACGGATCGTAAGAATAATCGAATTTCGCTTAGACTCATCACGTTCTCAAACTTTTTGACGAGCCTGAACGTTGTCTCCAGTCGTTCATCAACTATGCCGAAGTTTTATCAACCTGATTGCATGTGTACCTGCAGTTGTGTCGATGACTACACGGTCAAATTCACGGCCCGTCAAGATATCGTTTAGCTTTGACATAGCCATAAACTCATCCAGTCCAGGTGGGGAGAAATCCATGATGTCCTGTAGATGCTGCCTCTCAAAGGAAATGTCTAATTCTTTACGGAGGAATTTATTTAGGGCTTTCTGGATTATATCTCTATACTTTTCTTTAAGGTCTTCCAAAACTTCCTCGTAGTTTATCTCGAAGTCATAGGGATTGCCCGCATTATCTATCTGAGTGAGCTTGTTTCCTATCTTAACATCGAAAGCGTTAGATGGAGAATGCACAGGATCCATAGAAAAAAATAGTGTTTTTTACCGTGGCTGGCCGTCTATAGTCCGATGGCGGCTGAAACAACGGTTTTTCCTACTCCACCTTTCAACCGTAGAATATGACCGGTACATCTCTCTTCAAGAGATCTGAAAGCGACAAGCGCATTTATCTATCCTAGTATATTTATTCTCTGGTTGAGGTTCACCCTATTTATTCTATTGTTCATTTTTCGTTGGTGGTTTAGTTCCCCGTTTCTCCTCTCATATTCCTCCTTTGTTAACCCACCTAGCTCATAGAGCAGCCGGTTCTCCTTTATTTTGTTGTTTATCCTTCGCTGCGTCTCCTCTTCCATTACATCCCCTAGATGATCCTTCATTTGTTCCATGAGCCAGATCAGGTCAAAGGGGGGTATCGATATTCCAAACATCCGAAGGAAGAGGTCATCTATGAAAAACATTAGGCTCACCTATTTTTTGGAGGCTTCTATACCTTTCGGTCCGATTTTTATGCTGACAAAATTGTATGGTGCCCACGGCCCGCTGTACAGAAGTTTTAGCATATGGTATTTTTCCTGCAGTTCCGACACCTTTTCTGAAAAAGCATCAGCGGCTTCTTTGTCGACGAGGAATGACGCGTTTAGAATCAGCCTATCGCTGAATAGGTCTCCTGTGG
>Ga0315293_10006610_pt1 | contig 10842 bp, 14 predicted proteins | sample YL17G13_20_MG_FD_203071 | JGI IMG/M metagenome (GOLD analysis project Ga0315293, IMG submission 203071) | Sediment microbial communities from Yellowstone Lake, YNP, Wyoming, USA - YL17G13_20 | ecosystem: Environmental > Aquatic > Freshwater > Lake > Sediment | place: USA: Wyoming | collected... | reverse complement strand
GATAAGATGATATGCCTCTCTCAAATTGAGTGTCATTTGCCAGCGTACACGAAAGCCCATCGGGACAAGGTATTCGGCATCAATTCCGATAAGTGGCGCAATATGGCTGTGCGTTATCCACGCATTGAGCATCGCTTGTTGGTAGCGGTTGCCTAATCCAGCCTGTTGCACAATCTCAGGAACCGAATAACCAAGGTTGCACGTCAATTGCTGGCGGCTTTGTTCTGTCATTCTATGGCGCTGGAGGTCACGGTAGGCTCCGATATCGCAGACAATATCAAAGGTGTAGCGGACTTTCTCAAGTGCCCGTAGAGGGTGCAGATGGCGCGTGGTGCGATCCCCCAGATAGTCGGTGAAAATATCCTCGCGATTTGGGCAAACATCGGTAACGTAGTGTAGTAGGGTGGGTGTATCCATATCGGATAATGGATAGAGAATCGCCACTACAACGGCAATTAAATCGCCTTGTACGGCTCGGAGTGTCACGGTATCAGTTGGATATGGTTGTTTTGCACAGCCGCCGAGTAGGGCATGCTTGTGCATTGCATTATGCACAGACTGGAGGTAGGCGCGTGCTTTTGATCTGTATTCTGGTTTTTTCAGCAGAGACGGGATGAGTTGTTGCAATTCGCTGCATATCGCCATGCTCAGCATCATATGCTCTTTGTGGTCACTCGCTCCCAGCTTCGCTAGCAGATGATCAAAGGCGCGTGCATTGCCCGATAAACCTAGATTCGTCAACGCCCCCAGTGGCAAAAGACCACGTAGCGCGTCCAATGCTGCCGCTTTGATAGCACGTTTGTAGGTACGTTTATCCGCACCATCTGGCATTGAGTGGATAGAAGTAAGATAATCAATCAGCGGCTGCTGTAGGCTTATATACGCATCAAACAAGCCGTCCATTGCCTTGATTGCTTGTATCTCTTCGGCAGGTTCCATGGCTGACAAATGATACTGGTAGCGCCCATTGATCTGGTGGCCAAAGTCTACATACCGCGTGGACTTAACTAAGGGACTCAGGCCAATGCGATTGTCACACAGGGCAAGCGCGGCTAGTTGCGACACGCCTTCAATGGCGATATGCGCACCCCCAAGCTCTGCAACCGAATCATCGCCATACTCATTGATGACGCGGTTATGGAATGCGTCGGCTTTTGCGGTATCAAATACGTGTTGTGGCAAGCCGTCTCGGTGGAGGGACGGCAGAAATTCGTCAAGCAGCACGCGGCGGAGGTCTTTGTTCGTTCGGCTATAGCGGGCAAACAATGCCGCTTTTACGGCTTCAGGAAGGTTGCGCAATCCAAATATCGAACGGTCGGTGTTGGTGACGTAGGGCGCGAGCCGCGCCTGTTCATCAGGGGTAAAATCATAGATCATGCGTTTGCTCCTCTTTTGTTTGCCAAAGATTGACGGTATCCAATTTTGTTTGGGCGAAAATATCCATGCCGAATAAATCCACAACGCGAAATACACCAAGATGCTGCATGGCTGCAGGTCGTGCTTTGCCAGTTGCATCGGGGCATTTCTCAACGGCCTTGTCTCCCAGCAACAGCGCGGTGAAATTATCTCGCACGTCGCCTTTGCCTGATAAACCGAGTGATTCCACCCTGTCGGATTGGGTTAAGATAACTAAGCGCATTCCCACTTTGCGGCCTTCCTGCGCCATTTCGCACATAAACTGCGGTGCGATCTTTTGGCAATGCGACTGAATCGCTGGCCACTCATCAATAAAAATCGTCATTGGTTCGGCTTTATAGTCCATGTCCTTGCTGCGCAGTTCATACCGGCGCGTCATTTCGTCAAGCAGAGCCGTCATTGTGGATTCGATGCTTTCATAATCCCGCCCGAAGCCTACGGTTTTGATGCTATGCCAGTCGTTTGGTGCGGCGTGCGGGTCTAAGATAATAATGGACTCTTTAGCCTTGACACGATCCACCAACAGCCCGTTGGCCGCCGTGGATTTGCCTGCATTCGTGGGGCCGACAATCAAGACATGGACGGCTTGCGATAATTTTTGCAATACCCCCACCAGCCCAAACGTCTGGACTGGTAGAGGAGGTGCATTATTAACCACTGGTGTAGTAGGGCGGGCAATCATAGGGGCTGGTTGCAGTGGTGCGATCTTTGGCTGTTGGGGCGGCATCGGGCGACTGGTGGGCTGTGAGGGAGTGGATTCCTGCGCGTCAATGGTACGCTGTACCCTCACCATGGCATACATCATAAGGCCTACGAGTATCCCTGCGGAACCGTAGGCAATGATCACGATGTTAGTCCCATTGGGCATTAGAGACCTCCGTTTGCTGTGTTTGCCCACAGTTGACAAGATAAAAACAATCAACACAAACAAGCTCACCACACCTCCAGCATCGAATATCTTTACACGGCATGCCACAATGAGCGCATACCACAAAGCAATATGGGCATAGTTCAAGATCATAATCTGCATCTGTTTTCTTATCCATTATTCGCCTCCCTGTCTGGTTGTCATAGGCCGTTGCATCATTAGGTGCTTTGGTTCTGATACCGCCCCAAAGGTCAACCACTCCGGTAGCTTTGCCGACAGCACTCCAATACCAATACCCAATGCCCACGCACCTAGCGTTGTTTCAATCCGTTGCCCAAACTGCACCAGCAACAACGGATACAAAATTGCCGCCTGCCATTGCCATGCCGTCATGGCCACGTCGGGAATCAAAAACCCAAGGTAGGCCGCGTGATGGTTCGCCCCAAGGGCATAAATCTGCCCGCAGGTCAAGAATAAAAACAGGAATAAGCCAATGCCGACAGCTAGTAAAAACGTGCTTGTCGGCATGTCGGGGCGTGCTGGGTTTTGGACGGAATAAATGGTTGCGACCATTTGGACGCTGCTCATCACATTGGTTGCAGCGCTGTTGAGCCAGCCGACACCACTCGCAAGCATCTTTGCGAGTGGCATGGTTGCGTGGACGCTCTGCCAATTCAGGACAGAGCGCCGGTGTTTGATATTAATCATTTGTGACCTCCTTAATTGATTGTCGATATGCCTTGATAACATCAGAGACATATTGTTTTGATACGTCGTTTGCAGCAGCTATTTCAATCTGTGTCAAGTTGCCGCCTTGGCCGCCGAGCTTCCATTGTGCAAGCCATGTAGCAGCGCGTGCGTCAATCGTTGTTGGTGGATAGTCTCGTTTTTTCTGATCGTATAGTGTATCTTCGTCAACCTCTGGAAGTGATAATGGCGGTGTTTTTTCGTCAACGTTGACGACTTTTATCGCCCAATTTTGGTCAACGTTGACGGTTTGGGGTGTCTTTTCGTCAAGTTGATGCTCCGCAGTTGACGAACCGTGAAGGGTAAAGTTTGCAGCGCGATAGGCTATCCAAACTTGCGAGGCGTGCAATAGTGCAAGCGGCAGGTTGACCACCAGTGCCCACGCACCCATGCCGGTGTTATAAGCTAAAAGTGACGGCTGGACATAAAAGATAGCAGCAATCGCGTTTTGTGCATAGCTGATAATAGCTGCGTCGCGGGCTATCTTGTCTCCGCGCCCTACTTGACTGGTTGACAACTCGTTGAGAGCAGCAATGCCGACGTAGGTTGTTTCAAACGCCGCCGCCATAACAATGGCAACCCAAGCTGGAGTCAACCGCTCGTTGAACGCGTACACACCATAGCTACTGGCAAAGCCGAGCATTGGCGTGGGTAGCATAGCAAGAACCTTGCGCCATGGAACATTGAAATACCGAAGGGCGAACAACCAAAGACCAAAAAGTGCAATATTTGCGCACGTCAACACAATGTACATGTTTTGCTCCTATAATAAAGTACCGTCGTTGCTCCCGACGGCAGCCGCGTAAGGGTTGAACTTACGCGGCTGATGATTGATTAATGTTTATTGAACGGAACTCTTTTTGCCAATATCAAATGTTCTGGATTGACACACAGCGCCTCATTGCATTGACGGTACACTTTGTAGCTATATGGAATAATTCCATATGTTAAGCTGTATGCCATTCGCGCCGCGTTGGTTGTTTTGCCATTTACGTAAAAATATGCCCTTCCTTTTGGTGCCGCTCCCGCCCACAACCAACAGGTTTCCGTTTTGACGACGTTTTGCCAAAAATCAATCGCGTTTTTTTTGGTAGACTCAACGACCTTGGGTTGCGTAGTTTTTTGCATTACAAGGTTTGCAATATCAACCTCCACCGCTAACAACTGCTCTCGGAGGATTGCTTTTTGTGTCTCTAATGCTTCTAGCTTCTCGATTTCGTCCGCAATATCGTAATGGCCGAGTTGTTCCAGTAGTGTTCGTGTTGTGGTTTTCATTGGGTGTTGCTCCTGTAATATTGATTGATTATTTTTCACCTTTTGTTTTTATATTCATGGGATTATCTGGATGCTTAGCCAAATATTTGCGACGGCAAACCCCACAGAGATAATGGGGAAAATCGTATGTTTTTGTTTTTTTGTTTTTAGTCGTCTTAACCTCCATTGGTATCCAACCCCCATAGTACGGTTTGTCGCAATGTTCACAATTCATTCTTTGCCCTCCCCATAATCAATTGGCCCCGTCAATAATGCCTCTAGGTCTTTGATTGCCGCCGTCACCTCGGCTAATTCAACCGTGTAGATGCGGGCTTCATCCGACCAACTGCCGAGCTTCCCAATCCGTACCCGACACGCCTGTTGGCGTTTTTTGAGTCGTTCTAATTCCCCAACTTGTAGCGCTTCTCGATTATGCCCAAGACGCATCAAAACTCGTTCAACAAAGCTCGTCATTATTATTCTCCTAGATTTCACAGAGTCCGGCACTACAGGCCAATTCCTGCGCAGCCGTCGTCATGTCGGTTTTCTCATAGTGCCACATCGTGGCAAACTTGATCACGGGGAATGTGGCTGCTAATTCCAAGTAGGCATCACGGGTAATATCAATGTAGGGCATTTGGGCATACTGCGCATCCGACGCGGGTAAGAATGCCATGCCCCCAATAAGCTCACGATGCGTCCATACCCAATGCACTAGATCAATGAGTTCTTCGGGCTTGTAGGTAATCGTGACAGATGGGTTATGCTCCGTCCAATTGACCTTGTTGAGCAACCAATAGTCGCATTGGGCTAGCGCCGAGCGCCCTGTTCTGACTATCGCCGCTGTAGGTGCCGCAATGGGGAACGATGCAACCCACGTTGTGGCGGATTCGGCTGTTTGGCCGTTCTCAGGGTGCAGCGGCATATTTGCATCCCGCAATACATGGTACAGGGGAGAATGGGCACTGACTCGGACATTACGAATGTAGTACCGCGCCCACCGTGCATGAATCCCACTCGCGCAATTCACCAATTGGCTCGTATTGCCCGAAGGCTTGCAGGTCGTGACGGCCACTGAACGGTTAATACCAAGGCGTTTGGCATAGACCTTGTTGGTATAAATGGCGACCATTTTGAGTCTTGCTAGCACCGTGGCATCCTGTACCGCTTCGCAATCCATCTGCCCCGTGATATCAACGCCCAGTAATCGTTCCTCTTTGCAGTTTGCCTGCCATTGAGGACGTAAGCCGATAAAGTTTGTGGCCATACTTTGAATCGTGCCGATGATGGTTGCAACCTCGACCTTGGCTTGGAGGGTTGCAACCGTATCATTGGCGGCTGCGACGACCGCGCTAAGATTACAAAATTGCATCGGTCTCAATACTATTTCGGCGCAAGGATTTATCCCAAACTCAGCACTAGCGCGTCGGGCGGGGCGATTGCGCTGTGCATTATCTCGGCTAAAAATACCAGCCTCTCCGCGCCCACCAATATCCATTGTTAGCATATGCCGCAGTACATCGCGGCACGCGATATCTCGTGGCCATACCGCTGAATTGTTCGCGTTCCACCGTTGGCTATTCTCGTGTGCAAAGTCGCCATCCTTGCAATGCCACATCGCCGTGTCGTCAAAATCGAACAGGCTTATCATTGCGGTTCTTCTAACCCCGCCGGAGACCGCTGCCGACCCAACACTACACATCATGTCATGGCAATCAAGCGTCGTTAGCCGCGCCCCTGCACGGGCCGTTATTCGCGCTTTGCAAAAGTCAAGCATATCTATGAGTGGCTGCGGGCCAGAAGCCCGCCCGCCCTTCGTTTTGAGAATCGCCCCTGCTGGTCGTATCTGGCTACAATCGTAGGCGATATCTTGCCCATTTATCCACGCGGTAAGTCCTAACCGCAGTGCATCGGCCCATCCTTCGACAGTATCAGCAACGATCACATGGAACACCGCGCCATTTTGATACTGGATCATCGGAAGCTGAGCGACATACCGCGCCTCAACTGAATAGCCCACCCCGCAACCACTCATTGAAATGATGAGCGCCTCGACAAATGCGTCTATGCTGTCAACCGGCAAATACGCACAATTGTACAAGCTAATGTTATTGCGCCGTGCCGCGTCACCCGCCATGGCTAGCAGGCGCATCGACGGCATAACGTCCATCCTGAGGATGCCGTTCCTGATGCGTGCATAGTCTTCGGTGGGCAACCGATCCCCCGACAACTCACGGAGAAAGTTCACCGTGCGATCCACGGTTTCTATCCACGTCTCACGGCGACCAAGCGCGTGATCAAAGCGCGAATACTTATCGAAGAATTGGAATTGTTGCAACGGTGTCGGAAAGTAGTGTGCACTCTCCTCAAACGCTGCGGTGACTTCCCGTGGAATACTGCCCGTTCGCTGGGCTGTTCGCTGCATACGGTAGCGCAAAAATACGTCCGCCGCATCGTTCTCGCCAAGATAGCGCAAGATAATGTCGATCATCGACTGCACTTGTTCAACATGCGGTTCATTGAGGCTAGCTTGTATGATGGCCGTAAAGACTCGTGTGGCAATTTCATCGGTCGCTATTGGGGGCGACACACCCATTGCCGCATAGCAACGGTTGAGTGCGTCGGTGATTTTCTGCAACTCAAAAGGTGCGGGTGTTCCGTCTCGTTTGATGATCAACATTCATCCCACCTCATTTCTCGCTCCAAAAATACCCGCAACTCCTGCACGGTTTCAATGCCCATCGCCGTGCAGGTTTGCAGAATAGAATCAACCCGTTGATTGAAATCCATATCCATTTTGTCCTCCTTACAACTTTGCCAAGGTCACGCCAGTTTGTCCTTGGTATTTTCCACCCCTGTCGGAATAGGTTACGCTGGGCCGTTCGCCCGTAAAAAAGACCAGTTGGGCAATGCCCATCCCCGCGTGGACTTCCACTGCCTTGCGCTGGGTGTTGCTAATCTCAATGGTGACATGGCCATGCCACGCGGGTTCTAATGGGGTGACATTGACGATCAAGCCTAGGCGTGCATAGGTTGACTTCCCAAGGCAGAGCGCTATGCCGTTCGTGGGCATGCGAATATATTCTTCGGTTCGCGCCAACACCATCGAGTTGCGAGGGATAACAAAGGTGTCGGCCTCGACCGATTCCCACGGTATATCATCAGGTCGGAGCGGACTTAGTATCTGCGGCCTGAACAGGTCTTTGGTGCGCTGCCAGAACGTCAGTCTTCGTATGATCTTGAACTCGCGGGCCAGTCGCACGTCGTAGCCAAAGCTGCTCAGGCCATACGATACGACCTTTTGGCCGTCAGCTTCTCGTACCTGCTCGGCATGGAACGGCTCGATCATTGCCCCCGCCTTGACGTGGCAAATGATCTCTTTGTCATTCAGGATAGTTGTTGGCATTATTTGGCTCCTTTCGCTTTCCGCCTTCGGGGTTTCTTTTCGGGGGTATTGCCTTTGTTCAGGAAGGCATAAAACACGCCAAGTGCATCCGCCTCATGCTCGGTGTAGGAAAGCTCGTCAAAAAACGGCTTTGCCGCATCGACCATCATGTCTTTGGTTGCGGTGCCCTTACCCGTCAATGCTTTTTTTGCCGCACAGGGTGCAATCGCAACGGGTACGATGCCTCTATTCAGACTGTGCAAAATCACATACCCAATGACATAGCTATGCCAGTAGCTGTTGGGGCTACCCCTCCCTGACTGCGACTCATACACGATGGTGTTGGGGTTGATATCATGCATGATGCGTTCAATGTAGCACGATGCACTGGGCAAGCGATCCAATGCTGTTTTGCCTTGGAGAACAATCGTATGGTGCTGGATTGCAAAGCCCTCGTCAGTGCCAGCAAGCCACCCAATGTTTGTGGTACTCAGGTCAAAGGCGAGAATAATCATGGCTATCTCCTAGGTCGTAGGTAAATTCAATCCGATTTACATGGCACATCCCAGTGCCCTTGTTGATACCGAAGAAGAGTTGTACAAACTCCGCCTCGGTCATCTGGGGGAATCCTTCACGGGAGAGTTCTTCGGGTGACATGGGCGTGAGGGGAACCTTGGTCACGCTGATAATTTTGATAGGGCAGATACGCACAATCTGCCCCGCCTTCACCCCGCGTGTTTTATCGCACGCCATTACTAGATCACCGGTCTTCAGGAATGACCACCCTAGCCGCCGCGTCACGGTTTTGGTACGGCTGCGAATATGGTCAGCCGTGTGCATAAAGCTCATGTTCCTCATTGTAAATCCTTTCCGCAATGCTGACAGCGGGTAATTCTTTTATAACTGTATCCCGACTGCCCAAAAAACCGCCGGTTCCACACAGCGATATACCACCCTGGCCCCGTCGCGTCAGGGTAGCGTCGTTTCTGTTCGTGTTCATCCAGTGCCTCCCACGCATCCGTGCGAATGAACACAGGGCTGACTTGGCTTTGGCGCAAGTCACCGTCAACCCATAATCTCATTGCTTCACAACAAAGCTTCATCATTGGTGTACCTCCTTTTTGTGTACTTTATAAAGATCAATCGTCGTAAAATTAGCACCACACGCGCACCAAATGTTCCCTGCTCCCAGTGGCACGGGTGGATTCCAGTCTGAGCGGTTAATCCAGTTGTAGATGGTTTTGCGATTGATGCCGAGTTGCAATCCGATCGCCTTTGGTGCCATGCCTGAAAAATACAATCTCTTAGCCTGCTCATACACAGGTCGTAGTTTTTTGACCGTTATCTTCATCCGTTTGGTTTTAGCCACAACGCCGCGTTTTATAAACGCGGCGGACACGGTGCTTTGTGGAACGCCATAGATCATTGCCACATCGCGCATCGTCATGGTGTCCTGTCGATACAGATCAATCCATGCTTGAATTTCAGCCTCGCGATAATGTGACATCATGCCCCTTCCATATCTTGCATCAGCGCCCACCCAAGGTCAGCCTTGGCGGGCGTATTTTGTGGCCACGGGCGGAGCATCGTTTTAATGCCGTAATGTAAAAATTGATTTGCAATCACTGGCCCCATTGCCACGGGTTCTTTGGGCATTGGTAGATTCTTTCCCTGTATGCGTTCCCGTGTTTTTTGCCGCCACTGCTCAATCAGGACTCTATATGTCCAACTATTGGCTTGCCCGACTAAATCATTGTCGCGGCACACCACCACTGCTTTGGGTCGGCTCGCTGCGATAAGCGCTGTCCACTCGTCAAGCCAAAACGAGCCGCCGCCAGTCACTGCCACAAAGTTCGCGTTTTGCTGCATTGCGAGGATGCAATCCACTTTGTTCTCAGCAATGATCACGGTAGCCCCAGACCGCAAATACTGGGCATTGAAGAGAACATCTTTGCGGGTGCCGGTTGCGCAGAGCCATTTGGCTCCCTGATCATCGGGATGGATAACCCGTCCCTCAATGCCGACGCATCGCCCGTTCTCGAACGTCGGAACAATCAGCCGGTCGTATTTGCCATAGTATTCACGGCGGTTGTCCGCATCCCAAAATGGTAACTTACCACGCCCCAACTGGAACTTTCCAACACTCGCAGGTGTAAGCCTCTTGTATGTGTGCCAGTCGCGGTATAAAGTGAGCGGCTCTTTATACCGTGCGAGGTATTCACCGGGCTTCTCTGTCCAGCGGGCGGGTGGAGGTTGCTTCTTGGTGGGTGTAACGTAGGTCGGTCTGTCCTCAAAGGGGAGGTCAAGGTGTTGGGCTATTTTACCGAGGCCGCCGCCAGCATCACAGGCGAAGCATTTAAACGACCCGCCCTCGCTCATGGTGAAGTGCGTATGCCCCTTTTTTACTGGCTTGCCACAAAAGGGACAATCCGCATGCCAGCGACCCTTATAATATTCTGCCGACAATTTGTCGCACAATCGTTCTAGCAAGCTCATACTTCATACCACTTCCCGACCTTGGCTAAGGCCTGTTTGGTTTGATAAAAGTTGATCAGGTCGCCCGCTGCGCCCTTGGTCAATGTTGGCCAGTCTGGTTTTTCATCTTGCCCACGGACAAAGAATTTGATCATTTTCAGTTGTCCCTCGGTTGCTCCGTCTTGCTTCCATTTTGCCTTCTTGCTTGTCAGACTGCTGGCAGCGTATTGCTCGACTATCTCATTGGCTCGCTCGATAATGGCACTGAAATCTTCGCTCCCCATCAAGCGCCTGACCTCCCAGTCGTAGGAGGTGAATTCCTTTGCCAGCCCATACAGCACAAAGGGCTTATCGACAACCGGCGGTGCTATCGCAATGATGCGGCTTTTGCCGTCCCGCGCTTGTCCTAGACCAATGATCATCCAACCGGCCTTCTGCGTCCAGTGCAACTCCGTAATCGACAAATAATCAACTTGTGCCGTCTGGAGTGCATTTGGATCGCCGTTGTTGATACGGATACATTGCATCCCGTCAAAAAATAACCCGTCGGTCACTTCGCCAAACTCCGCGTTGGTCTGGGCCTTTGGTTTATCGTAGCCCAGCACATCGCCAAGGGTCGCGAGGTTGTGCCCCGCGCTGGGTGCGTATTCCAAAACAAGGCAGTCGGTTTTCATCGGGGCGGTTCGCAAGCCTCTAC
>Ga0315293_10006608_pt1 | contig 10844 bp, 23 predicted proteins | sample YL17G13_20_MG_FD_203071 | JGI IMG/M metagenome (GOLD analysis project Ga0315293, IMG submission 203071) | Sediment microbial communities from Yellowstone Lake, YNP, Wyoming, USA - YL17G13_20 | ecosystem: Environmental > Aquatic > Freshwater > Lake > Sediment | place: USA: Wyoming | collected... | reverse complement strand
TCGGCTGTTGTGGATATCATGGACGGTCCTCGCTATATGCCCGCTGACTCGGTATTCGATCTTAAAGCTGCTCTAAATCAAGTTGGATACGGGCGTGGGGATGTGGTTACAAAACCGGCAGAAGCTATTGCAAGGAAAGCTGCGTCTGCGGTTAACCAGGCTTTCGAGAAAGGCGTCAAGGGTCTGCAAATCGGCGGGGATGAAGCGGCAACTAACTTGGAAGCCATTGCAAAGAATCAAGCCAAACGTGATTTGACATTGAGAACCGGAGGCGTGCTGACAAAGGGCAAGGTTGCCCAAATCACGGCAAGATCAATCGAACAGGGTGGGAAGCTTGTCACCATTGCCAATAATCCCGTCAAATTGAAATCGTGGTGGCCGATGGCGGATGAAGCGAGTAAGAACGGGATGCGTCAAGCCGTAGCCGATGATACCATCGGTGATAGTTACAAGGCATTCACGAAGAAGTGGTCATCCATGGACCCAGAAGTAAAAACCACAATATTCACTCCCGAGAAGATTGCAGCGGGAGACGCTCTCGCATCCAGGGGCACTGCCGCATTACGTGATCTTGCGGATCAGACCATAGCAAGGCATTCTCAGATCATCCGTGGATCACAGGCAAGGATGGCAGAACTTGCGGCACAACGCAGAGCAATATCGGACCTGACTATCAAGCAACGTGGTATCACCGCAGAAATTGGGCAACGCCGTGGATATCTCACCGATTACAAGAAAGTCAGAGGCCATGAACTTGAAGACATTGGGAGTATCCTAAAAGGCCAGACGGATGAGACTGCAACTCAGATGAAGCAGAACCACGAGATTGATATCAGGGTGGCGAGACAAGTGATATCCGACGCACAGGCATTGAAGCGAAAGCTTCTGATTGCTGGAGGCGTTGCTGGACTCGCAGGAAGTTGGAAGGCATATCACGTCGCACAATTGCTTGGATGGTAAGTAACCCGCGCCCGACAGCGCACAGCGGAGATGACGCCATGACACAAGATCACAAAATAAACTGGATGACGATCCTTTTGCAAGGTGTCGCACAGATCATCATCGTAGGCGGTTTTCTTATTTCGTACATCGTTGTGACGGCCCGATGGCAGGGCGGAGTTGATGCACAGATCAAGGCACTGACTGAGTCCAACATAAATCAGACGGTGACCAACGAGCGCCTCAGGTTTGCTATCGAGAAAATTGGTGACAGCATGAACGTCATCGCCAGCAATCAGCAAAGCGTCATCAAAATGCTCGACTACCACATGCAGCAGGACGCCTTAAATTACAAGAGGATCAGCAAATAGGTGACCCATGAGCCGCAAACTCGAAGACCTATCCGACCGGATGCGGCCGCTTGCCGTGGAACTGCTGCGCCTGGCCCGGCTCGAGTTCCCCGTGGCCATCATCGAGACACTGCGGACCCCAGAGCAACAGGCCATAAATGTGAAAAATGGGGTTTCTTGGACTCTGCATTCCAAACACCTGACCGGGGATGCCATCGACGTGGCACCGTCGGCCGTCCTGCTGCTCAAGAATTGGGCGCCATTGCATCCAGATTGGCTCAGGTTGGGAGAAATAGGCGAGGCCCTTGGTCTGGTATGGGGCGGGCGCTGGAAGCGCCGAGATTGTCCGCATTTTCAGATAAAGGAAGAAAGCCATGCTTAACAACTCACGCATCATCCTAATCGCCTCTCTGTTGCTCGCCCTGGGAGGCTGGGACAGTAGTTTCCAGTATTGGGGCCAAGTGTTTCAAGTATCGAACTTTTTAGGGCTCCTGGCCATCGTGGGCGGGGTGTTGCTCGCATGGGTGGGCAAGAGTCCGATCAAACCCGAGGCAAAACCATGAGCTGGTGGCAAAGAATGATTTTGAGCAGTGCCGTTGCATTCTTCGGTTCCCTTGTTGACGCATCCCCTGCGGTCAAGCGCGTGGCCAAGCCGATTGCCCTGGAGGTTTTCAACAGCATCCGGCTTGCCTTCGCGGGAGATCCTGACTTTAAGTAAGGAGACATCATGAAAAACTGGAAATCAACCATTGCCGGCGTGATCGCCGGTGCAATCCCGATCTTGCAGCAAGCCTATTCCGCTATCGCTCTAAACCAACCTGTTATTTGGGGATTGGTCGCCTTCGGCGTGGCGATAATGGCCTTGGGCGTGGTGTCCAAGGACTTCGACAAAACAGGAGTCTAATGTGGCCTTCGAAACCTACCTCACACAATTCTGGCAGAAAATGAACGGCGAAACCCCGCTGACGGATAAGGATGCGATCGCGGCCGGCTGCACTGAGAAGGAGCTGGCCGAGTATCAGAAATTCATTCGGAAGGCGTTTCCGGTCCTGATCAAGAGACAAGGTGCTCCCGCGATCACGGATGCAGATTTTCTGGCCTATTGGGAGGAGACCCATTCGGGGCCAGTCGCGCCAATTCAAAGCGATACTGTGATCGGACTGCTCCGGCAGATTGCTGCGGACGTGAAAACGCTGTTGGCGCGGTAAACCTCTCCAGCCGGGTCAGTGAAACCCCGCAACACCACTGCCCGAATCATGACCACACCCGAGTAATGAGGCCCGGCTGGAATTTTCTTGATTCTGTCTGGGGTTTGGCTTAGATTAGTGGTGTCTGCGCTGGCTAGGGTAGCTCCCGAACGGCCCGTCCACCTCGGCGGGCCTGTCAGCATCGCTAATCGAGGGCGGGAGGTGACGCTGTGCTGCCTCTTCAAAGCTCCGGTGTGCCATTGCGAGAGATTAATTTTAAAACATCTCTTCCGCTCTTCGATGTTTTCGGAAATGAGTGTGAGGGGATGTGTGGTGTTTAAAGGGAGACTCAAAGGCCCCGTTCTCCCGTCGAAGTTTTTGGCTCATCGACAGAATCACAGGGCCTATCAAATAAACGTGGAACCAATAATGTACCCGATTAACCAATCAGTCAAGGCAAACCCGACAGGACGATTGCGCCGAAGTGTCTGTCCGCGTGTTCGCCGCTATGCGAGTCCAGCTTACCGTTTGGCTGCGCTCTGCCAGTAAAGCGACCAACGTACCTACCTGGCACTAGACTGACTCTGGTTTGAAGCTGCGCTAAAATCCATCGCAGTAGGTAACAGGTGTGCCCAAACCCGCACCGCTCAAGCCTTCCAGCCCGCACGAAAATAATTCAACACCGATGACGAATTTTATTCGATTTCTCTTGACAAACATTTCGCAACAATGTTATCAATGTTTGCATGAGACAGCGAATAGCAGTAAAACACAAAAAGGTTTTGGGAATCAGATTGAATGACCAGGAGCACAGCATACTTGCCGGATATGCCGATGCGTGCCGGGTCAAGGTCGCAACCGCAGCCCGATGGATTCTTCAGGATTGGATGAAAAAGGCAGAGAGAAATCGCAAGAGGGCAAACGCATGACCGGAAAATATGTCCCATTGATCGGATGTTTTAGTTGCCAAAAGAACACAAGGCAACCCCTTGAACGGAGAGCGTCAGTCCGTCTTGAGGGAAAGATTGATCACTACAACATCATTCACAAATGTTCCGTCTGCGGAACTGAGCGTCGTTATGGGATAGAGGCGAGATGACCGCAATCATACCCGCACCACAACCCGCCCATTCCTCGCAATCACCTCACCCGAGCGCGCAGCACGTGGGGAGTGTCTCAACCACTCCCCACTACACAATCGCTTGGCAATCGAAACACGGATTGTGGGCAATCCTGCGGGACGGGCATCCCTGCATCTGGCTCGAACCGGAACAGCACCACTTGGCCTACCACATCATCAAGATATTGGAGGCGTGATGGCGAAAGACAAATTTGATGCCGCCTGGGGAATTGTAAACGGCATATTGATCAGCATCGCCCTATGGGCGTTTATCGGATTGGCGGTTTGGTGGATACGCTCATGATCATCCGAGTCTGTTATCTCCTCCTCGGGGTGGTGCTCGGCTTCCTGCTGACTGCCGGGTTGGTCCTGTGGAGGGAAAGATGAAGATCGAAATTAAGAATCGATTCACTGACGAAATCATTCTGTGCGGGGAATATAAGTCGATGATGGACTGCTTGGAGAAGAATCGCGTAGTCGATCTATCCGGAGCCGATCTCTCCAGAGCAGATCTCTTCAGAGCTAAGCTCTCCGGAGCTAATCTCTCCAGAGCAGATCTCTCCAGAGCAGATCTCTCCAGAGCAGATCTCTTCAGAGCTACTCTCTCCGGAGCCAATCTCTCCAGAGCAGATCTCTTCAGAGCAGATCTCTTCAGAGCTACTCTCTCCGGAGCCAATCTCTCCGGAGCTAAGCTCTCCGAAGCTAATCTCTTCAGAGCAGATCTCTCCGGAGCTAATCTCTCCGAAGCTACTCTCTCCGGAGCCAATCTCTCCGAAGCCGAGCTCTCCGGAGCTACTCTCTCCGAAGCCAATCTCTCCGAAGCCGAGCTCTCCGAAGCTACTCTCTCCGGAGCCAATCTCTCCGGAGCCGATCTCTCCGAAGCTACTCTCTCCGGAGCTAAGCTCTCCGGAGCTAATCTCTCCAGAGCAGATCTCTCCAGAGCCGATCTCTCCGGAACGATTCTTGATCCGTCCAACAAGCCCAACGCCATCACGGATGATTTCTCGGATGCGAATGAGGGATGGATTTTCGGATACCGAACTCGCGCCACAACCGCAGCGGGTAAAACTCTTCAGGATGACCGGATTTATGGGGCTGAAGTTTTTTCCACCTGCGAAACCGATTGCCATCCAGGTTGGTATCTCTGGCCTACCATCAAGCACTGCAAGGATTTTTCGGGAGATGTCGAGATGATCAAAGTAAAAGCTCGCAAAATCGATATCCACAAGGCGGGGGGCAAGTGGCGGTCCCGTGCGATTTGGGTGATTGGCGGTGTGGAATGAACGACTACGACGAGCCATTCCGTATCACACCCGGCTGTCTCTGGTTCGCGGTGCTGGTGATTGCTGTTGCGATAGTGCTGATTCTTTCTGGAGCGTTGGAATCATGAGAAGAGACGAGCCGGCAAATCCGGTAACAGGAATTGATCCGTTATCACTTCTTAGTGGGTCTCCGATTACCACCGTTGAAGCAAAGGGCCTGACCATCCGCGAGTCCTTCATCAAGGCAGCGATGGAGGGACTGTGCGCGAATCCTAATTTATTTGAAACACTGGCGTTGCACTCAGCCTCCAGTGAGGTTGCCGTTAAATATGTTGCTTGGCAGGCAATAATTCAAGCCGACGCCGTTCTCCTCGCTATGGAGAAGGAGAAATCTTGAATACCCTTCCTACCGATCCAGCTAGGCATAGCGATCCACAAAAGGATTTGTGGGGATCGGCAAGATGGTTATTCATCAATGAACCATGACCTACCGCTCCCGTCAACACCGCAAGGGAGTAGCCCCCGGCAAAGGCCCAGGGCGAACGGGGGCGGAGCGAGCAGGGACTGGTGGACCAAAAGAGCGCTGCTGTTTGCGCTCAGAGTGGGTCGCAGATCGAGCCACCGAAGCCAGTCCCGCAGAGTTTGCCCTGATTGTACCGTGCGCTAGGAGGGGTTTTGAACGATCCCGATCAATCGACGCATAGCACGGTTCCGGTTGATGCCGGACAGGGCGAAGGGCGGTGGGGTAGCCTGCCGCCCGAGCAATCATAGGAGGAAATTTTGGAAACTCTTCGAATCACCAGAGAGAATGTCGATCAATACCGCAACACGAAACTCGAATTCAACGGACATATCGAGATTGCGGCAGAGCTTGGAATCGTCGCCTTCCTATCTCTGAAATCATCTAGCTATATCGTCGCCGAAGCCGGTTCGGGGATCAAAGCCGGTTATGGGATCGAAGCCGGTGGGGGGATCAAAGCCGGTTGGGGGATCGAAGCCGGTTGGTGGATCAAAGCCGGTTTGTCGATCGAAGCCGGTTTGGGGATCAAAGCCGGTTATGGGATCGAAGCCGGTTTGTCGATTACCTGCAAAACCGTCCTTAAATTTTCCTACCGACTTTTCGCAGGGATCGCAATCTGGAAACGGACCGTAACCGACGCCGAGAAAACCATAACTTGCAAGCGCTGCGAGGGTGGGACCGTGGAATACGGCACCCTTGTGGAGACGGACAAAAAGGCGATTGCATAGACTGTGCTCCAAATGGAGCGCGCGGGCTCCCGCTGATTCAGATGTGACCCCGGCGGGGGCCCGATAGGAGCAATTATGAAGCAATCAATAATTGAGGGGATTCGACGCTACGTGGACCATCACTGCCCGACGGGAGAGTTTCTGCGAGCCGTGCTCTCCAACAAACTGAAGGAAGCTATCTTCTCGGCAGACGATGACAATATCTTGGTGCTGCCCGAGATTGTCCGCTACTGCTACAACGAGATTCCTGGGCTCTGCTGGGGATCTCCGGAAAAGGTGCGGGCGTGGATTGCAGACAGACCGGTTCTTACGCCGGCACAGGTAGAGGCCGGGGAATGGATGGGAGTATGAACATCATCGAGCAATGGATGCGCAGATTTAAGGGATGGATGAAGTATTCCAAGCCCACCCACAAGCCCCACCGCGCCAAGGGAAGGTGCGTGTGCGGGCGCGAGATCACCATGACGAAAAATGGGAAGAGGTTTCTGAAGCACAAGTGCGTGCCCTTTCAAGAAGCCGCCACCCATGCGGTTGCGGCGGTGGAAGTCGCTACCAAATTGAGCGAGGGGAAATGAACGCGCAACCGGACACCCTTGACCATGCCAGTCATACCTACGCGAGCGGACTCCCATTCGTCAGTGAGATTCTTGTCTCCGCCGGTCTAGTAGATCCGACATGGTACACCGCGGAGTCGAGGGAACGCGGCAAGGCGGTCCATCTTGCCTGCCAGTTCTACGATGAAGGCGACCTTGACCCGGAGAGTATCGAGCCACCGATCGACGGATACTTCTCCTCTTACCTCGCATGGCTCCAGGTCAGCGGCATCAAGCCCGAATGGATCGAGTGCTCCATGAATAACGGGCTGTACGCCGGCACACCGGACCGGGTCATGGTCACGCGCCCCCGCAAGTTGCACGATATCAAGACCGGCGCATATCAGCACTGGCACCGGATTCAGACGGCGCTTTACGTGAACCTGTTGCCCGATCCCTACAGCTATTCCCGTAACGGCATCTATCTGCAGGCTGATGGATCGATAGCGCGGGTCAGGGAATTTCCCAAGTCCGACTACCAGCGCGATCTTGCCGTGGGGCTGTCCGCGTTGAACATTCACAACTGGAAGAGAGGAAACAATGGAAGCCATGCTTAAAGAAGTCGAGTTCGAACAGAAGGCGCTTTCTTGGCCAGAGAAGGCCAAGGCGGTTACAATCCGCGATCAGGCGACTTATTGCACGGCCACGGACTTGCTCATCGCAATCACCGATCTGGAGCGGGAGATCATCGCCCACCACAAGCCAATCAAGGACACGGCATACGCCGCCCATAAGGCGGCGGTAGCGGCCGAGAAACGGCTTCTGGACCCGCTCACCGAGGCCAAGACCATCATAAAGCGATCGGTTGGTGCATGGGACCAGGAGCAGGAGCTGATTCGCCTGGAGGCCCAGCGCAAGGCATGGGAGGCCGCACGCAAGGCAGAGGAGGAGGCGCGTCTCGCCCTGGCGGTGCAGGCAGAATCGGCTGGAGCCACCGAGGAAACGGTGCAGGAGATCATCCTGACGCCGATCCCGATTCCCGCTCCCATTGTCGCTCCTACTTATCAGCGCACATCCGGTATCGGCACCACACAGCGGTGGCATGCGGAGATTACCGACATCAAGGCGCTCTGCCGTGCGGTTGCCGAAGGGAAGGCGTCCGCCGAACTGGTTATGGGGAACATGCCGGCGCTGAACAAACTGGCCGTGGCTCTCAAAGGAACAATGAGCATACCCGGATGCCGCGCCGTTTCCGAGGCATCCATTTCAGTGAGGAGATAGCAATTATGGAAACAGCAGCACTTGCAAGGAAGGGAACTCAGGATATCGTGCGCGACGGTTATTTTGACCTTTCGCCACGGAACCTCGGGGAAGCAATCCAACTCGCCGAACTCATGGCGAAATCTGACCTGATTCCACCGCAGTTCCGGAACAAACCGGGAGACGTTCTTATCGCAGTGCAGTACGGCGCTGAAGTGGGATTAAAGCCACTGCAGGCCATGCAGGGGATCGCGGTTATCAACGGTCGACCGACCATCTGGGGAGATGCCGCGCTTGGCGTGGTCCTCGCCTCCGGTCTGATGGCGGAATACAAGGAAATGACCTTCGAGGAAATCGAGAAGGCGCAGAAGGCGGTTTTCTGGGGCATAAGGAAAGGGAAGGCCGAACCGATCACTCGAGAGTTCTCTGTTAAGGACGCGCAGACTGCGAAACTCTGGGGGTCCAAAGACACATGGACCAAATACCCTTGGAGAATGCTTCAGATGAGGGCGCGGGCATTCGGATTGCGTGACGGTTGGTCCGATGTGCTTAAGGGCATGTCAATCCGCGAAGAGATAGAGGATATCGATGTTCCCTTAGCGCCGACCATTCTCGCCATGCCGCGCCGGATGTCGGAACGCCAAATTGATGCTCCTGAACCAGCACAGCTCACAAACGGAGAAAACGCCTCTCAGGATGCCCCAGGACCGACGAACGCACCTGCCCCCATAGTAGGAGATACCCCTCCTTGCCCGAAATGCCGGAATTACGGAATGAAGTTGATCCACGCTGGAGTCAGTAAACAAAAACCGGATGGAAGCGGTGGTGGTAAGCCTTATTCGGCCTTCTGGAAATGCACTCAACCGGGATGTAAGGGATCGGTACAGGATTCCGATTGGCAGGACGAGCGAACACAGGCGCAGGGTGACGGCGACCCCGGCCCGGATCACAGCACAGCGGTATGAGAATGCCGCAAGGCAGAAGCGGGTTGCTGCTACGGAGTGCTGACGCGCCGTACAGCCCTTTATGGCCAAGTCTGGGCCAGCAACCCGCGAATGGAGGATGAGATGGGAAGAATCACTATTACCACAAATGGAAGCTTTGGGCAGACCGAGAAAATCATTACGGCTTTGAAAACCGGACACGCAGACGGTCAGAAGGTAAGGTGCGCTCATGACTCTCCACATGGTTGACACGCATGAAATTGCCCTCGCCCTGCGCGAGATCCCCGACACGCCCGAGATTCGCAGCGCGCGTGAGCACCTTGGGCGCCAGTGGCAGCAGTGGTTTCTGCTCGATTTGCTGGCGACCTTTTGCGAAGTGCTTGAGGAGGCGGTGTGAAAATTGAGGACACTCTAGCCTGGCAGTGCAAGGTCGCCGGACTTCCGATACCGGAGCGCGAGTACCGCTTCCATCCTACTCGCCGCTGGAGGTTCGACCTGGCTTGGCCATCCGATTTGTTCCGGCTGGCGTTGGAGGTTGACGGTGGAATGTATAGCGCCAGAAGTGGACATCGATCATATACAGGTGTACTCCGCGATATCGAAAAAATCAATGCCGCGACACTGTTGGGGTGGCGTGTACTGCGATGTACTCCCGCACAGGTAAAATCAGGCGATGCGCTTACTCTGATCGAAAAGGCTATCAGGAGGGAAGGACCGTGAGAGAATCCGAGAAGATTCAATCCCTGGTGGATAGGGTGTTTGGGGGCAACAAGCCTTATGTGTTCCGTGAGTCTCAGGGAACCCCATGGAACCCCTTCCACAATCTGGAGGACGCGGCAATGCTGACGAAACCCATGATGCGATTGGGATTTCACTTCGATGTGATGGACAATCGCAGCGATGATATTGGTTTGTACTCGTGCAGGTTTTTCCGCACGGGGCAAAGTACAAAGCGGGCGCTATGGAAGTTTAATGATAGCGAAGATGTAGCCCGTACCAAAGCCTGCATAGCGGCACTGGAGGGGAAGTGATAATCCAACATGAATATTCACGACTCAAACGCACAACATATAAGTTCACCCAAAGAGATATAGTGGATGCGTTATGCAAAGCTACCAGGATTGATCTTGGGGAAGAATGGGAATTGGAGGTCTTCGAAGAGACACAAATGGACAGCGGGCGACAACCATACATTGCCATCCTTACACTGAATCACAAAGAGAAAGAGAATCCGTCATGACCACGCAATCCTTCAAGGACGACTGCGAGCGGTGGATTGTAATAAACACTCGCGGCGCACTTGAATACCAGAGTGTACTCAGGAACCGTCTTGGTCTGAGCCGCTGGGATTGGGATCACCTGTTCTCGATCATCGAGGATCACACCATTAGTACTGGAGATCAATCCGAACAAATCATATGGCACGAAGTTTGGGAAGACTGGGACAAGCTGCAGGAGGGGCCGCAGACATGATCTGCAAATACTGTGATACTGAACACCCGCGGAATCAGATCGCCAATCCTCATTACTGCATTGCCCGGATGGAGGAGAGAATTGAGACTCTGGTGGAAGGGCTGAAAAGGCTGCAGTGGTGGATTGAACGGGACGGAGTGAACGCGGTCGGCGTTGAGTCTCCATATCACTACTGCATCGTTTGCGGCGGCTGTCGGGAATCCGACGATGGACACGATGAGGATTGCTGGATCGCTGCACTTCTGAGGCGCCCATGACCGATATCATAGTCTCCCGCCGATCGGTGCAACTCAAGTGCCTCGGCCTGTATATCGCGGCATTCCTCATGCTGGTGATGTTGGGGCAGCTCTGGATTACCGGAGTGCGGGCGCACAACCGGGAGCTGGCGCTGCAACTGGAGATCGGCCAGCTCAAGCGCATCCCGCGGCCGGTGAATGAGGCGGAATACACCGCCGTCACGATAGACGGACACGACTACTATATGACCGTCAATCCGACTATACATTCCGAGGCGTGCCAGAATCCGGT
>Ga0315293_10006606_pt1 | contig 10845 bp, 7 predicted proteins | sample YL17G13_20_MG_FD_203071 | JGI IMG/M metagenome (GOLD analysis project Ga0315293, IMG submission 203071) | Sediment microbial communities from Yellowstone Lake, YNP, Wyoming, USA - YL17G13_20 | ecosystem: Environmental > Aquatic > Freshwater > Lake > Sediment | place: USA: Wyoming | collected... | reverse complement strand
TGCAGAGTGCGGTTCTTGCTTTTCTATGAAACAGATTCCTGAAACAGAACATTGACAATCTCGTTTTGAATCCCCAACTGCTAATTCGACTGTGAAAATTATATAAGCATTCACGATGCTAAGTAAAGGTCCGAATCAATATAGGTGAACAAAAATGAGTCTGAAGAAGAAAACAGCAACCCTAGTTATCATATGTTTACTATTTCTCTCGACCTTCACAATATTGGCTAGAAACTTCACAATAACTGCGCAGCCCTCTGGTTACGCTGAACTCACCGGAATCATCGCAGACAGCGGAAGAGACAAGGACAGTAACGGCAAATACGATTACCTAGAAGTCTCTGTCGAAATAAATGTCACAGAAGCCGGAACCTACCGGGTTGAAGCACACACCCTCGAAGACCAATTTGGCTTATCATACTACACTTACGCTTACGGCGAAGACTATCTAAACATTGGAATGAGCTGGCTGAACCTTTCTTTCTATGGCCCATCAATCTGCGGTGCACATTTTAATCCCCAGAACATTTCTTGGATCGACCTCTACGCGATCCGCGAAGGCTATAACGAATTTCTGCAAGAAATCACAAACATCCAGCTTTCACATATCTACAACTACACCGATTTTGACTACATGGCAGCACTCACCGGAGTTGTTTACGATCACGGAATCGACAATGATTCTGACGGCCTTTTTGACACCTTGGAACTTGGCTTTGAAATAGATGTTTTGGAGAACGCTACTTATTCCGTTAACTTATCTGGACTCAGCGGAAACATGACCTACATGCCTATTTACGAGTACACTGCAGCCTTTCTGACAACAGGAATCCAGAGAATAAACATCTCCGTATACGGTCCTCAGATTTTCGCGCAACTCTCCAGTTCAAAAGGAAATGTCTCAGAAGCAAGCTACGTAATGCTAAGAGTGGAAGAAGCCTCGAACTCCTATCAAATTGACCTCAGAGATAGCATGCTTCTGAGCAGACCATACGCTTACTACGAGTTTGAATCACATGCCTACTTCACAGGCAATGTCGTAGACAACGGCGTCGACGAAGATGGAGACGGATTGTTTGATTTGCTGAAAGTAGGAGTGGAAGCTAACATCACTGAGGCAGGAAGCTACGAGTTCGCGATCGACGGACTCAAGGGAGTGAAAAACGGATTCTTGGAGACAAATTACATCTATCAATCAGTGGACGCCAACCTCAGCAAGGCAGTCCACGTGATCAACTTCACAATTCAGGGACCAATGATTGCATACAATCGCTTCAACCCAACCAATATAACTGGAATACGGCTCACAGAACTGCCGGAATACCGCACACTAAACTACACTTCATGTCTAGATCTTCCAACGCGATACAACCACACGCAGTTTGACGCGCCTCTAACAGATGCAGAACTGCAATTTATAGTCTATCCGAATGCCACAGTTGACGTGAACGGCGCAGTCAATAGGACACATATGTATCCTTCACAGGTAGGTCCCAGAATCAATGCGACAGTTCAGTTTTCAACAAGCGGCAACGTGACGACAGGCACTGCAAATGGCCGTTTTGCTTTTCCTGAAGAAGAAAATATGTGGCCGTTTGACTCAACTGACGCTGTCTTGCTGGCAGGATATGTTGATGATGTCTTGAACCTGCAGCTCAACGCCAGCGTTTTCATGCCTCCAGACGCGCTGGAAGCAAGTCCGTTCAATTCCAGCTCTGGCGATATGACGCTTACAGCAGCGTACACTGATGGAATTGTGAGCATCGATCTTTCTGGAGTGGCTCAACTTTCCCCTGACATGGCCGCAGAGTTTCCGTTCAATGTCTCCGATCTGAGAGCAGTAGTTGAGTACATGAATGAGAGGGTCAGCGGAAACGTAACTTTTCATGCGTTAGGCGGGTTCCCGCTTGGCGACGTGACGGTGTATCTTGATGGAAATGAGACCTGTCTTCTTCTCACTGGATACGTGAATGTGGCGTATACCAACTTGTTCGGCGAACCAGTCAACGAAACAGCCGTGACTGACTATATTGACTATCTTTTGAACTTCACAGGGCAGGGAGAACAGAGTTTGTACAACCTGACCGACGGCATTATGGAATTCACAAGCCTTGACACACTGAGAACACCGAACAGCCCAGATCCTCTTACAGGAGAAAGAATAGACTACAACGCAACCTTGATTGGTAACTTTACTGGCGGCTTAGCGAAAATACTTGCACAAATGCTTATTCTGCCAGAAGCGGAACAAACCACCTATGCCGCAATGAACTCTATGTTCACTTCAATGCAAAATGGCACCATACAACTCAATTTCTACAACACTTCAAAAATTGTAGATCTTGACCTACTATTATACTGCGACGCAAAGAAACTGCTGAATGATTCAATCTCATCCATTCCGTCAACACTTCCTGCAGAGATAGTTTCACAGGTTGAAGCGGCATTAAAGATCATGAATGCCTCAGCCTATGCCATTAACCATGCAGACATGAAGGCTGTATACTCTGGCGATCAGCAAAAACTGGATCTGACACTGTCGATGGAGGCAAACGGAACGTGGCTTAAAGAAGAAGTGTTGCCGATCGTGCCAGGTGCTGTTCCTCCAGAACTTCAGCACGCGCTTGAAGCTTTCCTGAACTTGACATACTGCGACCTGAAAACACTGAACCTCTCCGTCAATTTCACAGACAACATAGGCAGCTTCGAAGCAGACTGGACTATTGAAGGAGACTTCAAGGCAGAAGCCAATCATTTCAAAGGCTTCTTAGCAGAGTTCTTGAACACGACTGAACCAGGAATGCCCTCTTGGGCTTTGCACTTCATGAATGCAACAGAAGTAGATGTCAGCAACATCAGTTTTGAAACAGAACAAGGTGACGATTGGTTTATCGCCGTATTCAGCGGAATAAAACTGCAACCAACAAAAAGCGATGTCGACCAGATAAGGTTCACACTTCAAGAGTGGCTCAACATGACAGATGATCCTGAGGCTCCACCGCAGAATTTCGAAAGGTTACGAATCAATGTAGACGGCGGCTTCAACGGAACACACACTGTTTTGCTTTACGCCCCAGGCACGGTGGCTGAACACTCTACCGGCTTGGACTACAAGAATATGACTTGGGAGAACACTACACTAAGCGGTTTGAAAGACCTTCTATTCCAAATAGCCTACCAAGGCACCATAAGCCATCTTGGAAAAGCCTACTACATACCCATATTTACAAACTCAACAGTGACCAATTTCAGTTTCAACCCCTCAGGAAGCATAAACTTCAACATTACCGGAGAAAGCGGTACAGGATTCTGCAACATCACTATACCCAAATCGCTATTGCGCGCACAGCTAAGCGAATGGACTGTGAGAGTTGACGGAGCTCAAGTGACTTACAACTCAACAGAGAACAGCGACTATGCGTTCATCTACTTGAGTTACTCGCATTCAACCCACTCAATCGAGATAGCGGGCACATGGGTAGTCACTGAGTACCAGCCGAACTTGTTTGTAGCGATTTTGCTGACGCTGGCACTAGTGGCAGCGATTGTCGCAGTCAAACAGAGGAAAAAGATAGCGACAGCGAAAACAAGATACCAAACGTCACTGAGAACGTTTGTGGCTAAAATGCGTCGACCAAACATCTAACTTCCTCCCCTTTTTGTTGTTCAGTTTTCGAGACAATCGTCAAAAGTTATATGCTGAAGATTTCTAATAATTACTGATAGGGTTGTTGTATATGTTTGAAAAGATCCTAGTCCCGCTAGATGGCTCTGCTCACTCTGTTCGAGCCCTTGAAAAAGCAGTTCAAATAGCCAAAAAGTTCTCAGGCAAGGTGACGCTTATTTACGCTTACTCTGTCTCCATGCAGCCAATTATACTGCCTGAACCAACCACGCTGAGTTCACCGACAATCCCAATCTTGAACGCGACCGAAATCTCGAGAGTAGTGGAAGCCGCTCGCACGACAGGCGAGAGAATCCTGAAGGACGGGGAAGCAAGAGCGAAAACTGAAGGCGTTGCTGTTAAAGCCATGCTCGTTGAAGGACATGCCGTTCAAGAAATCGTTAGAACGGCAAAAGAAGACAACTTCGACCTGATCGTTATGGGCGCCAGAGGAGTAAGCCACATAAGAAGCCTGCTTCTAGGAAGCGTCAGCGACGGCGTGATTCACCACGCACTCTGCCCTGTCTTAGTAGTCAAATAACACTTAGACGAGACGCAAGGTTTCTTTGCAGTTTGCAGAAGGCAAGCGTTTTTGAGATGTGTTTTCTCTGTTTCGGCGAGTTTATCACCTGTCTCGAGCGTTGAGGATAGAAAAATATTTTTGTCTAGATCGCTAAAGTAGTTATTTCTAGACGTGATTCTTGATGCAGCGAAAAGATTTTCTTCAAGAGCCAGTGAAGCATATAAAAATCAACGAGAAACTTTCTGTAGACGAACTGATTCAACAGTTCAAGAACTCGGGCTCCTTTGGTGCAGGAAGACTTGCCCAAGCTTGTGACATATATGAACGCATGGTTCGAGACGATGATTGCACGATTTTTCTGGCTTTGGCCGGTGCCATGGTTCCGGCTGGAATGCGATCACTTATCGCAGATCTTATCCGCGAAAGACTTGTAGACGTGGTTGTGAGCACGGGCGCTAACATGGTTCACGATGCGCTTGAAGGCTTAGGCGGTCACCATTACAAAGGTCACTGGCTTGTGGATGACTTTGTGCTTTACAAGTATCATATTTATCGTATCTACGACATTTTTGTGCCTGAAGAAGACTTCGTGAAGCTGGACTACCAGCTTACAGACATATTCGACCAGATAGCAGAAGAGAACAACGGCAAACCGTTAGGCTCAAACGAGTTCACCAGAGAACTGGGCAAAAGGATTAGAGACAAGAACTCTATTTTGCACATGGCTTACGAGGCTGAAGTGCCAATTTTCCTTCCGGCAGTCCGTGATTCAGAGTTTGGATTTGCGCATTGGCTTCATGCTTCGCGAAAGAACGTTAAGCACAGGCTCGTCTTGGATGCGTTTAAAGATGTGCCTGAAATAGTCGGTTTGTGCCGGCGTTCAGCCAGAAACGGCATGATCGTATTAGGCGGGGGCGTCCCAAGGAACACGGTTCAGTCAGCCGCTTTAGCCTCTGGGAGAGGTATGGATTATGCGGTTCTTATCACGATGGATCGCCCGGAAACTGGAGGATTATCAGGCTCAACTCTGGAGGAGACAGTCAGCTGGGGAAAAGTGAAAAAGACAGCGGACAAAACAACAGTTGTCGGAGACGCGATGATCATTTTTCCTATTATGGTTGCGTCGGTGGTTGAAAGATTGACTGGAAGCTTCAAACGTGTTCCAAACCATGAACGTCAAAAACTTCAAGCGGTGGAGGAAGCTGGATGAAGAGAAACGCGGAGACAAAGAAGTATTGCGGAAACTGCGGTCGCCACACGGCTTACAACTATCCAGACCAAGTGTTCTGCGGCAAACGGCTTTCAGACAGCCAAGACCCTGTAGTACAAACTCTGTGGCACTGCGAAAATTGGAGCCCAGACAGCCAAGAATGCAACTGCGTCAAAGACGCCACGAAAAAACAAGAATAATCCTCTCTCATTCTTGCTTGGGTCTAACGTTAAAGTTATTACATGGAACTTTCAGTTCTTAAGCTCAGCAGAGCGAAGCCCGGTGGTGCAGTGGTCAAACATGGCGGCCTCTGGAGCCGCTGACGAGAGTTCGAATCTCTCCCGGGCTACCAACCCATGTGTTGAAGAATACTTTCCCCATTTCTCCTGTTACATTTCTTGCTGTGATTGGAGCTTTCCTGCCCAGTTGCCTAAGAATTGCCTTCTCGCTATTTCGATTTTGAACTCCGCAGTTACCGCACAAGGCCAGGATACACCAAGAAGCAGAGACGAGCTTTTCAGCGGTTGATGCGCGGTCTTACTGTTGGAAAGAGTCGGCGTGAGAGATTGAGGTTTATGACTCTTACAAGTTCGCCTGAGTCAGTAGGTCGGAATCTTAATGCTGATTTCAGAGCGTTGAAGATACGTATTCTTCGCAAGTATCGTTTCAAAATGAAGCATTGAAGATCCGAACAAATGAGGGTAATGGGGTTTTGCATATTGTTTTTCGAGGAAGATATATACCGCAAAGGTGGCTTAGTGCGCAATGGGCCGACATACATAAGGCGCCTGTTGTAGATATCAGATCATTGTATGAAACCAGAAAGGGTTTGACTGGCATTGTTTTCTATCTCGTCGGGAACTACTTAGCGAAGCAGAGTTTTGAGCGCATGAGTTGGGGTTACAGTTGGGTTTTTCCTGCGTTTGTAAGGTCTTGGAAGCTTTTGATTGAGAAGTACGGCTTCAGACAAGCATTATTCTTATGGAATCACTTGCTTTGCAGTCCATTTGTTGTCACACGTCAAGTGCGGTTGACCAAGTTCTTGCCTGCGTACAAACACACGAGTGAGAAGAGTCTGCCGTGGGGCGCTCTATTCCGCACTTCTGTCATTCAGTAGAGCGTGCGCTTAGTATAATTTCGTTATTTGGTTGGTGAATGAAGAATAGAGTAGACGGAGAAATATGTCTGGATCAGGTATCTCAAGTGCTTTGATCATCGCTAGATCTAATTCGCGGCGCATGGGTTCGCCGACTTGGTCAGGTATGGGAGGAAGCTGCACGGTCCTCATCCTGTCTAGTACCGTGGCGATTTCGTCGATAGCGCTTCGCTTTAAGGAGGACGGATTGATACAAGGCATTTCTCCTAAGTCGCGAATCTTGATCTGCCCCCAGTCTCCCGCTATCTCTCGTCTGGATTGAAGAAATAGAGTCAGGAAAAGAGTACTGTTGAACCAGGCTACGAGAACCTTGTCATAAATAGGATCCTTCATTGAACCGAAGAAATAGGAGTTTGTGCCCAGAACATTGAAATCAAAAAAGTGAGCAATACAAGCTCTTCTCTTTAGCCTGAATTTCAAGACGAATGCAATCCGCCCTTTTGCTTTCGTCCTTGCGAAATGAACCTGATCGTACATATAAGAATACCAAGGTATTCCTTTTCGTTTGCTGTAATCAGCTATCGTTTTCTTCTTGTGAGCTCCTTTGAGTTCTGCCCATTCAATGTAACGTTTGAGATCTGAGGTGAGTTCATCTTTAGGCTTAGGAGGAATCAGCAACATATAATGCTCCAATCTCGGCGTTATAACGGTGTGGAACTCTGGTCGGCGCAGGGACAAATGCAAATATTCCATTGGCATGGTAACAGTTTCGCCAGTCGTTGTGTTTTTGATCGCCAGTGATTTTTCTTGAGTTTGAACGATATTCCAGTCACCATTCGGTACAAAGAAGTATTGAGAATCCAAGTGCATGCCTTCGCTTGGAATCATTACTTTCTTGCCTTGTGTAATATTCTTACTTTCTTTCACGATGTCAACGATGCGATTCAAGTCTCGCGGCCTTGTAAAAGTCATCCAGTTCCGTTCGTTCAGTAGTTCTTTTCTGGTCACTAGATTTATTTCGTACATTTCATTTCGACAGGAATCATTTGAAGACAGTATCCTCTCAGCTATGTCTCTTGTGTTGGAAAGCGAGAGATCTTGTTTTAGAACAACGAATTTTGCGGTCCAATCACTTTTGTCTAATAGACTCTTCTTTCGGGCGACAAAAAGGACTTCTTTGAAGTCACAGCCTTCCGAGAAAGTTGTTTTCGCTTGCGACGTGATGAAGTACTCGATTACAAACGTATCCAGAATAAATCTGCGAATCCCTTTCGCATAGTCTGCTACAAACACGGATTCAGGAAGAACAGCAGCGTATTTCCCTTGTTTTCCCAGAAAATCAGCCGCATGTACGATAAAGTAACAATGAAGACCAACTCTGGCCTTTCCTATATATTTCGGTTGAACATGCCCCATATTTTTCTCAAGAAAGGTTTTGTATTGGTCCTCAAGTTTCTCGCCTCTAGTGAATGGAGGATTCTGTATCACTAGGTCAACAACGGGGATTTCAAAAGAGGTAGACTTCACACCATCAGTGGTCATTTTTGTCTTGAGGATTTTTCCCCCTAAGAATTCAACACTCCCATGTGGTTTGATGGCAAATGCGTCATTGATGGTTACCTTAACATCGTCAGAATCTGCCAAGAGTTCCTGAAGGGATAAGTGGACCACAGCAAGATGTGCTGCAAAAGGTGTGATGTCAATACCGTAGATGGTCTTCAGAAGTTTCTTGTGTATTACTGCAGGTGAACTCTCTCCGAACGGTGCCAGCTCTCTTTTTCTAGTGTACGTCGAAACTAGAAGAGTACCTGAACCGCACGAAGGATCTAGCACTTTGTCCTTCCAATCTCGGACAGCTAATCGAGCTAACAAATCAGCAGCAGAGTTGGATGTGTAGTATGCTGCAATCCGTTTTCTTATTTCAAATGGAATAAGCTCGTGGAATATTTTCCCCAGAATATCATGCTTTACCCTTTCCAGTTTTAGATGGGTTACTGCTTCAATGATCCTGTTGATAGGTTCAACAGAACCGTCATCGAGAAGCGGAGCCAATCGCGATTGAAAGACAGGTTTCCAGTTCCTTTCCTTCGGAACTTTGTCAAATTGCTGCTGAAGCTGTTCGGTGGTCTCTATCCTATGGAGTCTCTCAAACCAACCAGTCTCTGCAGAGAGCAAATTGTAGAAGACTATTTGGTTTATGACGAGGTAAGCCGCAGCTTGTTTGATCGCGGCATTTCTTTCATTTGTTGTAAGCTTTCTGTCAAAGGATTTCACTAACAGAAACCCAAGCGGCGCTTCCAGTATGTCAGGATTGATCATTTTTGTGTATTCCTGAATTTCAGCAACTGCTCCGCGCAATATATCAACGATCGCCGTGTCATTTTGCTCAACAATTGTGAGACTCCTTTTTCCAGATACGATTGCAGCGATGACTCCGGCAATGTTTTTGATTGTCTGCCGATCGCTATCACGTCCCAGCCTTTCTTTGTCGATGGTTGGCTTGTCACCTAAGGTCACAGCAATGATTTCCTTGAAATTCGTAGCAAAGCCAAATTTGCATTGAATCTGGTTCATATATTGTATAGCTTGGAAAAGACCTGCATCCACCAATTTCTTTGGATGTTTTGTCTCAATTACTGCTTTGATACCATCCTTTCTTGCAAAGATCAACCCATGAGACTCCGTAACTACTTTGGGATCCACAATTACTACGTCGGGGAATCTCTGACGCGAACCTTGCTGAGTCTGTGTCGTTATTTCTATTTCGTCATAAGCCGTCAACCCATAAGGTTGTAACTCTTCTTCAAGCGACTGAATGAAAAACTTCCTATACCACGGTTCGGTTGCTGAAAGCATCTGTCCATTGGTCAAGACTATCAATACAATCATGCTTCTGTCTGCAATAATATGCCTTGCGCTATAATGATCCGTCACAAGCATAGCGGGGGGGCTGTAGGAAACGGCCTTGCTCGGATCGTTGGGAGTTTGGCGGGAAGCCAAACGACATTGTCTCGTCTTTTTGGGGTTTGTTGTGCGATTCTATGCATGCTTGGTCCCGATAGGAGGGGGTGTCGCATTTGGCGGGGGAACCTGACGGAACCCGAACGAAGTGAGGGCGCGAGTGAGGTGTGTCCCGCGGGACAGCCGAGCGAGCGCTGGTTCCACCCGCCCAAACAAAGAGACTACAGAGAGGTAACATGGCGAACGTCGTCGTTTTCGCCAGATTCCCCCTCTCGCACCAAGAGACCAAAGAAAAGACTTCACTTGATTATTAATAAAACCATTTAAACTCACTCTAAGAAAGTTATAGCGAATCGGTGTTGCGAGATGAGCATCGAGCTTCCAGAAGCCCAAATTCTTGCAATGCAAATGAATAAAGAACTCGTTGGCAAGCGTGTAAAAACCTATAGTCTCAAGGATTGCGAGAGACTGCAAAGAATAGGTTTCGTGAACAAAGACATACGCGCCTTCGATCAAATTGTCAACAGGAAAGTCGAATCCGTCATCTCAAGGGGCAATGCCATACATGTGAAGCTAGACAATGAAGTGAACCTCATTCTCAGCCCTGAATACGGCGGCGAGGTCTTCTATCACACAAATGCAACCGCGACTCCGGAAAAGTTCCACCTAAAAATTGGCTTCAACGATGACACAGCATTAACGGTGAGGCTAACCAGCATGGGCGGAATCCACGTGATGAAGAACAGCGATTTGACGCATTCATACATATTTAAACGGGATTTCAATCTTAATATCCTCTCGCCTACAGATGCAGAGTTCACCTTCGAACGATTCTCAAAACTCTTAGCGGACAATAACAGGGCGCTCAAGTCGGTACTAGTAGGAAAAGACGTTGTTGTTGTGGGACTGAGCAATAGTGCATTTCAAGACATTCTATACAGGGCTAAACTCCACCCGAAAAGAAAGGCCTCAGAACTGAATGCAGACGAGCAACGAGGCCTTTTTGATGCTATCAGGAATGTGCTTCAAGAGAGGATTCGACTGGGTGGAAAAGACCAGTTCTTAGACCTTTATGGAAAACAAGGTGGCTACGCGCCGGTCATGGGTCCAAACATGAAACAGCAGAACTGCCCCACATGTGGATCTCTTATAGAGAAACTGAGTATTGGAGGAGGCCAAGTCTTCCTTTGCCCAAAATGCCAAGTATAGCCAGTTTTCCGATCACGAATCAACTGATCTTGCGATTCTCGAAAACCGTGGCATGTATGTGCTTCACTTCTTTCGTTATTGCGTCAAAGCGCGAATAGACATGTTAGGATGGAGAAAACGCGATACTGTTTGACGCGCTGTTTATATTGGTAAAAATAGTGTGACAAAATTTGAAAGTTGGG
>Ga0315293_10006604_pt1 | contig 10846 bp, 9 predicted proteins | sample YL17G13_20_MG_FD_203071 | JGI IMG/M metagenome (GOLD analysis project Ga0315293, IMG submission 203071) | Sediment microbial communities from Yellowstone Lake, YNP, Wyoming, USA - YL17G13_20 | ecosystem: Environmental > Aquatic > Freshwater > Lake > Sediment | place: USA: Wyoming | collected... | reverse complement strand
ATTTCTGATGCAAATCGTGAATGAGAACCTTCACCAGAAATCCGTTAAAACAGTGTATCCTGTCGTGTCGGTTTTTTTATGTGCAGAACCTCGCAGCCCACTTCGGCAATCAAATCCCTGTGTTCAGGAAGTGTATACACCCCGAGGCGCCACTGTTCGCGTCGCGTTGTATTGAGGGTTCTGATACGGGGGGAGATCTCGTTAAAACCAACAACCGTATGCCGGTTCTTCACCAGTACTCCAAGCGACATCTCACGGGGAGTCGAGGGTATATCTACCAGAACCTCATGCGGCAGGAGGCCGGCATTCGATGCGATCTTTGCCGCGAATTCCCGGCATTTTTCTATAGGTACTCCCTGTTCAAAGAGCGGAGTACTTACACGATCGCTACCCGCGTAGATTGCCCGTTTATAGAGCCGGCGCTCATAGAGCCGGAGGGCAAGATCCCGGGCAACAGGATTTTCTGAGGTATGCAATGCATGTATACAGCTCGCGTCATCCATCTGAAAGAGGCGTTGAGAAGCCTCTTTTTTTGCCCCTTCGAGATGTTCCAGTACTGCCAGCTGGAACATGCTCTCTCCAATCCGGCTCACATGATGAAAATACACGGTCGGCCGCATGAGCGTTCGGGCAATAAGCAGCGATTCTGCCGCATTCACCCCATTCTCATCAAGTACTGTGCCTTCGCTGGTCCGGATCAGGTGCCGTATGAGGCGCTGCGCATCGACGGACCCGTAGGGTGCACCGGTATAATAGGCATCCCGAAGAAGGTAATCCATCCGGTCCACATCCAGATCGCCGTGAATTATTTGGGACAATGAATGCTTTCCTTTCACAACGGCGCATAGTTCTTCGGGATCAATTCCCCATGCACGGAGCAAACTGCCCACCTGTTCCTCAACAATCATATCAATATCATCGTGGGTACGATGCAGGAATTTCTCCATAAGCGGTTCGCTCGCATGGGAGAAGGGCCCGTGCCCGATGTCATGGAGAAGTGCTGCAGCGACAACCAATGTATGCTCATTTTCAGAAAGCCCGAATCGGCGCGAGGCCACATCTGCAAGAAACATGGTGCCGAGCGAGTGTTCAAACCGCGTATGATTGGCACCTGGATACACAAGATACGAAAAACCGAGTTGTTTAATGTAGCGGAGGCGCTGGAGCGCTGGAGAATCCAGCAGGGCTAATGCAAAATCCTCCACTTCAACATAGCCATGGACCGGGTCTTTTATTATCTTCATGAATTCACTAAAAGAATCTTCATATACAAGGCATAAAAGTATTGAGTAATGATTACGTTCCTTTCGGGCGGGACAGGCACCCCGAAGCTCCTGCGGGGCATGCAGAAGGTGATGGACCGGCATGAAATTTCTGTCATCGTTAACACTGCCGAGGACATCTGGATATCGGGAAATCATCTCTCACCGGATCTTGACACGGTTATGTACTTGTTTGCCGGTATCCTCAATACCGACACATGGTGGGGAATCAGGAGCGATTCTTTCACCACCCATGAAGAGATTGCACGTCTGGGTATTGATGAGTTCATCGCAATCGGTGATAAGGACCGTGCAGTGCAGATTGCCCGCGGCGAGATGATGAGAAACGGGATGCGACTGACCAATGCTACAAAAATTCTCTGCGACCGGTTCGGCGTCCGGGAGAATGTGCTCCCGATGACGGATACCGAAGTAACAACACAGGTAAAAACAGATCTCGGCCTGATTCACTTCCAGGAATACTGGGTACGGGCAAAAGGAAAGATCGAAATAGAGCAGGTGGTGAGAAGTTTTAATGAACCTCCAATGGCAACCGAGGAGGGTCTCGCAGTAATTGAAGCAAGCGATGCTGTGGTGATCGGGCCGTCCAATCCAATCACCAGTATTTCCCCGATTCTTGCATGTGAGGGAATAAAAACAGCCCTGAATGATAAATTAGTGATTGCAGTAAGTCCGTTCATTGGTAATACCCCAATCAGCGGCCCTGCTGGTGCTCTCATGCGGGCAGCAGGATTCGAATCCAGCTCCATGGGGACATTAAACTGCTACGAAGGGATCACCGACATCTTCGTCCAGGATATAAGGGATCCGATAGAGGTTAGCAATTCTGTCAGGTTTGACACGCTTATGATCGATGAGGAAAAGAGTGTCGCACTCGCTCAGGAAATTCTCCGCCTTACAAGAGGCTGTTGAGCGACTATCCAGATGTTTTTGCAGGACAATTTTTTTGCAAACCTATATAATGCTGCGCAATAACGGTTATCGTGGGAGAAATGAACGTTACAATGGACGGGAAGATTGTTATTTCAATCCTTATATGTTGGGTGTTACTATCCGGATGCATATCAAATCAGGAGAAAGGCACTCTTCAACTTACATCATCACCTTCCGGCGCTCAAGTGTACCTTGACAGTCAATATCAGGGTAGTACACCAAGCACTCTTACCAGTGTGGAACCAGGAAATCATACCCTTGAATACCGTTATCCCGGGTATCAAAGTTGGTCAACACCCATTTTGGTATCGTCAGGTACGTCTCACTATTATGCTGCATTGACACGGAATCCCGATATTCTGGTGCCTCAGGACAAAACTCCACTAACCATACCTTTGCCATCCAAAGTTACTGTCCAGGCGAGCAAGGACATAATGATTATTGGAGACTCCATTCTGTTTTCAGGGACGAGTTCTGGCTCTGATAGTGTTTTATTGACACTTTACGGGCCAGGATATTACTATTATGGGGTGCTTCTTGACAAACCAAACGTAAATTCTGTTGGTTCATGGAGTTATACCTGGAATCCGGGATTTTCTATCCAGTCAGGTTCATACACCATTGTAGTGGAGGATTCGAAAAAAACTACCTCCAGCAGGGATGAATTTTCAGTTGTCGGCGGGGGGGTGGTATCCATTGCGGCGAGTTCTTACGCAGCTGCACCAGGTGAGACTATAACATTTTCGGGCCAATGCACAACGGGTGCTCAAAATATTTTGCTCGTATTATATGGACCTGGAAGGTACTCCAGCGGGGTTGAATTGGGTTCGCTATCTTGTTTGGCCGATAAAACATGGAATTTTAAATATAATCTTGAAAGCTCTATGCCTGCCGGTTATTATACGATGAATGTGTATGATATCCCAAAAACGACATCCGGTACAACACAATTCACCGTTGGTTTCACCTCGTAATCAAAAAATGCATCGGGTAGTACTATCCCATTCTCTTTTCTGAAATTATCCTCGGGAATATCACATGCAATGGCCAAACACCAGTAAATCGCCTGCCTTATTTACTCCAAACAAGTCAGTGCATTCTGATTATTTCTGTAAAGAGTTCATAACCTCAATCTCAGGGGAAGTGCTGAATTATTCCATAGATCGATAAAAAAAACGGTTAAATTATCCCAAAGGGGATTAAAACCTGTCACAGGTATCCGATACCTATTTGAAGGATTTTATACTAATACTCGTTCGGAGATCGTACATGGGCATTACAAAGAAATTCCTCAATATGTTTAAGTCAGGAACGGGGGAGGAAGGGGGGAAAAAGGAGAAGGAGGAAGCACAGCTACGTACACAAACGGTGCGCTACGAAAGCTTTCTCACAGCACTGAGTGAAGGCGATCTTGATACCCGGTGGAATGCAGTTAGATCGGTTGGGGATCTTGGCGAGCCATTCATAGAACCGCTCATCCGTGGACTCAAGGATGAATACTGGATCATCCGACGCGGCTCCGCAGATACGCTGGGAAAGATTGGCGCTCCTGCTGTTGGACCATTGATTGAGGCACTGCACGAGCCAGGTGAAGATGTTCGGCAGGAAATCATTCGTGCGCTTCAATTGATCGGCGAACCATCTGTGGGTGCTTTAATTCAGGGGTTGAAATATAATCACCCGTTTATCCGGCGAGGATCTGTTCAGGCACTCGGGATCATGGGTGAGACACGGGCTGTACCCCAGCTCATTGAATCTCTCAAAGACCCCGACGCCATGGTCAGATACGAGAGTGCAGTTGCTCTCGGCCGCATCGGAAACCCACGGGCAATCGGACCACTTATCGAAACACTCAATGATGTAAAAGAACCCGTCCGAATGGCTGCAATGGCAACACTCTGTTCTCTCGGAGAGTCATCAATAGAACCACTTATCCGTGCACTCATCGATCCAAATGAAGATATCTGCCACAGGGCAACACTTGCTCTCGTAACTATTGGCGAGCCCGCGGTAGATACTTTGATCAAAGCGCTCGGGGATCAGAACCCGGGTATCCGCAAGGGTTCTGTAGAAGTGCTCGGGCAGATAGGGAACACACGAGCAATCCCTCCTATCATGGAGGCACTCAATGACCCCGATCGATCAGTCCGTATTGAAGTCGTAAAAGCACTCGCGGCTCTTGGAGTTCCTGCTATTGCACCGCTCATGCAGGTTTTCCGCACGGGTGATGCCATGGGGAGGACCAGCGCTATGGAGGCTCTCTGGATGCTCGGGCAGCCTGCGACTACACCACTCATCATGGTATTAAAAGACGACCAGAGCGATGTACGGAAGCGTGCGGCGCTGCTGCTGGGCGAGATCGGCGACCAGAAAGCGGTAGATCACCTGACCAGCCTTCTCACCGATGAAAATGTAGCCGTGAGACGTGAAGCGTTCGAAGCGCTTGAGATGATCAAGAAACGAACTGCACGCTAATGCCCATCTATTCTTTTTTCTTTACCTTACTATCAAGAGAATTCTTTTCTTAGGAGGGCGGGTTTTACTGAGATTGTTTGATAGTGAGGAGCCCTGAATCATTTTTTTAGACGTAACCCTCATAACCTCCCGGATACCTTTTTCATTTATGGTCTCGCTTGCAGATATCAAGGCAGCTGAAATTCGGATTTCTCCGCACATAATCCACACTCCACTCGTGTACTCTCCGACAATTTCTGAGATAACCGGGGCGAATGTCTACCTTAAGCTCGAAACACTTCAGAAAGCGGGATCGTTCAAGGTGCGAGGGGCAACCAATAAGATTCTTTCTCATATCAATACAATCAGGGAACAGGGGGTTATCGCTGCTTCAGCAGGGAATCACGCACAGGGTGTTGCGGTTGCAGCACATTCTGCAGGCATTCCCGCTACTATCGTAATGCCGGAATGGTCTTCCCTCTCAAAGCAGGAAGCGACCAGAGGTTATGGGGCTCGGGTGATTATTCATGGTCAGACGTTAGAGGAGAGTATCGGGAGAGCACAGGAGATCGCATCTCAAGGGCAGATCTTTATCCACCCGTACGATGATGAGGAGGTGATTGCCGGGCAGGGAACCATAGCACTCGAGATTCTTTCCGATCTTCCAGAGACGGACATGATCATAATACCGGTCGGTGGGGGAGGATTAATAGCGGGTATAGCAACGGCTGCAAAAGCAAAAAAGCCGGAAATCAAAATCATCGGGGCCCAGGCAGAGGTGTGTCCATCTGCTGTGGAAGCCGTACATCATGGATCCCCCACCAGGGTTTCGGCGGGAAAGACTATTGCGGATGGTATCCGGGTGGCAGAGACGGGGAAAAGCACATTGCCCGCCATACAGCACTATGTCGATCATCTCGCACTTGTATCTGAAGAAGAGATCGCTGATGCAATGCTCCTTTTACTCGAACGAAAACACATAGTCGCCGAAGGTGCGGGTGCAGTGCCGCTTGCCGCGATTATGAACGGTTCCATTGATGTGCAGGCAGGCAGCACGGTCGTGCTCGTGATTAGTGGAGGGAACATTGAAAGTTCCCAGCTCTTTCGGGTCATCCGGCGATCTCTTGCCCGCCAGGGACGGATCATGCGTTTTTCGGTAATGCTCGAAGATCAGCCCGGCACTCTTGCACGGCTCCTCGGAGTGATTGCAAAGGAACGGGGCAACATTCTCCATATCCACCATATGCAGGGAGAGCGTGATATACCCGTGCAGATGGCGAGAGTGAGCATGGAGCTTGAGACACGGGGGTGGGAACATATTGGAGCATTCAAAAAATCGCTGGCGGATAATGGATATGAAATCCAAATAGGATGACACCCTAACCGTCTGCATCCTATTTTTTTTAAAAAAAATTTACAGCTCACCCATACCTTTCCAGTAATCATATTCGTGCTTCCAGATATCTTTGTTGAACATCACCAGACGCTTGAAGTACTCCTTGCGTTCCGCGTGTTGTTTTTCCTGAACCGGATCCTTCCATGTAGTCCTGATTGCGTCGACCAGTTTTCTGCCCAGATCCTTTGCCTGCTTTTCTGCAGGTACAATCGCGTTCGGGTCGGCACCGACAAGCACCGCCACCTTGCCAACCGTTGTCGCACCAAGGTGCAGCATCGTTGCGTTCATATAATCCGCAACCTCGTCTGCCATTGAGCCGCCTGCCGTGGAGACGGCGCAGCCGTACTTTCCGGTAAAGGACTGGCAGTGGATCGAATCCGCCATCCGGTCGAACATGGTCTTGAGCTGTGCAGTGACCGAGTTGATATAATTTGGTGAGCCCCAGACGATACCATCTGCATCCAGCATCTTTTCAAGAAGTGCCGGGAAATCATCATCGTGGATGCACTCCCCCTTTACGTAACATGTACCGCACGCTGTACAGTACCTGATTTCAAGACTGCAGAGGTCCACAAAGGTTACATCGGCACCTGCCTGCCGTGCTCCCTCGAGGACTCCCAGAACAAGCCGGCGTGTCTGGCTCTTCTCCCGTTTCGGACTCCCGTTGATACCCATAATCTTCATAATCAGCTCTCCATGTAGTGATTTCACTATCGAAGTATAAAGATGTGCGACAGGAGAGTCCCCCTATTTTGTTATGTCACAGGTGAGGGATGATGGTGGAGAACATGGTCGAAAAAATCGATACGCTCTGTTTTTCATAGGGTAATAACATGGCGGGAAACTGATATCTGCATAACGGGATAACCCTATGACTGAAATGAGCGGACAGAGAGAGAAGATGGAATATCATATCTCAAAAAACCGATTGGAGACTATGGTCGATGGCATCTTTGCGATTGCAATGACTATTCTCGTACTGGGGATTAATCCCCCAAAACCAGAAATCTCCCATGCTCAGGAGGTGCTTCCCGGCCAAATTTTCGATCTCATCCCGGAAATCTTTATTTTTATTATCGCTTTTTTGATTCTTGCAGGTTTCTGGCTGGATCATCACCGCCAGTTCCATTTCGTCCGCACGGTCGATTCCCGTTTGCTCTGGATTACCATATTCCTGCTTATTTCTGTTGTCCTCATACCATTCTCCACCGATGTGGCCGGAGACTACCCCGACATCATGATTGCCGTGCTGCTCTTCCACATCAATATTCTCATCGTCGGGCTCATTTTCTCATACCACCTTCACTATATTTCACAATCCAAATACCTGCTCGATCCCGAGGCTGACAGCAAATCCCTGCGTGTGCTTTTTTATCAATCCCTGCTGGTACCGGGAATCGCGTTGATAGCGGTGCTCATTTCAGTTGTCAATCCTTCAGTTTCACTGCTGGTATACCTGATGATTCCGTTCGCTAAGTATTTCGTCATTCGTTTCGGCTCCTGAATCACTTAGGAGGTCTTAAAAAAAAGGAAGTTTGCCGGGTAAAAAAACGTATTCCCAATAATTTTTTTTCAAAAAGTTTTGATTTCTGGATCTTTGGTGTAAGAAAGCGACCTGCGAGATGTAAATACGGATAATTACAAGGATACTGCCAATAAACCATCCAGAAAAGATACCGGCAACCTCCCCGGTCTTGATGACATTACCATAATTGAGTGTCAACGCATCCCACACTGTACCAGCACTATTGTTGATTACTACACCGAACAGGAGAAATTTGGTCCAGTCCCACTTCGTTTCAAGAGTGAGATCCGCGGTAAAGGTCCGAAACACGAAAGTTGGGATGAGTACCTGAAGGAGCCCGATAATCCGGTATTTTTCAGGACATGGTTCAATTAACTATTTTTATCAGCGCAATGGCGTATGTATAGTGTGAGGGGAAGAGCACAACAATGATTACAGAAAATGAGACCGGACTTGGAGCTGTGTCCGATCAGGAGCGGGATCTGAAGGAACGGGCATCGCTGGCACTCGATACTCGCAGGGACGCTGGACTTGAGGGATTGGTTGGCAACCTCGATGCGGTGATTATCGCTACTGAGTCCGATCATCTGGTGCCTGCAGTGTACGAACTCCTCAGATATACCGGCCTAACCTGTGTTGAGGCGTTTTTCGAACAGGATTTCCAGAGCTATGTGCTGAGCACGCCGGGCTCCGCATCAGTCATAGTCCGATCAAGGGATTTGCCGGAGAACCCATTTGCTGAGCTCAACAAAGCACGAATGACGGGCCCCCTACCGAACACGCGGCTGGAGACGTTTGTCTTTGACATAGAGAACCTCCAGGATTATGTTGCCATCCAGAAGGCACGGGGCGTGGAATTCCTGACACCTGCACCCGTCGAATCAGAACACTTTTCGTTCATCCAGACCGTCCCGTCACGATTCACCGGAAACTCCCTCGGATTTATTGAGTGGTACGGGAAGGACAGGATTTATGTCCCGCAGAGGGGGACCAGCATTGCACCGGATATTGCAAAACCGGCATACCGGCACCTCAAAAATATCTCCGTTCTCGATCATACGGCAACAAGGGTCCGGGCGCAGGACCGTAGTGCCGCGATCCTCGAATTTCTTGCACTCACGAACTACAATTACGATTTTGCAGTCCATGTCAAATCACTCAACTCGATCACGAGTGTCGCACGTCGAGACACTGATGACTTTGCAATGGTCTTCACTTCAGGAATTACCTCCTTTACGAACGATGCTGAGTCCGGCCCTACCGAGAAGTTCATCCAGAATTATGGGACCCGTGTCCATCATATGGCGTTCCGGACCAAAAACATCGAAGCGACCGTTGAGACCCTGAAAAGAGATGGTATGGCGTTCCTGCTCGATCTTGTGGGTTCAGAGGCCGAGGGACTCAGACAGATCTTCTCAGAGCCTTCGCAAAACACCCTGATCGTGACCGAATACATCCAGCGCTATGGTGACTTCGACGGGTTCTTTACAAGGAGTAACGTGGAGCGATTGACGAAAGCAACGGAAAAACAGTAAGATCCTCCCTTATTTTTAAAAAAATCAATACGCGATAGATTCAGTTTTTTTCGCAGTTAACGCCAGATTCATCACCTTTTGCTGTGTAAAGAATCCTGATCAACTATGACACACGGGAAACTCACCCTCATCGTGCTTGCCTCATTCGTGATCATGCTTGCTGCAGTCATTGCAAGCGGATGCATGAGCTCAACGCTACCAGCACCGTCAGGGGATATAAAAAAGTTCAGTTCCGCGGATGAAATCCGCGATTACATTAAGAACAACACCCAGCTCGTAACGGATGAAAATTACCGCTCCGATGCGGCATGGACTGCGGCACCTGCCCCGGTCATGGCAGCTCAGGAGTCTTCTGCAAAGGGTGTTTCACCATCCGGTGCGCTCCCTTCAGCCGCAGGTATCGGGTCGCCCGGTTACTCGCAGACCAATGTCCAGGTTGCCGGTGTGGATGAGCCGGATTTCGTCAAGAACGATGCACGGTATATCTACGTGATCTCCGGCAACACGCTTACGATTGTGGATGCGTACCCGGCAACATCAGCATCTGTCCTTTCAAAGACCGAACTTGAGGACACACCCCGCGAGATCTTCATCAACGGTGACCGGCTCGTCCTCCTTAAGACCGGCTCTTCAGATCTCGAGGTAAGTGGCACGCCGCAGGGTACGGATATCGCAGCAAAGGTTGCCATGATGCCCCCACGGTACCCGTATTACCGCTCTGCACCGGTCACTCATGCCGTCTTCTATGATATCAGTGACCGGGCACACCCGAAAGTCCTTAAAGACTACACCATCGACGGCGATTACGTGAACGCCCGCATGATTGGCAGCACGGTATACCTGCTCTCCCGCGAATCGGTGTACCCGTACAATGACCGTATCATAGTTCCCGCAGTGCGGGAGAATGCAAAGATTGTCGCCACTCCTGATGTCTACTACTTCGACAATCCCGAACGGCAGTACGATTTTACCACCGTCACTTCGTTCGATACCAGCAACGGTGCCACCAAGGATGCAAAGACGTACCTCGTTGGCAGCGGCAATATCCTCTACGTCTCTCCCGATGCAATGTACGTGAGCTACCAGAAGTACCACAACGTATTCCGCCCGATGAGAGGATTCGCGGAACCCGCTGTAGTGCAGGGTTCCGTCGGATCAGCTGCCGGCATTGCGCGGGCATCGTCACCCGCGCTCGTGGAAGATTTCAACACCATGAGCGACAGTGATAGGCAGGCTGTCATCGCGGAGATGAAGAGCGGGGAGCAGGATGCAATCCGCAAACGCGAGATCGACCAGAGCACTACCATGATCCATAAGATCGGGATCAACAACGGTGCAATCACCTACCTCGCGAAAGGGGAAGTGCCGGGATACCTCAAGAACCAGTTCGCAATGGACGAGTATGGGGGTAATCTCCGTGTAGCGACCACGTCGGATGTCTGGACGAACCGTGGGCAGTACGAGTACAATAACGTCTTTGTGCTTGACGGTGCAATGAAAACGATCGGGTCGCTCACGCACATCGCCGAGCAGGAGAAGATTTACTCGACCCGGTTTATCGGTGACCGGCTCTACATGGTCACGTTCAAACGTATTGATCCTTTCTTTGTGATCGATCTCTCAACTCCCTCAAGCCCGAAGATCCTCGGCAAACTCAAGATCCCCGGCTACTCCGATTACCTGCATCCATACGATAAAACCCACATCATCGGTATCGGTA
>Ga0315293_10006603_pt1 | contig 10847 bp, 10 predicted proteins | sample YL17G13_20_MG_FD_203071 | JGI IMG/M metagenome (GOLD analysis project Ga0315293, IMG submission 203071) | Sediment microbial communities from Yellowstone Lake, YNP, Wyoming, USA - YL17G13_20 | ecosystem: Environmental > Aquatic > Freshwater > Lake > Sediment | place: USA: Wyoming | collected... | reverse complement strand
CATGTTGTTGAGCAGGAGCACCTTCCGGAAACTCTCAAGGAAAAAAAGTTTTATAACCCGGGCATGCTGGGATATGAGAAGCAGATAGCATCGCGGCTGAAGGACTGGCTGCAAAAGAAAAACAGGCCGGAGCCTGCGGACGAACCGGGGGATACGGAACAGCCGGAAGAAGAAAGCTAGTCAACGGCACCCGGGTACGTGCCCGTCCGGCTAAAGGGTTGACAACTATCACGTATCTCCACTAAACTCAGGTTGGTCAGGAGACGAAGTATTGTTCTGGATGAAGGAGTATGAGTTTGCCCGGTAGTTTCAGGCGGGTCTCCGTATTTTCCAGAATCGTTTTTAAGTGTCTTCTTATTAAAATAACCTTGTTTCTCACTTATCTAAATCTTATCATTACACTTCTTTTTATCAGTACAGGTCAGTCAATTTTAGAACATCCAAGGCAAAGGAGGAGCTATGCCTAGATTTCCCTTTATGCCCAGAGAGCAGAAATTCTTTGACCTCTTTGAGGAAAGCACCCGGAATATTGTCAAAGCGGCCCAGGGGTTAAAGGAGATGATTGACTCCTGGCAGTTCATTGACAGTCGGGTGGCGGAGATAACCGAGTTGGAGCACCAGGGCGACAGCATCGCTCATCAGATTATCTCCCTGCTGCACCGTACCTTCGTGACGCCCTTCGACCGTGAGGATATTGCCCTGCTGGCTCATACTATGGACGATATCATGGACTACATCCATGCTACGGCTGATGCCATGTTCATCTATAAAATATCCAGCCCTACGCAGAGAGCTAAGGAACTGGCGGATATCATTCTCCAGGGGGCGTGCGAAGTAGAAAAAGCGGTTAGAGGGTTACGGCACAAGTCCGAGTTCAAGCAGATACTGGAGCGGTGTGTGGAGATTAATCGTTTAGAGAACATGGCCGACCGCGTGTACCGTGCGGCCATCGGCGAACTCTTCGATAATACTAGCGATATTACCCAGATAATCAAGTGGCGCGAGATTTACGAACACATGGAGAGCGCCACGGACAGGTGCGAAGACGTGGCGGATGCCCTTGAAGGGGTAGCCCTCAAGAATGCCTGAGATTCACCTTCAGATATCCAGTTCTCTCGGGGTTACCCGGCATTTTTCCGCGGTTATAATAGCCTTGATATCCGCAATGGTGCGTTCGATTTCACCCTGCCGGTTAATGACAATGTAGTCGAACATAGGTATTATTCCCAACTCTTTGCCGGCGGTTTTCAGGCGAAGGTCCAGCTCGGCTGGTGTCTCCGTGCGGCGTTTCTTCAAACGCTGCTCCAACTCCTCCATCGATGATGTTGCCAGGAAGATAAATACAGCCTGGGGCAGGATTTTCTTGATGGTGGTCGCTCCCTGGACGTCTATCTTGACAATAACGTCTTTACCCTTTTGCAGCGCCTGCCTGACCGGCTCTCTGGGTATGCCGTAGCGGTGGCCGTAAACGTTAGCCCACTCCAGCAGTTGGTTGGCATCAATCATTTCCTGGAACTTCTCGCCGGAGACGAAATAATAGTCGAGCCCGTCCTTTTCGCCGGGGCGGCGGGCGCGGGTGGTGGCGGATACGCTGATTTCAACGGGGAGTCCAGATTGCCGGAGTCCGGCTAGAACCGTGTCTTTGCCGACCCCCGAGAGGCCGGAGAGGACGATAAGCAGCGGTTTTGGCGGCGGGCCGAGCGGCGAACGATTGTCATGGCTCATCGGTACTGTCACTTTGTTCTTGCTTCGGCGGGATGCCCGTACGGCTGGCCTGAAGACGGCTGGCGATGGTTTCCGGCGCGAGAGCCGCCAATACAATATGGCCGCTATCCGTGAAGATAACGGCCTTGGTCCTCCTGCCGCTGGTCATATCGATTACTTTGCCGTTGTTTCTGCCGTCGTGGATAATGCGTTTGGTAGGGGCGGAATTTGGCGAGGCTATGGCTATGGCCCGACTCATTGCCAGTATGTTGCCGAATCCAATGTGAATCAGTTCAATACTCATATTGTCACCTCATTTTATTCATAGGGCTGCAATCCACGCATCGGTACGGAAGAGTATACGGTAAAAACAGCCTCGCTGGAAAAGCCCTCCAATAAACTATCACTTGTTTTCGGGCTTGTCAAGGGCGATATAGTACGGGCACTCATTTGTTTCCGTGGAAAATATATATAAATTTAACGCTCTATATATAAAATATTTAGGTTTGGGTCTTTTCTTATGCTGGATAATGTGCTAAAATATCTTTGTAACTTGAAAATAGGTCATTAACAACTGTATAGTATCAGGTTAGAGATAAGTCTCTTGGTGGTTAGAGCGAGGTGGCACCACCCGTTCCCATCCCGAACACGGAAGTGAAACGCCCCAGCGCAGACGATACTGAGGGGACAACCCTTTGCGGAAAATATGCCACTGCCAGGAGACTTTTCTTTTCTTCCCTTGATAGCCTGTTATTGCTATACAGGGCCAGGGTAGTTATCCCTCTTGCTTTACCAGCTTCTATATTATAATATTAAAAATAGAGTGGTCTTCTACAGGATACAGTAGTTCCGGGAGTGGATATGGCCAGCAGGTTTGAGAAATTCTCTGAAAGAGCCCGCCGCGTCCTCACGATAGCCCAGGAAGAGGCACGCAACCTTAACCACAGCTATATCGGCACCGAGCATATTTTACTCGGTCTGGTGCGTGAGGAAGAGGGTGTGGCTGCCAAAGTACTTACCAATCTGGGCATCGGCCTGAGCAAGGTGCGCTCGGCGGTAGAATTCATCATCGGGCGCGGTGAGAAACCGGGCACCGGTGAGACCGGCCTGACTCCCAGGGCTAAAAAAGTCATCGAACTCGCTATTGATGAAGCCCGCCAGATGGGCCATAACTATATCGGGACCGAGCACCTGCTGCTGGGTCTGCTTCGTGAGGGAGAAGGTGTGGCGTCAAGCGTGCTGGATAGCTTCGGCATCACCCTGGAAAGAGCCCGCTCCGAAGTTATCCATATTTTAACTCAGGGCACGCCCAAAGCCAGGCTCACCCGCAGTTCCAGCAAAACACCCGCGCTAGACCAGCTTGGCACCGACCTTACGGAAGCCGCCCGTAAAAAGAAACTGGACCCCATCATCGGACGGCATAAAGAGATAGAGCGGGTCATCCAGATACTCAGTCGGCGTACCAAGAATAACCCCGCCCTTATCGGGGAACCGGGCGTGGGCAAGACCGCTATCGTTGAGGGGCTGGCCCAGCAAATCGTTGCCGGCCTTGTCCCGGAGACTCTCGAGGATAAGCGACTTATCGCTCTGGACATGGGTTCGCTGGTAGCCGGGACGAAGTATCGCGGCGAATTTGAAGAGCGGCTCAAGAAAATTATCGACGAAATAAAGACCGCCGGTAACTGCATTATATTTATCGATGAATTTCATACCATGGTGGGCGCCGGCGCCGCCGAGGGCGCGGTGGATGCCGCCAATATCCTTAAGCCTTCACTGGCGCGCGGCGAACTCCAATGTATCGGCGCCACCACCCTCGATGACTACCGCAAGCATGTAGAGCGTGACGCGGGCCTGGAACGCCGTTTCCAGCCGGTACTGGTGGAGGAACCTTCCATTGATGAGACCCTGCAGATTCTACGGGGTATCAGGGAAAGATACGAGGAGCACCACCGGCTGAAAATCAGCGAAGAGGCTTTGAGCGCGGCGGCGACTCTGGCAGCGCGTTATATACCCGACCGCTTCATGCCGGATAAAGCCATCGACCTGATTGACGAGGCGGCTTCAAGAGTGCGGATTCAGCACAGTATGATGCCTGTTTCCTTAAAGCAGACCAAGGAAAAGCAGGATATTATACGTAAGGATAAAGATGCCGCCCTGGCTACGCAGCAATATGATTACGCCGCTGAACTGAGGGAACAGGAGCTTCAGAACGAAGAAAAGATAAAGCAGCTGGAAGCCGAGTGGCGGAGCGAGCAGGAGCAGGAAGACGTAATCGTTACGAAGGAAGACATCGCCGAAGTGGTGAGCATGTGGACCGGCGTACCGATGGTCCAGCTTGCCGACGACGAGGCGAGCCGACTCCTTAACATGGAAGAGGTCCTGCACAAGCGTATTGCCGGCCAGGAAGAGGCCGTGAACGCTATTTCCAAAGCAGTCAGGCGCGCGCGGGCTGGTATTAAAGATGTAAGAAGGCCTATGGGGGTTTTTCTCTTCCTCGGGCCGACGGGTGTGGGTAAGACCGAGATGGCAAGGACCCTTGCCGAGTTCATGTTCGGCAGCGAGGATGCGCTGATACGGATAGATATGTCCGAGTTCATGGAGAAATTTGCCGTTTCCCGTTTGGTCGGGGCGCCCCCGGGATACGTGGGCTACGAAGAGGGCGGGCAGCTTACCGAGGCGGTGCGACGCAAGTCTTACAGCTGTATTCTCCTAGATGAAATTGAGAAAGCCCACCCGGATGTGTTTAACCTGCTTCTCCAGATTTTCGATGACGGCCACCTGACCGATGCCAAAGGGCGCCGGGTAGATTTCCGCAACAGCATTATTATCATGACCAGCAATATCGGCTCTGAAACCATCCGGAAGGGTACGACACTCGGTTTTGCGCAGCGCAGCGAAGAGGCTAAAACACGGGAGCAGTCCTACCAGAAAATGAAGGATAATCTCCTTAAAGAGTTGAAAGAGCCGAAGTACGGTTTCCGCCCCGAGTTTCTGAACCGCATGGATGATATCATCGTTTTCCACACTCTTACCAAGGAGCAAATACGGGCGATAGTCGACATGATGCTGGCGAACGTTAGCAAGCAGCTGGCGGAGAAGGAAACCAAGCTGGAGGTAACCAATGCCGCCAAGGATTTCCTGGGTGAAAAGGGATATAGCGAGGAATATGGCGCCCGTCCGCTGCGACGTGTTATTCAGGATGTGATTGAAGACAAGCTTTCCGAGGCGGTGCTGCGGGGCGATTTAAAAATCTTTAAGAGAGTTTACGAGGCAAAAGCTGCCGTTAAGAACCGTGAGATTATCGATGATGCCCTCAAAGCGATAAAAGCCATTCCCGATAAACGCGCGGCGGAGAAAGAGGAGGACAAATACAGAATTGTCCCTGAAATTCTCCTGACCGAGAGCTCGGGGGACGCCATCAATGTCTATTCCTCGGAAAGTATCAAATACGATATTGAAAAGATTATAAAAGAGCTGTTAGAAGAAGCAAAAAGGGATGCGCCTAAAAAGAAAATTAAGACCAGTGACGAGTTCCGCATCACGGAGAACTACTACGTTTCCGAGGTAGTGGTTGACGTGAAGGATGATGAAATCTTTATCGAATCCAAGGACAACTTCTCGCTGCCGAATGTGGCGGTAGGCGCCGGCGCAAAGTAGGACGCATTTCAGAAGAGTGACTTATAAAACCGACTTTTAGTATAATAGGGCGGTGGCAGTAAAAAACTCCACCGCTCTTAATATTTTTAGAGTGTACCGGGAAAGGAGCTTGAGAATTGGCCAGGGAAACGGTAGAAGTTCCTATCGCGGGCAAAATTATCAGCGTGGAAGTGAAAGCCGGCGATAAAGTCAAAGATGGTGATGTGCTCTGCGTGCTGGAGTCCATGAAAATGGAAAACCCGATACTATCACCGGTGGACGGCACGGTAACCGAGGTGGGCGTTAAAGAGGACCAGGTAGTAAAACCCGGCGAGGTAATCGCTATTATAGAATATTAGGGTCAATACTACACTTTACTATATTACTCTAATTTGAGTTTCTAGAGAGGGACGCAAGCCCCTCTTTCTTTGTTGTCATTGCGAGCGTAGCGAAGCAATCCGTAAAAACCATTAATTCCATTATGGGAGATTGCCGCGCCTCCCGACTGCGGTCGGGATGGCTCGCAATGACAGTGCGCGCTCCCCTTGCCTAAATACTTTAAATCTAGTAAAGTCTTTCTGTGAGCAAATCCTCCTCTAAAGTCGTTTACGTTTGTAAAGAGTGCGGCAAGGAGAGCCTGAAATGGCTCGGGCGCTGCCCGGACTGCCAGCAGTGGAACAGCTTTACCGAGATGACGGTCAGAGCCGAGGTTTCCCCTTTACGCCCCTCCGGTCAGCCGTCCCTCCCGCAGGAGCTTTCGGAAGTAACTATCGAAGCCGCCGACCGCTCCCCTTTACCCCTTGATGAGTTCAACCGTGTCCTCGGCGGCGGGCTGGTAGCCGGCTCGCTGGTGCTGATAAGCGGCGACCCCGGCATTGGCAAATCAACGCTATTGCTCCAGGCTGCGGCGTCCATGGCTAACGAGCGCCGCCGCGTGGTCTATGTCACCGGCGAAGAAACGGTGCACCAGATAAAGCTCCGGTCCGAGCGTTTGGGGCTGGATGGCGGGGGGCTTTTCATCATGGCGGAGACCGACCTCGACGCGGTGATTGCCCAGGTGGAACAGACATCGCCGGCGCTGGTGGTTATCGACTCCATACAGACGGTCTATATACCCGGGGCGGAATCGGCGGCGGGCAGCATCAGCCAGGTGCGGGACTGCACTATGAGGTTGATGCAGTGGGCCAAGCTGCGCGGCGTGCCCGTCTTTATCAGCGGACACGTCACCAAGGAAGGCGCTATCGCCGGGCCGCGCGTCCTGGAACATATCGTCGATGTGGTTCTTTACCTCGAAGGCGAGCCTTTCAGCGCCTACCGGCTGCTGCGCTGCGTGAAGAACCGCTTCGGCTCCACCAACGAGGTGGGCGTTTTCGAGATGAAAGAGGAGGGCATGGTGGAGGTGGGCAACCCCTCGCTGGCGTTTTTATCCCAGCGCGGCACGGAAACCGTAGGGTCGGCGGTGGTGCCGGTCATCGAGGGGAGCCGACCGCTTTTAGTAGAGATACAGGCTTTGACAACACCCAACAGTTTCGGGCAGCCGCGGCGCACCGCCAATGGTGTGGACTTTAACCGCCTGCTCCTGGTGACGGCGGTACTTTCCCGGCGTGTGGGGCTAAAGCTGGGCAGCCAGGATATCATCGTCAACGTTACCGGCGGGCTGAAAGTGGGCGAGCCGGCGGCGGACCTGGGCATGGCTTTAGCGATTGCCTCCAGTTACCGCGATGCAGAGGTAGCCCCGCAGACGGCGGCGGTTGGGGAGGTGGGCTTAAGCGGTGAGTTGCGCCCCGCCGCCCAGATGGACCGGAGACTTAATGAAGTGACGCGACTGGGCTTTAAAAGGTGCATTATTCCTAAAACCGGGGCGAAAATTAATCCCCCGAAGGATATGGAGATAATCATAGCGGGCACGTTGCGGGAGGCGGTATTTAAGGGGCTGGTAGGGGGAGGGAAGGAAAAGGAGGAGGAAATATGACAGTGGAAGAATACATATCTTGGCAGTGGCTCATACTTGGGACATTAGAGAATTGCAGCGGTCACCAAGCTACGTTGCAGGATATTTATATACGTATAGAGGAAGACTACCAAAACATAAAAAAAGATGGTACTGATCTAATAAAACCAAAATTACTTGATGAAGACATCAGATATGGTCCTAGACCAAAATACCAGCATACTGTTCGAGGATGCTTAAGTAATTATATAAAACATGGTTGGGTGAATAGGATAGACAGAGCAACTTATCAACTCACTGTTGAGGGAAAGAAGCGTTTGGAATGGGTTAAGAATAATGCGTAGTGAAAAAGTCTCTGCCATCATCGTGGCGGCGGGGGACAGCCGAAACGCTAAAATTCCTCTCCCTTGAGGGGAGAGGTTAGGTGAGGGTGAAGTCCCGGGGTGATGGAAAGTCCCCCTCACCTTAGTCCTCTCCCGCAGTGGGGCGAGGAAATTTACAAGGGGGCTGGATTCCCGCTGGAGTTTACCCCGTACTCCGATACGGGGCGGGAATGACATATAGATAGTAAGGATTGAATATGAGTGAAGGAAAAGTCGCGGCGATAATCGTGGCGGCGGGGGACAGCCAGCGCATGAACGGCGTTGATAAAATGTTCGCCCCGCTGGGCGGCCGCCCGGTGCTGGCGCGCGTGCTGGATACCTTTCAGAGCTGTAAGAAAATCGACCATATTATTGTCGTCATGCACTCCAAAAACATCGAGGATTGCCGCCGGATGGTGGCGGGGGAAAAGTCCTGGGAAAAGGTGAAGGACATCTGCCTCGGGGGGAAAAGGCGGCAGGACTCCGTGGCGGAGGGTCTGAAAAGACTCAAGGAAGGCGCCTGGGTAGTCATCCATGACGGCGCGCGACCGCTGGTGACCGTCGACATTATCGAACGGGGACTGGAGGCGGCTAAAGAGACCGGGGCCGCTATAGCGGCCGTGCCGGTAATCGACACTATCAAGCTCGTGAAAGACGACGAGATAGTGCGCCAGACGCTCCCACGTCAAAATCTAAGGGCCGTCCAGACGCCGCAGGTGTTCCGCTATGATGTCATAAAAAATACCTATAAATTCACCACCGGAGACGTTACCGACGATGCCGCGCTGGTGGAGAAAGCCGGCTATAAAGTTAAGCTCTACATGGGCTCTTATGATAATATTAAAATAACCGCCCCTGATGACCTCGCCGTGGCGGAAGCGTTATTGAAATAATATGAGCGGCAACATGCGTATCGGTATCGGCTATGACGTACATCCCCTCGTCGCGGGGAGGAAACTGGTGCTGGGAGGGGTAGAGATACCCTTTTCTAAAGGACTGGAAGGCTGGAGCGATGCCGATGTCCTCACCCACGCCGTCATGGAAGCACTGCTGGGGGCGGCGGCGCTGGGTGATATCGGGCAGCATTTCCCGCCCGGCCAGCCGGAATATGAAGGCATTTCCAGTCTCGTTTTGCTCGACCAGGTAGTGGAAAAGCTGGAATGGGAGGGATATCGGGTGGGCAATGTCGATGCCACGGTGGTGGCGGAAAAGCCACGGCTCCGTGAGTACATCGATGATATGCGCCAGACGCTTTGCCAGGTGCTGGGCGTTAACATCGATAAGGTCAGCGTCAAGGCCAGCACCAATAACGGACTGGGCTTCATCGGGCAGGAGAAGGGAATCGCGGCTTACGCCGTAGCTCTGATAGAAAGCGGAAAAGATGAAAATAACTGACACGTTATCCGGTAAAAAAGAGGAGTTAAAGCCTCATGGCGATACGGTGACGATGTATGTCTGCGGCATCAATCCCTACGCCGATTCGCATATCGGACATGCCATGAGCTACATCATTTTCGACGTCGTCCGCCGCTACCTGGAGTTCCGCGGGTACAAAGTAAAACACGTCGAAAACGTTACCGATGTTGAGGACAACATCATCAACCATGCCAACCGACTCGGCATTACGGTCAAAGAGCTCACGGAAAAGTACACCCAGAGATATTTCGAGGACATGGATGCCCTGAATATTCTCCGGCCGCACCATACCCCGAAAGCCACGGAGACCATCCCGGAAATTGTCACCATGACCCGGGGGCTGATTGATAAGGGTTTCGCCTACGCGGTGGGGGGCAATGTTTACTTCCGGGTGAGAAAGATGTCCGACTACGGCAAGCTGTCCAAGCGCAATCCGGAGCAGATGATGGCCGGGACGCGTGTCGAAGCATCGGAGGAAAAGGAAGACCCCATGGACTTCGCCCTCTGGAAGGAAGCCAAGCCGGGCGAACCCTCCTGGGACAGCCCGTGGGGAAAAGGCCGGCCGGGCTGGCATATCGAGTGCAGCGCGATGTCGATTAAATTCTTGGGCGAACAGATAGACATCCACGGCGGGGGACAGGACGTGGTCTTTCCCCACCATGAAAACGAAATCGCGCAGTCGGAGAGCTACACGGGTAAAAAACCGTTCGTGCAATACTGGATGCATAACGGCCTGATGCAGATGGGCGCGGAAAAGATGAGCAAGAGCCTGGGCAATTTGATAACCATACGTGATGCCCTGAAAATATACACCGCCGACGGATTGCGGGTCTTTATCCTTAGTTCTTACTACCGCAGCCCGCTGACTTATACTCAGGAAGCCATCGAAGCGGCGCAGAGCGGCGCGGAAAGATTACAGCGTACGGCTTCTAGATATGAAGCAAACGGAACAGTAACTCCATTTGATGCCGAACCTTATAAGCAAAAGTTTATGGAGGCAATGGATGATGACTTCAATACACCACAAGCGTTAGCTGTTCTCTTTGACCTAGCGCGAGATATTAACCTAGCTGCGGATAAGGGTATTATTTTAAACAATGCTCAAAATACTCTCGTATCTCTAGCTCGAAAGGTGCTAGGCCTCAAAATTCCAAAAAACATCCATGTGGAAGCCTCAGTCACTATTTTATGGAAAACTACCGCAAGCGTTTCATACAGAACTGACGTGGTTAATTCTCGTATCAATCGTCTTGCTGAAGAGCGCATAAAATGCCGGGAAGAAAAGAACTGGCAACGAGCTGACGAGATACGGAATAAACTAGCTGAACTTGGGGTCACCTTGGAAGATACAAAGGCAAAAGCAAACGCAATAATTAAACATATTCAGTCTGAAGAATCTCTTGATAGCCTTATGAAGGAACTTGATAGCTTTATGAAGAAACTTGGTATTTCTTTGTGAGATACCCCGCAGGGCACGGTCTGGAAAAGGAAACGATAGACTAACTAAAGTCTCGAAGTTATCTCCAGTGCTGGTAATAGAGATTGCCGCGTCGCTGCGCTCCTCGCAATGACAACTGTGGGAAAAGGGTTGGGTAAATAGGGCCTGGACTCCCGTTCAGGTCGTGGGGTATATTGACTATTTTAATATTCCGTATATACAATGAGGTTACAGAGTAGTTTCCCGTCGGAAGGAGGGTACCGATGAGTTACGAGCCACAATTCAATCGACTGCGTCTCTACAACATGTTCATGGGCTTTCTGCACCTCGTCCAGGCGTT
>Ga0315293_10006602_pt1 | contig 10847 bp, 6 predicted proteins | sample YL17G13_20_MG_FD_203071 | JGI IMG/M metagenome (GOLD analysis project Ga0315293, IMG submission 203071) | Sediment microbial communities from Yellowstone Lake, YNP, Wyoming, USA - YL17G13_20 | ecosystem: Environmental > Aquatic > Freshwater > Lake > Sediment | place: USA: Wyoming | collected... | reverse complement strand
AATGCCGAAAAGCCTATGAGGAAGAAGAACGCCTCCAGGGAGAGATCGATGAAAAGGAAAGCCAGTTGGGGGAGAGAAGGAAGGAGATTCAGGAAAAAGAGATAGAACTTCTCCATCATGAAAGAGACTTGGAAGGATTGAAAAAAGAGATCTCCCAATTCCATCAGAGGATGGAAATCCTACAGTTCGAAAGGCAAGAGCTTAAAGAGGAAGAGCAGGATATCGAAGAGGAGATGAAATCTGTCTCGGTACAAATGGAGAGAGAAGACGCTGCGAAAAGGGGGAGAGAAGAACAAGTCCAGTCATGGAAGAAGAAAGTAGAGGAAGTTAGAGAAGGGACAGAAGAACTGGGAGGAAGGATAACCGAGAAGAAGGTCTCTCTGGCTTCTATCGAAGAGAAACGGAAAGGACTGGAAGGTCAGATCCAAAATCTCTCACAAACCCAGAGGACGTTGAGGGAACAGACCTTTAAAAAAGTGAAGGGAATCAGGGAATGCCGAGAAGAAACGGCCTCCCTTCGTGGGAAAATCCACCAATGGGAACGGGAGTTAGAAGAGGGCCTTGAAAAACACCGCCTTCAAGAAGAAACGCTCTCCAAACAAAAAGAGAAGGTAGAAACTCTCTTTAGTGAGTGGAGAGAACTAGAGGCTTCCTCCAAATATCTGCGTCGGGAGTTGGAGGATGTGAGGCAGAAGATCCATGAGGAAGAGATCCTGGTCTCAGAGGTTCAATTGAAACTCTCTCACCTTCAGGAATCGATGAAAGAACGATATGGGGCCACGCTTTCTACCTCAATCGGAACCTCTCCTGCAGAATACCAGAAGGAGGAGATGTCAAAACGGTTGGCAGAGTTAAAAAGTGCCTTGGAAGGATTTGGAGAAGTCAACCTGATGGCCATTGAGGAATATCAAGAATTGAAACAGCGGCACGACTTCCTGTCGGAACAACAGGCCGACCTTCATCAGGCCCTCGATTCCTTAAAAAAGGCGATTCTCCGGATCAATCGGACGACGACGAAACGATTTTTGGAGGCCTTCCATTTGGTCAATGAAAAATTTAAAGAGGTATTTGCGAGGCTCTTCAAGGGCGGGCAAGCCAGCCTGATCCTCTTGGATGAGCAAGACCCCTCCACCACAGGGATCGATATCATCGCCCAACCCCCTGGAAAGAAACTCCAGAATATTGACCTCCTCTCCGGAGGGGAGAAGGCTTTGGTCGCCACGGCTTTGCTTTTTGGGATCTTCATGATCAAACCCACTCCTTTCTGTTTGCTTGATGAGGTGGACGCGCCCCTGGATGATGTAAACATCAATCGATTTATAGAATTGGTCAAGGAATTTTCAAAAACTTCTCAATTCATCCTCATCACCCACAACAAGAGTACCATGGAAGCTGCCCAAACGCTTTACGGGATTACGATGGAAACCCCTGGGGTTTCGAAAGTGGTCTCAGTCCGATTGAATTAAGAGCCCCACCTTTGGTTTTAAAGAAATTCTTAGAAGAATTTTTCGATGGTTGCTTGCAGTAATCGTTATTAAACCGCTTTCCCTAAATAGGGTCACTTTCAACCTACCATCAACAATCTTTATAGGGGTATTTGATATATTAGCTGGAGTGAAAAAACCCTTGACATTAAAAATATTTTTATATATTTTCACATTGGGTCCAGAAATATATTCTAATATTTCTGGAGGTTAAAAAGCTGGATAGTCGGGCCGCTATCTGAGAATAAAATTTCGGGTAGCGGTTTATTTATTGGGCTGTATAGAATTATAATAACCTTGTTTAATACTCTCTCTGATATTTTATAAAGACTCAAAGACTCTTAGGGTTTTGAGGGTCATCTTTTTCCGATCCAATTTGCCCTTATAGTGTGTGAAATTTTTTACTTGCATTTATTTTTTAGATGTGTAAAATAAGACCAGTCTTGGGGTCTAGAATTTAAGAATATATTTTTAAATTTTAGGTTTTCACCAGCATTAAGCGTTGTTTTAGTAAATTTTATCAAAAGATAACATATGATGAACTCGTAAAAAGTCATATTCCGTATGTCGTTCATGCTTCGGCAAGCTCAGCACGAACGGAATATCAATAGGTTATCCCGCGCTTCGCGGGATTCACCCTGAGCCTGTCGAAGGGTGATGCTGACTTTTTACGAGACCATCACATATAGTTAAAACAACTATTCGGAATAAGGTTTCGCCTTTGAGTTTCTCAGTCAGTATGCCGCTTCAGTATATCAAACCAAAGGCCTCTCGTAAAAAATTTTCAAGAAAGGAGGTGGGGAGAAGGCAAAAAGAGGATACGACAGGATTCTAAAAAATTTTCTAAGAAATGTATGGGGTGTTAAAACTTTTACAACAAATAAAATAGGGAGGGGAACATTATGAAAAAGTTGTTCATTTTTGCCATTATTATAGGGATATTTTGTATCAGTTTGTCTGTGAGTGGATGGGCTCAACCCATAAGAGTTGGATCCGTTATCAATCTTACCGGTCCATCCTCCTCCTGGGGTCAATACCATGCTAAAGGCGAACAAGACTATTTTAAATATGTCAATGAGGTAAAAGGGGGAGTGGCTGGCAGAAAAATCGATGTAACCATTGTCGATCATGCCTACAAAGTCCCTGAGGCAGTTAAATTTACTAAAAAGTTTTGTGAAGAGAAGATGGATATCATCTCCAACTGGGATGCCGGGTCAGGTATCCAAGCGAAGCCAATTCTCCAGGAATACAAAATACCTGGCATCAATTATTCCACCTTTCAAGGGATTCTCAAGCCTCCGATCGATTATGTCTATCTGCCCTTTGGTAGTTATATTTTGGATTCCCAGGCTGTCCTGGAGTATATCAAAGCCATCCATAAAGGGAAAGATGCACCCAAGGTTGGTCTGTTGACTTTTAATAACGCTTATGGAAAATCCATTCATGATCCGAGCAAGGAATATGCAGCAAAAAATAATATCAACATCGTGAGTATTGAAGAATTTCCTATGGGGACAGTCGATCTGAGCACTGAGGTGCTTCGTCTTAAAGGGAAAGGGGCGGAGTATATCTTCATGCAATGCCTTCCGGATGCTATTATTACTGCCCTCAAAGCTGCCGATCGCAACAACTATAAAGTTCCTTTCTTTGGAACCTGGACATCTACTGATCCAGATTTCTGGGGACTTGGGAAAGGGGTGATCCGAGACCGACTTTTCATGCAATTCTGTGGGGTACTCCCTCAGGATAAGACACCTGGAATCGAGATAATGGAAAAATTGTGGACGAGGTATAAGACGGTGACAAAGTTTGATGCCTCTTACTGGGAAGGTGTTGTCGTCGCTATGATTATGGAAAGGTCCTTCCATCGGGCAAGTGGATTATTCGGGAAGGTCAATGCAGAGACGATCAATAAGGCTCTGGAGACATTCCAGAATGAGGATTTTGGAGGGCTTGTACCCTACGTTTCCTATAGTAAAACCAACCATGAGGGCTCATTTAAAGCAAGGATCGTTAAGATTAACGAGGATGCTACCTATGCACCTATGTCGAATTTCTTCGTTCCCGGGAAAGGAGAAGTCAAAGTTTTAAAGGCTCCCGAAATAAAATAGCATCCGTTTTGAAGGGGAAATAGATGAAGGCATTTCGAGGTCAACCCAGCATTTACGCCTCCACTCAACCTGCGGATCGTCAGGCTGAGTTGGAGGTGAAGAAGGTTTATCTAAACTTTGGGGGTGTCATGGCACTTCATGATGTTGATCTCACCGTTCATACGGGTGAATTGGTCAGCGTCATTGGTCCAAATGGTGCTGGGAAAACAAGTCTCATGAACTGTATCACAGGTTATTACCATCCACAAAAAGGACAGATCCTTTTCAACGGTGAAGAGGTTGCAGGCCATCATCCCCATGAGATTACCAAGAAAGGGATTGGAAGGACCTATCAGAACATTGAACTCTTTCCGGGTATGACGGTGTTGGCCAATATGCTCTTAGCGCGACACCTTTATTGCGACTACAGCATTGGTAAAGCTGCCCTTTTCTCTTCATCGGTTCAAAAACAGGAAGTTCTTCACCGCCGGGTTTTAGAGGAGTTGATCGATTTTCTCGAGATGCAACCCATCCGAAAGAAACCGGTTGGTTCTTTGCCTTATGGGATGAGAAAAAGGGTTGAGCTGGGCCGCGCTTTAGCCTTGGAGCCAAAACTTTTAGTGCTGGATGAACCCTTTGCCGGAATGACGCTTGAGGAAAAGGAAGATATGGTCCGGTTTTTACTCGAGTTAAATTCGGCATGGGGCCAAACCATGATCTTAGTTGAACATGATATGTCCATTGTGATGAGCATCTCCCAAAGGATTATGGTTTTAAATTTCGGAGAGAGGATCGCAGAAGGTACGCCGGAGGTCATCCAAAATCACCCTGAGGTCATCAAGGCCTATCTGGGTGAAGCAACCAAGTTCTAATTCCCCCCCCTCCTTTATTAAAGGGGGGTTGGGGGGATTAACTGGAATGTTGGAATAGTGGAATGATGGCCCAAAATATTTTTCTCTTGCGATAATCAATATTCCAGCATTCAATTATTCCAATTTTAGACTGAAACGGAGTTAATTCTATATGGAGGTTAGAAAAATAGAACGTTTCGATCAAGAAGCCATATTGTCGCTGAGCCAATTTACATTGCCCCAGATACTATTTAAACAGGCAAAAGAGTTAGGGACAAAGAAAATTGCCATTCGCGAAAAGATGTTTGGGATATGGCAGGCCTACAATTGGGAGGACTATTTTCGTTATACCAAACAGGTGGCCTTGGGACTGTTAGCCCTCGGTCTCAAACGAGGTGAAAATATTGGCATCATCAGCGACAACCATCCCGAATGGTTGTTCGGTGAAATGGGAGCTCAGGCCATGGGTGCCATCACCGTCAATCTGTTCACCTCTTCGATTGCCAAAGAACTCACAACCATGCTGAATCGGATTCAAGCCACCTATGTGCTTGCCCAGGATCAGGAGCAGGTGGATAAATTATTGGAGATGAAAGAGCAACTGCCTCATGTCCGGAAGGTCATCTATGTTGATCCAACAGGCATGAGAACTTATGTCAATAATCCCTGGTTGTTGAGTTTTAAGGAGCTCTTAGATCTCGGTGCGAAGTTAGACCAAGAACAACCCAATCTTTTTGAAGAGGAATTATGGAAGGGAAAGTCAGAAGAGGTTGCCCTGATGATCATGACCTCCGGGACAACCGGGATCCCTAAACTGGCCATGATCTCCCATCAGAGTTTTACCGAAATCGCCAGGAAATGGGTTGAGACAGCCCCCATTGGCATTGGAGATAATTGGATATCCATTACCCCCACGGCATGGATTGTTGATCAGATGTGGGGGATGGGTGTTTCACCGCTCACCGGGATGAGCATGAACTTCCCCGAAACCCCGGAGACCGCCACGGAAGATTTTCGGGAAATCGGACCTGTCGTCATCATCACTTCTTCAAGGTTCTGGGAAGATCTCGCCTCTAAGATCAGAGTGAAGATCGCCGATGCGAGTTGGATCAAGCGCAAACTCTTTGCCTGGGGGGAAAAGATAGGGGGGGCTTTGGTCGACCACCAGTCTAAAAAGGAACCTGTCCCTTCCTTCTTAAGATTGCTTCACCGGATTGCTGCCAGGTTGGTCTATCGTCCCCTCCTGGATCGAGTGGGTTGCGGACAAATCCGGGCTGCTGTTACAGGTGGGCATCCCATTAGCCCAGATGTCATCCGTTTCTTCCGGGCAAAAGGGTTAAATCTCAAGCACGCTTATGGTCTGACCGAGGGGGGTGGGGTATTTCAGGTTCAGCCCGATGGAGAAGTGAAGCCAGAGTCCGTTGGCAAACCATTGCCGAGAACAGAGATCAAGATTGCCGAAGATCAGGAGGTACTTGTCAGAACACCCTCCTGCTTTGTCGGTTATTACCAAGATCCAGAGGCGACCAAGAAAGCCCTTATCGACGGCTGGCTTCATACGGGTGATGCAGGCTATATCGATGATGATGGGCATCTCCTCATCATCGGCCGTAAAGAAGAGATCATGCGCACCAAGGGAGGTGAAGCCATTTCCTCTGACTTTATTGAAACGAGGCTAAAATTCAGTCCCTATATCAAAGAAGCAGTGGTGTGGGGCGAAGGTCGTGACTATATCACAGGTTTTATCAACATAGACTTTGGAAATGTGGGCAGTTGGGCTGAGGATCGAATGATTCCTTACACCACGTACACGGATCTTTCTCAACAGCCTCCTGTTGAAGAGCTCATTCTTGGTGAAGTTCGACTGGTGAATACACAATTGCCTAAGCCAATGAGGCTTCACAAGATCATTCTGTTATATAAACTTCTCGATGCGGATGACGAAGAACTGACAAGAACAGGGAAGGTGCGAAGGAAGTTTGTTTATGAACAGTACATTAATCTCATTGAGGCCATGTATGGTGGACAGAAAGATCTCGAGGTTACAGGCAAGGTTCGCTATCGTGATGGACAGGTTGGCACCATTGAAACGAAGGTGAAGATCTTAACAGTTGAATAAGGGAGGTTGAGCCTTATGGAATTTTTTCTTCAACTTTTTTTTCAGGGATTATCTATTGGATTTTTGTATGCACTCGCGGCCTTAGGCTTTGTTATGATTTTTAAGTCGTCGAGCGTCCTTAATTTCGCGCATGGTGAATTACTGGCCATTGGAGCCTTTATCTTTCTGGTCTTGGCGGCATGGCTTAAATTACCCATCTGGATTGCTTTTTTGATAACGATCATAGGAAGTTTCGCCCTCGGGTTTATCATCGAACGCCTCTTCTTACGTCCTCTGATTGGGGAAGCCCTCATTGAGGTCATTATGCTGACGGTTGGATTGGCCGCCATGTTCAAGGGAATCATGCTCTTCATTTTCGGCGGAAATTTGCACAGCTATCCAGATTTCCTACCCAAAAATCTTACAATCCAGATGGGTAACATTAATATTCCACCGGTCTATGTGGCTACTTTTATGATTGGCTTAATCTTCCTTGTCATCTTTGGATTGTTCTTCAAATATTCCTCTCAGGGAATTTATATGAGGTCCGTGGCGGATAACCAGCCTGCTGCTCTTTCCCTGGGAGTTCATGTGAGAAGGGTCTTTGCCCTATCGTGGGCGATTGCCGCCCTGGTTTGTGGAATGAGCGGAATTATCCTGGGTATTATCAACGGAATCAATGTCCACAACCTCAGCCATGTGGGCCTCAAGGTCTTTCCGGTTGTGATTCTCGGAGGGCTGGAAAGTATTGGTGGAGCCATCATCGGCGGGCTAATCATTGGATTGCTTGAGACTTTTACAGGGGGCTATATTTCCACCTCACTGAGGGAAATTGTTCCTTATATCATCCTCGTATTGATCCTGTTGGTGAAACCCTACGGGCTCTTCGGCCTGGTAGAAATTGAGCGAGTATAAATGGAGGAACGATGAACGTAAGACGATGAACGATAAAAAAAATGTTCATGGTTAATCGTTCATGGTTCATAGTTATGAGGACGGAGGAAGAATGCGAAAGCTGAAATTACATCCCTGTGGAAAATTTAATGAACGTTATAATGAAGAGCTTACCATCTTTGGAACGGATTTTGGTAGGCTATGGATGTGGATCGGGCTTTTCCTCCTTTTTGTCATTGTTCCCCTCCCCTTCATTAGCAGTAATTATACTCTATATGTGGTCAACCACATTGGCATTGCGGCAATTGCTGCCATTGGGCTCAATCTCCTCATTGGTTTTACCGGTCAGATCTCTCTTGGACATGGGGCTTTTTTTGGAGTAGGGGCCTATTCCGCTGCCATTCTGGCAACCACGTTAGGGTTTCCTTTCTGGCTTTCCGTTCCTGCAGCCGGAGTCATTACCGCATGCGTGGGCGTCGTTTTTGGAATTCCTTCGATTCGTCTCAAGCATCTTTATCTCACCATTGCCACGCTGGCAGGCCAGTTCATTATTCAGTACCTCCTCGTGAATTGGGTGAGTCTTACCAAGGGAGCGGAAGGCATCTTCCTTCCCAAAGCCACCCTCTTCGGACTCAATCTTAAGGGCGATCGCGTTTTCTTCTATGTGATATTTATCTGTTTCGTCGTCTTGACCTGGATGGCGGTCAACCTGATTCGCACACGGTATGGCCGTGCATTTATCGCCATCCGTGATAATGACCGTGCTGCAGAAGGCATGGGAATTCCTATTTTTAAATATAAACTCCTCTCTTTTGCGATCAGTTCTTTCTATGCCGGCTTTGCCGGAGGACTGGCGGCTTACTATATTGGCAGTATTACACCCGAACCCTATACATTAATGCTTTCTGTCGAATATATTGCCATGATTATCATCGGGGGCCTGGGGAGTATTCCCGGTGCTGTGTTCGGAGCTATCTTCATCACTGCTTTAAATGAAGTATTAAGTGGAGCAACAGGATTCTTTATGAATATCGGTTCACTCAGCAAGATTGCTCTCCAGATCGCACCTCTTCGTGAGTTCATCTTTGGATTGGCCATTGTGCTCTTCATCATTTTTGAGCCCAAGGGACTGGCAGAGGTGTGGCGCATCATCCGGTCCGGTTTTAGACTCTGGCCATTCTCTTATTAATACCCCCACCCTCTCCACTTGAGAGGGGGGAGGTCGCCGACGCTCCATAGCTATGGCGACGGAGCGGTAGGGAGGGGGGTGAGGTAGTTATGGAAGACAACACCGTACTTCAACTTAACAATATCAGCGTCGTTTACTCGGATGTCATCCAAGTGCTCAAGGGAGTCTCTCTAATCGTTAAGAAGCAGCAGATTGTCTCATTGCTCGGTAGCAATGGGGCAGGGAAGACGACCACCTTGAAGGCCATTTCGGGATTGCTCAAACCGGAGAATGGTAAGGTGACCGAGGGCTCAATCGAATATGAAGGAAAGGCGATTCATAATTCATCTCCGGAGATTATTACCCGTATGGGGATCATTCAGGTCCTGGAAGGCCGCCAACCTTTTAAATACCTGACCGTTGAAGAAAACCTCAGGGTGGGGACAGCCACCCGTTGGGGAAAGCCCTATAAGAAAGATCTCGAATTGGTCTACCATTACTTTCAACCCCTGGCGGCTCGAAAAAACCGATTAGCCGGATACTGCAGTGGTGGCGAATTACAGATGCTCGTCATGGGCAGGGCATTGATGGCACAACCCAAACTTTTATTATTGGATGAACCTTCCTTAGGTTTGGCGCCCTTTCTGGTCAGAGAAATTTTTGAGATTATAAAAAGAATCAATGAAGAGCAGAAAACGACCATTGTCCTGGTGGAGCAGAATGCCAACATGGCTCTCCTGATCGCCCACTACGGGTATGTGATGGAGAATGGCAAAATTGTGATGGAAGAGGCTGCTGCCAATCTAAGAGAAAATCCAGACGTGAAAGAATTTTATCTGGGCACAGCATCCTCCGGTGCGCTCAAGTCGTATAAAGACGTTAAATCCTACAAACGGCGCAAACGCTGGCTCTAATAGAACACAAAAATCCTGATTGTTGATCGGCGCAGTTGGAAATAAATGCCGCCCCGCGAACTTCGTAGGGGCGGCCCTCTGTGGCCGCCTAATTCAGGCCCTGAATCATCATGATTCAGGGCAGAAGCCCGCGGAGAGGCTCCCCTACCTAGCTCATATGATCATCTTTCAATAAGAATCCTGAGAGAGGGGTATTGATTTTTATATTTTTTTGTGAAATATTCTGCTCAAAAAATTAAAGACGCTATGCGCTATGTTCCATGCGCTTTGTGTAGGAGGGGAGGTCCATATGGGGAATTTAGACATCCACATTGGTGAGATCTTAGCGAGAAATGCGAGGTTGTATCCAAACGATGTGGCCCTGATTGAAAGAATACCCAGCGAAAATAAAAGAAGCGAGATCACATGGAAGCAGTTTGATGAAGGGGTGAACCGATTTGCCAATGTTCTGATCAAAAAGGGGATTAAGAAGGGGGATAAAGTCATCCATCTGATGATGAACTCGATCGATTGGCTGATTGCCTATTTCGGGATCGTCCGCACCGGGGCGTGGGCCGTCCCCCTCAATTTTCGTTTTACAGGGAGCGATGTTCAATACTGCTGTGATGTCGCAGAACCTGTTTGTGTGGTCTTTGGCGAGGAGTTTATCGATCGGATCACTGGCATCAAAGATAATCTTCCTACGGTCAAACACTATATCTTTGCTGGAAAAGAGATTCCGGGTTATGCAGAGTCCTTTGGAAAATTATTAGAAAAATCTTCTCCCAATCCACCCAATATTCCGATTGGGTTCGATGATCCCTGCGGCCTCTATTTTACTTCCGGCACCACGGGGCAACCGAAACCCATCCTGTTAACGCATAAAAACATGGTCTGCGCTTGCATCACTGAAAATGCCCACCATTATCAGACGAAAAAGGATAATTTTATTTTGATCCCTCCCCTTTACCATACCGGGTCAAAAATGCACTGGTTTGGAAGCTTTATCGTTGGCGGGCGTGGGGTCATCTTAAAGGGAATCCAACCCGAATGGGTTCTTCAGGCCATCAGCGAAGAGAAGGCCACGGTCATTTTCCTTCTTGTCCCATGGGCTCAAGATATTCTTTTAAAGCTCGATAGCGGAGAGATTAAACTCAAGGATTATGATCTCCGCCAATGGAGACTCATGCACATTGGGGCACAGCCCGTTCCCCCATCCCTGGTGAAACACTGGAAAGAGTATTTTCCCAATATGGCCTATGATACAAACTATGGACTGAGCGAATCGACCGGTCCGGGTTGTGTTCACCTTGGGATAGAAAATGAACATAAGGTTGGAGCGATCGGCCTTCCCGGGTTTAATTGGGAA
>Ga0315293_10006601_pt1 | contig 10848 bp, 12 predicted proteins | sample YL17G13_20_MG_FD_203071 | JGI IMG/M metagenome (GOLD analysis project Ga0315293, IMG submission 203071) | Sediment microbial communities from Yellowstone Lake, YNP, Wyoming, USA - YL17G13_20 | ecosystem: Environmental > Aquatic > Freshwater > Lake > Sediment | place: USA: Wyoming | collected... | reverse complement strand
ATCAGATAGAAAGGAATTTGTCCCCCTTTTTGTGAATGCGAATTTGCTCCACGAGATGGGATTAACGCAATGGAAAGATTTTTCGAGGAGTTACTGGATCAAAAATATTTATTTGCGGAATTCCTGGTGCATGCCCACCCCCAGTTTTTGTATACGCCCTGCTCCCGGCGGGGAATGCGATTCCTTCGGACTCCGAGGCAGTGGTCCTTCTTTGGAACGGGCGGGCTTTAGCCGAGATTTCTCGGTAACCCTTCGATCCCGCCTTCCTTTGCGGAAACACGCCCGATGTCCCCGGGAGAATCTTTTCCCGCCGGGATTCCTCATCCATCGCTCTCCCCACCGGGCGATCTCAGCGAGCAAGAAAACTGGGGGTGGGCGAGTCAAGGGTGCAATCGCCGGTTAGTCAAAGAAATGAGAAACGATTTCCTGGTAATCCCAGTTCACGAAGCCCTTGGTCGTCTTGGCCACGCCCTTGAAATACCGGGATTGCGCTTCCTGAAAAAGGCGGTCGCAAAGAGGAGACACCCAGACCACCAGATGCTCCCTGAAAAAATTTTGCTGCATCCGCAAAAGGGCCTCCCGGGATTCTCCATCCTCCGCCTGCATGGCTTTTTGGCAAAGGTAGAAGATAAACTCTAACTCTGTGCCAATATGATCATCCGGCAAAGACTCCCTCGGGTTTACAACCAATCCGGCTTCCATGTATTGCTTACGGACCGCCAGGGTTTCTTCCTGCATCACCAACCCACTTTCCGAACGGTAAACGGATTCGTAAAGCGGAACGGGAGAAGGCCCGATGAAGAGGCGATTGAACTCCAGCAGCAGATCGGGCACGGGAAGGTTTACTGTGGGCGGTGAGACGACTGCGGAGAGGAACTCGACGCCTTCGTCCAACTCCGGGTGATACCCGCGCAAGCTTTTCAGGAAATCTTCTTCCCGCAGGACTTTGAAAAAATCTTCCGAGGGCTCCTGTAAGAAAAAGCAACGCAGGAGGTCATAGACATTCTGCCGGGCTTTCATAAGCTGTTGGAATTCATCGGGTTCCATATAATAAAGGATTCAAAGGGGCGAGGGTTCTAGTTTCACGTCTCGGAAATCGGTTTCATAATTCATCGCTGCTCAGAGGGCTCGGGGGGCCAGGGCGCTGAGCTTGGCATCCTAAGGCGCTGGGATCTTCGTATATGGGGCGGGAAGAAGCACCCCGCCTCCTGCGGCGGAAGAAAACTTGTATCTTCTGGATTGCTTCCACCCAGCCGAGGCTGCCGGCGCCCATCGCCCTGACCCCCCGAGCCACGTCACAGTGGCCACCATCCTTCCCTTGAAGCCTTGACCCCTAGGATTCTTTTCATCATCCTTTCATCGGAGAGATCAATCGGGCAAGATTCTAATCTCAATATTTTTAGGATCCTCGCATCCTCTAAGGGAAGAAACCATCCCTTCCAATGTGCCCCGGATAGATTTCTGTACGAAGGGAGACAGGGGGATTTCTTTTCCGTTCACCCGTAGCCGGACACTGGCAGTTTGCCGATGCTTGAGAAATTTTTCCTCGATCAGGTCCACCAGCCCGCGGGCGTCGTTTATATCGAGGCAGGGCACGCCCACATCCAATGGCTGGTTGGAGGCGATGGCCAGGAGGGTATCCTCCTTCTTGCAAAGGAGCTCCGTGTGCTTTTCCTTGCGAAAGACCTCGATCTTGGGCTGATTGTTCTTTTTGAACCCCTCCGATAGGATAAGGTCTACGTCCTGGATGTATTTGTCCCGCAGCTCAGCCAGGTCGGCGTCATGATCCACATCCCGGATCAAGGCCAGTTTCTCGGGAGAGGATATGACCACTGTATGGGCCCCGGCCTGCTTGTGCCGCCAACTGTCCTTTCCCTCCCGATCCACGTCGAAGCCATGGACATCATGTTTAACCGTCGCCACCCGGTATCCCCGGCGGACAAGCTCCGGTATCAGCTTTTCGATCAGCGTTGTCTTTCCCGCATCTGACTTCCCGACGATAGAAACAATGGGGATCATCACCAAACCCAAAAAACCACTAAACACATGGAAGAATGGAATGATGGAAGATTGGAATATTGGGCTCTTAGTTTTGATGGAATCGCAAAAAGTCGTCATTCCCGCGTAGGCGGGAATCCAGGCCCCACGAAACCTATTGAAAAGACTGGATTCCCGTTTCCACGGGAATGACAGGAAAACGAATTTACGGACTTTTTACGATTTCATCAGTTTTACCATTATTCCATTATTCCATTATTCCATCATTCCAGCGTTGCTTTCATTTCCTTTCCCATACTTCCGGGTTGACCGGGTATCTGGGCCGCTTGCCCTGGAGCACGGTCAACGCTTCTTCTACGGCGGCGATGCCAACCCGGTATAGACTTTCCTCGGTCGTCCCGGCGTAGTGGGGGGTAGCCAGAAGATTCGGGTGACGCAGGAGAGGGGAGGCCGGGTCGGGGGGCTCAACCTCCCAAACATCCAGGGCCGCTCCAGCAATATGCCCCGAGCAGAGGACCTCATAGAGGGCTTGCTCATCGACAATCCCGCCGCGAGCCGTGTTGATTACATAGGCCCCCTTTTTCATCAAAGCCAACTCCCTTCTACCCACCATCCCTTTGGTCTCCGGGGTCAAGGGGCAATGGACGGTGAGGAAATCGACGGACGGCAGCAGATCCTCCAGACCCTCTGCTTTTTTCACCCCGAAAGAATTCATGACCTCCCCGGAGACGTAAGGATCATACCCCTTTACTTTCATGTCGAAGGCCGCCACACATTTTCTGGCGACCGTAGAGCCGATACGGCCCGTGCCGATAATCCCCAGGGATTTCCCTTCCAGGTCCATCCCGGTCAGCTTGTACCGCTGCAGAAGAGCGCTGAACTGGCCTCTATCTCCCTTGGGGAGAGCACCGATCGCTGCTTGGGCTTGCGGAATTCTCCGGGCCAGGGCCAACATGAAAGCCAGCGCCAGCTCGGCCACGGACTCCCGGTTCTCTCCCGGCGTATTGGTTACCACGATACCCCGCTTGGTGGCTGCCGGCAAATCCACCGAATCCAGCCCCACTCCATGCCGGGCGATGACTTTGAGGCGGGGTGCATGATCCATCTCTTCGGCCCCGACGTGGATCTTTCGGGCAATCATTCCGTCCGCATCTCGTAACGCTTCCAGGTAGGCTTCCCGGGAATAATCTCTGGGTCGAACGACCTCCGCGGATTTTTCCAGCAAGGCTACAGCGGCCGGATGAATCACCTCACTTAAATAGACTTTCATTTTTTCCCCCATTCTTATACATGACGACATAATTCTTATGCACTTCGTCATTCCGGGCTTGACCCGGAATCCAGTGCTTTCCTGGATTCCCGCTTGCGCGGGAATGACGGGCCTTTTCATCCATTGCGACGCAGTCTCCTCGCGGGAGGGGATCAAATTGAATTTTCATGGTTCGCCGGTGATAAAACCATCATGAAAAATTTGTTGAGAGGAGACGAAGAGGTCATTCCCGCAGGCAGGTGGCCAAGAGATTTTGGGATTTAATCTTTTCAAAATATTCATTAAACTGGGATTCATCGTCCAAAATCTGATTCACAATATCCTGCTGATAATGCCCCTCCTTCATGCGCACTTTAATTTTCTTCTTAAATTTTTCCCTCAGGGTTTGGTGAATGATGATTCCCACGGCGGCACTGTAGGGGCAGAGGGGCCCCCCTACCGTGTAGAGGACGTGAATCTCTTCTTCGCTGAGCTCAATATCTTCTTCCCGGATAAAGCCCATTTCCACGATACTACGATCCCTGAGGTCGGGGTCGAGGATTCGGTCGAGAGCTTTAAGAATTTCCTGCTTGGTCATCGGATTCTCTCCAGAAAAGGCCCAGCCGCCCTGCAATGAGGCAAAGTCTAATGCGGGTGGGCCTCCTCCTCCTCAGATAATTCCCTGCCGCAGCCAGTACAATATTCCGCCTCCATGGGGTTGTCCAGGTCGCAGACCGGGCAGTAACACTTCTTGACCTCCGCCGGAGGAGCTAATCCCGCCTTCTTGTTGCGATAATTTTCGATGGCCTTGCGCAAGGCATCGGCCCCCAGGTTGGAGCAATGCATCTTCTGCTTGGGCAGGCCCTCGAGGGCTTCGGCCACCATCTTGTTCGTGATGCTGGCGGCTTCTTCCAGTGTTTTCCCTCTGGCCATTTCGCTGACCATGCTAGAGACTGCGATAGCAGCTCCACACCCGAAGGTCTGAAACTTGATGTCATCGATCCGGTTATCTTTGACCTTAATGTAAAAGGTCATCATATCCCCGCAGACCGGGTTCCCGACTTCTCCCACTCCATCTGCGCCCTCAATTGTCCCCACATTCCGGGGATTCTTGAAATGCTCCATTACGGTTTCACTGTACATTTTTCACTCCTTCTCCAGGATTCGAAATTGTTTAGCCACAGAGGTCACAGCGCGGCAGAGCCGCAAGCAAAAAATTTTAGCCACAGAGGGCACAGAGTTCACAGAGATATTAGCAAAAGACAATGCGGGACATGGGTAACCGATGATAAACACAGATAAAATTCATTTTCCTTTTGCTTTTTGAATGTAAATCCCTCTGTGGCCTCGGTGACCTCTGTGGCAAATAAGGTTTTGATATTCTTGTCTTTAGCCCGCCGCTTCGGCCTTTTTGGCCATGGCTTTGCGGTAGACGGGCGACATATTCCGCAACCTCTCCACCACCGGAGGCAGAACCTGCAAAACGCGGTCTAAATCATCCTCCTTATTCTGCATCCCGAAGCTGAAAAGAAGCGACCCCTGAGCGGTCGCCGCATCCACTCCCATGGCTAACATGACATGGGAGACTTTCAAAGATCGGGAAATGCACGCGGATCCACTGGAAATCCGGATCCCCTCCATATCCATGAAGAGGAGCATGGCTTCCCCCTCGATAAACTCCACGGCGACGCTGACATTCCCGGGGAGCCGTTGCGTGGGATGCCCGAGAAAGCGCAGGTAGGGGATCCGCCTGGGTAGCTCCTCAGCTAATTTCTTCTGGAGCCCTCTCAAATGGTTGATCCGCTGGGGCATTTCCTCCCGGGCCAGGTCCGCCGCCACTCCCATCCCGACGATTGCCGGAACGTTTTCGATTCCCGCCCTGAGTCCCCGCTCCTGAATTCCGCCGTCCAGAAGAGGCAGAATACGCACCCCCTTGCGGACGAATAAAGCGGCCGCCCCTTTGGGTCCGTAGAACTGGTTGGCTGCCAGGCTCAAGAGGTCCACATTCAATTGATTGACATCCACGGGGATCGTTCCCACAGAATCCACAGCATCGGTGTGGAACAAGACATTCCTGGCCCGGGTGATCTTCCCGATCTCAGCGATCGGCTCGATCGTCCCTACCTCCGGGTTGGCATGCATGACGGAAACCAGAATGGTCTGGGGGGTGATCGCTTTTTCCACTACCCCCGGGTCTACGCGCCCATATTGATCCACTGGGAGGCGGGTAATAAGAAACCCGGCACGCTCCAAAGCGTTAGCGGTATGCATGATGGAAAAGTGCTCGACAGAGGAAATAATGATTTCTTTTCCCCGGCTCTGATGGGCCCAGGCGATTCCTTTCAGGGCTAGATTGTTGGACTCGGTACCGCAAGAAGTAAAGTAGATTTCTTCTTCCTGACTCTCGATGAGCCGGGCCACCTTCGCCCGCGCCTCTTCAATGGCTTCCCTGGCTTTTTCCCCCCCGTCATGAATGCTCGAAGGATTTCCGTATAATTCCTTAAAATAAGGGATCATCGCCTCGAAAGCTTTGGGATGAAGAGGCATCCCCGCCACGTGATCTATATAAACCACAGACATAATTTCTCCCTTATGTTCTCCCATTATTTCGATGATTTTTGTCGGGAAAAGGATTCATTTTGCCATAAGGATAAAAATTTTGCTGATTTGGCTAAACTGATTTATTATCACCATTCCTGAAAAAAAATTCAAGGACAAAAAGGACATTGATGCCTTCTTAAACAAAACGGATGGCAAAAGGGAATTGCCAAACATCCTGGAACGCCCTAAAATGAACTTGAGTAAAAATATTATCTTCTCAACTTCTCAACCGTTTAGAATCCTTTAGGCTAATCCCTTAGTGGATCGAAGGTATGAAGCATTTGGAATATGCCCCCTCACCCTACCCTCTCCCTCCAGGGGAGAGGGTAAACATATTGAAATAAGGGAGAAATTCCCTCCCCCTCGAAAGACTGTGTCGCAATGAAGGAAAAGGGCCGTCATTCCAGCGAAAGCGGGAATCCAGGAAAGTTGAAAAAGAATAAATTACCGGAAATCACACGAAATTTTTCTATGGCCGGACCCGCCTGGATGCCCGCCTCCGCGGGCATGATGAATTACGACACAGTCACCGATGGGGGAGGGGGAGGGTGGGGGTGATTTAGGGAGATTATCTCACAGCTTCAGGAGGGAAGAGGGGGGATGAAAGTTTTCATTACCGGGGGGACCGGGTTCGTGGGGAGAAGCTTGACCCCTTCTCTCACCCGCGCAGGGCATGAAGTAACGATTTTGAGCCGGTCAGGAAAAGGAGCCGAAAAACTGCTCTCTGGTGTCTCATTTATTGAGGGGGATCCCACTCAAAAAGGTAACTGGCAGGCGGTCGCAAAGGACCACGACGTCGTGATCAACCTTGCCGGTCCATCCATCTTCACCCGCTGGACCGAAGAGACAAAAAGGAAAATGCGGGAGAGCCGCGTCATGGCGACCCGTATTGATAGATATTGGGACGCAGATAAACGCAGATTTACAGGATCAAAATAGAAAATTTAGAATTCGGAATCCATCAAAAAAGATGACGTATTTTATTCTGAATTGGGTCATTGGTCTTTTCAGTCTTGTTTCTTTTTAAAGAGAATCTGCTTCTGCGTTCATCTGCGTTTATCTGCCTCCTGATAGAAAGAAGGACTTATGAAAGCAGAGATTATCGCCATCGGAACGGAATTGTTGCTGGGGCAGATTGTGGACACCAACTCCGCCCACATTGCCCAGCAACTGACTACGGTGGGTCTGGACCTCCATTTTAAGTCCACTGTGGGAGACAACCTGGAGCGGCTGAAAGCCACCCTGCGAACGGCGCTCAGCCGGTCGGATTTTATCATCACGACCGGGGGCATCGGCCCGACTCTCGACGACGTGACCCGGGAGGCTGTGGCTGAAGTGCTGGGCAGGCCGCTGGCCTTTCAGCCCCATCTTTACGACCAGATCAGTGATTTCTTCAAGCGGGTCGGCCGACCCATGAGCTCGAATAATCGGAGGCAGGCCTACATTCCGGAAGGGGCGACCCCCATCGAGAATCCGGTGGGTACGGCCCCGGGCTTTATTGCCGAGCAGAACGGCAAGGCGATCATCACGGTTCCGGGAGTGCCCCATGAGATGCGCCACTTCATGGAGCACAGCGTGCTCCCGTACCTGAGGAAAAAGCTGGGCATCCAGGAAGTGATCGTTTCCCGCGTCCTCAAGTTCTTTGGAATCGGAGAAAGCCTTGTGGATGAGCGGATCAAAGACTTGATCGAGGAGGGTACCAACCCCACGATCGGCCTTCTTGCTCATACCCAGATCGGGGAGATCCATGTCCGTCTCACGGCCAAAGCGACGGAGAAAGCCCGGGCCGAAAGTCTGATCTCTCCTTTAGAGGAGGAAATTCGTGGACGTTTGCAAGACTTCATCTTTGGAGCCGATGGGGAGACGTATGAAAGTGTTTTGAGTTCCCTCCTCCGTCAGGCGGGTCTGAACGTAGCTGTGGCTGAGACCGCCTTCGGCAGCTCGGTCATCCAGACGCTGAAATCGGTGGAAGGAAATGCAGAATTTTTTCGCATGGGTTTGACCGTCATCAGCCCAGCAATGGCCCAGAAGGTTTTCAATATTGCCGACCCCCTTTTGGTGGATCGGGGGCTCATCAGTGCGGAAGCTGCCAAGGCCTTAGCCGAAGGGGTACGGATTCTCTCAGGGGCGGATCTGGGATTGGGCGTAACCGGTCAGGCGGGAGGTGAGAAAGGGCAAGATCATCTGGCCTATATTGCCTTGGCCCATTCCGGTGGAACAGAAGGCACAGAGCAGCGCTGGCCCTTTGCCATGCGCTTCATCGAAAACCGCATGACCAAGATGGCGCTGGCCCAGATTCGCCAATACCTATTAAATAGGGTTCAAGGCTTCAAGTAAGAAAAGAAAAATGTAAGTATTCAGTACAGAGTGTTGGATTTTACCCCTTGCGCCTCGCGACTTGCGCCTAACGCCTCAGGCCCTGCGCCTTACGCCAGAGTCCTTATTTGTCCTGACCTATACTTGATCTGACAGACGCAAAGATCATCCGGAGGCGGATTTATCGATGATCAGGATGAGAGGGGTCGTTATGCAAATAAAAAATTCCTTTTCCTTTCACATTCTTTGTCGGTGACCGTCAACCGAACTACCAAAAAGCCGTCTGATGGATAGAAAAGAAGTAAAGAACTTCCCCCACGCCCCAACCCAGTCAGGAGAATAATCTCCCAGGGACCACAGGGCAGGATAGCTCTCCCGCAGCAGCTCGATACACTGCGTCCACAGCCGCTCCTCGTCAGGCCATAGGATGACCCGTGGTGCAGCCAGTTCGTGCTCGTTGTATGAGGCCGCATTACGAATGGATTGGAGGATGGATGTGATGACGGTCATGCTGGGAACTCGCCTGGTTTCAGTTGAAGCAGGAACTCCTCGCAGGGCACGCACAGGATACCGTCACGCAAAAGTCGCTCCCTCCCACGATACAGCAGCCAGCGGCGGCTTTCCGGAAAGTCTTCGCCGAAGTTTTTAAGTCCGCGCAGATCCTCAGGCCGCACCTGGTCGGAGTTCTTCACTTCCAGCGCGTGCAAGCCGCCCTCGCCATAGACCACGAAATCCACCTCCACTTTCGACCGTGTCTGCCAGTAATGCAATTGGTGATTGCCGCCCGAATAGTCACACCACGCCCGAAGGTGTTGGGCAACGAGACTCTCCAGCGCAGCGCCATCGATCTCCGACGGAGCATCCAGGGGACCGGACGGCCGGTTGGCGCGGAAGACGCCGGCATCAAAAAAGAAAAACTTCGGATGTGCCGCCAGCTCGCGCTGCGCACGCCGGGTGAAAACCGGCACTCGGAAAGCCAGCAAAAGATCCTCCAATATTTCCAGATAGCCCTCCACCGTTTTGCGGTTCACGTGGCACTCCCGGGCAACGTTGGCCAGGTTGAGCACGGCCGCCTGCGAAAAGCTGATGGCTTCGAGGAAGCGGGAAAAGTTTCCGATATTGCGCACCACCCCTTCCATCTGCACTTCTTCCCGCAAATAGAGGCCGCTATATGCGCGCAGGATTTCCTCGGGCACCTTGCCCCCCCGCACGATGGGCAGCATGCCGAGGCGCAATGCCTCCTCCAGGTTGAATTGTAGGCCGAGTTCAGCGGCCATGAAGGGATACAACGTCTTTTGCGCCGCCCGTCCGCCTAAAAGATTCACACCGCCGCGCCGAAGCTTGCGGGCGCTTGAGCCGGTGAATATAAACTGCACACCCTGCTTATCCTCGATCAGCAGATGTACGACTTCCAGCAACACCGGCAGCTTTTGCACTTCGTCGATGACCACCTGTAGGACTTCCGGCCGGGCCCCTATCAACTCCCGCAGACGCTCGGGTCGCGCAGATAGCGAACGTAAGGTTTCCGGCTCCAGCAGATCTACCCGGAGCGCCTGTGGAAAAAGCCTCTGAGTCAACCAAGTCTTGCCCGTGCCGCGCGGACCCAGCAGGAAGAAGTGATCAGCAGGAGGTATGAAATATCGTGGTATTGATTCCATTTTGCGCCTCAAAATAGCATAAGCGATGCTATTTTATAAGATATTTTTCCAAATTTGGCAATTGAAAAATTATGAATTATGACGCGGAAAGTTCAATTGTACGGTCGCTGTCCGGACAATCTCAGATTCTTCCGCAGTAGAGAAAATTTTTCCGGAAAGTGTCCGGAAAATTCCCATCGTGTTGGCGGTATCAAACGAGGTCAGTCCCTGCAAGACGGCGTCCACCAAGGCGGTGAAGTCCTGCGCCGTTTTGCCGTGTTTGGCAGAAGGTTTGCCGGGTATGGCGCTCATGAGCTTGCCTCATTTTTCCGGGCCAGTGTCAGGTGGACGTCATTCCAGCGGTTGCCGACGAAGTCTTTCCCGCCGGTGGGGTCGGTGCGGGGAGCCTCGGCGCACCAGAACCAGGGATAGTCGGATTTGGGGCGGGTGGGTTCGGTGCCGCGGTCTTTGTCTTTGAGTGCGAGAGGGATGGCGCGGAACAGGCCAGCTCCTCGTTTACCGACGTCACCTGCCAACAGGAAGGGGCGGATGTTTTGGCGGATGCCGTCGTTGATGTCTGGATGCCAGCCTTGGGCTTGGTCTTTGAAGGGTTTCCAGCGAACGAAGATGTCGAGCGGGGCCTCGCCTTCGAGGATAGCGGCGAGTTTGGTCTGGAGGGCGCATGCGGCGCCGAGGCGCTCGGCGGCTCCGGGTTTATCGGCTTTGGCGTCATCGGACTGCTGCTGAATCCAGTTGCCCAAGTAGCTGTAGGTCAGCTTCTGCAGGGTGGCGTGGTCGAGTCTGTGGTAGTTGACGAGGGCGTGAAAGCCATCGGGGCGGCCGTCCCAGAGGTGCCAGACAAAGGGGCTGTCGTGGAAGAGTTTGGCGTGCTGCTCGAAGAACTCGTCGCGCAGCCAGTCTTCGAGGGCTTTAGATTTGCTGCCCTTGAGCCCGGCAATGGCCCAGAAGGTTTTCAATATTGCCGACCCCCTTTTGGTGGAGCGGGGGCTCATCAACGCGGACGCTGCCAAAGCCTTGGCCGAAGGG
>Ga0315293_10006599_pt1 | contig 10850 bp, 6 predicted proteins | sample YL17G13_20_MG_FD_203071 | JGI IMG/M metagenome (GOLD analysis project Ga0315293, IMG submission 203071) | Sediment microbial communities from Yellowstone Lake, YNP, Wyoming, USA - YL17G13_20 | ecosystem: Environmental > Aquatic > Freshwater > Lake > Sediment | place: USA: Wyoming | collected... | reverse complement strand
CAGTTTTAGATAAAAATTTACTAACGGGAAATATTATTAAAGATGATATTAATAAGTTCTTTAATAATGTGGTTGATTTCTTTAAAAAATTATTTGGCAAGAAAGTAACCGGCGCTAAACTAGAACAAAAAGATATAAGCGGATTTATAATACGCAGGGATCCTCAATTTCATTCTATTGGATCTCCTGATAAAACAGTTCATATATCAGAAGTAAGTTATGAGAGTGGAGAATATTCTTATCAAGATGCAGATACAATACATACAGGGATATACGCTTATCAAATTAAAGTGGTTCATAAGAGCGGTGCACAAAGTGGGTTTTCTGAAAAAAAGATTATTTCTTATACAACGCCCCCTCTTCCAACTTATAATTTAAAAATTACTTTATTGGGAAGCGGTCATGGGTTTGTATCTGTTACTGATACTCAAGATAATCAAGTTCTAATTAAATGTGGCAGATTTAGGGGTGAACATTTTACAGATTGTGAAAAAAAACTTGATGCAGGTTATCATCCTCTTTCATTTGGAATGCTGCCAGATGATGATTCAACATTCGCTCGCTGGGGAGGAGATTGCCCAAGCAAAGAAATCTGTGGAATTAGTAATATTAATGAGCCTATATTTGTTGAAGCAACATTTAATTGTAAACAAGCTACATGTGTAGATACAGTTGCACCGACAATTGAAAGTGTTTCTCCAGTTTTAAATGCCCAGAATATTCCACTAAACACAAATATTATTGTTACTTTCTCAGAGCCAATGGATACAACACTTACTGAAAGTTCATTTTCATTAAAAGAACAGCAAAATCCTATAACTGGTGTAAAGAGCTGGAGTAATAGCGATAAAACACTAACCTTTGACCCAAGTTCAGATTTGCTAAATAATAAACAATATACAATTACTATAACAACAGCTGCAAAAGATAAAGCAGGTATTTCATTAGCGCAAGAATATACTTCAACATTTACAACACTTCCTGGTGTGGATACTCAAGCGCCAATAGTTCTTTCATTGACAAGCGTTGGTGGTGATATGATATTGCCTTATGAAACTAGTGATTCAACCCCCGATGTCTCATTTACTACAGACGAAAATGCCTATTGTAGGATTTCCTTAACAGATCAAAGTTATGATGAAATGATGGCTGTAAAAGATTGTAGTGCGGGAATTGCCACGGGAACAACCACCCACACCTGCACCTCACCAGATCTGGGATCAATTGGCGCGAAGAATATTTACATCTCATGTAAGGATTCTTCAAACAATCAAAATACTGCTTTAAATAATGAAGATATTAGTTTAACCCTAAAAACCCGAATAGATACCCAGTCCCCAATAATTACAATAATTTCTTCTGTTTCATCAACTGTTAATAACCCTCTAATTACTCTTTCAGGTACAGCTTCAATTAGTTCAACAACTTCTACAAACTCAATTTCAAAAGTCCAACTACAATTAAATAGCGGATCATGGATTGATGCCACTTTAAATGAAGTAACCCCAGTAAATCCAAAACAAAAAACATGGACAAAACAGTTAACATTAGTTCAAGGTTCAAATAATATAAAGATAAAAGCATTAGATAACTCAGTTCCACCATTAGAATCGACCGAGCTTCCAATAACTATAATTTATAATCCATTACAACAATTAGATTTATCAACAGGAACAGGATTTATAACTTCTTTCGAAAGCCAAGCTGATTTAGATAAGTGGACATGTAGAGGAATTGATGCGACAAATGTAGCACAACCTGTTAATGAATTTTATACTGGTCAAAAATCTATCAAAATAACAAGCAACACAGGTAAATTTTCAGTTTGCGAGCTTCCAATAAAAGTAAAAGAAAATACTAAATATATATTAAATGCTAAATTTAAATGTGCTCCTGATTCTTCTACAGGCCATAGTGGAGCATTATTTATGGGAAGTTTTCCTTATACAAATTCTCAAGCAACAAAAGTTCTATGTAGTAATCAATGGCAAGATATAAGCTTAACATTAAATACAGTTTCTAGTTTAACTGGCTTGTCTTATGGTATGAATATTTATGGAGAATTTGAAGATGGTCCGAGTACAGGAGGATCATCAGGCTCTGTCTTATATGATGACTTAATCGTTGTAGATAATATTTTGTCACCAACAGCAACCTTGCTAACCCCTTCAGCTACAACTAATGTTCCTTTAAATACAAAAATCAATATTAGATTTTCAAAACCAATGGACAGAACAACAACCCAAGGTGTATTTACATTAACAACAAAAGATATCTTGAATCAGGATGTTCAAATACCCGGTACAAAGACATGGAAAGATTATGATAGGGAATTAGAGTTTACTCAATCTTCACCTTCACCTCTACAACCTAATAAAACATATACAATTACTATAACAACAGCTGCAAAAGATAAAGCCGATAAGCAATTACAAACCCAATTTACCTCATCGTTTACAACATCTTTAGGAACATCAACTTTATCAGCATGTGCAACAAATGGTTGTAGTACTGAAAATTCAAGACGATGTTCACTAACCTCACCAACAACCACGCCACAAGTATGTACAAAAGATAATCCTACAACTCCAACATGTTTAAAATGGGTAGATCAAACTGTTTGTGCAGCACCCCAAACATGCCAAGTTTCAACCGGACAATGTGGAACACCTTCTACAGAAATTTGCAATAATAATATAGATGATGATAATGATGGAATTTATGATGGTTTAGATAAAGATTGTGCAACCGGTGAAAAGGTTACTATTCAAAGCATTACAGTTACAGACACAAAACCATTTGAAGAAGCTGATTTTGAAATACAATGTAAAATAGCTGTTTCAGGAGCAACAGCCACATTAGCAAGAGCAGAACCCTGTATCATTTCTAATTTAAGCAAAGGCACATTATCGCAACAATGTGAATTTTTAAAAAGAAGTAATGACATTTTAAGATTTAGGTGTAATGCTGGTGCGCTTGACAATAATAAAGTAGCTTCTTGTAAAGTTAACACAGAAAAATGTAATGGAGACTTAGCAGATTTAAGTAAAAACATAGCTCAAAAATATATTAATGTAACTGCTCCAAATTTATGTACAAAAGAAATTGGCCAAGAAAGATTAAATATAATAGATATTGATGTAAGTGATAAAGAATATAAAAGTAATGATAAAATTAAACCACAGGAAGAAGTTGAAAATTTAGATAATGAGGATTTAAGTATTACCACAGAAGTTTATTTATACGATATTAACTCAAAACAGCAACTAACAACAACTAGCCAGAATAAATTAGTTAAAAAGGGTTTGACCATTGCTAAATTTAATCCTGAATTAATTACACCAGCAGCAATAGCTGAAAGCAAACATAGATTATACTTTAAGACTTATTTGAAAGATGCAGAAGATGAAATTTGTTTACAAGATAGTTTAAACATAAGATTAAAAGCTTCTAGTACTACAGGTTGCCCTGATTTAGATAGAGATGGTTATTCAGATAAAATATGTGGTGGAAATGATTGTAATGATGCTAATGCAAGAATAAATCCTAATGCAACTGAAATATGCAATGATAATCTTGATAATAACTGTAATAGTCTAATTGATGTACAAGATCCAGTATGTTCTGGTGCTACGATATGTACTAATGGGCAGACAAGAGAATGCGGATTTAATATTGGAATATGCAAAAAAGGAACACAAACATGCACCAATAATGTGTGGGGCAATTGTGCTGGAGAAGTAAAACCAAGTCAAGAAATTTGCGACGATGTATTAGATAATAATTGTAATGGATTAACAGATTGTAGTGATTCAGCATGTTCAAGCTCTCCTAATTGTGAAGGCATAGTTACAGATACAGACAATGATGGGTTACCTGATAATTGGGAGCTTAAATACTTTAATAATTTAAATCAGAATTCAGAAGGGGATTATGATAATGATGGATTCACAAATTTACAAGAATATTCAAGTGATACAGATCCTACTAATTCGAGTAGCCATCCTTCTAAGAAATCTAGTTTAATTATAGTAATTATTGTAGTTATTATATTGGGGGTAGCTGGATTTTTAGTTTGGATATTTGCATTAAGACCAAAAAAACCAATGCCTGATTTAACAAGTAAACCATTAAGCAAGAGTTATATTCAACAAAGTTTAAAAGTTAGCCCTATATTATTAAATTATATTAAAAGTTCGTTGCAAAAAGGTTATACGAAACAACAGATAAAAACAGCTTTAATGATGAAAGGTTGGAGTGAGAAAGATATTGAAGAGGCATTTAAATATATTAAATAAATTATAGTTCAAAAGCTTTAAATATCAATATGCTCTTATGTTAAAAATTACCATGAAGAAATCACAAGCCCCAGCAGGTAATATTGCAGTTTTAATCATACTAATTGCGCTATTTATGACACTTTATTTATTATTTTTGCCAGCAAAGGACAGGGCAGAATTACTTGGACAAAATTTTACTTCAACTAATGTAACTCAACCTAAAACCATCTCAGAAATGACTTTATTATCACAAACCCCGGGGTTATTAAAACCATTTGAAAAAGATACAGAAAAACATGAGGTAGATGCCATAAACTTGTTTTTAAAAGAAGAGCCGGAAACTATTGATTTAGCAACTAGCATTTCATTTAGCAAGAGTTTATTTAAAGAAGATGTACAAGAATTAAAATTTAATATAAAAGATTTAGAAAATTTGCAAAAAGTAACATTATTCTTTTTAGTAAATGAAGGTAAAGGTGATTTAGTTATCACATTAAATGGAATACAAATCTTTAGCAATGAGGTTAAAGGTTTACAGAGTTTAATTTTACCAACCGATTTATTACAAGAAACAAATAAACTAGTATTTAAGGTTTCAAGCCCAGGGATAAATATTTTTGGTAAAAATAATTATGCATTATCAAATTTAAAAGTTAGGGAGAGTTTTGAGTTAACAAATACAAAGGAAGAGAGAACATTTGTTTTAAGTTCGAATGAAATAGATGAGGATGCAAAATTAAGTTTCTTTTTATTCTGTAATAAAGCAACTACGGCAAGATTAAGGATTTTCTTAAATAAAGAGGAGATATCAAATGAATTATTAGCATGTGCAAGTTCAACTAAAAATATTGATTTGGATAAAGAATTTTTAAAAGAAGGAAGAAATTCATTAGTATTTGAAATAGATAAAGGGGATTATTTAGTAAATGATATTAAAATAGAAACTAAAGTTCAGGAAGGCGGTGCAAAAACATATAAGTTTGCAATCAGCGAAAAACAATTTGATGAAATTTTAAATGATAAAGAAGTTATGCTAAAAATGTCTTTTAGTAGTACAAATGATGTAAATAAAGCAACAATTAATGTTAATGGAAAAGAGTTTACAATGGAAACTGATGAAAATGAGTTTGAAAGACCAATAACGAGTTTGGTTAAAGAGGGAAATAATTTTATTAAAATAACTCCCGAAACTGAATTTAATTTAGAATTTCTTGAAATCGTAATTGAGTAAAATGGCAGATGAAAGAGGGGAGATCTCAGAAAGATTTAGGAGATATAGTGAGCGTCCATTAGATCCATTAAGAGATTTTTTCAGAGTTATTATAAGGATAATTGGATTTCTTTTGGCAATAGGAGCTATATTATTTTTAGTTTTATTATTATACAGTGGATTTACAGCACAACAATCTGGTGTAACTCAAGTCTATTTTACTAAGATAACAGATGCATTAAATAAAGTTCCCCTTATGGCCCCTTTAATAGAAACATTAAAAACAATTCAAAATCCAGCTAGAACAATTACAAAATTTGATTGGCAAGCAGATGTTGATAAAAATTCTGAAAATAAAGAACTCGGATTAACCTTTCAGAAATTTAGTTCGATTAAAAAACTTTATTTACCAGATGAGCTTATTTCTTTAATTGCAAGTGTTAAAGTTACAAGTTTGAAAGATAATTCTCAAGTTAGATTTTCATGCACTGACACCACAAGTAATATCCTTGGAATAGTTGAACCAAGCGAACCTCAGGTTTTACCAAAAGATTATACCCAAATATTCTCAGTTAGATGTGAAATTCCAGAAAATAGTATAAAATTAGAAGGCAAACAAGTTAGAGCTGAGAGAATTGTTTTGAATGCAGATTATGATTTTAAGACAGATGCTTATGTTGAAGCTTATACAATGAGCAAACAACTTCTTACAGAAAAGCAAAATAATCTTGAGAATATATTTGAGAATGAAAACAACCCAAGGTTGAATAAAGAAACAGGAGAAGTGCATTCTCAATATACTGCAGGACCAATGAAAGTTTTAGTTAATTCTGAATTTACGCAACCGTTTACAGAGGTTGGACCATTTTCGAATAATCCTTATTACAGTCTAGCAATATTAATTCAAAAAGCAAGTACTTCTTATCAAGGTAAATTAAATAAAATAAATAATGTTTATTTGTATTTGCCAAATAATTTTGAACTCAAGGAGGATAATCAATTCGAATTGGTTGAAAGTGAAGATGAAGTTTTTAATAAATACCAATTGAAACAAGAAAAAATAGATAAGCTTAATTCAATTTGTCGGGATGCTAGTTTATTAGATGTTCAATGCCAAGATTATTGGGATAGAGGGTTTACAATCACACTAACTAATTTTAAGGTTTCTTCATTAAATAAACCAGAATTAGATAAAAATTATATAAGGACAGACGTTGATTATGAATTCCAAGCACAAACATCACAGGTTGTTACAATAGCAGAATCGCTGACAGCATAATAGCATAAGATTTTTAAATAAAGTTATTCTATCCTAAATGATGAAAAAAGAGCATTTTATTTTGTTAATCTCAATTTTAACTATATTTATTACCGGTTGTAATGGTTCTAGTTTTCTTGGTTCTGGCCCAAATGGTGTGCAAATATTGTTTATCCAACCAGAAAGCACTATTACAAGCCGGGGAATAGATGAAGGAAGTTCTGTTCCCATAGAACTAGAATTAACTAATTATGCAGAATGCAATATAATTGGAACATTGTGCGTTAAAGATACTTTAAGTGACGTCTATGGGGGAACATCTGAACAGTGTAAAAATATTAATTTTGAAGAATCTAGAACAAATAATAATAAACTTGAGTTAGATAAACAAACTTATATTTTCACGTCCCAGCCATATACAAATTTATTTAAAGACCAAGAAACGAATTTACAAGCTACTGCGAAATATAGCTGCGATATTATTGTTGGTCCTAAAAGAGTTTGTACACAATCTCCTTTTGAAAACGACGAAACAAAATGTAAAAATTTTGAAACTATTTCGGGAAGTGCTTTAAGTTCTAGAGTAGCCCCCATTACAGTTGGAAGCATAGACAAACAGCTTTTCTTAAGCGGGGATAATGATATAAAATTAAAAACTGCGATTACATTTAAAAAAATGAGTAAAGGAAAGGTCTCAATTCAAAATGAGAATCAAGAATCAAATTTAAAAGGCAATCCTATTAAAATAGACGTTGATTATGCAGGCAGTCAAATGACATGCACTGGAAGGGATTATAAAGAGGGGATATTATCCTGGAAATCTAGTGACACCGAAAAGATTATTAATTGCGAGATTTTACTAAATACAAGAGAATTACAAGAAAATCCACTTAACATACGTTTAGATTATATATATGAGATAACAGAAAGTAAACTTATAAAAATAAACCATATAGAAAAGGAGGGAGCTTAATGAAGAAATATTTCATATTAATCTTTTTGTCATTATTATTAATTTTATCAGGTTGTACGCAAACAGAAACAGGAACAAAAGGCACTTTTTTAGGTGGTACAGACGGCGTTTCTATAAGTCTTGTAAACCTAGCTCCGCCAAGTCAATTTAGTCAAAATGATTCTGTAAAAATAAAGGTTTTATTAAAGAACAAAGGAGAAACTAAAATTGCGACTGGGAATGCAAAAGCTAGAATTTTTGGGGTAGAGCTTAGTAATTTTGGGTTAACTTCTGAATATAGAAGTACATTAGGCCCATTAGAGGCACAGGGAGAATTTAGTAAAGAAGGAGGGGAGCAGGAGATTGATTTTGGTAATATTAGATATAAGCTTCCAATAATTAATTCAGAGGATTTTACCTTACGCGCTAGGTTATGTTATCCTTACCAAACAAAAGCTTCTGTTGATGTTTGTATTAAATCTAGTTTAAGTCAAGAATCAGGGGAACAAATTTGTGATGTCGCTGGGGAAAAAGTGGCTACCGGGAGTGTATCAAGTGCTCCAATACAAATTACTTCAATTACAGAACAAACTCGTGGTAGTGATCAAATAAGATTTGACATTAATATAGAGAACAAAGGAGTAGGAGAGGTTTATCCTGTTGACTCAAAATGCGAAGACTTAGACGATGAGATTAAAAGGGTGGAAAATAAAAATAAATTAAATGTAAAAATTAATAGCCCTGTTGGGGTTATTTGTAGTTTTAGATCAGGTGAGCCAACTTCAGAAGGTGTTATTACATTAGATAGCACCGGTAAAGAAACATTAAGTTGTTGGAAATATGTTGAGGAAACAGTTGTAGATAAACTAAGTTTAACTTTGGGTTATGTTTATCGCGACCAGACAACAAAACAAATAACAATTTTCCAGAGCAGAAGATAACCTTTATTAATTCTTTTTTTATATTATTATTATGATAATAGCTGATTTACAAATCCATTCTAGATATGCAAGAGCCTGCAGTACCCAGATTAATATAGATAACTTAGAAAAATGGGCTAAGATAAAAGGAATAGATTTACTTGGGACAGGCGATTTTCAACATCCCTTATGGAATAAAGAAATTAAAGAAAAATTAACAGAAGACGATAATGGAATATTAAGAACTAAAACAGGGTTTCCTTTTTTATGGCAGACAGAAATCTCTTTAATGTATAAACAAGATAAAAGAAGAGCTGTTCATTTGCTTTTATATTCACCAAATAAAGAGGTTTCTGATCAAATCATAGGAGCTCTAGGAAAAAGGGGAAGATTGGATTATGATGGCAGGCCAATATTTGGTTTTTCAAGTCCAGAATTAATTGATATTATGCTTGCAATAAGTAAAGATATTGAAATAGTTCCTGCACATTGTATGACCCCTTGGTTTGGGTTATTTGGGAGCGATTCAGGATTTGATTCAATTAAAGAATGTTTTCAAGAAAGATCTAAATATATACATGCTGTTGAAACTGGAATGTCAGCAGATCCGGCAATGTTATGGCGTTTAGACGAAAATGTTAACTTAGTTAGTTTTTCAGACGCGCACAGTTTTTGGCCATGGCGACTGGGAAGGGAGTGTACCATTTTTGATACAAAATTAAATTATAAAGAAATAATAGATGCAATCAGAACAGGAAATGGATTAAAAGAAACAATTGAAGTTAATCCTGCTTATGGAAAATATCATTATGATGGACATAGAAATTGCAATGTAAGTTTTAGTCCGAAAGAAACAAGAGAATTAAATAAAATCTGTCCGGTTTGCAAAAAATCTTTAACAATTGGTGTAGAATATAGGGTAGAAGAACTAGCAAAACATGAAGAGGGTTATAAACCAAAAAATGCTAAACCCTTTAAATCCTTAATCCCATTATCCGAATTAATAGCAGCAGTATACAATTACAAGCAATTATCTTCAAAAAATGTTTGGAATATTTATAATAAATTAATTGGGAGGTTTGGAAATGAGTTTAATATTATTTTAAATGCAAATGAGAGAGATTTGCTTGAAATTGTTGACAAGAAATTAGGTGATATTATATTATTAAATCGTGAGGGTAAATTAAAAATTAAGCCAGGCTATGATGGAGTTTATGGCCAAATTATATTAAATTTGAATGAAACAATACAAAAGCAAAAATCTTTAACAGAATTTTAACCAATATAAGTTGTTTCCTCTCCTACATCTTGTTTTTTTATGTTAGTAGGTTGAACAAACTTAAGTTGTTTTTCTTTAATCTCTTTTTCTATATTGCTTATTTCTTTATCTAATTTACTTAAATCTAATTTGAATTTTAATTTGGCATTAAGAATTTTTATTATTTCACGAGCGCCCTTGATTCCAAGATAATTTGGATGTCCAAGCGTTTGTGCTAATAATGCAATTGCAGGAGTATCTCTCTTGCTAGCTAGTCCAATTAACAATCCCGTAACCCCAATTATCGGACCAACCACACCGAATATTTCTGGATTTAGATTAGGGGTTTTGTATTTTTTAATAATATTTTGATTATTTGCAGTACAATAAACTAAAGGATGTTTAGGAACTTTACTCATTCCAATGCCACCTAAAGTGATTATTTCTTTTCCATTATGCTTAGAAAAGATGTCTAAAATAATATTACAAAATTCATAGCAAGACTCTTCATTCAGAGGCTGGACATCGCCATTTAAAAAAATAAGATCTTGTTTCCCTTTTTTGTAATAAAGTTCTATCTTTGGCAAATCAATTAAATTTTTTTCATTAACAAAAACAGAATGCGGAAATGAGTTTGAAGTAATCTCGATAAATTTTTTCGCCTTTAAATTATCAACAATGAAATCAGCCGCTATTTTACCGACGTTTCCTATTCCAGGTAAGCCTTCTATTAAAATAGGTTTATTTAATTCAGGTTTTGAAAGTTGTTTAATCTCGAAGCTCATTTTGTTTTGCCATTAGCCTATATTTTAAGTATTTATCTTCGATGCTGAATTTAGCTGGTTTAGGAGATATTGTTTTATTATTGCAATTTGGACAAAGTTTTTTTAGTGTATAAATATGACAGATTTTGCATAATAATATCTCTTTTTTCATGCTCTTATAAACTCAGCCTTACCCTTAAGCCTTTTC
>Ga0315293_10006598_pt1 | contig 10850 bp, 7 predicted proteins | sample YL17G13_20_MG_FD_203071 | JGI IMG/M metagenome (GOLD analysis project Ga0315293, IMG submission 203071) | Sediment microbial communities from Yellowstone Lake, YNP, Wyoming, USA - YL17G13_20 | ecosystem: Environmental > Aquatic > Freshwater > Lake > Sediment | place: USA: Wyoming | collected... | reverse complement strand
GAGAACAAGAAAGGATAATAATAGAACAAGGAAGAAGAATAGAACAAGAAAGAAGAAGAGAAGAAGAAAAAAGAATAGAACAAAAAAGAATAAGAATAGAAGAAGGAAAAAAAAGAGAACAAGAAAGGATAAGAATAGAACAAGAAAGAAGAATAGAACAAGAAAGAAGAGAACAAGAAATGATAAAAAGAGAAGAAGAAAGAAGAAGAAGAAGAAAGAAGAAGAAGAAGAGAACAAGAAATGATAAAAAGAGAAGAAGAAAGAAGAAGAAGAGAACAAGAAAGGATAAGAAGAGAAGAAAGGATGAGAATAGAAGAAGAAGAAAGGATGAGAATAAAAACAGGAGAAGGGGATATAATAGAAAATAAGAAAAATGAAATTGTAAAATATTTTCAAATTAGCAGGGAAGATATTGGACATGTTAATCGTATATTAAATGAGTTAAGATCAGTTGAAAAAATTAATAACCCATCTTACAATTTAATTTTGGAGGAAAATTATCCATTTTCAGAAAATCATTATTTAGCAAAAGCTTTTATGACAAGATATGAAGTTTTTAGACGTGTTGCTTCAGAAAATAAAGATAGAGGGCTTTTTAATGAAGTTATCAAAACAATGTTACAATATGAAAGGTATAATAAATATTCTCGTGGTAATAAATTAGGATCTGGAGGATTTGGAGAAGTTTATGCTGGAACAAATACAACATTAGGTATCCCGATTGCTATTAAAATATTAAATATGGTAGGAAAGAGTTTAAAAGAAGCAATGGAAGAAGAATATAAAACCGCACATTTTATTCATCCAAATATTGTAGAATTACACGGTGTCATTTATGATCCATCTAAAAATATCGGTAAGACTTTTGCAAGAAAATATAAGGGTGATATGACGAATATTGGAAATATTTCTGAAAATCGAGCAAAGTTTTTCTTTAAACAAATAGTAGAAGCTTTAATATACATTCATAATCAAAATTTTGTTCATAATGATCTTAAGCCTGCTAATTTTTTTATGAAAACAGATACAGAAATTGTAGTTGCAGATTTTGGTCTTGTAACTGAATATAACAGTAATCCAAGAAATGTAAGAAGACACGTAGATTATGGAACTCCAATTTTTCTACCACCTGAGTTTTATTCTAAGAATCTTTTTGCTGGAAAAAGATTAGAAATACCGGGGACAGCTTATGATGTGTGGGCTGCTGGTGTTTCATTATATTTATTAATTAGTGGTAATTATCCTTTTGATAAAAAGCCAGGATTTTCAAGTATGGAATCATTGTTCATTGTTAATGAGAAACCTGTTTACCGTCACTTTACAAAACCACTTGAATCAATGTTTAAAAAGATATTTCATATAGATGATTCTTGTTTGAATCTATTAAAAAGAGATTCAAGAAATAATTGCGATCTTAGTAATGGGAGATATACTACATTCGAACAAATAAAATCCGATCCATGGTATAATACTTAAATATTATTTATTATTATGTATTCATTCAATGAATGAATAATATTTTTTATAAAGTGTGTAAAAAATGAATACTATTGGTAGTGGAACTTATGGTGTTGTTCAAAAAACTAACACTGGTACTGTTAAAAAAATTATTTCTCCAAGATTTTATACAAATTTTTTGAGAGAATTAATTATTCTTCGTTATCTCAACATGGGATATAATTCATTCAATTATATTCCCAATATTGTAGGATTTGATGTTATAAACGGAATTATTGAAATGAAAAAATATCAAAGAGATTTTCAAAATTGGTTAGACGATGATTCACCAAATATAGAAGAAAGAAGTAGTGTTATTACACCATTAATAAAATCTTTATTATATTTACATATTAATAAAATTGTTCATGCAGATCTTAAACCTGGAAATATTATGATTAATGAAGATCAAGTTATTATCATAGATTTTGGAATTTCTGGAATACCAAAATGGTGTCAATCTGATTTAACAACTCCTGCATATCATGATCCTAGTAACAACAAAGGTTATCCAATTGATATATATGGTTTAGGAATTGTACTTTCAGAAATTATGACTGGAGAAACATTAAAAAGTAAAAAAGGTGATTTAAAAAGTTTAATAAAAAGAGTCGATAAGGTGTATAGAAAATTAATTAAATCTATGATTCAAGATAATTATCTACGTCGTCCCATTGCTATACAAATAGCTGCAATGTTTTCGGCTCAAACCCCAAGTATTATAGATATTCCAATTGAAAAATTATATAATGAAAATATACCAGGATATATTATAGATAATGTTGCAACTATGTTAAAAGAATTACATATTAAAGGACCTTTTGATTCAATTTTTATTGCAAAATTGGGATTTAGTATAAAAAACAATTTTTTAAGACATTACTATATTGTGGCTGTCATATTTTTATATGGTTCTCTTTACAAAAGTGATATTAATATATCCAGTATGACTAGTATGTGTCCATATGGTAATAGTTTTGATGATAGAAGATCATTATTATTAAAATGTTTAATTGAAGTTATAAATTCCGACATTATAATTTTTAGCCTTATACGACATTAGTTTAAAATATTTAAATTGGAGTTATAAATTCTGACATTATAATTTTAACCTTATACAATATAAAAACTAATTCTTTATTATTAAAATATTTCAATTGAAGTCATAAATTCTGACATTATAATTTTTAACCTTATGCGACATTAAAACTGATTCTTTAATTTTAAATATTTTAATTTTTAAAACATGGAACATAATTCTCGAACTCTTTCTGAAAGATTTGAAAATATTCAAAATTCAAGAAAAACATTATCATCTCCTTTAAGACCCGTTTTTTTATCAAAAGATACTACCAGATTTAGAAAAACGACGCGTTTTCCAAAAAAGAGGTCTTTTCCAAGACCCGGATTTAAAATATACAATACTCGATATGAAATGTCGGATATTGATTTGAAAAATGTATTAGATGATGAATTGAACGAATATATGGATATGAAAACATTTTTTTGGTTTAAAAATTATTTACCAAAAGTAGATGCTTCTGATGAAGGAAGAAAAACAAGATTGTTAGACATTGAAATTGAAAATTATTTTAAAAAAAGATTGGATTTTTTATAAAAAAAGATCCTGTAAACAAATTCTGCTCACGAGGCTAATAAATTAAAAATTAAAATTTTATCACTAAAAGTGATAAAATAAAAATACTATATAATTATTACATTTAACTTAAAATTTTGTAATTTTTTAAAACGCAATTTATATTAAATGTTAGTTCAAAATGTCGTAAATACTGCAAATACAAGAAGTGACATAGCAGCTGTAGGAGAAATATTACAACTTAAAAATAAGGCACAAGGTGATGGCGATCTTTTTATGATTGGAAGAGTATATTATGGAAAATTATACATTTTATTGAGATCTATTAACAATCTATATGCTCAAGGTGTAACTAGTAACGGTATATATTTGGGATTAAATGAATATGCATGGAATGAAGTTGGTATCACCTTTTGTGTTGATGATTTAAATGGTGTTGGATTATCAGATCCAAATGTACTATATGATAAAACATATTGGGTTGCTGATTATTTTAAATGGGAAATAACCCCAGGATATAATGATAATAGTCCTGGAAATACTGCAATTCAATTTGGAATTTACGATAAAAATGGTATACCAAGAGTTATAAATAATCCTGCAACTAACACAAATTATATATACCCGATATTAAAATTTGGAATATCATTAAGAAATTGGAATTTCTGTACATTTGGGTGTGATAGTAGATCAGATGTAAATCAACAATGGTTTTTTCAACCCATATTTTTTGTGCAAGAGGGAGATAATTCAGTCGTTAGTAATGCTTTTACTTTTATAAATGATAATATAGCATATCCTGGAAATTCAAATCAGAATGGTGGTGCTAAATATTATGGATTTTTTCAAACTAATTCTCCTCCAGGAATTACATATGACATAGACGATACTACAAAATTATGGGCTGGTGTTGAATATGATACAAATGTTTTGGCAACTGCGTATACTGTCCGTAATGGTGGTGGTACAACTAATACAGATGTTAATCATACAACTTATTTTGCAAGAGAAATGTTTTATTATGCGAGTAGTAAATTAAATAATCAAAATATTTCATCATCAAATGTTTATAATGGGCTACCCACCCAGTGGCTTTTTAAAAATACTTTTAAAAATTCTAATAACGACAATGTAACTTTTCAGCTTTATGGTTATTATTCTTCTCATCCATGTTATCAGGGTAAGTGTAATTTTCCCACAGATGATGCTGGTAATACATATGCTGGTTTTAAATTTATGATGTTACCTGTAAATACATTTAATAAAGATGGTAAATCATGTAATAATCAAGGATTATTCAATCCTATTTATCATTATTGTTCAACAGCTTATTATAAAGGTTTATCTGATTTTAATAGTTACACTAAGCAACCATATTACCAAAATTTTTGTAATAATTATATTACGGGGTATTCATCATCAAATGATTGTATCTTAAATAAATCTAGTTTTCCTTATTATTATCCAAGATTTTGTTTTTCAGAAAATTTTGGTAAAGGAAATATTATTAATGAAGATTGTGGAGGAAATTACCAAGAGCCTCCAGTATATACTAATGGTAGTTGTAAATCGATAATAGGTATTAGTTTAATAGATTTATTTGGTAACCCTTTTGGTGATCAAAATGACAACTATAATGCAATTGTATATAATAATGATACAGGAAATCAATCTAAATGTTGTATTAGAACACCTGATAGTACTAGTAATCCTCAACTAGTAAATTCTTCTAGTCAATGTTTAGGTATTAATATTTGTTGTACGAAGGATCAAGATCCATTAACTTGTAATGGAACAAATGGACCAGGAGGAGATGTAAATGGATATAATAAATGTTCTTGGACAGATCCTAATGGAAATATTATATGCGATAATACTTTACCACAAGGTACCATTTGTACACCAATGTGTACACCTTCATATACTCAATCAGGATGTGAAATTATTACATGTGATAATTTTGATACAAGCACCCCACCAGCCGGATGTGTTAATATATGTACATCATCTGTAACTACTAATTGTAATTATCAAAATAATGACGGTAATTATATATGTGATAGTAATAATTACCCACCAGGATGCATAAATGCCTGTACAGGAAGTAATGATAAACCAAATTGTGTAATTGTTGATTGTAATGATTATACTAATAATGGAATTTTACCTCCTGGTTGTTTACAAAGTTGCACAGGGAATGAAAATCCAGACAAGGATCCTTGTTATTACTACATTAATGGAACTTGGATTTGTAATGGTGATCCACCATATCCTCCTGGTTGTAAAGATTTATGTACAGGAGATGGTAATGATAATTCAAATTGTATAATAGTTAATTGCGCAGATAATAACATCGAAGGTTGCATAAATCAATGTAATCAAACTCATAGTCCGCCAGATTGTGCTTATTATGATTCTATCGATAGTAAATGGATATGTAATGCTGATGCAGAAAATTTACCTGGATGTATTAATATTTGTGCTAATGAAAATGACAATTCTAATAGTTGCAAGAGAATTACATGCACTGGTAACATATATACAGATTCGCCTGATTGTTGGACACAAAATGAAGGAACTGTTACATGCACTGGCGGAACTAATGATTCTAGTGATTGTGTGTGGCAAACTTCAAGTCACCAAAATATATGTAAATCGATAAATAATCCATCAAATTGTGTATATTTATGCGATTCTAGTGGTAATCCACCATCATGGTCAATTATAAATTCAAAACCTGCTTGTGTAAATCAAATTTGTGACATAAATAATAATCCACCTGGATGCAATAAAGCATACGTCCCTCCAGATGAGAAAGATGACGGAAATAGTGGTAGTGGGAATTCTATTTTGATGTGGTTACTCATTATATTCGGGATACTCGTTTTTTTGGCATTGGTAGGATTTTTAATATATTATTTTTTCATTAAAAAGAAAGATAAAAGCGATTTTGATGATTTAATTGAAGAAAATAAAGAAGAAAATAAAGATGAAGCAGACACAGATAAAGAAGAAACAGATGATAAATGAGAAAATAATTAAATTTATAATTTTAGATTTATAATCTAAAGTTTTTAGAAAAACATAACTAATTTATTTTATTTTTTATGTTCTGTATCTTATGTTTTTCTTTTTTTAGTATTTTATCTTTTATTTCAGGCAACTCTTGTATATTTTTTATTTCTTCTTTTAAAAATTTTACATCTTCTTTTATTTCTTTTAAGTTTTTTATTGAAATTTCTTTTAATTTTTGTATTTCGTTTTTAATTTCATTTATTTGTTTTTGCATCTCCTTTATTGTTATTTCTTTTAAATTTTCTATTTCATTTTTTATTTCTGTAATAATATTTGAAACTACATACCAAACAATTAAAAATGGTAAAATTATTATAAATATTGTTATAGAAAAAAGAAAAAATATTAAAAACCATCTTTTTAACCCCAATCCGACTTTCCCATCTAAAGAATCGCCAATTTCATCCCAAGTCATGTCATCGATTGTTTGATATGACATTATTTCTTTAACGCTATTGATTAGATTTTTCCATCAAACTTGTTTTAAAAACAAGTTTTTAACTATATATTTGAGTAGTTCCAAATAAAGAGAGTGTCTAATTCAAATTGAGTAAGTCCAATTAAAAAAGAATTCCTAATTCGTGTCAATCTTAAAATAGCTCTTTTTTTTACTTTTCGCTAAATATGAATTAGATACTCTCTTTATTTGGAACTACTCATTTTGGTAAAAAAAATAAAAACTGATTTATTCAAAGTAATGGAGTTTTTTCAATTAAATATTTTGCATATTGATAAAAAAAGAAAATTTCTAATAAAAATAATGCAAATAATATGTATAAACATTTTTTTATAAAAAGTGAATTTTCATTTCTTAACGTGATCATTTTTGTATTTATTTATTTTTGATTTTTATAAAAAGACATGATCAATTGTCAAAAAATAATTACTAATGAAAAAAATGCAAAACGTAAATGTAAAAGAAATTCAGTTTCAGGAAATAAATATTGTTTTCAACATATGGAAAAATGTGAAAATCAAGAAAATGAAAATCAAGAAAGCGAAGATGAAGAAGACGAAGATGAAGATGAAGAATACGAAAATGAGGAAGAATTAGAAGAATATGATTTTGTAAAAGAAAAATTACTCGAGTTGAAAAAAAATGAAATTTTAAAAATAAAAAAACCATGTTATGATAGATCAAAAAAAAATTGCGAAAATGAATGTTTTTGGAATAAAAATAATTCAATATGCGTTGAAACTAACCCGACGATACAAGAAATTGTAAAATTAGTATGTTCTGGTGACAAAATTACTCAAAAAAATATTATTGAAATCGCAAAAATGACTGATTTAAAACCAGAATATTTTCAATTGGAAACTTATGAAGAATTAACACAAAGTATGATTTGCAATTTAATGACTGATATCATTAGATATGTATATGAAAAATACACATACTCAGATAAACCATGGGAAGAAATTGGTATGTCAAAAAAGGGATGGAATTATTACCTTAGATTTGTAAGAAACGAATTAAATCAGGGTAGAGGATTTTGGGATCTTCACTCGACTATTTTTAGAAAAGGAATCGCAGAATTAAATGTGGGGCATCTGAGAAAATTAAAAACAGGATTTTTAATAGCAGGGGTATTTATAGCTGTGATGGTTATTGGTGGAGGACTTAGTTTATTGGGAGCTGGAGCTGGAGGTATTATTGCTTTATCAACAATTCCTCCAGCTATAAATGTTGATAAAAATCCAGATCAATCAAATAGAATTGTAAATATAGAAACAGGTGAAGGAGTAAATATTGTGGCTCATGAACCAAAAATTTTTAACACTAATACTTTAATTAGTAAAGGTATGATTTTAAATGAAGAAATAAAACATAATTCTATACTTGATCATCATATTATTGAACATTTTCGAACAAATTCTAATGGAGAGAGTTCTAATTCACAAAAAAAAGAATCAACTTTCATAAAATCATTATCACAGTCTAATATGTTTGAATGTGATAATTTTAGAAATATTTCATTTACAGAGGAATTTCCAACTATAAATGAAAAAGTAATAATTAATGATGTAAAATCGTTTTATAAAATTATAAAAGAAGAAAAAACGCCAAATCAAGTTTGTGAAATTGGATTGGCGGCGGAAAAAGAATTTATAGATGTTATTTTAAATTATATTGATGTTAATTATTCAAAAAATGATACAATTTCATTAGAAGATAAAGATTATGGTATATATATTGGGCAACAAATATATTATGGTGGTGCTTTTAAACAACCTAGTTTAACTCATCACGGTATTTATGTTGGTAATGGACTCGTCTTTGAAGTTGGACAAGGACCAACAAGTTGTAAAGGGTTGGTACCTATAGGAACTGAAAATAAATTAGAATTACAAAATTTAGTTGGTTTTTTGAAACAAGTTGCAGGTTTGTCAACTCTAGATAATTTTGTTAAAAGAGCCACTGAACAAAAATCCAAATTATATGTAGTTCAGACATTGGGAGATCGTGATGTTGATATTGTTACTACTAGACTTAAGATGGTAAAAAATTACATTAATTACTGGGCTTATAATCCATTTAATAATAATTGTCAAACTCCAGCAAATTCGATCACTTTTGGATCTTATTTATTTACATCAGAAAATAATGAAAATCATAAAAGTACAATACATGGCGAGCATATAGGTAAACACATGAAATACGGTGCTATTTTAGGAGTTTTAGGGAGTGTGTATGTTATTGGTAAATTACTCAAAAAATGTAATATATTATCATTTGATTTTATATTAGGTGGAAAAGAAAAAATGGAGAAAATAAAACAAATAGAAAATAAAACAGATTTTCTTGAAAATAAAAAAGAAGCTAGTATCCAATTATTAAGATGGTGGGAAATTAGAAGTTGGGTTCATTTAAAAGATCCTAGTTTATTTAATAAAAAAGGAGATGATTGGAGTCATCATCAAAATGAACCATTAATGGGTATAGGAAATAAAGATGAAAATAAATTATTACAATGGGCTAAAAATCAATTAAATAAAAAAAATATTACCTCTTATTTCTTTAAAAATGAAAAATATAAAATAATTAAAGAATTACACGAAAGTACACTTTTAAATATATATGGTGAAAAAGGAAGTATACATAAAAGTACTGGTTTTATTGCCACAAATATGACAAAAAATAAAGATGGTGAAAAAGGAAAAGTTATTTATATATGTTTCAGAGAAACTACGAGTCCGATAGAAATGAGTTCTTGGATAAATCCTACTTTATTTGGATCAATAAAGAAATTAAAAAATATGAGAAAAATGTCAAATAATGAATTTATAGAAATAAATAATGGAATATGGAATGTATATAATGGTGACATAAGAGATGAAATTGTATCCTTTTTAGAAGAAAACTCTGAAAATATTGAAAAAATTATTATTATTGGGATGTCATTGGGCGGAGCGTTAGCTCAATGTGCTTGTATTGATGTTCTTAGATTTTTTGAAGGTGAAAGTATAAATATGGTTTTATTTGCTTCTCCGAAAGTATATACTGTAAAAAGTGTAAAATACCTTACAAAAATGAAAGTAAATTGTTATCGTGTGGAAGCAGACAATCATGATTGTGTGGTAGGGTTTCCAAGTTCTTTAAATTATAGAGATTGGAAACATTTAGGTACACCAATTAGATTAAAAGTAATAAATAAAGATATGATATCGTGTGATGAGACATTAAAGCAGATATTAACAGTAAAAAATGAATATGAAATTTATTACGGAAAAGTTGAATTTGAAGTATTTGTACCAGCTTTATTAATTTATGGACCATGTAGTGATAAAAATTTTCACACCAGAACAAATTATCAGAAATTCTTTTATATTATGGCATTACAGAATTTAATAAAATTAGAACATTTGTAAAAATTAAGTATTTGGTTATAAAATTTTATTTTTCTTTTAAAATAATTATTTATTTTGTTGTAATAAAATTTTCATCTTTTAATTTAATATTAAAAGATTCTCCTAACTTAAATTCCAAAAATATTACAAATGAGTCTTTCCAAATAAAGAGAGTGTATAATTCATATTTAGCGAATAGCTAGGAAAAACACTATTTTAAATTGACATGAATTAGACACTCTTTTTACTTGGACTTACTCAATTGTATTAAAATTATTAAATTATTAATTTTTATAACACTAAAGGTGTTATAAAAACTCGTATAAATGGAATTAATAAGTAAAGATTTATTTTTTCTTAAAGTTTATCACTTAGAATGTCATTTAGAAGGTACAAAAGTGATAAAAGATAGTGAATTATTGGATTGTATGATTATTTATATTAAGTTTAAAAATGATAGAGAATTAAACTTAACAAATTTAAATATTTATCATAAAAAATTGTGTCAAGAACAAGACATTAATACACAAATTATAAAACATGACAATGAAGAACATTACAAAAAAGCTTTAAAGAAAACAAATAAACTAAAAGAATCTATAAATGAAAAAATTGAAGAAATGGAAAAATTATTAAAACAAAATGTATTATCAAGAGATACGATATCAAAAATTCATTACGAATCTACTAATTTAGTTTATCTACAAAATAAATTGGAGTCTTTGTCTTATATTAAAGAAATTAAACCTTATATTCGTATATATTGTCATAAAGAATCAAGAGAGTATAATTACTTTAATGTTAGTATTAAACCTTCGTTAAAATGACGTCA
>Ga0315293_10006597_pt1 | contig 10851 bp, 13 predicted proteins | sample YL17G13_20_MG_FD_203071 | JGI IMG/M metagenome (GOLD analysis project Ga0315293, IMG submission 203071) | Sediment microbial communities from Yellowstone Lake, YNP, Wyoming, USA - YL17G13_20 | ecosystem: Environmental > Aquatic > Freshwater > Lake > Sediment | place: USA: Wyoming | collected... | reverse complement strand
CCGTCCTTGATTCTCCAGGCTGCAAGGTCTATCATCGGGACTCAGGCAGGCCATGGATTATCTCATCATCTCCATTCTGGCCCTGATCCAGGGGACGACGGAGTTCCTGCCGGTGTCTTCGTCAGGCCACCTGGTCCTCGCTCAGCGATGGCTGCACTGGGATATTGACAACGTTCTCCTCGACGCCGTCCTCCACCTCGGGACGGCCGCGGCGATTTGCGTCATCTACAGAAAAGACATCCGGGAACTCATCGAGGGCGTCCTTTCCAAGGACCGGGCGCGAAGGAAGCCTTCTCTCCGATACATCGGCTTCATCCTCATCGCCTCCGTCCCCGCGGGGATCGCGGGGGTCGTCTTCAAGGCGTTCTTCGAGAGGATGTTCCTGAATGCCCGGGCGGCCGGCGCCCTGTTCTTCGTCACCGCGGCCTTCCTCTTCGCTTCAGGACTTCGGAAAAAGCCTCCCGTTGCTCTCAACCGGCCGAAAGCCCTCGTGATCGGCCTTGCCCAAGCCCTGGCCATCCTGCCGGGGGTCTCACGCTCGGGGACGACGATCAGCACGGCCCTTCTGCTCGGAATGGACAGGAAGGAAGCGGGACGGTTCTCCTTCCTTCTGGGGCTCCCGATCATCGTCGGGGCCGCTCTGCTGGAGCTCAAGGACGTCTCCGGCGCATCCATATCCCCGGGGCTTCTCGCTGTCGCGTTCGGGTTGAGCACAGCCGTCGGCATCATGGCTCTGAAACTGCTCTTGCGGATCATTGAGCAGGGCAGGCTCCATTATTTCGGGTACTATCTGGTTGCCCTAGGCCTGGCCTGCGTCTTGTTCTTATAGTTTGGGGACGCGCGCCTAGGGCCGACGCCCCCGCCGGAGGATATGCCATGAGGACATTGTTTATTTCCCTGATCATCACGATTACGTTGATGCCCCTGGCCGCCCAGGAAGTCCGTCCCGTCAAGGACGACGTCGGCTTCTGCTGGAACGCGGCGAGCATGAAGACGCTCGTGGACTATCTTGAAGCCCGGGAAAAAGAGACTTTCCGGACCGACGGACTGGTCGCGGCGGTCTCCCCCCACGATGATTATCTTTATGCGGGCCGGATCACCTATCCCCTCTTCAAGATCTTGAGGGCGAAAGAGGTGGTCATCTTCGGCGTCACCCACGGCGCCGTCCGCAAAGAGATCGGCGATCCGCAGGGCATCCTGATCCTCGACGCATTCAAGTTCTGGCCGGGACCGGCCGGGCCCATCGGGGTTTCCGGGCTCAGGGAATACCTCAAGGCTCGTCTCGACAGGGGTCAGTTCATGGTCAGCAACAAGGCCCACGAGCTCGAGCATTCGATCGAGGCCCTCCTCCCCTTCCTGCAATACTTCAACCCCGACGTGAGGATCACGCCGATCATGGTCGCCCCGATGCCCTTTGCGCGCATGGAGGAGGTCTCGACGAACGTGGCCGCCGTCATCGCCGCCTATATGAAAGAGAACAGGCTCGCCGCCGGGAAGGACATCGCTTTTCTGATCTCATCCGACGGCAATCACTACGGCCAGGACTTTAACAATTCCCCGTTCGGCGAAGGGCAAAAGGCCTGGCAGACGGCCCTCGACCTCGACAGGCGCCTCATCGCGGACCATCTCACGGGAACGATGGACGACGCCAAGATCGAAGGCCTGACGAAGGAGCTCTGGGGGAAGACCTATCTCGACTATCGGAACACCTACTGGTGCGGCAAGTATTCGGTCCCCTTCGGGCTCCTCGCGGCCCGGAAGATCATCGCCGCAAGCACAGGCAGGAAGCTCAACGGAACGCTCTTCCGTTACTCCGATACCTACAGCGAAGGCGCCCTGCCTTTGACGAAACTCGGGATGGGGACGACCGCGCCGTTCTCCCTGCGGCACTGGGTCAGCTTCTGCTCGATCGGCTACTATCTCGAATGATCCTGTCGATGATGGATGTGCTGGAGTGGCCCTTGAAATAGGGCACGATGACGACCCGGCCGCCTGCGGCCTCGATCTCGGCCCTTCCGACGACCTCGTCCGGCGTCCAATCCCCCCCCTTGATCAGGACGTCGGGAAGGAGCGCGGCGATAATTTTCCGCGGCGTATTCTCGGCGAACCAGGTGAGATAATCGATGTCGGCTACGGCCGACAGGACCTCGAGCCGCTCCTTCAAAGGAAATATGGGACGCGACGGTCCCTTGAGCTTCCGGACGGAGGCGTCCGTGTTCAAAGCGACGACGAGGACATCCCCCCGTCTTTTAGCTTCCCGGAATAACCTGATGTGGCCCCCGTGAAGAAGGTCGAAACAGCCGTTGGTAAAAACGACCGTTTGCCCTTCGCGCCGGAGCTTCCTGCGAACAGGGACCAGCTCTCCGAGGCTCCTGATCTTGTTCATGTTTCATTTCTTGATCTCGATCGCCGGCGAGAAGCTCCAGGCATGCGGCAGGCGGGCAATGCCCACGTCATTCAGGGTCGAAGAGACGAGGAACGAATACAGGCTCCGATGGTAGTCGTAGGGATACCCGTCTATTTTGTGGACGGCGACGTCGAGGTAGTAGGTCCCGTTGATCAGGTTGAGCTTTTCGATCCGGCAGACAACCTTGCCCTCGCCCTGGATCACGAGCGGCTTGAACTCCTCGATGTTGGTGTTCGTCCCGTAACAGGAAACGCCCCTGGAGTCGTAGACGCCTATCCCGAAGACGAAATCCTTGATCGCCGCGGACGAAACGACGTCCATCTCGACGGCCAGGCCCTCTTCCGGCGAGAAGACGTGTTTTTCCAAGCCCTGGAGGTTCCGGAGGGTCACCTTCCTGATCTCGATCTCGCGCTTCCCCCAACGGTCCTCCCGCCGCTCGTCCCCCATGTCCCGGGCAGGCGTCCTCTCGCCCTTCTTTTTCACGAAGGCCTTCTCCTGCTTCTCGGCGATGTCCTGAAGATAGGCGTTGACGACCCGCTTCGGCTCACCGATCGCCGCGATCCGCCCGTTCTTGAGGAACACGACCTTGTCGCAGATCTTCTCCACCGTGGCCAGGCCGTGGCTGACGAAGAGGATGGTCTTCTTCCGGCGCCGGAAATCGTCGATCCGGTCCAGGCACTTGGGGATGAACGAGGCATCGCCCACGGCCAGGACCTCGTCGATGAGGAGGATGTCCGGGTTGACGTTGATGGCCACGGAGAAGCCGAGCCGCATGTACATCCCCGAGCTGTAGGTCTTGACGGGAGCGTCGATGAAGTCCTCGAGCTCGGCGAAACTGACGATCTCGTCGAACTTCTCGCTGATCTCCCTCTTGGTCAGGCCGAGCATGATGCCGTTGATGAAGACGTTCTCCCGGCCGGTGATCTCGGGGTGGAACCCGGCGCCCAGCTCGATGAGGGCCGAGATCTTGCCCGACGTCGTGATCCGGCCGGAGGTCGGCTTGGTGATCCCGGCCACGATCTTGAGCATCGTGCTCTTGCCCGAGCCGTTCTCTCCGATGATCCCGAGGGTCCGGCCCTTTTCGACGTTGAAACTGACGCCGTCGAGGGCGGTCACCAGCTCGTCCGCCTTGATGGACCTGATCAGGTCGCCCTTGACCAGGGCGCTCTTGAATGTCTGGAAGCGGTGCCGGGCGGAATATTTCTGGTAGATGCGGGAGACGTTGTCGACCTCGATGGCGTACACTTAGACCTCCTCCGGGAACGAGTCGCGCAGCCTGTCGAAGACGTAGTAGCCGATCACGAAGAACAGCAGCCCGGCGAGGAGGGTGATGCCGAGCTTCTTCCAGTGGATGAGCTCCCCGTAGAACAGGCAGCTCTGGTAGCCGCGGATGATGTGGGTCATGGGATTGAGGTTGAGAAGGATCCTAAGGAAGTGCGATCTCTCGATACTGCCGAAGGAAAGGGGATAGATGATGGGAGTCGCGAAGAACCAGAAGGTCAGAAAGTTGGCCAGGATGTCCTTGATGTCGCGGAAGTGGACGGTGAGCGCCGAGATGAGCAGGCCGAACCCCAGGCTGAAGACGTACTGGACCAGGATGACGACGGGCAGGAAGAGCATCCAGAGCGTGAACGGCTTTCCCATAATCGGGATGAAGATGAGGAGGATGGGCAGCGCGAAGAGGAAGTTGATGAGGTTGCTCGTCACCGTGACCACAGGCAGGATCTCAGCCGGGAAGAGGATCTTCTTGATCAGGTTGCCGTTGATCATCAGGACGTTGGCAGACTCCAGGGACGTGGAGGAGAACCAGGTCCAGGGCAGGATGCCGCAGAACAGGAACAGGGCATAGATCCAAGGCGAGCCCTGGAAGGCCGGGTCTCGGGGTTGGATGATGAAGCCGAAAACGACCGTATAGACCGTCATCAGCAGGAGGGGGTTGAAGAAGGACCAGAGAAAACCGAGGACGGTGCCCCGATAACGGGCCTTGAGTTCTCGGATGACCAGGTTCTGGATGAGGAACCGGTATTTCCACACGCCCTTGAGGTTCCGGATCAGGTTCATGGCGCCGTCCTCCCGGAGAAGACCTTTTCGGCCTCGGCGGTGTACTTCCCGTCCCCGCCGTAGAGGATGAAAGGCGGAAGGACCCGCGTCCTGGGAGAAACGCGGTCGCACTCCGCCAGGAAGAGATTGGCCGCCTCGTCTTCGCGCGGACGAACGGGCCGGACGGTCTTGAGTTTCAGGTCATGCATGTTCACGGCGTCGATGAGGTCCTTTCTTCGTTTTTCCGGGTAGATGAAATAGGCCCGTCCGTCTTCTTTGAGGAACGTCCGAGTCTTGCGCATTATATCATGGATGTCGCATTTTATCTCATGTTTCGCGACGCTCTTCTCCTCCGACCGGCTGATCTGCCCCCCGCGCCCCCGGATGTAGGGCGGGTTGGAAAAAACGACATCGAACGTCCGGCCGGGATCGAAGGTCCGGAGGTCGGCCTCGACGATCCGGATCCTGTCCTCGAGCCCGTTCAAGGCGACGTTCCTCCGGGCTAGGTCGGCGAGGTCCGCCTGGACCTCCACGGCCGTGATGTGCCGGAAAGGCTTGATGCTCAAAAGGAGGGAGATGACCCCGCTCCCCGCCCCCAGTTCGAGGATCTCGTCGGAGGCCTCGGTCCTTATGAAGTCCGCCAGGAGGGGGGCGTCCACCGAGAACCTATACCCCTTCCTCTTCTGGAGGACCCGGACCCTCCCGTGATAGAAGGGGTCCAGGGTCTCATCCCCGCCCTTCAATAGGCCCCTCGGATTCATCCTCGCTCACCTCGGTCATCACGACGACCTCATCGGGCCGGACCTGGACGAAGCCGCCCTCGATCCGGTGGCCGTCCTCCGAACCTTCGGCACGGTAGGTCAGCACGCCCTTGCCCACCGCCGCGAAGAGGGGCCGGTGTCCCGGCAGGACGCCGATATAGCCCTCCAGCGTCGGGATGGAGGCCGACTCGGCATCGACCTCGCAGAGGAGCCTTCGCGGCGTGACGACCTTGAGGCGGAAGGTAGAGGGCATCGGATCGCTCATTGGGACTGGAGCTCCTCGGCCTGCCTGATGACATCGTCGATCGCCCCGGCCATGTAAAAGGCCTGTTCGGGCTTGTCGTCGTGGAGCCCTTCGCAGATCTCCTTGAAGCTGCGGATCGTCTCCGCGATCGGGACGTAGACCCCCGGCCGGCCGGTGAAGACCTCGGCCACGTGGAAGGGCTGGGACAGGAACCTCTGGATCTTCCGGGCCCGGGCCACGACGAGCTTGTCCTCCTCGCTCAGCTCCTCGATGCCCATGATGGCGATGATGTCCCGGAGGTCCTTGTATCGCTGGAGGACCTCCTTGACCCGCCGGGCAACCCGGTTATGCTCTTCGCCGACGATCCGGGGATCGAGGATGCGCGAGAACGAGTTTAGGGGGTCGACGGCCGGGTAGATGCCCATGGCGGTCAGGCCGCGGTCCAGGTTGGTCGTGGCGTCCAGGTGGGAGAAGGTCGTCGCCGCGGCGGGGTCGGTGAAGTCGTCGGCCGGGACGTAAATGGCCTGGACCGAGGTGATCGACCCCTTCTTGGTCGAGGTGATGCGCTCCTCGAGCTCGCCCAGCTCGGTTGCCAGGTTCGGCTGATAGCCGACGGCCGAGGGCATGCGGCCCAGAAGGGCTGAGACCTCGGAGCCGGCCTGGACGAAGCGGAAGATGTTGTCAATAAAGAGCAGGATGTCTTGTCCCCTTTCGTCGCGGAAGAATTCGGCCATGGACAGGGCGGTCAGCCCGACCCTGAGCCTCGCGCCCGGCGGTTCGGTCATCTGGCCGAAGACCAGGGCGGTCTTGTCGAGGACCCCTGAGCCTTTCATTTCGAGCCAGAGGTCGTTGCCTTCGCGCGTCCGCTCGCCGACGCCGGCAAAGACCGAGACGCCGCCGTGTTTCAAGGCCACGTTATGGATGAGCTCCTGGATGATGACCGTCTTGCCGACGCCCGCTCCGCCGAAGAGCCCGATCTTGCCGCCCTTGAGGAACGGCTGGATGAGGTCGATGACCTTGATCCCGGTCTCGAACATCTCGAGCTTCGTGCTCTGGTCTTCGAGCGACGGCGGAACGCGATGGATGGGGTATTTCTTCTCGGTCACGACCGGCCCCATGTGGTCCACCGGCTCGCCGATGACGTTGACGATGCGACCGAGCGTCCCCTCGCCCACCGGCACCTCGATCGGGGTCCCCAGGCTCACCGCTTTCATCCCCCTGGCCAGGCCGTCGGTCGGATGCATGGCCACGCACCGGACCTTGTTCTCCCCGAGGTGCTGTTCGACCTCGACCACGATGTTGATGGGGGTGGGCTGGTCGAAGCCTTCGCTGGTGATCCGGATGGCCGTGTAGATCTGCGGCAGCTCGCACTCCTTGAACAGGACGTCCACGACCGGTCCGATGACCTGGACGACCTTTCCGATCTTCGCGTTTGTGTTCTCCATGTCACTCTCCAGTCATCATCCTGACTTGCTTACTTGGCCAGGGCGTCGACGGCCGTCATGATCTCCAGGAGCTCCTTGGTGATGGAGGCCTGCCGGATCTTGTTGAGAACCAGGACGAGGTCCGAGATGAGCTGCTCCGCGTTCCTGGTCGCGTTGTCCATGGCCATCATCCGGGCGGCCTGTTCGGCCGCCTGCGATTCGAAGAGGGCGTGATGGATTTGGCTCTCCACGTAAAGGGGCAGGACCGAATCGATAAGAACACGGACCTCCGGCTCCCAGTCGGGAAGGACGTCCGGAGCGCCCGGGGCGGCCTTTTCGAATCCCACGGGCAGGAGCCGGGCGACCGTGATGCGCGGCGATAGGATGGACCTGAACTCGTTGTAGATGACGTAAACGCCGTCCGTCCTGTTGAGGACGTAAAGCCTCATCAGAAACTCCGACAGGTCCTTGACCTCCTCCCGGCTGAGCTTGTCGACCTTTTTCGTGAAGGACCTGTCCACCCTCAGACCGGACCTCTTGAAGAAGTTCACGGCCTTCTTGCCCATGAGGACGAGCCCGACGTTGGAGGCCCCCGACCTCTCCCGGATGAAGGCCTGCGCCCGAACGAGGAGGTTCGCGTTAAAGGCCCCGGCCAGCCCTTTGTCGGAAGTGATGATCACGGCCTCGATCTTCTTTTCCCGCCGTTTGATGAGCAGAGGATGGGCGTCCTCGCCGGCCCAGGAAGCGACGCGGGCCGCGATCTCGGGAAAGATATGCCAGTATGGCCTCGCTTCGAGGACCAGGCGTTGGGCCTTCTTGTATTTGGCCATGGATACGGTCTTCATCGCCTGGGTGATCTGCCGGCTGTTCCGGACGCTGCGGATGCGCCTCCGGAGGTCGATGAGCGTCGGCATTGTCAGTCAGCTTCCTTCTTGAACTCCGCGTTGAACTCGGCGAGGGCCGCACCGATGTCCTCGTCCAGGGACGAATCGATCTGCTTCTTCTCGGCGATCCTGACCAGGATGTCCGGATGGTTCGTCTCGACGAACGCGAAGAGCTTCTTCTCGTAGGCCTTGACCCGGTCAAGGCGGAACTCGTCCAGAAACCCCCTGTTCCCGGCATAGATGATGAGGACCTGCTTCTCCACCGGGAACGGCGAATACTGGTCCTGCTTGAGGAGCTCGGTCAGGCGCTCCCCCCTGTCGAGCTGGGCCTGGCTCGTCTTGTCGAGCTCGGTCCCGAACTGGGCGAACGTCTGGAGCTCCCGGTACTGGGTCAGGTCCAGCTTGAGCTTGCCGGCCACCTGCCTCATGGCCTTGATCTGGGCGTTGCCGCCGACGCGGGAGACGGAGATGCCGACGTTGATGGCCGGCCGGACGCCGACGTTGAAGAGCTCCGGTTCCAGGTAGATCTGGCCGTCCGTGATCGAGATGACGTTCGTCGGGATGTAGCCCGAGACATCGCCGGCCTGGGTCTCAATGATGGGCAGGGCGGTGAGGGTGCCTCCGCCGAGCTCGTCATTGAGCTTGGCCGCGCGCTCCAGGAGCCGGGAGTGGAGGAAAAAGACGTCCCCGGGATAGGCCTCGCGGCCCGGCGGGCGGCGCAGGAGGAGCGAGATCTCGCGGTACGCCGCGGCGTGCTTGGAGAGGTCGTCATAAATGACCAGGGCATGCCGCCCATTGTCCCGGAAGAACTCGCCCATGGCGCAGCCGGCGTAAGGCGCGAGATACTGGAGCGGCGACGGGTCGCTGGCCGTGGACGAAACCACGATGGAATATTCCATGGCGCCACGGTCCTCCAGGGTCTTGATGATCTGGGCGACCGTAGAGTTCTTCTGGCCGATGGCGACATAGATACAAATGACCCCGCAGTCCTTCTGGTTGAGGATGGTGTCGGTGGCGATGATCGTCTTCCCCGTCTGGCGGTCGCCGATGATGAGCTCGCGCTGGCCGCGGCCGATGGGGATCATGGCGTCGATAGCCTTGATGCCCGTCTGCAGGGGCTCCCGGACGGGCAGCCGTTCCACGACCCCGGGCGCCAGGCGTTCGATAGCCATAAATATGTCCGTCTTGATGGGCCCCTTGCCGTCGAGGGGTTGGCCCAAGGGGTTGACGACGCGGCCGACGAGGGCGGGCCCGGCCGGGACCTCCATGATGCGGTGGGTCCTCTTGACCAGGTCGCCTTCCATGATCATGAAGCTCTCGCCGAGGAGCACCGCCCCGACGCTCTCCTCTTCCAGGTTCAGGGCGATCCCGAAAACACCGTGCGGGAACTCGAGCAGCTCGTTGTACATGACCCGGTCCAGGCCGTAGAGGCGGGCGATGCCGTCGCCGACCGACGTCACCGTCCCGACTTCGCGGACGTCCACCTTCGTCTCATAGCCCTCGATCTGCCGTTGGATGATCCTCGTGATTTCGTCGGCCTTGATTTCCATGGTCATCTCTGTCCTTCCTGGATCTTTTCCTTGAGCTTCAAAAGGTTGCCCTCGACCGAGACGTCATAGACGACGTTCCCTTTCCTGAGGGAGAGGCCCCCGATGATCGCCGGATCGGCCTGGAAGGCCAGGCTCACGGGTTTTCTCTCCAGCCGCTCGAGCTCGGCCTTGAGCCTGTCCTTCTGCTTTTCCGTCAACGGGACGACCGAGGAGACCTCGAAGGTCAGCACCCCCTGCCTTTCGTTCCAGGCCGCGGGCGCACCGGCCTCGATTTCGGGAAGGATCTCCAGGCGGCCGTGCCGCACGACCAGGGAGAGGAACCTGATCGTCTTATCCAGACAGCCCATCCGGTCGAGGATGTCCCGGACGATCCCAACCTTTTTGCGGGCGTTCAGCAAGGGATTGGCCAGGGCGCCGCGAAGCTCCTCCCGGGACCGCATCAGGCCCGCGAAACCCTGGATCTCTCCCTGGACCCGGCGGAATTCCGCTTCGTCCTTCAGGGCGCCCACCAGCCCCCGGGTGTATTTCTTAGCCAGCAGTTGATTTTTCATCCAGCTTGGATAGCCTCTCAATGGACTTGTCGACGAGGAGGGAGTGGTCGTCCGGGACCAGATTCTTCCGGATCCTCTCCCGCGCCAGGGACGTCGCCGTTTCGGCCACGAAGGTCCGGACCTCCCGGATCCCGGTCTGGGTATGGGCGTCGATCTCCTGCCGGACAAGCCGCAGGACCCTGGCAGCTTCCTCTTCGGCCTGTTTCGCGATCCTCGCTTTTTCCCTGTTCCCCTGGGCCTCCGCCTCGGCCTTCATCTTCGCGATCTCTCCGGACAGCCCTTCCACCCGGCGCATCGTCGCCTCATACCGGTCTTCGGCTTCCTTTCGCGAGGACTTCGCCTCCTCCAGGGACCGCCTGATCTCCGACGTTCTGTTCTCGAGGAAGGCCTTCACGGGCTTGTAGAGGAAGAACCCCAGCCCCCCGAAAAGGATCAGGAAGTTGACGACCTTGCCGGCAAAATCCGCCGTTCCGGCCGCCTTCTCCGCTTCTCCGGGGCTCAGGAAAAGAAAAAGCGGCAAGAGCACGAGGAGGAGCAGGATGCCGTTCTTTCCGGACATCAGTTCAGGACCTTCCGTTCGACCTCGCCGGCCAGGCGCTCGGCCTCGCCCGCGAGCTCGGATTTGAGCCGGCCGATCTCGCCGTTGATCTCCTCCCTCGCCTTCTCCACCTGTCGCCGGGACTCGGTGTTAAGGTCGGAGAGGAGCCGCGATCTTTCCTTGAGGGCTTCCGTTTCGAGGGCTTCCCGGATCTTGTCGGAAGCGGTCTTGGCTTCTTTCAGGTCTTCTTCGATCTTGCGGAGGCCCTGCGCGCAGGCGTCGAGGGCCTTCCGCGCGGCCTCCCTGTTCTCCCGGGACCCAGAGCCGCGCTCCTCCATCATCCGGCCCACGGGTTTAAAGAAGACCTTGGATAGGATCAGGACAAAGACCCAGACGAGAAGGAAGATGACGGTGAACGTGATGTCGATGGACAGCATGTCATTTTCCTATCC
>Ga0315293_10006594_pt1 | contig 10854 bp, 4 predicted proteins | sample YL17G13_20_MG_FD_203071 | JGI IMG/M metagenome (GOLD analysis project Ga0315293, IMG submission 203071) | Sediment microbial communities from Yellowstone Lake, YNP, Wyoming, USA - YL17G13_20 | ecosystem: Environmental > Aquatic > Freshwater > Lake > Sediment | place: USA: Wyoming | collected... | reverse complement strand
GGTCATCGGGCGGCGGCTGGAGCGGGTCTGCGAGGACTGCCGGCGGGTCCTGACCGTCGCCGCCGTAATCGGCCGCGGCTTCAGCTTCGAGCTGCTGGAGGCGCTGGGCGATGTGAGCCCCGACGCCCTGCTGGACGCCATCGACGAGGCGGAGCGGGCCCACCTCATCACCTCTACCGCCGATGGCCCTGAGGCCCGCTTCACCTTCGCCCACGAGCTCATCCGCCAGACGCTGGTCAGCGGCCTCTCCCTGCCCCGGCGGCAGCGGCGGCACCTGCGGGTAGCCGAGGCCATGGAGCGGCTCTACGCCCGCGCCCTGGAAGGGCACACCGCCGACCTGGCCCACCATTTCTACCAGGCGGGAGCCGCCGCCGACCCCGAGAAGACGGTGCGCTACCTGGCGCTGGCCGGCGACCAAGCCAGGGAGGCGGCGGCGTTCGAGGACGCCCTGCGCCACTACGACGACGCTCTCTCCTTGCAGCCGCCCGATGACCAGAGAGGGAGGGCCGACCTGCTCTACAAACGGGGGCTGGCCCTGCGCAGCCTGGGCCGCTGGGACGAGGCGACGGCCGATTGGCGGACGGCGCTGGCCGCCCACGAGGAGTTGGGAAACGCCGAGGCGGCGGGCCACGTCTCCGTCGCATTGGCCCTGCAATTGGGCTACAGTCAAGGGATGGCCGAATCTCTGGAGATCGGGCGCCGTGGCCTGGCCGCCTTGGGCGAGCGGCTAAGCGCCGACCGCTGCCGTCTTCTCGCCAACACTGGCATGAACCTCAGCGTCTCCGGCGATTACGATGCGGGCGCCTCGTTGCTTGACGAGGCCCTGACCATGGCTGAGACGCTGGGCGATCGGCGCCTGCTGGGGCATGTCCTAGGGTACAAGACCGCCCACCACGCCTGGAACTTGCAACCGCTGGAAGCGCTCGACGCCGGCCTGCGGGCGGCGGATATCCTTCGGGAGGCCGGAGACCTCGGCACCTTGGCTACTTCTTCTTGGAACACCCAGTTCGCGCTGTTGTATCTCGGCCGCCTCACCGAAGCCGCCGAGATCGGCCGCGAGCTGGAGCCGCTGGCCACGCGTCTGGGTGACCTGGGCCCCCTCATTGGGATCAGGCGCGGTATAGCCTTCGAACAGTTCATGATCACGGGCGACGTCGACAGGTCGGAGGAGTACGCGAAGGCGGACCTGGAGCTCTGCCGCAGAACCGGCAGCGCCGCGATAGCCGACGCCTACACCTGGCTTGGACTCATACATTTCTGGAGGGGAGAGTGGGGGCAGGCGCTCGCGCGTTTCCAGGAGGCCACCAACCTGGAGGTACAATGGTACCTCGCCGGCGGCAACTGGGGGGCACTCTTCCTGGGGAAGGCATACGTTGGGGACAGAGATTCAGCCCTCGCGGTGCTGGAGCAGAAGCGGGAGAAGCTGCCACGCCCCGGCCGGGCCAACGTGATGGGGGCTTGGACGATGCTCTTCGCGGCGGTCGAAGGGCTGGCTGTCCTCGGTGAACGAGAGAAGGCCGCGAAGCTCTACCCGTTGGTCCTGGAGGCCGTCGATACCGGAGCTGTCGTTCTTTGGTACCGTCCGCCACTTCATGCTGTGGCGGGGATGGCGGCAGCGGCCGGGGAACACTGGGAAAAGGCGGAGGAGCACTACCAGACGGCGCTGCGCCAGGCCCATGAGATACCGTTCGTCATCGAGCAGCCGGAGGTGCGGCGCTGGTACGCCCGCATGCTCATCGAGCGCGACGCCCCCGGCGACCGCGAGAAGGCCCGCGACCTCCTCACGGAAGCCATCGCCATGTACCGCCGCATCGGCATGCCCAAGCACGTGGAGATGGCGGAGGCATTGCTGGGCGGGACCTAGTTCGTGGGAGCGCTCTCGATAGTGGAGGATGGTGCCGCCATGGAGCCGCGCATCCAGTACGCCCAGACAGCCGACGGGGTGAGCATCGCTTTCTACACATTGGGAGACGGCATGCCGCTTGTGTACCTGCCGGACATTCCTCTGACCCACATCCAAATGGAGCGGCAACTCCCGATGTGTCGCCGCTGGAATGAGCGGCTGGCGCAGAAGAGGATGCTCGTCCGCTACGATGGTAGAGGGTGGGGACTATCGCAGGGGGATGTAACCGACTACTCCCTCGATGTCCTCATGCTGGACCTGCAGGCGGTGGTGGACCGCCTGAGTCTGGAGAGATTCGCTCTGTTGGGTGCCCTTCAAATGGGCCCAGTGGCTATTGCCTACGCAGCCCGCAACCCGGAGCAAGTATCCCACCTTATCCTGTGGTGCTCCTGGGCGCGGGCCTCAGACTTCTACGCCTCGCCACGGCTTCGGGCGTTGCGCGAGCTCCTAGAAAGAGACTGGGAGCTATATCACGAGACGATGGCGAATATCTTGATGGGGTTCTCGGAGGGCGAGCCAGCGCACCACGCAGCCGAGCTGTATCGCGAAAGCGTCACCCGGCAGGCGCTGCGGGCGACTATCGCCGCGCTCCGTGAATTCGATGTTACCGACCTCCTGCCGCAGGTGAGGGCGCCAACGCTGGTGCTTTACCGCCGCCAGGTTCGCCTATTCGATGTGGACCTCGCCAGGCACCTTGCCTCGCACATTCCAGACGCCAGGCTGCTACTCCAGCAGGGGGACATTCCCAGCCCCTGGGGGGGTGACATGGAGGCGGTGGCGAGCGCCATCGACGAGTTCTTGGACGAGGGCGAGCCGGCCCCAGCCGGAGCCGAGCAGCACGCGGCAGGCGGTCTCTGCACCATCCTGTTCACCGACGTGGAGGGCTCCACGGCGCTGACCGAACGGCTGGGGGACGCGAAGGCGCGCGAGGTGCTGCGAGACCACGAGCGCATCGTGCGGGAGGCGCTGCGGGCCCACGGCGGCGCCGAGGTGAAGGCGATGGGGGACGGGTTCATGACATCGTTCTCATCGGCGACGCGGGCGCTGGAGTGCGCCGTCGCCATGCAGAGGGCCTTCGCCGCCCACGATGATGAGCACCCAGAGACGCCGATACGCGTCCGTATCGGGCTGAACGCGGGGGAGCCGGTGGCGGAAGACCAAGACCTATTCGGCACAGCGGTTCAGGTGGCAGCCCGCGTGTGTGCACACGCCCAGCCCTGCCAGATACTAGCCTCTAACGTTGTGCAGGAGCTTGCGGCGGGAAAAGGCTTCGCGTTCTCCGATCAAGGGGAAGTTGCTCTGAAGGGACTTGACAAGCCGCTCCGGCTGTACGAGCTGCACTGGCAGACCTAGCGCTCATCGCTGCGCCCTTCAACACACACCATCCGGACATGGAGTGCGTGACCTCGGGGCCGAGGCTGGGGAGCATCTGCCTATCACGCAGAGGGTCAAGTGGCGCTCTACAGATGCGGATGGAGTATTGGCACCCCACAGGTCTATAGCATCAATTTCGCCTTCCAGCGCTCCCTGCGCTCGCGGGTTCTCGAGCTTGCCGGGAAAATACGTCTAGACATAGGTCATCATAAGAGCCATGATCCTCGCGACGCCGCCGCGAGCGCCGTCTCTCCCCCGAGGAGCGGGCAAAGGAGGTGCGACAATGACTCAGTTCTGTCTTGAGTGCGGCGTCGCGAACGCCGATGACGCCGACCTCTGCCGCGCCTGCGGAAAGGCGCTGCAGATCAGCCCGCAGCAGCGACGGGAGGGGGTCGCCTTCGTTCTCAATGAGCTGGAGACGCTGAAGCGGGATATGACCCTGCCCGGATATGTCTACAGCAAGCTGAGGCGCCGCTACCTGACGGAGCTTGCCCCCGCGCTGGAACAGGCCGCGCCGTCGTCTATCTCGGTTGCGGAAGGTCTCTCTCCCCAACCGCCGCCCTCCCCGCGACCGGCTGCGCCAGCGGCGGCGGCTCCCAGCGCCGGCCCGAGCTGGCTGGCGGAGCAGCAGGCGAACCTGCTCCTCTATCTGGGCGCGTTCCTCATCGTCATCGCGGCCCTGATCCTGGTCGGCTACTCGGAGGACGCGATCGGCGGGGCCATTAAGATGAGCCTGCTCGTCGTCTACACCCTCCTCTTTTTGGCGACAGGCTTCATTTGCATGAGGTTCCAGCAGGTCCGGCAGGCCGGCGTGGTCTTCTTCGCTGTCGGCGCGCTGATGGTGCCGCTGAACTTCGTCGGCGCCTACGTCTTCTTCTTCGCGGACGAAGATATGGACCCGACCGGCCTGTGGCTTGCCGGCTCGCTGAACAGCGCTCTCTTCTACGGAGCGGTCGCGATGCTGGGGATCAGCCGCTGGTATTCGGTTCCCGCCGTGGCGGCGGTCGTGAGCGCCTTTGCCGCCCTGCTCGTCCTGGTGGATGCCCCTCCCGAGGCGTATCCCGCCTGCTCCGTCGCGGTGGCCGCCCTCCTGGCGGCGCCGTCGCTGCTGAAGCTGGGGAAGGTAAGCGATGTCTTCGGGACGGCGGGGAGGTGGGCGGCGCACATCGTGGTGCCGGGGGCAATATGCTTCTCGGTCGGCTGGGCCGAACCTAACGCTGGGCTCTGGCTGAACATATCGCTGACCGCCGCCGTCTTCTACGGAGCGGCCGCTTTCCTGGGCGTCGGCTGGCTCTATGCCATCCCGACCGTCGCCGCCCTGGGCAGCGCGCTGGGGGCGATACTCGTCCTCGCCGACGCTCCTGCTGAGGCCTATCCCATGAGCTTCGCCGCCCTTGGCCTCCTCCTGACGGCGCCGTCGCTGCTCAAGATGGGGCGGGTTAGCGAGGTGTTCGCCGACACAGGCCAGATCGCCGCCCACGCTGCTGTTCCCGCCGTCGTCATCGCTGCGCTGCGGATGACGGAGCTTGAGCTGGATACGCGCGCGTACCTCCCGCTCACGGGGGTGCTGGCGACGCTCTTCTACGGAGCGCAGGCCTTCTGGGCCAGCCGCCGCAAGCCGGAGTTCGAGCCGTACCTCAGCGTCGCAGCCCTCGGCGTTGCTGGCGGAACTGCCGTGTCCCTCGTCTACGCCCTCGACCTCGGCCGCGAGTGGTACGGGCCGGCGGTGGCGATAGTCGGCTGGCTCTACGCGGGGGCCAGCGAGGGCTTCGGGCCGCGCTGGTTCGGACAGCGATACCTCGGCTGGATGGCGCTGGCCGCGATAACCGTGTCCTGGCTGGCCTTTGAGGGGCTGTACGCGGACTTCTCGCGCCAGGGAGCGGGCGTCCACTTTGCTGCTGTCGTCCTCTATCTCGTCGCCGCGCGGCTGAGCAAGCTGGATACCCCGCTGTCTGCCCCGACGGATTCGCGTGAGGATGCCCGCGTCTACCGCCTGCCGCTGACGGTTCCCCTCATCTACGCTGCCGGGGTGGCGCTGTTCGGTGGCTTCTTCCACCTGCTCGCCAGCCTGCCCGCCGCCGAGACGGCCGGCGAGTCCGATCTTGCCTGGCCCTACTTCGGCCTATCGCTGGCGGTGGCGGCCGTCGCGGCGACGATGCGCTGGTGGTGGCCGGCCGTTCGCCCTCACGCCTACGTGATCGCCCTAGCCATAAGCATGTTCGTCCTGCTGAGCTCGCTGGAGCAGGAGGGCTCACTGGCCCTGGCGCTCGCCCTCTACACCGGCCTCTCCCTGGCGCTCGTCCTCTGGGAGCAAGAGGCGCTGGTCCTGCCCATACCGGCGGCCTACGGCTTCTTTGCCGTGCTCGCCGCCTGGCGCTACGGCGATACCCCCGACGCCTATCTGCCCCTAGCACTGTCCGGCATCGGCTGTGCGGCGTTCCTCGGCAGCGCTCTGCTACGGCGAAGGTACGATACCTGGGCTAAGGTGGGCCTCGTCCTTGCCCTCGCCTACGCGACGTCGGCGCCGGTTGTCGGCTGGGTGCGGCTCGATTCCTTGGCCCAGCCGGACGGCTTCGTCGGGGCTGAGCATTTCGAGGAGACGTTGCTCTACCAGACATCTGCGGCGTCCGTATTCCTGCTGGCGCTGCCGGTGGTGGCCCTGGCTTGGCTGCTGCGGCGCGTCGAGATCGCGGCGGGGGCGACGGTGCTCATGATGGTCGCGTTGCTCTTGGAGATCGGCCACTTTCGTCCCGACAACGTCCAGTTCTACACGGCGCCCCTGGGTGCCTACCTTCTCGTGGGCGCCCTGCTCTCCTCCCGGCTGCGAGGGCTGCCGAACGATCTGCGACAGCTCATCGTGCTGGCGGAGTCGCTGGCGGCGATCCTCATCATGGCCCCCAGCCTGGAGCAGTCGTTCGATGAGGGCGCCTGGGCATACGGTGTCGTCCTCCTCGGCGAGGGATTGGGGCTTGTGGCTGTCGCCATTATGAGGCGGCGGCTCTGGCTCCTGGGAAGCGCGATCGGCTTTGTCGTGCTGGACGGCCTCCACTACCTGTTCTTCGCGGGCGGTCCGGCGCTCCCACCCTGGGCGATGCTGGCGATAGCGGGGACGGCGGTGATGGCGGCGGGTACGGCCATCCTCTTCGGCCGGGACCAGTGGACGCGCTGGCAGCACGCCTTCGAGGCCTGGTGGAGTGGGGAGCAGTAGCACTCGGAGGCGAGATAGCGGCTTGGGGGCGCGGCTGATCCCTGTGTGAATCAACTCAAGACTGCGGGGTTCTTGTCTGTAGCGGGGACGCCAAGGTGAAGGCTGGGCAGCTCGGTCGAAAGGCCGAGCTGCCTGGATCCACTGTGATATTGGAGCGGGGAACGGGACTCGAACCCGCGACCCTCTGCCTATCGCTTATATAATGGAGTGCACTGTGCTCCGAATCCGGTCCATGGATGCACTGTGCTCATAGTCATAGGCTGTGGTCGAACGAGGTTCGTGATGCAGCGGCAAGCGGGGCGAGCTAAGTCAGCCAGCGCCTCCTGGCGTACCAAGCGCCTGCGCTGAGGCCCACGACTGCTGCAAGCGCGTACCACCAGACCACCACGCCGCTGCCCTCCTCGCCTAGGAGGCCGCCGCTGCCCGTTACCGGTGGCGCAGGCGCTATGACTACCTCCGGTGCAGGGGCAGGCGCTACAGGTGGTGCGGCCGGTGCCGCCAGTGGCGCATCGTAAGCCGCGTTCCCGTTGATGTCGATGAATAAGGGGTTGGCGAACGCTGTGCCCGGTACTCCAAGCTCACCAAGGTTCCCATCCGTCAACTGGGCCAGGGTTGTGTTCGTTGCTTGATCTAGGTCGATGGGAACAACAGGGAAGAGAGGTCTCGAAACTCCGTCCGTTCCTCGAACCAGCACCACCACCCAGGTGTCCCAGGTCAACCCCGTCAGGCTGAGGGACGTGGTGGCTTCCAGGTGGCTCGCTCCAGAGATGGAGGGGAAGTCGTTGACCGTGTTAACTGTGAAGTCAACACCGGCGGTCTGAACCACGTCAGGGGCAACCCGATAGTACGGAGGTGTCGACGGGTTCGCATCGTAGTCATCGGGGGTGGGCACACTATTGATGTAGTACTCAACCCTATCGAACTCGGCCCAGAGCGGGCTCTGAATCTCCACGGTGATCGTAGCAGCGCCGTCGGTCGTCGAGATCAGCGTTGGCAGACCCAGTCCAAGGCCGCCCGTTTCCCCCGTCGAGGCCGCGTTGGTCGTAACCCGCACGAAGGGAGCGTTTGTGCCAATGGTTCTTCCGGCATTGACGTTCGTCGCCAGGGTTTCGGCTATGGCACCGAGCGCACCTGGATCATCAGTGGGGGAGGCGATCATCGTCCTGGGAAGACCGGACGGATGGCTAATCGTCTCATGAGTATCGGAGTTGGCGGTCCCTGTTCGCACGATGCCCTGGTTCATCAGGTTGAACCAATCGCCCAGGTCTCGACCGATGAAGTTGGTCAGGACATCATTTCGGGTGGTCCCGTTCAAGATCTCCAGGGCTGTGAAGCCGGCGTCGAAGAGATTGGCTATGGCCGGGTTGAGGCGCCGCGAGAGGTTATTCTGGAAGTCCTGCGGCGGCACCAGCCCGGTGTCGATGGCCAGTCCTTTTGGGCCGAAGAAACTGTAGATGTGGTTGAGTTGCACCGTCTCCACGCCTGGATCGGCAAGGAGCGACGAATGGATCTCCGACGGCGGCATCATGTAATTGCCGAAGCTCGGGAAGTCCTGGCCTGGAGGCGCCTCCTTGCCCCAGTCCAGGGCCCCGCCGTTCACTTTGGTCGGGTCCATGGTCATCGGCCACGCATTCCAGTGGCCGTAATCGGGCGTGGTGTCCTCGTTGGCGAGCGCGACGGAAATCAAGTCCCCAACGCCCAGAGATGCGACTACTGGTGCCAGATCCGTCCGGAACTCGTGGTCTGTCAGGGTGATGAAATCGACCCCCTCCACGAGCATCGAGATGACGCGCCCCTCATTCGTGACTTCGCTGTCCCCACTGGCGATGGCGTGGGAGTGGAGGTCGGCCGATATGAACCCAGACGTATCGATGACGCGGGCGATCTGGGCATTGATGGTAGTGAGAGCTCCGGCGGTGACAGTAATATCCTGCTTGAAGATAGAGTACTCAGGGCCATGAGAGACGACCACCTGGTAGTCTGCCGGCTCGATGAAAAACTCCCCGGAGTCCCCCGTCTCATCGACGAAGACCACTTTGGCGAGGCCGTAGGCAAGGGCGTCCTGGTACGGATCGCCGAAGATCCCTGTTCTGTCGTGAACGAGCCCCATGATGTCCTGGGAGTTTCCGGGATCGGGATACGGGTCGAAGCCGACGAAGGAAACCTTTCCCGCGATGGGAGCGCCGTTCTCATCGAGGATCGTGACTCTAACCCGCCCCGTTTCCGGGATGGTGAAGTCCTGGACCGTTGTGTTCCCCGCTGTCACCGTGACGTTCGCCGGGTCGGGAGTGGCGGCAAGGTGCCCGTCGAGGTTCGCCTGGAGTGTGTAGTTGCCTGCAGGCAGTGTGCCCTGGTACGTTCCGTTGACGTCGGTCCGATAGTAGGAGACAACGTTCTTCTGAGTTCCAGGGCCGCTGGCCACCGAGCCCAGCACGACCACGTCGACCCCTTCGACAGGCTGGCCGCCTCGGGTCACGGTCCCGCTTACGGTGCCAGTGCTTAGCCCCAGGACTTGGTTGCGTATGTCCACGATCGATCCCAGGCTGTCGCCCACCGCAAAATAGCGGGCCACAGTGACCTGACTTTGCGGGTTGATGGCGTAGTTCGGCGGCGAAATGCCTATCCAGGACAGGAGTGATGCGCCAAGCAGAGACACACTGACGCCGTCAGAGGTAGACGTGGTCGAATTGGCGATGTCGTGGATGTAACCGTAGGACACCCCTTCGGCCTGGCCGAATCCGTTCCAGGCCACAAGGTCGCACAGGGCACAGGACGTTGTCGCCAGCGGCTCTCCAAACCCGTACCCCGGCTGAAAGACCTCAACCTGGCCTGATCCGGCCAGATAGTCGCTCAGGAGCGTGTTCACCTGCTGGGTTGTGTCCGTACTGCGGACGGTGGTTTCGACACGGACAAACTTGGCGTCTGGGGCGAGAATGTAGTCCGTCGTGATCTGCAAGGGAAGGTCTACATCATCAAACGCCGTCGGCAGCGTGAAACCCCTATCCGCCACCATTGAACTTGGGTTGATCCAGTCGAGAAGATCGTCCGGCCCCGTCGCCCGAATGACCGCTGGCTGGCCGTCTGAACCATCGTTGACGATGCTGACGCTCGTATAGTGGGCCGTGTTCTCGATGTTGATCCCGAACGCCCACTCCTCGAAGTTGTCGCGTTCCGGATCCTCAGGCTGGCGAACCAGATCGGCATCGATGATCTGCCCTCCGAACTGGCCCACGTTAAGAAGGTTCCTCTGCACATTCTGAATGACCACCTGGATCTCGCTGTTGGCGAGCAGGAAATCCCCGATTCGCCCCCGGCTCATGGGCCCTTCTATCAGGTCTTGCGAGTCCGTGATGACTTTGGCCACGGCCGCGGGCGCCTGCCCCTGAGCTCGCGAGGCGCTCCAATCTGGTGCGCTGGACACCACCAGCACCAACGCGGTGACAGAGAGCATCGACACTGCCGAAATCAGGATCTTCTTCATCGAGCTCCCCCTAACGTCCGTCAGTAGTCTGGAACAACGGCACTCTTTCCGCTCGTTCACTGGAAGGGCCACCATGGCCGCTTCTCCATCACGCAAACCCCCTGTTGGCGGGGGTCAAGTAGCGGGGATAATCAGCAGCGAGCTATCAGCGCGGCGATCATAGCACCCCGTCGGCCGTTGTCAACCTCTCTGTAGGTGTGGGGTGGCGAAATGCCATCCGTATCTGAGAGAGCGGTGAGCGGCAAACGAGGACCGCCGAAATGTCGCCAGAGGAGCGCAAGCCCGCTGCCTATCACGCACAGGGTGAGGCGCGGCCCCATCCAGATACGGATGAAGTATTGCCACCCCACACCCATCTTCTGGCCTGGGAGAGGATGTACAATACGGTGCGTCCGCACCAAGCTCTAGACTATCGAATACCGTCGGAGTTCTGCCAGCAGGGGTTCTAGCAAGACAGCAAAGAAAGGAGGAGGGTGTACGGGATGTTACTGAACGAGCACATTACAATGCGAGCACTCATGAGGCGATGGCCGTTGCTCCTGGTGGCAGCGCTGGCGGCGGCCGTGTTGCTGGCGGTTGCCTGCGAGGAGGAAGAGGATGAGGGGAAGGCAACGCCTGGCGCTACCGCCGAGGCTACCGCGGGTCCGCTAGCCGGCGATACTACGGGAGTGACAGACACCGAGATCAAGATCGGAACCCTTCTTCCCCTGAGTCAGACAGCCGCCGCCGCCTGGGGAGTCCCTGTCAGCAAGAGCATGCAGGCCTACTATGACTACATAAACGACCAGGGCGGCGTCTACGGCCGCAAGATCAACCTCATCATCGGGGATAACCAGTATAACGGGCCTGTTGCCAGCGAGGCGGTTCGTAAGCTGGTCGAGCAGGACA
>Ga0315293_10006592_pt1 | contig 10855 bp, 9 predicted proteins | sample YL17G13_20_MG_FD_203071 | JGI IMG/M metagenome (GOLD analysis project Ga0315293, IMG submission 203071) | Sediment microbial communities from Yellowstone Lake, YNP, Wyoming, USA - YL17G13_20 | ecosystem: Environmental > Aquatic > Freshwater > Lake > Sediment | place: USA: Wyoming | collected... | reverse complement strand
ATCTTCTTTTTTTCTTTGGTTCTTCTTTTTCCAATGGCCAGCTTGGTATCTTGGGTGTACTAAAGGGAAATGAGTCTCCTGGTATGTAGGTAATTGCCTCAATACTAAAATTGAGTTGGATTTTTGGATACTGCCTACGTCCAAAAATGTCTAAAACAAGCCTATGTCCTATCGGACGAGATTTTCCTCCAACTCGCGCATAATATCTATGGTCAATAGCCTGATGTGGAGCTTGTTCGCTATCAGGTATTTCAATAATAAATACTCCTCTTCCGGCAGTTATTTGAGAATTACTGTTGGTACTGTTGTCAACTACATAGACATTAAAAGAACTCAACGGAACGTCAACCAGCGTAGGGATAATATCTTCGAGCCATTCGCGAGTATTAGGTCTTTTTATAGTAAGGTCAATACCGCCATCATCTATCTGCCAACAACTTTTTGGGTTTTTGAGTCCAAGAACGAGAACACCACCACCACTGTTTGCAAACGCAGAAATTGCCTTTGAGAGATTCTCCCTAATCTCTGGCTCCTTAACGCTACTTATGGTCAAGTCTAATGCTTGTCGTCCTTTTGCTTCAAGCCAATCAAACTCACCTATTGGCAAGTTAAGCAGGTATTCTTCATCCCAATCTCTTGGTTCGTCCATTTTGTCCTCGCCAAATATCTCTGATTAATTGTTAAATTAAAGATACCGACAGCGGCCCAACGAATTAAGGGTTGATGCGGCGGGAGGGGCGATAAGATGAAACAGCGGTAGACAGCGCCGCCGCATCAAACCGAGTTGAACTAAGCCGCACGCCAGGGTACCAGAGGCCAGCGCATTGGGGATTGAATGTCACTCAAGCGCACTGGGATACCCACCGCACCGATCATAAACATGATTGTACACTTGGAGAGTGGCCTCTGGCAAGTAGGAAAGGAGAAAATTGCTGAATTGGGTGGTAACAGTATGGACAGAATTGGTGCCAAAGGGCTGGAATGGCAGGCAGGTGGAAAGCGGAGAGTACGGCGCCCGGAATAATTGCTGGCGTGGAGGGATATTCGTATCAAGAGGAGAGGACGGAGCTGGTTCAAGGAGGGCAGCGTCCGGTGGGAGGGATGGAATACAGGCGCAGCAAGGCTTTCCCACAGATTGGGCAGAGTAAAGTCTCTTTTGGCAAGGTTGGAGATGGTTGGGGAAGATTGTCAGGTGGAGGTGAGGGTGTGTCAGTTTCAAGGAGCAGTCGGAGGGCAGCCAGGAGCAGGCGCTGAGAGGAGCCGAAGAAGCCGAAATAGCGGACCTTGACGAAGCCTTTGGGCAGGACGTGCTGGAGGAAGCGATGGATGAACTCTTCGTCGTTTAGGGTGAAGTTCATCATTGGTGTAATACCATCAATCAGATATTCATTTCTCCATTGGAAAACACCGAATTTTCCCTGCGGGGGTGATGAGGGCTAATACATAGACAGTTAAAAGTCAGAAATGAACTGCCGGGTACATGAATATTTCTCTATCTAGCAATGGCAGGGCGGGGTATCCCCTTCCCCCGTCCTCTAGTGCTTCTACGCAGGAGGCAGCCCCAGGGGATATAGGCTGGAATGCGGCAAGCAGGTCCAAAGCCCTGCTAAATCCAACCGCAAGAAAGGAGGTGAGTGGTATGACTGTATGAGAAGGGGGAAGTGTAGATGTGTAGATGTGTAGAAGCACGGAAGTCCACCAACCCGTCGATTATTGACGGGATTTTTCGCTTTAAGCCAAGGAGATACTATGCATGAGATACCGGTTAAGACCATTTGTAGGGCCTGCAATGGCGAAGCCTATGTACCCACAGACGAGAGGTTCGTGTTTGGAGACCGCACGCATAAGCGTCTGAAGAAGTGCGAGGCTTGTTCCGGTATCAGTAAGGAGCTGCGCTGGATCGACTTGCAGGAATTGGTCATGCTAATCCGCGCTATTTCTGCTGAAGAAGCGCCAGCATGATCCACATGACTCATGGCGTGGAACGCTTACACCGCGAAGTCCGCCGCGGTGCATGCGTGGTGAGCATCTTCCCCAACCAGGCATCCTGTCTACGATTGGTATCCGCTGTACACAATGAGATCAGCTATGAGTGGCTGACCGACAGAATGTAATGACTTTTCAAGAACCTGCCTTGAGCTTATCTAAGTGTTCAGAGTAGTTCGTTCTTTTTCTTTCAGAGGAAGTGCTTGATCATTATTTTTCAGAAAATACCTTACACTACCACTAATTGCTTTTTCTTATGTTCAAATATATAATGGTGTTAATACCGTAAATCCTCACATACAATATTGGCACTAAGTAAGATAAACTATCTGAATAATGATTGGATAAAAGGACTTCGTATCGGAGAAAAACTATGAAAATAGCAATGCTTACCCCAAGAAGTGAATTTACACAAGAATTTCTTGATCGCCTAGAACAGCTCGGTGAGATTGTATTCACCGATAGCCGTCGTGAATATCCTATCAAGGAGCTAACCGAACTTTGTCAGGGGGCTACAATTATTGGTTTGGATCCTGATAATCTTGGTGGTTTTGAGAAAGCTCCAATAACATTTGTCCCATTTTTGGAAGCTCTTCCAATGGTAAAGGGTATTGCTTTAGTTACTACATCCTATGGGTATATTGATATTGAGTATTGCAAGAATAAGGGGATTATTGTTACTAATGTACCATATTATGCCACCGAATCGGTAGCCGAGCACGCATTGGCTTTTCTCTTGGGATGTGCAAAAAGGATTTTCATCTCGGATCGATGTACGCAATCAGGGATTTTTAAACTAATCCCGGGTTTTGAGCTTCGAGGAAAAACACTTGGTGTTATCGGCTTGGGACACATAGGAACAAGAATTGCTGAATTAGGAAATGCGATCGGTATGAAAGTTCTAGGGTGGAACCGCACACATAAGGAAATCCCTTTTGTAGATATTTATCCACTGGATAAAGTTCTAAGTGAAACGGACGCAATAGTAATTTCATTAGCTGACAAAGAGGATACAAAGTATTTTATTTCAACGGCAGAAATCGACAAGATGAAAACCGGAACAATTATTGTTAATATTGCTTCTCGAAGTATAGTTGATGAAAAAGCAATGGCTGTAGCCTTGCAAAATGGAAAGGTGGACAGTTATGTTGTTGAGGGAGATGATCTTACTTCACCACCTCTTGGTTCAATTGAACAAGCATTCTTATTTCGTCAATTTGGTTGGTATACAAAAGAAGCATTAGATAATAACTATAAATTATGGATAGATAATATTGAGAGCATAATAAAAAACAGGCCTGAGAATCCGATATTTTAACTTTCTCAAATTGGCACAGTGAAACAACCCAAGGTGGTTATCGTTGGAGGTGGTATTGCTGGTACCAGCACATTCTACTATTTGACTCGATATGGTATCCAAAATGTTCTCTTATTGGAAAAAGAAGAAGCATTGGGGCTTGGGATAACGAGGAGCACGGCGGGTCAGATCATGCTGCAAATGGGAAATGAATTTGACATAGTGCTATCTCAAGTTTCCGTCAATGAGTTGGTTGACATTCAAAAGAAAAATAGGATTAATTTATACGAAAAAAAACCCGGTATGCTCACTGTGTCTCCAGGAGTTCCTTATTCTAAAAACCTACAACAATGGTATGAAAGGCAAAGTAGAATGGGTATACCCACTGAAATATGGAATAAGGACGCAATTATGTCAAGAGTCCCGATTCTCCATGTGGATGACATCGATAAAGGCATTTTTTGTAAGGAAGATGGTATGGTTGATGCAAACCAGTTAGTTAATTTGTATGCAGAGTTAGCCGAAGACAGTGGTGCAGAATACAGGTTGGGCGTAGAAGTTATTGGAATTAGAACAATTAATAATAGGATAATAGGTGTAGATACCAGACATGAAGGTAAGGGGGAATTTATTGCAGCAGATATAATAGTTAATGCGGCAGGTTTGGAGGCATTATTCATAGGACAGATGGTTCATGTGGATCTTCCCTTATCCCGTTCATGGCGGTTTAATGGCTATACAGGTAGTTTAAAAGAAAATATCATCCCGAACAACATGCCAATTGTTGAGGTTTTGCATAGTGATCCCGGAAAAATACTATATATTGGACCGCAAGTGGACAGTATCGATTATACAATTGGATCCTTCCCGGAAGAAAAGCATGGAGATCATCTGACAGCAAAAATAATGATAGAAGATGATGCTTGTGCTAGTGAACTATCTAAACGTTTACCCAGGCTTATGGATGAGCAATCATATGTAGATCCAAAGCGGGGAATATTAGATCTCAAGCGCTGTAATGGAAGCCGCCGGTGCCTTGTAAAGCATCCAAATTATCCAGATGATAACAGCCCAATTCTTGGCCCCATAAAATCGATAGAAGGGTATTATAATAGTTGTGGCTGGGGAGGGCTTGGAATAACCCATGGTCCAACTGGCGGCATGTTGGTAGCCGCAAGTATTGTTGGGAAGGATGATCTGGCAATCAAGATCAATCCGTTCTTGTTGGAACGCTTTGAAGAATAGACACGCACAGACAAAAAAGGATCAAAATGGCAGGAAATAACGCTGTTAAGGTAACTGACCGTCCAGAACTATATGATTGGGAATATGGTGATTTTATAGAAGATATTCCCATGTACCAGAAAATGGCGGGGGATTCATTGGAAATTCTCGAATGTGGTATTGGTACAGGTAGAATAGCAATTCCTTTAGCTAGAAAGGGAAGGTTAGTATATGGAATTGACAATTCGCGACCGATGCTTGATCAACTAAAACAAAATCTAAAGAAAGAAGAGGAAGCGGTCAGAAATCGGGTTTATTACTTTGAGGAAGATATGAGGAACTTTGAATTGAATCGAAAGTTCCAATTCGTCTACGTGCCTTTTTCGACATTTAATTATTTGCTGGATGTAGATTCACAATTGGAGAGTTTATCATCGTTTAGAAAACATCTGCAACCCGAAGGAACACTGGTTTTGGAATTGCTTTCATTTTCATATCAACCATTCGGTCTAATACAGAATAAAGGAATGGAACAAGTAAAAAGAGCCAGGTCGACAATTGATAAAAACGAAATAATTGAGATGACAAGGAGAGCAGAATTTGATTGTGTTACCCAAATTGTAAAAGAAATGCGATATTTTAATTACTATGACAATGACGGAAAGCTTTTACGAGAAGAAGTAGTTGAGTGGGTAAATCGATTTTTCTTCCTGGGCGAGTTGGAATGCCTGTTAAAACTCACCGGTTTCAAGATCGTTAACATTTTTGGAGATTTTTCACTCAAGAAGAAAATCCGCCACAATAGTCAATTCGCGATAGTGAAAATCAAAATTAATCACGATTAGCGGAGCAGCAATCGATCAACCAACTGGCATATCGGTTCTTGCGTCAAAACCGAATCGTTGTAGTTCCTTTTCTCTGGATGAGGAGAATGGCTGATGAGATTTGGGAGATTCTCGAAAAAGTTTTTCGGCTCTTTAAATCTAACGATTATCGGGATAGCTGTGGCAATTGCTTTAGGTGTCTATCTAGATTCCTTAGATGGTGTAACCAAAGTACAAGCTATTACTGCTAGTTTAGTCACCAGCGTCGTTTTTATGCAACTTGACGAAATTATCCAAGAGAAGCAATTTGAGAAAGTCGCGGGATTATTATCGAAATTAAGAAAGGATCATGAATTACGACACACCATTGAAGTACTCATTGACTACTCATTGGGCATAAAGGCGTTTGGTGATGACGATTTTATCAATAGATCTGAGGATTTATTTCATGAAGTATCAGATGAATTATCCTTCCTTGCAGATGGCAGGACTCGCATTGATCCTCATGAAGAAATGACCTTTACAATTAATTCACTAAAAAGATGCAAGAAGCATCTATACATCAGTAGCTGGCTAGATACCGTAGATTATTGGGAATCGTCTGAAGGCAAGAAATATTTAGAGGAGACAGAGAAGCTGATCAAGAAGAAAAAAGTTGAAGTTATCCGGATCTTTATCCTGAAGGAGTGTGAACTAAAGAACTATAAATCTACGTTAGAAAACCAGAAATCTAAAGGAATTAATGTAGAAATCGCCTTTGAAGAAGATCTCGAAACTGAAGAGATTGAAGCTTTCATAATATATGATAATAACGCAGTACGCACAGAAACACTGATACGGGGGAATCAAAAAAGCGCTGTTCTAAGTATCGATAAAAATGATGTTTATAGATATCTAAGGAAATTTAAAGAACTAGAATATAAGAGCATGAGCATAGAACTAGCGTATCAACGAGTTGACCAACCTCCATCTACCGCTGAATGCCGATAAACTGTATCGGACTATGGTTCGCAAATACTGTTGATGTCTCACAGACCAGTACCTCATGGTATGCGATAGATTTCTCATATTGTCTTCAGGTTGATTAAACCATTCAAAGTTCCCGTTCTTTTACAGATATGCAGGGCTTAAATGGCTGACCTTACAACCATATCGCTTCGTCAAAAGATTCGCCAGATTATGTTGCGAATTAGATCTGCCACACCCTTAAAAGCAGATTTACAATGGCAGAAACCCGTTTCTTGTATTTCGCGAGAAGATTATTTAGGCAACGCAAAGGTAAAAGCTACTAGTATTACTTTATTGCCAACAGGTTGCGAATACGCAAAGGTTGGCGGATGCACAATGTGTGGCGAATGGTCTGGTTCAAACAAGGGGATGTTGATACCCGCTGAATTTCATGTTGCTCAATTTACCGCTGCTTGTTCCAGCTTATTATCTAGAGAAGATATCCAATGGATACGGATATATCAAGAAGGTTCCTTTATAAATGAGGCTGAGGTCGAAAGAAATGCTGTAGAATTTATATTACGTTTAGCATCTAATTTGAGATGTATAAAGCGGATAACAATAGAATCGAGACCTGAGCATGTAACCCTAAAAAATTCCAAGTTAATCCGATCCTATGTTAGATTACCAGTAGAACTTGAGATTGGTATAGGGCTCGAGGCACAAGATAATTTCATAAGAAATATATGTATAGGAAAAGGAACAAAATTAAGTACTTACAAAAGAGCAGTCGATAATGCTCACTCAAACAACATTATTGCGTTGGCATATGTTCTCCTAAAACCCCCATTCTTGTCAGAAAAAGAGGCATTAGAAGAGGCTGTTAAAAGTGTAGAGTATGCATTTGAAATAGGTTTTGATGAGGTTTATATTCAAGCAGCTAGTATTCATGAATGGTCGTTGTCAGAACTTATGTGGTTCAAAGAACTTTATACATTGCCTTGGCTATGGTCAATGTTTGATGTTGTAAAACGTACTGCCCACTTAGGCAAGGTAAGAATTGGTGGTTTAGAGTACTTTCCTCCGCCATCAACTACCTCACAGAATTATAAGGATGCCTGTGGAAGATTTGTATGTGACTGTAGTAAGAAAGGATGGCAGCTAATACAAGAGTTCAATGCTTCCCTTGATATTCATTTGCTTTCCGGGATAACATGTGAGTGTCAAACAGTTTGGAAAACTGTACTCGAAGAAACTCAGAGTCAATCTTTATATCAGCGAGTTACAGATATTATTGAACAAGTTTCCGTTGAAGATTATCTCCAGATTAAAGATAATCAATCAAATCCCAAATTCTATGTTGTGAGTCGATAATTCTCAAGGCATTGAAGAATCTTTTCCGGATGAATAGCTTTTCCAAGGGTGTAACGTAATATTTCTATTAAATAGCAGAGAATCATATTACTATTGATGTTTGCATAAGTAAATTAAGCCTATTTCACTCTAACATAGGGAAGAATCTCGTTCTGTCGTGACAAAGCTAGATAGTGCAAGGTTTTTTCTGTAAATTCAAGATCAAGTGCTTCCTCTGAAGAAAAAGAACGAATTAATCTGAACCTTGAAAAGTCAAATATGTTCTGCCTGTCAGCCATTCATCGCTGATCTCGTTGAGCACGGCAGAGACCAGGCGCAAGCAGGAAGCTGGGTTCGGAAAGATACTCACCACGCGTGCCCGGCGGCGGACTTCGCGGTGTAAGCGCTCCACACCATTGGTCGTGCGGATCTGGCACCGGTGAGTAGTTGGGAAGGAGAAGACTGCCAGTCCTTCCAGGATGTTCGCGGCCATCCACTCCGCCAAGCGGGAGGCGGTTTTATGGTACTTCTCAACCGCCTTGGCCAGATAAGCTTCTGCGGTGGTGCGATCCGGGGCATTGAAGATGGTGCGGATATCTTCGGCGACCTCGGCTTGCATCTCCTTGCGAGGCACATAAGACTGGGCATTTTGTTGCAGGTGGAACTGGCAGCGCTGCCAGGGAATGCCTCCAAAGACTGCCAGTCGGGCGGCCCGGAGACCGGCGTGGTCATCGCTGGTGATGAGCTGCACTCCGCCCAGGCCGCGAGCTTTCAATCTCTCCAGGAAGGCTCGCCAATGCACTTCGTGCTCGCTCAAGGATACCGAAACGCCCAGGATCTCGCGTTTCCCGTCCCGATTGACACCTATAGCCGTCAACACCGCCAGATCGCGCACCTGTCCGTCTTCTCGGACTTGTTCGTAGTAAGCATCGACGAAGACGTAGAGATACTCTCCCAGAGGTCGGTTGCGCCACTTCTCCAGTTCTGTATCCAGGAGTGCGGCTGCATGACTGATCTGGGTCGAAGACAGGGCCACCCCGCACAACTTCTCGGTGACCGCTTTTACCTTGCGGGTCGAGACGCCCTGGACGTACATCTCCGCCAGCGCCAGCAGCAGATCTCGTTCACTTCGCAGGCCTTTCTCCAATGCTTCCGGGTAGAATCCGCCTTCTCGCACCTGCGTGATCGAGAAAGTGATGCTGCCTACTCGGGTGTGGACCGTCTTTGGCTTGTAGCCGTTGGCGTGCTCCTGACGTTCCTCGGTATGTTGATGTTAGCATTCAACACCCCTTGCGGAAGGGGTGGCCGGGTACGTTTGGGAGTAGACTTCCCGATGGTTAGGAACGGGAACGTCCTGCTCCGGGTGTGTGACATTTGGGCCAGCCGCTGAACCTTATGAGAAGCCTCTGGCAAGCTCGCGTTGATGTTTGGCTGCCCGTTCGAATTCGCTAGCCTGGGAAACTCTTTGAGTTAGCCCGTGTCCGTGTGTGATGTCCTTGCCCATAAATCAATGTACCCGGCCCAAATCCATTCTCACGGAGGTGTTGATATGGCAGAAGGTCCCACACGGTTTTTTGGATTGGACATTCACAAAGAATACTTCGTTGCGGTGGGGGTTGACGCACAGCGTGAAGTCGTCTTTGGCCCGCAAAGGGTCTCGAACTATCAGCTGGACGACTGGGTCTCCCGGGTCCTCACGACGCAGGATGCGGTGGTTCTGGAGATGACTACCAACACATACCTGTTCTATGATACTCTGGTCCCGCATGTCCACTCGGTCATTGCCGTCCATCCGCCGAACGTCTCGCTTGTAACGAATGTCCGGGTGCAGACAGATAAGAAGGCTGCCCTGGCACTTGCCCAGCTGCATGCTGCCGGGATGCTCACGGGAGTGTGGATCCCCCCGCATGAGGTGCGTGACTTGCGCGCCCTGATCGCCCGGCGGGAGAAGATGGTCCGCCTCTCAACCATGGCCAAGAACCGGCTGCACTCGGTGCTGCATCGCAACCACTTGGTTCTGCCGGAGAAGCCCTTTGCTCCTGAGCAGCACACCTGGTGGGAAAGCCTGTCGCTCTCTGCGACCGAGCAGTTCCTGGTGCGCTCTGACCTGGACACGCTCGAGTTCGCTCAGAAACAGATCGGGCAAGCCGAAGAATGTCTGAAGAAGGCGAGCGCTAAGGATGAACGCATCCCCTTGCTGGTCCAACTTCCCGGAGTGGCCATGCTTACCGCCATCACCATCCTGGCGGCAATCGGCGACGTTACCCGTTTCCCTGATGCAAAAAATCTGGTGGGTTATGCCGGGCTGGGCACCCGTGTCCACGACAGCGGCATGACCCATAATTCCGGCCGGATCACCAAAGCGGGCAGGCGAGACTTGCGCCGTTCCATGGTGAATGCTGCCAACCATGCGATCGAACACCATCCCCACTGGAAGAAGGAGTTTGAGCGGCTGGAACCTCATCTGGGGCGTTCCAAAGCTGTCGTGGCGATCGCCCGCAAGCTTCTGGTGGCAGTCTGGCATGTGCTCAGCGAGAAAACAGCAGATCGCTTTGCAGACACGGGTGGTGTGGCCCGTTCGTTCTTCGCACATGCCTATAAGGTCGGCGTGAGAAATCTTCCAAAAGGGCAGTCTGCGGTGGCTTTCACCCGGGAACAGCTGGACCGGTTGGGCATCGGCAGGGATTTGCAGGAGATCCCCTGGGGCTCGAAGCCACACAAGCTTCCGCGCTCGAAACTGCTGCCCGAAAAAGAGTGAGCGGTGTCCCAAGCAGGTCGGCGCTCCTGAAAACAGGATACATTCCTGACGCCCCGGGTTAAAGACCTAACCCGGTATTTGGAAACGGGCTCACCGCTCGAATCCATTATACAACCGTTGTCAAGAGAAGGTTTCGCTGAATGGCGAAGCAGTGTGAATGTGTTTGTCTTTTAAGGTTCAGTGGCACTCTTCAGTAGCCAGGAGGTATTATAATTATCCTACACCCCCCAAGAAAAGGCGAACAGGATGGTTCTCCATCCTCTGTTCGTCTTTTCATTTTTTGGGGGTAGGGTCGGGTTGACTGTCGGGTCGCTCCCCTTGACAAGATTGTTGAGTCCGTAAGGTTCTGCTTTCAGGTATTGCTGCCGTTCCGCCTGCATCGCGGCATTGATGAGCACTTGGATCAGTTCGGGCAGAATATCAAATCCTTGCTTGTTGATCCGTTCCAGAAGTCCAGCGGGTAGG
>Ga0315293_10006591_pt1 | contig 10855 bp, 6 predicted proteins | sample YL17G13_20_MG_FD_203071 | JGI IMG/M metagenome (GOLD analysis project Ga0315293, IMG submission 203071) | Sediment microbial communities from Yellowstone Lake, YNP, Wyoming, USA - YL17G13_20 | ecosystem: Environmental > Aquatic > Freshwater > Lake > Sediment | place: USA: Wyoming | collected... | reverse complement strand
TCACGGAAGCGCAGGTTGGGTCGATCATGCTGCTTGATGAGCGGCGTGAATTCCTCACGATTGAAGCGGCTATCGGCCTCGGCGACGAGATTATTCAGATCACCCGTCTGCCGGTCGGGGAGTCCATTGCCGGTCATGTCGCCAAGACCGGCGAGCCGGTCATTATCGACGATGTCGAGCATCACGCTGTATTCAAACGGATAAACAAGGAGCGTTATGGCGCCGCCTCTCTGCTCTGCTCGCCCCTGATCATTAAGAATAGCGTGCTGGGCGTCATCAATATGGCCAATAAACTGGAAGGGAGGGCGTTTACCGATGACGACCTCCGGCTGCTCACCACGTTTGCCTCACAGGCGGCAGTGGCCGTCGACGACGCTTACCAGTTTGAAAAGGGCCGCCGTCGGTTGGTGGAGTTCGAGATACTGCATGAAGTATCCAAAGAGCTGACCAATATCCAGACTCTTCATTCGTTCCATGCCATGCTGGTCGGCAAGCTAAAGCGGGTATTCCCGATTGATTTCTCCGTCTGGTTCAACTGGAACGAGGCGAACAAGGTCATGGTCGCCGAGGCTGTCGTCGGGCGTACCGACCTGCCGCTGACCGAGAGCGGACGAATCGACTTGAACCGGGTGAATCGGGATCAGATTTCGTTGCCGGCAGTTGATCTCGCCCGATTCGATCTTGATGATGACCGGACGCTTTCGGCTGCGGTAGAGAAAAAAATGGTTGAGCGGCGGTTCTTCTCGACCGCTGGGCACAGCCTCGTGGCGATACCGGTACTCCGCAGCGGAGAGCTGGCCTATCTCTTTTGTTTTGGTTCCGATTCCGGGCACCGGTACAGCAATGACGATATTTCGCTGGCAAAGCTGGTTATTTCGCAGGCCGCACTTCTGTTTGAACGCGAGAAAGCTTTGCTCAATGGGACGAGATTATTGACCATGGGGAACATGATTTCGGAAATTTCGCATGACCTTCGCAAGCCGCTGACTTCCATCAAGGGCGGATTGCAAATCGTAAGAGAGCGCTGGCCGGAGATGGTCGAGCGGTCCGAATTCTTCAAGTCGGCGGAGGAAGAGATCTCACGGATGAATGACCTGGTCAGAGAACTAGTCGACTTCTCCAACCCGAACAAATACGAAACCACCCAGATCGATCTTCGCCAAATCGTGGTGCGGGCTGCCGAACTCACGGCGCCCGACATGCGCAAACATAAGATCAAATTCTCGTCATTGTTTTCCGAGGCAAACTGGGAAGTCATTGTCAATAAGAACCAGATATTGGAGTTGTTTCTAAATCTGTTCATAAACGCCATCGATGCCATGCCGAATGGCGGCGACTTGATAGCCACAGGCCTGATCGAGCGTCCCGAACATAAGAGGATCGACTTTCTGGCTGTCAGGATTTCTGATAGCGGCACGGGGATCAAGAAGGAAAATCTTTCCCGCATTTTTGACCGCTACTACACGACTAAGGAAACCGGCACCGGACTCGGCCTGTCGGTAGTAGACAGGATTATCACTGCCCACGGCGGGACCCTCGGAGTGGAGTCGGAAGAAGGCCAAGGGACGACGTTCACGGTTTACCTTCCGGCAGTCGCCTCCCATTAGTGCATCAGCTTGCCAAAAAGTGGCAAAGCGGCACAATTCCGGCTTGATTTATGTAATGATTTGCCGATACCTTAGTGCAAACGATTGTACAATCAGACATGGCAAAGACAAAATCCAAGATTCTAATAATCGATGACGACCCCAAAGTCTCGTGGCTCTTGAGCGAGGGACTGGCATCCGATTTTGAATTCATTTCAGCACGAGACGGAATCGAGGGGATCCAGATGATCTCCACTGAGAAGCCGGATTTGATCCTGCTGGACATCAAAATGCCGGGGATGACCGGTTTGGAGGTGTTGGAGAAGCTCAACAGGGCGGAAAGCCGCCCGGAGGTCATCATGATCTCCGGCCATGCGGACACCAAGTTCGTGGTTGAGTCTGTACAATTGGGCGCAGCGGAGTTTATCGAGAAACCGTTCGACGTGAAAGAAGTTGAAAACCGAATTAAGGTTGTCCTCGACCGGGCCAGACTTCGCCGCGAAAACGTCGAACTCAAGAAAGAAATACAGTCCAAGGCCGGATACGGCAGCTTTATCGGGGATTCGGCCATTATGATGCGAACCAAGGCGCTGATTGAACAGGTTGCCGACTCCGAATTGACCGTGTTAATACGGGGAGAATCCGGCACCGGCAAAGAGATTGTGGCCCGGTCACTGCACCAGCTATCCGGCAGACACGACCAGCAGTTTGTAAAGGTCAATTGTGCCGCCATCCCGCGTGATTTGCTTGAGGCGGAGTTATTCGGATATGAGAAAGGAGCCTTCACCGGCGCCCACAAGACCAAGCAGGGTCGATTCGAGTTGGCCGACAAGGGAACCATTTTCCTGGATGAAATCGGGGACATGCCTCTGGAGCTTCAGTCCAAATTGCTTCAGGTTCTGGAGCAGCAGGAGTTCGTGCGGGTCGGCGGAATACACAACATTCATATCGACGTTCGGATCATATGCGCTACCAATCGCAACCTCGAACAGGCGATCCAGGAACGAGGGTTCCGCGATGACTTATTCTATCGATTGAATGAAATCACGATTAACTTGCCGCCGCTTCGACAGCACAAGGAAGACATACCGCTCCTTGTCACCTATTTTCTCGATAAATACGCAAAGGCATACCAGAAAGAACCTGTTCAACTCTCTCCGACCGTGATAGATCAACTTATTGGTCATACGTGGCCGGGAAACGTGCGCCAGCTTGAGAACATGATTAAGCAGGTGGTGGTGCGCGGGGACGAGTCGATTATCAGCGATCTGCTGGCTTCCTCCGGGGCGCACTCGATGCCGCCTGCGCCCGTGATTGGAGAACAGCTCTCGTCGCAATCGGATTCACCTGACACAGCTTCGGCGCCGCAGGCGGACGATTATTCGCTCAAAGGGAGAGTGGGTAAAACAATTGCCAGTGAAGAGAAGCGGCTCATTGCCGAAGTTCTCGGCAGGGTGAATTGGAATAGACGAAAAGCCGCCGACATCCTGCAAATCAGCTATCGGTCGCTGCTGTATAAGATCAAAGACTACAATCTGAATTCAGCCAAGTAAGTCCGCTCATACTCCGGGTCCGGAGCAGAACACCGCACTCTACTGTTCAAAATGTGCACAGCTATGCACTTACTGTTTGCAGGAATCACTTTCCAGTCGATATTCAGTGGTTGCGATTTTGCGTAATGATATGCCCTGCAATAAAGTAAGCGACTCTTGTCGAAAGCGAGTCTCTTAATTTTGGCCTACTCCGGTCTTTTGCGTTCGGACCGGACTTAGGAACGATAGTTGCTGTTTAGGTTTGGCACACCTGTAGCAGAGGGCTGATGGAATTGGAGATCGGGACAGAGACAACGCGAGCCTACCAGACATTTTTGACGGTGGCTGAGACCGAGATGCGGCGAGCCGAGCGCTACCGTATTTTCGTTTCGCTACTTGTTCTCGATCTTTCCATTTTGCAAGAGGTATTGCCGGAGAGAACCAGTGAGTTGGTGGAGCGGCTGGTGGGTCTTGCTGCCGCTCGAATCCGGTGCACCGATTCAATCGCATCAACCGATCCATACCGGGTGGCTCTTCTGTTTCCGGAAACACCCCGTCAAAGTGCCATGTTGGCGGCGCACCGCCTGACCGAAATGGTCCGGCGAGTCTTGTCCGAAGAAACAGGAAAGCCTGTCGACGCCATCATTCCCGTTGAAATTGTTTCATATCCTGACGCAGCCGGAGCCAAAACCCTTGGCAAGGCATTGCAGGACCTGGCCCAGAGAAGCAGAAACTGATCCCCCGCTAATCGTACTTTCCAATCCCGTGAAGACCATCAAACCCCTCCTGATGGTCTTCTCAGTTCAGCCGGACGGGTAGATCACCAACCCAATATTTGCTCGAGATTGCGGTTGAGCTTCTCGATGCGTTCCTGGTAGTCTTCTTTCTTGGCCTGCTCTTTGTCCACGATGTCCTTCGGAGCATTGGCGCGGAAATCGGCATTGGCGAGCTTCCGCGAGACTTTTTCAAGCAGCCCGCGCAATTCGTCCAGATTCTTCTGTAGCCTCCCCTTTTCAGCCTCCAGGTCAATCAAACCGGCCAGCGGGATATACAATTCAGCGCCGGATATCACGGCTGATGCAGACAGCGGCGGTTTTTTGACATCGGTTCCGCAAATCAAATGCTCCACCCGAGCCAGCGAGCGGAAATACTCTACGTGGTCCTTCAGCAACACGGCTAAAGCGGAATCGTCCACCCTCACGTGCAAATCGGACTTCTTTCCCGGCGGGACATTCAACTCGGAGCGGATACTCCGCACGGCCGTCACCACGTCCTGAATTTGCTTCAAGCTGGCCTCTAACCGATCGTCGCGGAAGCTGCTGTCAAGTTGCGGCCAGGGACCGAAAGTGAGCGTTCGGTTCTTGTCGCCCGTCAACTGGTGGAGTATCTCCTCGGTGACAAACGGCACGAACGGATGCAACAGGCGAAGAATCTGGTGAAGAACATATGTGGCGACATTCAGAGAGTTAGCCCTGATTGGCTGTCCCGGTCGATCCGGCTTAATCAGCTCAACGTACCAGGAACAGTAGTCGTCCCAGACGAAATTGTACACGGTTTTGGCCGCCGCCGATAGGCGGTACTCAGCAAATGCCTTGTCGACCGACTCGATCGTATTCTCCAGCCTCGACAGAATCCACCTGTCAAAGATCACCAGATCACTGCGGTCAATGGTGTCGAGAACCGGTGCGCGGCCGTCCAATCGCATCATGACGAACCGTGATACCTGATATAGTTTGTTGACGAAATTCCGCCCACTTTCAAAAGCATTGCGGGCCAGCCACGGGTCCTGACCATCGGGTGTCGCCAGCACCAATGATATGCGGAGCGCGTCGGCGCCATGCTTCTCGATAACCTCCAGCGGATCAATTCCGTTGCCGAGTGACTTGGACATCTTGATGCCGTTGGCATCTCGGACGGTGCCGTGAATGTATACATCGCCAAACGGGCAAGCTCCCATGAATTCATACCCGGCCATCGCCATGCGGGCAACCCACAGAAAAATTATCTCCGACGCCGTCACGAGGACTCTGGTCGGATAGAACTTCTGAAGTTCGGCAGTTTTTTCCGGCCAGCCGAATGTCGAAAACGGCCAGAGCCAGGACGAAAACCAGGTGTCGAGCACATCATCATCCTGCACGAGCGTGGCCGGATCAAAGCCGGGACACTGGTCAGCGGTGGGACGATAATACGAAACAAACATGGTGCCATCTTCGGCATACCAAATCGGTATTCTATGTCCCCACCAGAGTTGCCGTGAAATACACCAATCCCGGATATTCTCCATCCAATGAAGGTAGGTTTTGGTCCAATAGTCCGGGTGGAAGCGCAGCTTGCCGGTCCTCACGGCCTCAACAGCAGGTTTCGCCAGTTCGTCCATCTTCACAAACCACTGATGCGAGAGATACGGCTCGATCATGTTGTGGCAGCGATAGCAGGTGCCGACCGCGTGACTGTATTTCTCCGTTTTCTCGATGTGCGATTTCTTGGTGAGGTCGTCAAGCAGCCGCTTCCGGGCCTCAAACCGATCCATGCCTTTGTAACGGTCGGCGTTTTCGTTCAGTGTGCCGTCTTCGTTGAGGATATTGATTTCCTCCAGGTCATGCCGCTTGCCGATTTCAAAATCGTTCGGGTCATGCGCGGGTGTTACTTTCACGACGCCGGTTCCGAAGGCCGGGTCAACATAACTGTCTGCCACAATTCGCAATTCCCGTTCCAGGATCGGCAGGATGGCGGTCTTGCCGACGTATTTCTTGTACCGGCTGTCCTTAGGAGAAACCGCTAGGGCAGTATCACCCAGCATAGTTTCCGGGCGGGTTGTTGCTACTGTCAGGTACTCATCGGCCCCTTTGATTTTGTACCGGATGTACCAGAGGTTGCTGTCGAAATCTTCGTGCTCCACTTCATCATCGGACAGCGAGGTCTTGCACGAAGGGCACCAATTTACGATCCGGTGACCACGATAGATCCATCCCTTCTCATAAAGGTGCTTAAATACTTCAGCTACAGCCTTGGAGAGTCCCTCGTCAAGGGTGAACCGCGTGCGCTCCCAATCACAGGAGCATCCCATGCGCCTCAACTGCCCGAGAATCAACTCCTTATTCCGGTAGGCCCACGTACGCGTCCGCTCAACGAACTTCTCGCGGCCGATTTCACGGCGGGTAGTCCCCTCTTTCACCAACTGTTTTTCGACTATCACCTGGGTGGCGATACCGGCATGGTCCGCTCCCGGGAGCCACTCGGCTTCAAACCCGCTCATGCGGTGTTTGCGAATTAGGATATCTTGAATAATGTTGTTAAGGGCATGCCCCAAATGAAGAACGTCGGTGACGTTGGGCGGAGGAATGACGATGGAATAGGACGGTTTCGTTGCCTGCGCGTTACCGTGGAAATGCCCGGCCTTGATCCAAGAGTCGTATAACGCAGCCTCTATCTCGGCGGGGTTGTACGCCTTAGATTTCTTTTCGGCGCTATCGTCGGTGTTGCTCATTGTATGAATCTGTGCTATACTTTCTGCTTGTTTTGCGATTATGGTATCTAATTACAAGCAAATAAGATATCCCGACCGCTCCGGTCTGTCAAGGCCAGGCTTCCTGTCAGCCTTCGCGACCCTTCAGCGGTGTCACCAATAATGTATCGGTAGGTTATGAACAAGCTCCGCACCAAAATTGAAGACCCGACCCTGTCGCCCTACGACCGGATAGTCCTGTTATTCAGCGTTCTTAGATCACCGGAGGGATGCAAATGGGACCGCCAGCAGACCCATCAGACCTTGCTGCCCTATCTGATAGAGGAGGCGTATGAAGTTGTGGAATCAATCGAAACCAAACGCTACGCGGACTTGAAGGAGGAATTGGGGGATTTGCTTACACAAGTGGTCTTTCACGCCCAACTTGCTTCCGAGCGTGGCGAGTTTACACTCGATGACGTGATTTCTCAGGTTGTCGGTAAGTTGGTGGCGCGGCACCCGCACGTTTTTGGGGAGACCAAAGATCTCGATCCCCGGCAAGTGCGGGATCAGTGGGAGCGAATAAAAACAGAGTCCGGAGAAAAGGAGTCCGTTCTGGCCGGTCTGCCGCGTTCGATGCCGGCATTGACGATGGCCTTTCGGATGGGTGAGAAGGCCGGCGGCGTCGGATTTGACTGGAAGAACGCCGCCGATGTCATTGCCAAAGTGGATGAGGAGCTTGCCGAGTTGAAGCAAGAGATGGAATCGCCGGAAGCCGACCGGGCTCGCTTGACCGAGGAGATCGGCGATCTGCTATTTGCCACCGCTTCGCTTGGGCGCAAGCTTGAGATCGAGCCGGAGGTGGCGTTGCGCCGGGCCCTTGAGAAATTTCGGAATCGCTTCGATGAACTGGAGCATCGCGTGCGGGCAAACGGAAGGCTGTTCGGCGATTATTCACTGGACGAACTTGAAAGCATTTGGCAGCAGATCAAGTTATCCTAATTTGCACAGTGGGCCACTTTGGGGGAAGACATTCGGGGTGGGAAATTTTTTCCGCTGCGAACTAATTTGACTGAGCCGCAATCCGGCTGGGTCAGGTTTTTTTGTTGTGTCGGGACTGCCAAGAACATACTTTGGCGCACCAACGTGGTCACAATGCCGCGTGGCCTGTGGTTCTTGGTTTAAGGAACACGAATTTTCATAGATATAAGGTGACAGGAGTTTGATATGCGCGCAACAACACGGTGGCTCAGCGCCTGGGCCCGCTGTAAGGAGGAAGGCCTATGACATGATTCGAGCAGGATTTTTCTGGGCCGGGCAACAGATCAGGTCGACCCATGACAAAACCCTGAATTGTGAATTACGTGACCATAGACTTTTTGAATGAGGAACTATATGAAGAAAATACTAATGCTTGGGTTCATAGTTATGCTGGTTACGGCGGCGGTAAATGCTACCGAAACGCGAGTGCTGACTATGGGCGACAACAACAACATTATGATCGATGACGCCAACGTCTGGCTGTACCCGGGAAGAGTGAACAACTATCCGAATATCGGTTCGGGCGAATTCGTCGGTAGTGGGATGCAGTTCTTCGGAGTGAACTGGAAGTTCAACGAAAAGAACCCCTGGGTACTGGGCACTTATTTCACTAACGGCGGGACTGACTATCCGGTCAGCTATCCGATCAAAGACTCGACCTGGGTTAACGGAGCCTGGAGTGATACGTCATACTCCAACTACCTGCCCGCCAACCGGCGGGTTGATCTGCTGTATGGACGTAAGTTCGGAACAACCAACTTCGGTTTTGGCTTAGGGTATGTGAACAGTTCGTCATCATCCGAAGCTACCAGCGATCAGTCTGAGGTTAAACATTCTCGGTACAACTTTGCGTTTGGCCTGACCCCTGACCAGGGGAAGTGGGACATTGCCCTGCATATTGCGCTCGGAACCTGGTCCGTGAAAGATGATTCCGGCAACACTGTCTCCGAGCCGGACGGCTACTCTGATATTGCCTTGATGGGCCGCTTCTTCGTGAAGTACAACCAGACTATAACGTTCGTTCCTCATGCCAGTATCAATTTCGGAACTCACGGCGAGAAGTACTACACTTCGGACACGACCGTATTCAAGTCCAAGCTGACGGCGCTCGACCTGGGTTGCGGGATGCACTACCAGCCCGTTACGAACGTTCTTGCAGTTCTCGATTTCGGATTCCGCTCCTCCAAAGTAACCTGGGATGAGAAGGTTAATGCTGCTCCCGTTGTTACGACCAAAGAGAATATAACCTATGTGCCTTACTGGAAGCTGGGACTTGAAGGGGATGTATTCAATTGGTTGGATGTCCGCTTCGGCGCCACTTCGAACTGGGGATCATGGAAGGTTGAAGACCAGTACAAATGGAATGAGGCATCCAATGAGACGTTTGTCGGTCTGGGATTCAACTGGAATCGTCTGCATATCGATGCTCACGCGAATCCCGACTTGTTCCTGAAGGGGTTCAATTTCGTTTCCGGCGGCACTACGGATATGAATTTCCGTCTCTCGGCTCTGTACGAGATGTTCTAAGCCTTAGTTGGCTAATGCATGTGCAAAAGCCCGGCCTTGCGGCCGGGCTCTTTTTTCTTGTGTCAGACTTCCAATTATCAACGCAGCGCTCAGCCTCAAACATGATTGTGGCGCAGGAGCAGATGGGACGATATTTTAGACCTGACCATGACCCGTAATGCTCTCTACCTGCTTCTTGCCGTCCTCTTCTGGGGAATCTCTTATATCGCCATCAAAGTAGTGCTGGGCGAGCTTGAGCCGGTGGAAATGATCTCCGCCCGCTTTCTGATGGCCAGTCTCACGCTAGGGGGAATTATTCTGGCCAAGAGGAAGAAGTTCGCAGTCAGACAGATGAGGCTAAAACTTATAATCGCGGCAGGCGTCGTGTTTCTCCATTTCTGGGTCATGGCCACCGGGATGAAAGAGACCACCGCCTCCAACACCGCCTGGATCCTAACCACCGCGCCGATCTTCATCGCCGCTCTCTCCTGGCTCTATCTCAAGGAGCCGTTCACACCATATCAGTGGCTTGGGCTGGGGTTGGCGTGTGTCGGGATGGTAGCGCTGGTGTCGAACGGAAGACTGGAGAACCTCAGTTGGATTCGGTCGCGGGGCGATTTCATCGTACTCGGCTCATGCGTAACCTGGGCGTTCTATACGGTTGGGACGAGAGAAATCACGTCCAAAGTGGACCCGCTTGTGGCTACGTTCTGGATGGTCACCATCGCCGGCGTGGTCTTTGTGCCATACACGCTGGCCACAACCGGCGTCAGCAAATTCCTGGCACTCAGGGCTGAGACTGCAATCAGCCTCGTCTTTCTTGGAGTATTCTGCCTCGCTCTGGCTTTTTGGCTTTGGTCAGAGGGGCTGAAGAATCAGCCTGCCGCGGAGGTGGGTGTCTATTTGTATATTGAACCGATTTTCACTGTCATCGGTGCATGGGTACTTCTGAAAGAGCCGATTACTATTTGGCTGTTGGTTGGGGCAGCGCTTATCAGTCTGGGCGTTTGGGTTTCGGAACGATTCGGCCGAATGAGATTGGCGGAGCACGACGTCTGATGTTAGCCCGACTCCTGCTTTTCCTCTGCGTAGTGATTTGGGGATCGACATTCGTCGCTACCAAGATCATGCTCGATTATGTTAGTCCGGCGGAACTGCTGGGCTTGCGGATGATAATCGGCATCCCGGTGCTGGCGCTCGTAGTTTTGGTTAAACGAATCAAACTCCAATTTGAATTCCGCGAGCATATGAACCTGCTGGCCGGTTCGGCGGTGATTACTGCGCACTTCCTAATTCAAATCACCGGGTTGAAGTACACAACGGCAACCAATACCGGCTGGATAATTTCAGTCACACCGCTGGCACTGGCGGTGTTGTCGTTTCTGATTCTTAAAGAGCGAATCAGCCGCAACGTAGTAGCGGGTATCATTATCGCTACCGGCGGCGTCATGTTTCTCGTGTCGCGCGGAGATTTCTCGCACATCGGCTGGCTCAAGAGTATCGGCGACTGGTTAATCCTGGTTTCGGCCCACACCTGGGCGATTTATACGATCATCGTGAGAGACATCTCGCGGAAGAGAAATCCAGTGGCCGTGACATTTGCGATTCTGTTGCCGACCGGTGTTCTCATGACCGGCTATCTGCTGGTTTTCTTTGACTGGGGTGTGCTCGCAACCCTTTCGGCGCGCGCCTGGGCTGCCCTCATGCTGTTAGGTGTCTTCGGCACGGCACTGGCTCACTGGTGG
>Ga0315293_10006585_pt1 | contig 10859 bp, 9 predicted proteins | sample YL17G13_20_MG_FD_203071 | JGI IMG/M metagenome (GOLD analysis project Ga0315293, IMG submission 203071) | Sediment microbial communities from Yellowstone Lake, YNP, Wyoming, USA - YL17G13_20 | ecosystem: Environmental > Aquatic > Freshwater > Lake > Sediment | place: USA: Wyoming | collected... | reverse complement strand
CCTTCGCGCCCAGATGCGAGAGGCATCTCGGCTGGGAGCGCGGTTTGCGGCGCTCATAGGGGAGGACGAACTGAAGGTCGATCAGGTCATTATCCGCGACATGGAGAGCGGCGAGCAAGAGAGCGTCAGCAGAGAGCGGGCGGTAGGACACATTGTCACTCGCCACGCTGGCGCGACGGGCTGACATGAGACCCATCCCGCCCTCGCGAGCTTGGCGGCGACGCCGCCAGGGCGGCGAGGCAGAGGACTGACTGATGAAGCGCACCCACAACTGCGGCGACATTCGCAAGGAGCACGTGGGCCAGACCGTGACCCTCTCCGGCTGGGTTGCCTCGACGCGCGACCACGGCGGGCTGATCTTTGTGGATCTGCGGGACCGGTCGGGCATCGCGCAGATCGTCTTTGACCCGGGGGCAGCACCCGAGGCGCACGGCATTGCCCACACGCTTCGGTCGGAGTATGTGGTCTCCGTGACCGGCGTTGTGGGCGCCCGGCCCGCGGGCGCAGTCAACCCCGACCTGCCCACCGGCGACGTGGAGGTGCGCGCCAGCGAGATCGAGATCCTCAACCCGTCGAAGACGCCGCCATTCATGATTGACGGGGCCGCGAGGGTTGATGAGACGGTCCGTCTGCGCTATCGCTACCTGGACCTGCGGACACGCCGCATGCTGCGCAACTTGCAGGTCAGGCATGCGATGGCGCGCGCGACGCGCGAGTTCCTGGACGGACGCGGGTTCATGGAGATCGAGACGCCGCTCCTCATCCGTTCCACGCCGGAGGGCGCCCGCGACTACATCGTCCCGGCCCGCACCAGGCCGGGCCACTTCTACGCGCTGCCGCAGTCCCCGCAGTTGCTCAAGCAGCTCCTCATGGTCAGTGGGATCGAGCGTTATTACCAGATCGCCCGCTGCCTCCGCGATGAAGACCAGCGGGCGGACCGCCAGCCCGAGTTCACGCAGATAGACATCGAGATGTCCTTCGTCCGGCAGGACGCTGTGCTCGATACGAGCGAGGAGCTGACGCGTTACATCTACGGCAAAGTCGGGATTGACGTCGGCCCATTCCGCCGCCTGACCTACCGGCAGGCGATGGACACCTACGGCAGTGACAAGCCTGACACCCGGTTCGAGCTCGAGATCACCAACCTCGACGCAGTCTTCGCGCAGACCGCGTTCCGTGGCTTCGCGCAGCCGCTGGCCCAAGGCGGAACGGTACGGGGCCTGCGCGTTCCCGGGGGCGCCTCGTTCCCGAGGAGCGAGCTCGACGGCCTCGAAGCGACCGCGAAGCAAGCGGGCGCTGCTGGGCTGGCATGGTTCCAGGTCGGCGACCCCGGACTCAAGGGCCCTATCGTCAAGCTCCTCACCTCCGAGGAGCAGTCAGGCCTGCGGCATGCCATGGAGGCTCAATCAGGGGATCTTCTTCTCCTCGTCGGCTCCGAGTGGGAGACCGCCTGCGTCGCCCTCGGTCGCATTCGTCTCCAACTTGGCCGCTCGCTCAGTCTGATCGATGAGGCCCGGTGGCACGGGCTCAGGATCACCGACTTCCCGCTGTTCGCGTACAACAAGGATGAGGGCCGCGTCGAGCCCATGCATCACCCGTTCAGCATGCCTCACTCGGAGGACCTGCCCTACCTGCAGAGTGACCCCTTGCGGGTGCGGGCGAGCCAATACGACATCGTGCTGAACGGCACCGAGATCGCCTCCGGCAGCATCCGTATTCACAAGCGCGAGATCCAGGAGAAGGTGCTGGAGGTCATCCAGATGCCGCACGAGGAAGCCGAACGGCGGTTTGGTTTCCTTCTCGAGGCCTTCCAGTATGGCGCTCCGCCTCACGGCGGCATCGCCTTCGGGTTCGACCGCATGGTGGCCATCGCGTGTGGCGAAGAGAGCATTCGCGATGTCGTCGCCTTCCCGAAGAACACGGCCGCCGTAGATACGATGATGGGTGCGCCGTCCGAGGTCTCACCAGAGCAACTCGAGGAGCTGTTCATTGAGATCAAGCGCCCGAAAGCCGACGAGCAGCCCGCCCCAAGCTGACCCGGCGCCTGTGCAGACAACCAAGCGGTCTGCATCCAAGCAACCGAAGTCCCTGCCGCTGGCGCCTGGAGTGTTCGCGGAGCGCCTCGGCGTGGAGATGCGTCACCCCGAGCTATTGCGGCAGGCGCTTACCCACAAGTCCGCCGAGCAGGAGGTCGGTCTTCCCCCGAACGAGCGGCTGGAGTTCCTCGGTGACGCCGTGCTCGGGCTCGCCGTCGCCGCCCACCTCTACCGGCGCCATCCGGAGCTGGCTGAGGGTGACCTGACCAAGTTGAAAGCGGTCGCCGTCTCCGAAACCGTCCTCGCGAAGGTGGCCGACGATCTGGACCTCGGCAAGTACCTCATCCTCTCCCGCGGGGAAGAGCAGAGCGGCGGACGGCTGCGAGTCTCCATCCTGGCTGACGGGCTCGAGGCGGTCTTCGCCGCCGTGTACCTCGATCGGGGCATGGGCATCGCCCGGCGGCTGATCCTCACGCTCCTGGACGAGCGCCTCCGCGCGATCGAGCGCGCCGAGCACGAACTCGACTACAAGACGCTGCTTCAGGAGAAGATCCAGGAACTGCACCGCACGCCCCCGACGTACCGCCTGGTGGACCAATCCGGCCCTGATCACGACCGCACGTTCGTCGCCGAAGTCCGGGTCTCAGGGAGAGTGCTCGGGCGCGGCACCGGTAAGAGCAAGAAGCAAGCGGAACAGGCCGCGGCCCGCCAGGTGCTGGCCGACGAGTGATCGGCCTCCCGGGGGCGGTGTTCGGTGACCGCGGCAGGACATGCTCGCGGATATGCCGTATCGCCAAGCTGTCTGGCTCATGCTGCTGCTGGGCAGGTACCGCTCCAGTTGTACCTGCCAGCAAGAACGAAGCTCAGAGGCGCGGCCTCCGTCGCGCCTCCCACACATCCACGCACCAGTCGAAGGAGGCACAGCTATGTCGCACAGAGGTCCGTTGCTCCTGGCGGCCTGCGCGCTGGCCATCATCCTGGGCTGCGCGGCTTTGGCTTCGGCCGCCGCGTCCGCTCCGGCATCGGTGGCCGTCGAGTACGCGAACGCGCTCGCCCAAGGACAGAGGGCGCAGGCCTATGACCTGCTCTCATCGCAGTCTCGCGCCGGCATGACGATGGAGCAGTGGCAGTCGTCTTTCGAGCAGACGCGGCCGAGCATCCGGAAGCCACCCGCGAGCGCCGTGCTTCGCGCCATGGCCACCGCCGAGCCAGGGCCCAAGATCGGAGACGTTGTGGTTCACGGCGACGAGGCCCTGGTCGAGGTCAGCGGCGTCATCCAGATCCCTCAGGCGGTAGCCCTGGTGAAGGACGCCGGCGCCTGGAAAGTGGACTTGCAGGCCACTGACCGGCTCAACGGGCGTCAGGCGGCGGCGAACTTCCTGGACGCGATTCGCGCCGAGAGTGAAGCTAGTCGGACGCGGCAGGGCCAGGAGGCAAGCCTCCCGCTGCTGCAATCGCTCCTCGTGACTGAGGCGAAGAGCTACGCGGCCACGGATACGAATATGGAAGGCGATCGGGCACAGGTAACGGTGACCGCGACGGTGCCAGTAAACCTGGTGCTGCGCGCCAACCGGACCGGCCCGGGCTGGAACGTTGACCTCTCGCGGCCTCTCGTGCCTCTCGATATCTCAGCCCCCGAACCGCTCAAACAGGCCGCGGCGATGTCAGATCGCTCTACCTGCGAGGAGCAGTTGCAGGCGCTCGTGCGCGCGGTCCAGATGTACGCCAGCAGCTCCGAGGACATGCTGCCCGACCCGAGCCGCTGGCTCCAGCAGATTCGTCCATTCCTTCAGGGCTCGCCAGCTTTGCATTGCCCGACCGATCCCACACCCGGGGTCAGCTACGCCATGAACCGCAACCTGGTAGGCAAGAAGCTCCACCAGATTGCGAACCCCGGGCTCACGGTGATGTTCTATGAGTCCACCCTCCACGGTGACAACCCGGCGGACAAGGGCGAGACCTGGCCGAAGCCGCCGCGTCACCCGGAGGGGAACCTCGTCGCTTATGCCGACAGCTCGGTCCGCGCAGTCTCGCTCAAGCCCGCCTTCGATGTGAAAGAGGGACCACCGACGCCGGCGGGCAGGATCTCAATGCCCGGCCAGAGACCGGGTCAGGCCGGAACTGCGGGTGCTGTGACCCCGCGGCCGAAGGTGATCCCACCTCAGCCGCGAGCGAGGTAGCGGGAAAGCAACCGGGGGCCCGCTGTCAGGTGGGCCCCCGGATCGTGTGCCTCGACTGCGGTTCAGAACTCCTGTCGCAGCCCCAGGGCTATGAACCTGGGAGGGGTGCGGGAGAACGGCACGTACCTCACCGTCCCATCGCTCACCTTGCCGATGATCGCGCCGGTCCGCGGGTGGTAGATGACGTAGCTGGTGACATCCTCGCGGCCGAAAGCGTTGAACACCTGCAGGTACACCTGCCTCCCGGGTCTGAGGTCATAGGACAGGTTCAGACTCACCGTCAGGTTGCTGTCGGTCATGAACGAGTTGGGCGTTCTGAACCCCTTGGATGGATCGCTCGGGTCAACGAAGTTCTGCGGCACCACGAGTTCCTCCGGCTGAGCGTCGGGGTTCTCCGGGTCGAAGCCTGGGTTGGGCACGTGCGCGGGGTCGCTGCCGCCGGCATCCAGGCCGCTCTGCCCATACGGGAAGCCACTGCCCATCACCACCCACGGGTTGATCGCCAGCTTACCTGCCTGGTACCGCAGCACTGCTGCCATCGTGCGCCGCTGGTTCCACTCCACTGGGAACTCCTGGGACAGGCTCGCGGGGTCGGTCTGATTCAGGAAGCCGAACCCGAAGGGGTAGACGTTGTCCTGAGGGCTCGTCGCCTTCGCATTCATCAAGGTGTAGGACAGCCAGCCGCGCAGCTTCCGGCTCATCTTGCGGTCCAACTTCAGCTCCAGCCCGCGGGTCGTGCCGGTCCCGTTGCTGGCGAACCACTCGGGCGAGTCCGGGTCGAAGTCCGACAGCCGATCCGACGGGATCAGGTTGCCGTTCTCGTCCAGGATCGGGCCGCCCTGGGCGTCGTGCAGGAAGCCCAGCCATCTCTGCATCATCTGGCGGCTGTCACGCCTGAACCAGGTGGCAACCAGCAGGCTGCTCGGGTCTGCTTTCCACTCGAATCCCAGGTCTCGCGCCCGGTCTATCTGCGGGCGCACCGGGAAGACTGGAAAGAATGCCGACTCCCAGGTCAGCCCCAGGTCCTGGAACATGGGGTTCACAGTGGGATGGGGGACGAATTGGAACCCGGACAGGCTGGCGCGTGGGAACTCGACGTACTTGCCGACTGACCCGCGAAGCATGAGCTTCGGAGTGACAGTATAGGTCGCGCCCGCGCGGCCGCTGGCCTCATCCAGGTCCAGATCGCCCGCGCCCGGGTTCGGCCGCTTGTAGGTCATCCTGTCGTAGCGGCCGCCGAGCGCCAGCGTCAAGCTGTTGGTGACCTCCCACGTGTCCCCGATATACGCCTGCGTGTTGCGGGTGTCGTTGTTCGCCACTGAGTCGAGCAGCCCGAACGGGCTAAACTCAGTGCCGTTCACACTGTAACGGACGCGGTTATCACTGTTGATCTGCCACAGCCCTGCGCCCAGCCGATGCGGCCCCATCTGCTGCTGGAAGTCGAGCTGCGCGGTCATCATCCGCTCGTTACGGTGCTGCCAGAAGCTGTTCCCGGGATCGCCCAGATCGAGCTGCAGGAAGTGTCGCAGCCGCGATATGCGGAACGTCCAGAACGCCGCTGGGCTCACGCGATGGCTGTACGTGATGCCGTCCAGATCGTGTCCCTGGCGGCCGAAGTCGGCGTCATTCAGAGGTACCTCCGTCGTCCATTCCCCCCGCACCGGGTCGAACGTGGCCTCGCGGGTGAACGGCAGCAGGTACCGGGCATAGCCGTGCGCAGACAGGAGCGAAACCTTGTCGCGGTCGTTCAGATCGTAGATCACCTTCGCGATGTGATCGGATACCGTGGGGGCCGACGAGGTGAACAGGTTCTCGTTGAAGTCGCTGCGCCACGTGTAGAGGCCGTAGTACCAGTCGGTCTTGTCGGCTACATCGCCGGCCTCGAAGAGCAGACCGGCGAAATCATACGGAGTGCCCCCGCTGTAGTCCACGAGACGCCCGCGCATCTGGTCTCCACGCTTAACGACCTGGTTGATCACGCCGCCCGTAAAGCCGCCATACTCTGCCGGGTATCCGCCGGTGAACAGCTCCAGGCGGTCGAGGCCGATGGACACGATGTTGGTCGCGAACACATTCGTGTTGGGCTCGGTGATGGGGATGCCGTCCAGGTAGTACCCCACCTGGTTCGCCCTCGCGCCCCGTATGTGCGGGTAGAAGGTGTTGTCCGGGACCACTCCCGGCTGCGCGAATACCAGGCCCGGGAACTGATAACGGTCGTTCGGTTGCGACAGCGTCAGCTGCTCGTCGGCGGCGCTGACGACGTACTCCGACGCGATCACGTCGCGGCGCAGAGCCACGCGCGGGGCGACGATCTTGGCCGTCGCTCCCACGGCCTCTTCCACCTTCTGCTCGAGTCCGACATCCACGGCCGTGGCCTGCCCCTGCACCACGACAACATCGGTCACCTGGGCCTCGGCATAGCCGATAAGGCTCACCGTGACCGTGTACGTACCAGGGCCAATGCCCGTGATCGCAAACCGGCCGCGCATGTCGCTGACCGTGCTCAGGTCGGCCTCTACCAGGGTGACATTAACCCCCGAGAGTGGGGCCTTCGTCTGGGCATCGGTCACCGTCCCCGAGACCAACCCTGTGACCGCGCCCCAGGCAGAGCCGCTGATCACGACCAGTGCCAGCGCAACTGCTACCACTGCAAGACAACTCGTGCTGGGTGCCTTCATCGTTGCTGTTCCTCCCGCCGGTTCTCATAGTGCTCCCCCCAGCGCTCTAGTGCCATTCCATATTTCCGGAAAACCGCAGTCGCTCCTGACCGCCTCCAGGCTAACGCAGTTCGAACTCCACCACGGCGTGTGTGTATACGCGGCGCGGCTTCCCATCCTGAACGGCCGGGTGGTAGCGCCAGCCGCGGACCCATTCTCGGGCCGCCGCGTCCAGCCGTTGGTCGCCGCTCGATCCGCTGATCCGCACCTCCGCCACGGTGCCGCTCTCTGTCACCAGAACCTTCAGCTTGACCGTTCCCTCAATCCCCTCTTCCACGGCGGACTGCGGGTAGCTCAGTGTTCCCTTCGCCGCAACTTCGGGCTCGCGACGGTCCGCCAGGCGGTTGGGCTGCGGCTGCCTCTCGCCCGCGCCGTCGCCCCGGCCCGATCCGCCGCCCGATCCGGACCCGGCTCCAGCTCCCTCCCCGCTGCCGCTGCCTGACCCGGCGCCACTCCCGCTTTCTCCACCAGTTCCGCTGCCGGACCCGGGACCTGTGCCGCTGCCCGACCCGGTGCCACTGCCCGGCACACCACCCACAGGCGTCCCACCGCCTGGCGTCCCCGACAGATCGCCTCCCGAACTGCGAGCCCCGAGATCCACCGGCCCGCCACCCCCGCCTCCTCCGCCACCAGGATTCGCCAGCGGCATCAGCGCCGGCGTTGGTCTGGGCGAAGCGGGCCTGGTGGCCGCCGTCGGCGGCCTCGGCGGCTCGGGGCGCGACTGCTCGGGCGCAGGACGTGACCTGGGCGTGGCTCTCACGCTCACTGCCGGCAGTTTCGGCACGACCGGCACGGACGCTTGCTGTGTCTTGGCCGGCTGCGTCTCTTGTGACCACTCCACCAGGTCAACGGGCGACACCATGACCGGAGCCGCTTTGTCGAACACCTGGATCTCGTCCAGACCGCCGTCCTTCGCAGGGTCTGCCGGCAGCCGCGCCGCGGTCAGCAGCGCCAGGCCGTGCAGCGCGAGCGCCGCGCAAAACGCCCAATTGAGGTGCCTCTCCCCGGCTGTGCCCTTCATCGGCCTGCCTGCGACTGCTCCGGTGGCTTCGTCGCGATCGCCATGTGGGCCACCCCGGCGCGTTTCACCGCGTCCATGGCCCGGATCACGTCCCCGTGCCGAAGATCGGCATCGGCGTTGATCACGACGATCAGCTCCGGCCGCTTCTCCACCCGCGCCCTGACCTTCTGTTCCAGCTCCTCGCGGCCAACCGGCCGCTTATCCAGGTACATGTGGCCCTGTCGGTCGAGCGTCACCACCAGCGCCCGATCTCCCCATGTCTGAGGGTTGGCTGCCTCTGCCTTGGGGAGGCTGACCGGCAGGCCCGCCTGCCGCGTCATAGCTAGGGACGCGATCATGAAGAACACCAGCAGAAATGCCATGGTGTCTATCATCGGAATGAGCTCGATGCGAGCTTTCTCGATTGGCCGGCGCTTGATGCGCAACGAACACGCTCCCGCTTGTGCCCTACCGCCTCAGCTCGGGGACCCGCACCGCCTCCCGGTCGCCCGCCATGCTCAGCAGATGCTCCAGCTCCGTAGCTCGCAGTTCGATCTCCTCGAGCACCTGCCGCAGCTTATCGCGGCACCAGTTGTACCCGATCAGGCTGAAGATCGCGATGGCGAGGCCGCTGGCCGTTGCGATCAACGCCTCGGCCACGCCGCCCGTGATCCCCGCAGGATGGCTCGTGCCGCTCACAGAGATGATCCGGAATGCCGAGATCATCCCCAGCACCGTGCCCAGGAGCCCCAGCAGTGGCGCCAGCGTCACGATCGTATCCAGCACCGCCAGCCGCCTGTTGAGGGCGCGCTGATCGGTCAGCACTTGCTCTTCCATCGCTTCCGATGGCGGAGTCCCCATCAGGTATGCGCGCAGGCCCGCTGCCAGCACGTTCGCAACCGGCCCGCCGGTCTCTTCGCAGCGCGCCAGGGCCTCCTCACCATCCCCGCCGTGCAGCGCTCGGCGAATCGCCCCGATCAACTCCGCTCCGCCCCGGTCTGCCTTCCGAAGCACCAGGTAGCGCTCGATGATCACCGTGACCGCCAGCATCGAGCACACTGCTAGCGGGACCATCACCGGCCCGCCCTTCGACAGCAGAGTCAGGATCTCAAGCACACAATCCTCCCGCGACCATATGCCGCAGCGCTTCGGGCCCACCGCCCCACGGCTTCGCGGGGCCGGCGCCGGAACACTGGACCACGAGCGCCAACGCGCCGACGGCGGCCCCCGCACCTAGCGGGCGCCTCCCTCAACCCCCCAACGGCATCGTTATTCCACAGTTCGGACGAGTCATGCTAGTCCTGAACCCTCTCAGAACCCGCGAGGAGCCGCTCTGGGCTCCTCGTCTGCATGATGCCGCTGGATTCCGACGACCGGCTACAGCCCCTGCGGCTCTCCTATCTCCGGGTGCCGCGGCGCGACGGCGAATATGTAGATGATCTCCAGTATCCCCACCGTGTTGATCACCACCAGCGCGATGTACCAGCCCAGTTGTCCCCGCCGCGCCGCTTTCCACAACGCGATCGCCTTCCACACCAGGCCCCATGCCAACAGCGGCCAGAAGATCACAGGCACGGCCGATGACAGCCCCGACATCGAAACAGCGCTGGACATGGCCCGTCCTCCCGCGTGCTCCGCCAACCCGTCTATCACCACTTGTTTGCCACACTCGGGCCCACGGTTCCCAGCCGCCCCCTTGCGCCAGCCCCATGCCCGCTCTGCCGCCAACTCGAACACTCTTTCCGCGCCTGTGGCAGGCAAGCGCAGCCACAGGGTGAAGAGAACGCTACAGAGCGTCTCACAGGAGGTGCTGACATGAGCGAGAAGAGCGCCCCGGAGGAGAAGCCACTCGGAGAAGTTACCCACTACTTCGGCCACATCAGCGTCGTGGCCATCAAGCTCGCCGACAAGCTCGCGATCGGCGACACCCTGCACGTGCGAGGCCACACCACCGATCTCGTCTTCACCGTGGATTCCATGCAGATCGAGCACGAGTCGGTCACCACTGCCGGGCCCGGCGCCACCGTCGGGATCAAGGTGACCGGCAAAGTGCGGCCGGGGGACCATGTCTATCGAGTGTGACACAGTTCGCGCATGATCAAGACGACGGCCCTACTCCTCAAGACAGTCCGGTTCGAGCATACCGCGTTCGCGCTGCCGTTCGCTCTCGCGTCAGCTTTCGTCGCGTCGAACGGATGGCCGCGTGGCTGGGTGCTCCTGTGGATCCTGGTGGCGATGGTGAGCGCACGCACCACCGCCATGGCGTTCAACAGGATTGCCGACCTCCACTACGACCGAGCCAATCCCCGCACGGCCGATCGCGCGCTGGTCACCGGCGCGCTGCGCGCGCGCCAGCTCTGGGTGGCGCTCATCTGCAGCGCGGCTGCGTACTTCCTCGCCGCTGGCATGCTGAACCGCCTCACGCTCGCCCTATCCCCGTTCGCGCTCGCCGCGCTCCTGGGGTACTCGTATACCAAGCGCTTCACCGTCTGGACCCACTGGATTCTCGGTCTCTGCCTCGGGCTGGCGCCCGTCGGCACGTGGATCGCCGTGCGCGGCCGCCTCGATCTTCCCCCGATCATCCTGGGCCTCGCCGTCACCGTCTGGACCGCTGGCTTCGACATCATCTACGCCTGCCAGGACGTCGAGTTTGACCGCGCGCGCAAGCTGTTCTCGATCCCTGCGCGGTGGGGGGTGCGGCGCGCGCTGGTCATCTCGACGGCGAATCACTTCGCCACCTTCTGGCTCCTGGCGCTTTTCGGCCAGGTGGCGCAGCTTGGCTGGCTCTACTTCGCAGGAGTGGTGCTGCTGGTCCCCCTGATCTGGTGGGAGCACCACGTCGTCCGGCCCACGGACCTCAGCCGCGCCGAGATCGCCTCCTTCTTCACCAACGGAGTATTCAGTATTGTGCTATTCTTATTCGCGG
>Ga0315293_10006580_pt1 | contig 10864 bp, 4 predicted proteins | sample YL17G13_20_MG_FD_203071 | JGI IMG/M metagenome (GOLD analysis project Ga0315293, IMG submission 203071) | Sediment microbial communities from Yellowstone Lake, YNP, Wyoming, USA - YL17G13_20 | ecosystem: Environmental > Aquatic > Freshwater > Lake > Sediment | place: USA: Wyoming | collected... | reverse complement strand
ACATCGCGCAATCCTTCATCGAGAAGTGTTGTGTATGCAAACTCAGGTCTGAACGTATTCCAACGTGCCTGTTCTGATTTTGTGTATCTATAACGAGGGTCTCCTGTCAGCGCATATCCTCTATCCAACGACTTAGGATACTCGATCTCAAACGCAAGAGAATCCTTATCTGGCACGACCTTGCTCCACCCATAGCCGACCATCGTCTTAAAGAACTCTCCGTAGGCAAAGCTTTTTGCCGAACCGACTTCCTGATACGCACGAGCCATCACATCCAAGAAATGTTCTATGAGAGCTGTTTTATTAGTGTGCATAGGATAGTTCATTTCAACGTAAGTCTCAACGCCTTTATAGATAGCAGACCTGACGATGGTTCCCATAATAGACGCAGCATTAAACTTAGTCTGAGTCCGTATCGAATCCCTGAATATCTCCTTGGGAATATTCTCCTTGACAACGCTGGCTATAATATCCCCCCTGTCTTCTTCGGTCTCAACTCTCGTTGCCTTCCAGACAGCAACGCAATTCTGAAGAAAATCGCCAGTCTCTTTTAAGACCTGACCATCCTTCCCTGCTACGGGAGCCGCATTGTCATCGACCTTGCCACAAGGGAAATAATCGTCCTCTGCAACGATCCTTGCTTCGATAGCCTTGCCCCAAGCTGTGTAGTCTTCCTCATCGCTGTCGCCGCTACCAGCCTCCATTTCTATTTCTTTATTCAGGCTCTCATCGTTAGCCCTAACAAACTTTGCGTATTCATCTTTGGCTGACTTGGGTCTCTGTTCAAATAACACCCCCTGCTCATCCTGGCGCATCTTGGACAATATCTCCCTGGCTTCATAGAGACTGTCGTCAAGGATGCTTGAGAATAACTGAGCTGTCAATCTCCTCGGAACCTTACCAGCCTGAGATTTGAACTGGCTGATGAACGTCCTAAGATTTTTGACAATGTTTGGATCAGCCGCTTCAAAGCCCTGGGGAAACAGGCTATTCATCTTTTCAGCCTTATACGAATCATACTCCATCCTTAGATTCGTAAGATCGCTCAAGAACTGTCTCAAGACTGCATCCTTGTCGGCTGTCTGCTGGCTGTTCCACATCTTTTCGCCCAAGGCTTCATTGATGCTGGTGAATAAAACCTTGTAGTCCTTGTCTTTCCCGATAGGCTCGAGAACCTTAGCAAGCTTAGGAAACGCAGAAACTTTTTCTATCTTCGTCGTATTTCTAAAGTTCTTCATAAATCTGAATCTGGCTCTCTGAACAGCAGAATACAGCCCTTCCCTGCGATCCAAAATATCGTATATCGTGTTAAAAAGATCGGTCGTCCTGTAAGCTGGCTCAGTATTCATCAATCCAACGAGGGTTGTCATCGTATGGACATCAACATATGTTCCAAGCTTCTCAGCCCAGGTCTTCCTGTTCTTATCGTTGATGGCATAATCCTTGAGATTGACAGCCCTGGAACCTTCTGGAGTTTCATATGTGAGGATAGCATCTCCGTTGGAATCAAGGGAAATCGAAGCCGCCTTGATATCCCTAACGTCGAAAGGCTTTTCATCTCTCCTAAAGACAGGAGCATTTTCTCCTATCACACCCTCAGCCTTGAGTATCTTGACAAGCTCTTTGAAGGCGATGGCATCGTTGCTTATTCTTCTGGTTCCTTCAACCCAAGAAACAAACTGCTGCCAGGCTTGCTCAGGAGATTCACCTCTGCGCCTTGCATCCAACAGCTTTTCTCTCCAAACCTTCTTCAGGACATCATTAAAAGAACCAGGTCTCGTTCTCCAACGATGAGTCTTTTTATCCCCATAATCAACGAGAGGTGCAACTTTAGGAACGGTGGCTTCATTTTCAAAGTTCCTCCCGCTCTCTGTCTTCTGAAAGTTTCCATAGGTCTGTTCATAAGATGGCTCTTCTTTGAACTTTGTATAGCTCTTGAAATCGCTCCTAAGCCAATTCTCAAGATTTTCAACTGGTTGACCAACAAACTTCAGAGCCTTCTGAGTTCCATCAATGATGATCCCGTTCTTGTCAACGACAACGCTCGCACGATAGGGAGCCATCCCAGGCTTCCTGTTGATAGCCGTGAAGGAATAATCCCAATCGTTGAGAGCATCTGAAAGCTCCCTGGACACTCTCTCCCAGGGATCAGCGACCTCAACAAACTTTATTCCATTCTTGATAGCTTCGTTATAAACAAGGCTGGCAACGTTCGATCGTCCTATCGCGTGGAGAGCAAGGATATTGAGGTATATTTCGTCCTCAACGCTTCCATCCGTCCCGAGGGAAAGATGCAACTTTTCGTGCATAACTATAAATTGTATGAACTCGCTTCTTGACAAACCGCCTGGCAGCTTCACCTTGCTCCAAGACGTCCCGAACACATCATTTCCCTCTCTTGATGTCGAGGACAATTTTCCAGCAATATACTGCGTAGCAATGTGTTCAAGAGCAACAGGATTTATGATGGCGCTTCGTTTCTTTCTGTCTGCCTGCGCCGCTGGAAACCAGTCTCCCGTCGGAGTGGTCGTCTGTTCAACAACGCCTATGCTCCGAATCATTCTATTTAGCAAAGAACCTGATGTCCCGAGCTGGGATATCGTCTGGTTGAGTTCTGCCATCTGGATAGAACCCATCGGGTCTTTTCTCGCAGGAAGAGTATATGTCGTCTTAATTTTAGCAGCAATGCGCTTTATCTTGCTTACAATAGGCTGGATGATCGTAGGCGACTTTAATTTAATAAGTTCCCTCATTCTCTGGCGGCTTAGGATGGCTTCCTTGGCAGGAACCTTGCCAGATTTATAGTCTTGAAGAGTTCGCTCCTTATACACCTCTGAGTAAGGTCTCATATCAATCTCAGATTCAGCCTTTGAAGAATCAAACCCCTGCTCGAGGAGAAACCTGTCGACCATAGGTCTTATGCGCTCACCATATCTTTCGACCGTATGCTGCGCCCAGATTCTAACGTCTTTGCCAGAGTTCTGATAGGTTTCCAACGAACGCAAAAGCTGGACTTTTGAGCGTTGATATAGAGATTCATCCATTTCAACGTTTCCGTTGGAATCATACTTTGCACCACGATTCGCCCTGGGTTCAACGACATCGCTGACCTTCCCACCCTTAGCGTAAAACTCCTGCCACCCTGCCTTGGATTCTTCAGAGTTCTTACCCTGAACAAAGACCATTGTTCCTACCTCAGCGTCTCCGACCTTCTTATAGACCATCTTCGGATATTCATATAAGTTAGACATCCCGAACGGGAAATTATCTGGGTCTTCAAATAAATAATCCAGACCCTCGTATGCAGAATCAATAGCCCCCTCATCGGCTTTCTCTTCAGGTTGCCCTGCTGGTTGCTCAGTAGGCTTTGTCTGTTCAGAGACACCCGTTTGAGCAGTCTCGGATGAGGGAGCTATATTTTCAGGAGTTCCTTCAGGGAAAACTTCATCGACATCGTTCTGGCTTATCTGAACCTTATCCAGCTCTGCTTGAGCCAGACCGATAGGTCCTTCGACAGCTATGTTGGGATCACCGTTGGGATTCTTAGGAACGACACCTTTTAATCCAACGACGCTCGTATCCGTGAGAGGCGCGGCAGTCAAACCCAGGATAGCCTTTTCAAGTGTCTCCCTGAACTTCTTGACATCAGTAGTCTGGTTCGTCGTTATGATCTTAATTTTGTTTGGGTCATAAAAGTTCTTATTTTCAACGAACCCTTGTCTCAGTTTGTTGGCAACATCTTTCGCAGTTATGAGGGGAATCGTCCCTTTTGGTATTTCGTGGAATTGGTTAGGAAGATAAAGGATGGGAGCATCAGGATTATCGACTTCACCAGATTCAATGTAAATATAAATATTGTCCTTGGCGTCAACGACTTTTTGCCATTCCTCAGACACCAATTTAGAAAGCTCAAGCCTATCCGTAGGAAGCTCGCGACCAAGAAAACCATACTGAAAAGCAACAGGAAGGTTTCTGAAAGGAATCTTTATCTCATCTCCCTTGACCGTGGTGAACTTTACCGTTGTCTCATTTAGAGGAATCCAGTTTTTAGCAAGCTGTTCCTTCTCCATCTTCGGGAACTCTTCAACGACTGTCTCAACCTTTCCTGTTGCTGGATTGAGAGAACTGATCTGCTGCTTACCAAGCTCTTGCGGGATGCTGACCTCTGATGCCTTTTTGAATATCTTTATGGCTTCAGCCTGCGGATTAACACCTTCCTGGATCAAAGCCAATGTTGAAACGACAGCATCAATGACAGGAGCCTTTGTCTCTATCTCTGCCTGAGTCCATCCCTGTTTTAAAAGATGTTTGCGAAGATCAGCGCCAGCTTTATTCTGCCAATAAACGCTTCCGCCTCCAAGAGATGCTCCTCCTAAAAATCCAACAGCCATAGAAACAAAGAAATCTGAAGCCATATCATCCAGCGTCATATTCTTGTTTCCTGCAAGCCAATTCGTAGCATTTTGGAGAGGAGATGCAACGCCTTCCTCTATCGACTCAGATACTCCTGTTCCAGTCGCTGTTGAAGCAGCAGCTTTTGCAATCTGGAGAAATGTCCTTTTCTTGAGCGTGTTCGATAAAGAGGATGCTCCTATAAGTTTTTTAATTTGTCTGAACGTTCCTAATCTTTCAGTGACTATTTCAACAAGACCAACGAGGAATGAAGCAGGACCATTGACATTTGGATCCATACCAGCTTTTTCGTTCTCGGCATAATTTTGACCAGCCGCCATAGCTCCCATACCTGCTAATCCAGCAGCCGCAGCAGGTCCACCAGCCCAAGCCGAACCAGCGAGAGCAAGCAACTGAGGAAGATTCTCAACGAATCCCCATCCGATAGTCTTCCCAGCATCTGCAAAATTACCGCTTCCGATCATTTGGGTGAAAGATTTTCCAGTCCTTCTCCCAACTTCACCCGTCATTGACATCTGACCTTGACGTTCTAAAAGTTTTTGGGTATGTTCATCCGCAGCTTTCCTCTGTGCTGCTTGCTCTTCAGGCTTAACCAAGCCTCTTGCCAACGCCCTTCCAGTCATCGTTGATAAAAGGATGTCGGATGTATCAACAGCAGCAGAAACCCTTGGATGTATTGACTTCACAGCTCCTAAAATGCCCCTGCCGACATCAGGAACTTTCCTCATACCAACAGCTACCTGCAATCCAGCAGTCTTCAAAGCGCGTATGGCAGCAGGAGTATTTTGAATATCTTCTGGGACAGGAGACTGAGGCTGAGATATAGGAGTTAAAGGAGTAGGGATATAGGGACTCATCCCAGATGGGATTCTAACGCCGTCTTTCGTAAAAACTCCTGGAGAAGGTTTTTGACCAAGAGGTTTTGCCATAGGAGAAGCGTTGGATTCTACAAAAGCCTTTGGATCAAACTTTGGTCTTGCTTTCGTCAAAGCAGGAGCAGGAGAATCCGCTGAAGGTTCCGAGAATCTTTCTACGAAAGCCTTGGGATCGAACTTTGGTCTTGTCGTGACAGGAGCAGAACTTGTAGGAGCAGAACTCGTAGGTTCCGATGAATCCTGAGAGAATCTTTCTACGAAAGCCTTGGGATCGAAAGCCATTAGGACTCCTTAGATAACAGAACCAGCTTTTTTCTTTTTTAGCATAAGAAGCGTTGCTGCTACTTCGTGAAACATCGGATCATCTTTATTGGCTGGATCTGAAAGCCAAGCTAACGATTCGTCCATAAACGCGTCATCTTCAGAACTTGAAGAGCCTGAAGCTATTTCATTAAAATAACCACTGGGGTCCTTGTAAAGTTTAGCAAGATCAAAAATTGGTTCCGCAGGCTTGGCTCCCTTGCGATTATTATACACCCTTGCTGTCGCCTGTTTTACTGGATCCATAGCATCAGAAGCAATCTGTCTCAACATAGACAATCTTGCCTGGATATCAAAATTAGCATCGAAATTACTCTTTTCGATAGCAGCCTGTTCGACAGCCGTAGTCTGCGGAGTCCCTCCCAATGTCATAGGGATTCCAGCAACATTTACTGGTGTCGCTTCAGACCCAAGCTGTCCTCTTGAAGCAAGAGTTGGTATGAGAGACATTAACAGCTTATTTTGTTGATCTTTATCTGTGATATTTTTCTGAGCTGAACCAGCAAGGTAGGCTCCCAATCCTTGCAAGGCTCCCTCAAATCCACTCATAGGAGCTGGATTTGAATACAGTTGTGTTTGATTAGATATTGGCATTGTTCCTCCTATTGTCCAAATCCTGGTCCTGGGTTTCCCCACGTTTTAGGTCCGAATACATTTGAAGAATTAAGCTGTGGAACTCCAGTATTCCCATAAGTCCCACCAGGATAACCCGATGGAGTTTGAGCAGCAGCGGCTCTTCCACCACTACCCATAGCAAGATAAGGCAAAGCGCCACCAATGCTGGATATAGCTGAACCGATATAATCAGGTCTCTGAGGCTCTTGATACTGAATTGGTTGCGATTGAGGACCAGCCGCCATCTGATTTGAAAGCTGTGGATACTGGTAAGCAGCTTGCTCCATCGAAGAAAGGCGCATCTGAGCCAACTGTGCGTCAATGGCAGCCTCCCTGTTGGAATAGTCCTGAAGGAACTTGCGTCCATAGGCGTTCGTTGCTTTTGGACCAACCCCTGTCATAGCACCAAGCTGGGCTGCTCCGCCCAAAACGCTTTCGCTCCTGTTTCCAGGCATACCGAAATAAGTCTGTCGGTTAGCTGTCTTGAGCTGTTTCTCAATCTGAGGAAAATACTTCTGCATCCAGGGAGCTTCCTCCCCGCGCCTAATCCTATCGATAGATTGAGAAATATAATCAGACGTCCCTTGAAGACGTGGCTCTGTCCAGGGATATTGGGGAGCTGTCCAATCAGCAACACCTCCACCTCCCTTACCCTTATTCATCGACCCTGATATAGCAGCAGAACCCATACTTCCCGCAGCGCCTATTGCCGCGCTCGCTATAATTGCTGTGGCAACTCCCATAAATCACCTCCGATTCAACTTTTTAATATAGTGGATTTCAAGCTTTTCATAGCCCCTGCGCCTGTAATATCTATCAAGGACTTTGTCCGTCCCTGTTTTAATTGTGTAATGTCCTGCCGTCATCGTTATGAAATCCACTTTTCTTAAAGCGCACTCTTCTTCAAATCTTTCAAGAAGCTTTCCACCGACGGAGGTTCCTCTGAAATCTTTATCAACGAACCAAACGATCTCGTTGCCTGAAAATTGATTCTCGTCAAAATGTGAAGGAGTGAACAACGCTCCCAGCAACCCAACAATTTTACCATCGACGAAAGCAATATAGAACTCAAAATTGCCTTTCAAAACCGCTTCATACAGGATGCAAAAAATGTTCTTAGGATTGAACGTGACATAGGTCTTATCCCACCCCTCATCGAAGAACCTACGGATGATCTTGTAGGTCTCCCCGATGTCATCAAAGAGCATCTTTCTGACTGTGACATCCATTATGTTAAGCTGAGATAGCCAAGATTGTTTTTGCCTGTCTTGAGATAAACGCGCTTGGTTCCAGCGCCGTCATCATAGATAACGAGCTTCCCTATGGGCGTTGTCTCTAACGTTGGCAACGTATCCGTATATATCAGCCCAGCCGCCGTCTGATGGATATTCGTCAGTATCTTCCTGAGCATTGGAAGATTCTGCATATCTGGCTGAACGTCCTTCTCATCGATCATTTATAGACCTCGCCACCCAGGAACGGCATCATCGCATAAGCGCCCTGGACTTCCTTCAATTTCAAATCATACAGGTCATTCTTGTAGATTTCAATGGATAGATTCCTACCCATAGCCGTATCGTGGAAGAAGGATTCCCATCTGGTCGGTAATACAGAAAGGTCAACGACAAAGCTGTTGGAAGCGTTCTCTGTCTCCCATTTTACCGTCATTGAACCCTGGGTTCCATTATAGTAAGCAACGATCTTTTTAAAGATTTTGTCTAAGAAAGCCTGGTCAAAGTTCCTGAACCCTGTCCTGTATATGAATTCAACGCTTGTCTCAGCGTATGTCTCAGCCTGGGAATATGTGAATCTTACAACGTATCCATCAGAGAAATAGACACGAGGGTTGCTATGGTTAGGATTGATGAAATTAGTATCAGTCGCCGTAAACTCTATCTTATATTGAACCCAAGCATCTGCCGTTACCAACGATGCCAGATTGAATCCGTTGGGATCGGTTATCCCAGTTGACCAGGACGCCGCAAGACAATTTGCCTGAGTGTCACCTGTCCTGAAATGGAAAAGAATATTGTCTGAACCAAGCAGACTTTCGTTCCAATACAAAAGACCGAAAGCCAACGATCTCAAATTAAGCGCTGGAGACGTCCAAGTTCCTGCCGTATAAGTGCTTTCAATGGCAGCGTTCCAATCCTGCATCTTACCGAGAAGCTTCCTGCAAACGTGGAAAGCAACGCTCTTTAAATATCCCTCGCAGCGGACATCGAATATCCTGAGCCAAACCTTCTGGCGCCTATCTCCCTCAAAACTATAAGATTTTCCATAGAGATAGACCTTGATTCCCGTGACATTTGACCATCCCGTTGCCAAGGTTACTTCACGAGTTTCATCATAAACAGAGTTGCTTCCTTGCCCAAAATTGTGGATAGACGACGTATCCACCTGCGTCCAGGTTCCGCTGATCTTGAGGAATACGGTGTAATCTCTCCAACTCTCTTTATAATTTCCACCATAAGTCCCCTGACCCATCTTGACATAAATGCTCGAAATATCTTTTTCATCCGTCCACTCGTGGATATGAGTGAGAGTCGCCGCGACCCAACCATCTCCATTATGCAGAGCATACCACTCACGAGAATCAGCAGGGTCTCTATCAAAACCATCTTCAAAAGCACCAGAGAAAGACGTTGAAGATACCGTTCCATCAGATGTAGCTGTTTGTGATTCGTTGTGATCCACAATGCCAAGTTGAACCCAATCAAGTTTGGAGACTGTATTATTCCCGTTTACCATCGTCGGAACATCGCTGGATTTTATCTTGAGATAATGACCTGTGTATGTTGACGTAACATCCGTCCATCCGTTTGAAATAGCAGCGGCTGAATAATAAAGAGCATAGACATATTGAGAAAGACCATCCCAACTCGGAGCCTCGCCTATCTTCTTGATGAGATAGACCTCGATGATATTGTCAACGTTATTGGCTGTCCCACCTCCGACTTCAGAAGATAGCGTAAAAGTCCTGTCATCCTCCATCGTTGATCTGACGGTTATATATTTACCAGATTCTTCAACAGAAGCAAATCCATCTGGAGGACTGACCTGATCCCAGAACACGATAGACCCGTCTGGAAACTGATATTCCGTTGTGGCACCGTTCTTTCTAAAAATACGATAGTCTTTAGAGATGGCATCCGAAAGAGTCGTTCCTGATATACCGACAGCGTTATTCGTTGTTCCTGGAGCGACAGCATTGCTGATAAATATCAAACGACCATCCATCGTTGTTATCTCTGTCCACCCTGAACCAGGATTCGTTGCCTGGTCATCCCACAGGATGCAGATATCCGTTGGAATAGAAGCTGCTGCTGAGAGAGCGCCGATTTCGATATATGGATTTGCCTCAGTCCCGCCAACGAAAGCGTTGGTTTTTGTGCCATTGTTAGCGCTTGTCTTATCAGACATCCTGTATAAAAGCTCGGTATTATTCCCGCGAAGAAGATATCCTCCTCGGCTTGAGCCGTAGAAAATGTCTCCGCTTTCATCGTCACCTGACTTTGAGGCAAAGCAATTTACATCGAGGGTATCAAGATTCAGCGTATTGCGCTTAAAATTCCAGCACAGAACCCTGTTGTGATATTGAGTTCCTATGGTGTTGTCCGCATACGCCGCGCGCAGGATGTTCTGGTTCTCATAGGCAATGACATCGGAATAAGAAGAAGGAAGGATATCGGTCGTATCAAACTCATCGATGATAGGCTTAGAACCAGCTCCATCATAAAGATACCAATGATCCCATCCAAGATAGACAATCCCATAAGATGTCTGGACGATTGACCATTTAGCCACAGCACCGCTGAACACCGTAGGGTCTTCCGCATACCACGTTGTCGGGTCCTGACCAGATGTAGGAGACGTGATATAGAGCGGTCTGATGGTATTCCTCTTGATGCAGACCATACGCCCAAGCTGAATGGGTATGCCCATAATTTCATCACCATCGTTCGGGCTGATCTCCATATAATCCAGGTTGCTCGTCTGCTGAATAAAGTGAGGAAGATAAGGATTTGAATAATAAATCCAGCTTGGCTTGTTCGGATCACCCGAAATGAACAGGCGTTCCCTGTGAAGCTTCAAGATATTCCCAACGGGCATATCGTCCGTAACGACAGGCATCGTAGCCGCGCCAGAAACATCTGCCGTTGAGTCCGTATAGGTCGTGGCTGTATTATTTGAAATTGTTGTAACAAGTTTATATGCACCGCCTGTCGAAATGTCTTTTCTGTAAATCTTTCTATCCGTAGTCCCGATAGGTCCAAGAGGAATGTTCGTAAGTTCGACATCCTGATTTGTCAACGTTGCTATCGTATTTGATACAGCTCCGTTGACTACGGCATCAGCATCAAACGTCACAGCGTAAGATACAGCCGTCTTGGTGATTCCCGTTCCAGCGCCTGTCTTAGCCTTGCAGGAACCAAGCTCCCAGGTGATATTGTCGGCAGAACCGTCATAGACCCAGATATTATCAAACCCATTTGAACCGATGACCTTATCTTGGTAAACCTCAAAAGCCATCCTCTTGCCTGTATTCGCCAACGTCCTGATCTCGGTGAAAGAGCCTGTCGAATCATCTCCGACATAGACTTTATTGGCGTGAGCAACGATCCATTTGGTCATTCCTG
>Ga0315293_10006579_pt1 | contig 10864 bp, 11 predicted proteins | sample YL17G13_20_MG_FD_203071 | JGI IMG/M metagenome (GOLD analysis project Ga0315293, IMG submission 203071) | Sediment microbial communities from Yellowstone Lake, YNP, Wyoming, USA - YL17G13_20 | ecosystem: Environmental > Aquatic > Freshwater > Lake > Sediment | place: USA: Wyoming | collected... | reverse complement strand
GACTGTGCACCCTCACCGAGTACTACCACCACCTAATGCACATTCCTCGACGAACCGCCGGATGCGGACCCGCATGTCCGGTGGTGTGAGAGGGAGGATGGGCGACCCATCCTCCCTACTCGATTGTTCGGTGCGAGGATCAAGCGGCGGCGGGCGGGGCCTTGGCCGCCTTCCGGCGGCGGCGAATGGCCCGCACGACGAAGAATGCCGGGAGCCCGAGGATCACGCCGATCGGGACGATGCAGATGACGGCCCAGATGGCGGCGTCGGCCAGGAACTGTAGCGCCCGGATCAGCGCCTCGACGGCGGCCTTGGCGGTCCCCTGCGGGCGCCAGCCGGCGATCTGCAGCGGCTGGGCGGCGGCATCCGGGATCAGCTCGAGCGTGACGGCCGAGAGTTTGGCCGACTGCTCGAAGTACTGCATTTGGCCTTTGACGCTCTCGATCTCACCCCGCACCTGTACCAACTGGTTGTAGACCATCATTACGTCCTCGGTCCTCGTCGCCGAGCCCATGATTTCCTGCAACTGGGCTTCGGCGGCCTCGAGGTTGCGCAGCCGCGACTGAAGGTCCACGTACTGCTGGGTCACATCCTCACCGCTGATGTTCTCAGAGCGAACCTCGATGGCGCCGGCCTTGATCGCCTGCAGGGCTTCGTCCAGGCGGTCGGCCGGCACGCGGACAGTCAGCGTGCCCTGCGTGGTGGTCAGGTCGCCGGCTCCCAACGCGGTCTCGTACAGATAGGACGAGACGACGAACCCTCCCATGTCCTGGGCCATCCGGCTGATGGTCTCGACGGAGGCGGTCGGGTTCTCAACAACCAACGTCAGATTGGCATTGCGGATGACCAGGCGCTCCTGGCTGACCGGTTCCCCGGAGTAGACCGACTTGCCGGCTTCCCCGGGCGCGACCATTGCCCGGTCGACGGCCATCTCGGGTGCCCCGGGAGCGCCTCCGGAATTGCCCTGCAGGATCTCCGCCGAGCGGAACGACGGCGACGCCGCCCCGCAGGCACCCAGCAGCATGGCGGCAATCAGTATGGACAGGAATGCAAGGCGGCGTTTCATGGGATCTCCTCCTGAACAAAGTACAAGGTCTACTCAGGTGGACGCCGGCGGCGGGCCTTGGGTTCCCGTGACGCTCCGCATGGGCTAAAGCCCAGCGGCTGCTTGGGGCACGCTCGGCCCAACGGCCCACGTTACGCCCCAATGGCTGCGTCCCAGCCAGGACAGAGTTTCTCTCTTATGCACGGTTCAGTTTTTGCATGCGGGCCTTCCCCGCACAACCGGCAAACTGAAGTTGCTAAAGAGCCGCACCGGGTCTGCGCTGAGGCTATTCTCCTTCTGACGCTTGGTACGCCCGGTCCTATTGCAGAACAACCATACCGCAATCGGCAGGCCCGCACCACTCCAAGCCCGCCTTGTCCACAGTCCCTGAAGGGACGTGCCTTGCGGCGGGCTTCACCCGGTCACCAGCCTCCGACAAGGCGGATGGCCTGGCGCTCCGGAAGGCCGGCCTCGAGGATCCGTTCCTGGACGTCAGCCACCGCGTAGGCGACCCGTCGCGGTTCCCAGGTCAGGGCCTCGGTATCGAGCAGGGAATAGGCGGAGCGTGGGTCGAGGTCCCGTGGCTGGCCGACCGAGCCCGGATTCAGGATCATGCGGGGGGTCAGGCTGAGGGGGACATCGACGGGGAGTTGTACGGGCAGGCAGTAGCTTTCGCCCGGGAAGCGAACGAATCCGAGCGGCAGGTGCGAGTGGCCGATCAGGCAGTAGTCGGTCTCGAGGATGTCGAAGTTGCGATCGGCGCCGTGGTGGTCCAGGATGTACTCCCAAACCTCCTGGCGCGGGCTGCCGTGCGCCAGGGTGAACGGGGGCATCAGGGTCTTGGCCTTGAGGGAGGCGAGGTAGGCGCGGCTCGCCTCTGTCAGGTGGTCGCGGGTCCAGGCAACCGAAGCGCTGGCGTCGGCATTGAAGCGGTGCAGCGGGATACTGCCGAGGGCGGCGAGGTCGTGGTTGCCGATCAGGCAGGTCAACTTCGGGAGCTGCTGCACGCGGTCGATGCACTCATTGGGATCCGGCCCGTAGCCGACCAGATCGCCCAGGCACCAGACGGCATCAAAGGAACTCGCGTCCTCAATGACCCGGTTGAGCGCGGTGAGGTTGGCATGGATGTCGGAGAGGACGAGCACGCGCATTGCGGGGATGGTAACACGGACGGCGCGGATGGCAAAGCGACCGCCTCGGTTGTCCCTGACTCTTGCCGGACGTATAATCCCAGGCCACATGCCGATCCTGGATGAGCACAGCCTCGATTTCGTGAGTCACAGCCCCGACCAAACCCGGCGGCTGGGTGTCCGGCTGGGCGAGCTGCTCAAGCCGGGCGACCTTGTCCTGCTGGCCGGCGACCTGGGAGCAGGCAAGACGACCTTTGCGCAGGGCATCGCCCGAGGCTGGGGCTCGCTCGATCCGGTCACCAGCCCCACCTTTGTGCTGATCAACGAGTACCGCCGGGCGGACGAGGCGCGTCTGTATCACTTCGATGGGTTTCGGCTGGAGGATGGCGCCGAGGCCGCCTCGCTCGGGCTGCAGGAGATGATCGAGGAAGGCGGACCGCTGCTGATCGAATGGCCGGAACGGGTCCAGTCGATGCTTCCGGAGCACGGGCTGTGGGTCCGCTTGCGCTGGGTGGATGACTCGCGCCGGGCCCTTCGTCTGGAAGCGCATGGCGTACGCAGCGAGACTCTCCTGCGCCAGTTCCGCAAGGCGGCCTTCGGGGGTTGAGCATGCTGCTGGCGCTTGACACCTCTACCCAGCACATCGGGATCGCCCTGCACGACGGGCATTCCATCCTGTCGGAGTGCACCTGGGTGGGTGGCCGGCGGCAATCTGTGGAGCTCGCGCCAGAGGTAGCGCTGACCTTGCGCCGGGCGGGCATCACCCCGCGCGCATTGAGTGGTGTAGCAGTGGCGATCGGCCCGGGATCGTTCACCGGGCTGCGGATCGGCGTTGCCCTGGCGAAAGGGCTGTCGCTGGCGCACAACCTTCCGCTGGTCGGCGTGCCGACCCTCGACATCCTTGCCTGGGGACAACCGCGGCGGGATGAACCGATGCTCGCCATCCTGCATGCCGGACGTGGGCGCGTCGCCGGAGTGTGGTACAAATGGAAGGCCTCCGGCTGGCAGGCGACGACCGAACCGGACGTAATGACCTGGTCGGAGCTCAAGGATCGCCTCGAGTCGCCCACCTACGTGTGTGGCGAGTTGGATGAAGACGGCCGCGAAGCGCTCGCCAATCACGCACACGCAAAGCTGGCACCGCCGGCCCTGTGTGTCCGGCGGCCTGGCGTCTTGGCCGAGATTGCGTGGCACAAGATTCGCTCGGGATGGGACATCCACCCCGCCCAGGTGGTCCCGGTCTACCTGCGGACTTCGAGCGAGCCCTCCCCGTGAGCGCTGTGCTTATGCAGGCCACCGTCCGTAGCATGACGGTGGATGATCTGTCAGCTGTACTGGAGATCGACCGGTGGTCGTTTGCCTTGCCGTGGCCCGAGCGGAGTTTCCGATTCGAGCTGACGGAGAACGAGGCCGCCCGTTTGTTGGTGGCAGATGTGGCCTGGGGGGGCAGAACTCGCGTCGGAGGCTACCTGGGATACTGGCTGCTGGTGGACGAGATGCACATCTCGACGCTGGCCGTCCATCCGGATCTGCGAGGACAGGGCCTCGGCGAGCAGTTGTTGGTGGCCGGACTGGAGCAGGCTCGGCGCCAGGGGGCGGACTTGGCGACGCTTGAGGTTCGGCCGTCCAACACCATCGGCGTGTCGCTGTACCGCAAGTACGGATTTGAGCTGGCAGGCCGCCGACGGGCCTACTACCGCGATAACAACGAAGACGCACTGTTAATGACCCTGACCGGACTGCCCGCCGGGCGGGCGCGGCCCAGGGGAGGTGGGGAGTGAACCCGGAAGACGAACTGCAGGCCGTTGCTGCCGAAGTCCGCGCCTGCGAGGCGTGCCAGCTGCATGCGTCGCGCAAGAACGCCGTCCCTGGAGAAGGTCCGGCGGCATCCGAACTGATGTTCATCGGCGAAGGACCCGGGTTCTACGAGAACGAGCAGGGGCGGCCTTTTGTCGGCGCGGCCGGCAAATACCTCGAAGAACTGCTTGGGAGCATCGGCCTTAGCCGGGAGCAGGTCTTCATTGGGAACGTGGTCAAGTGCCGGCCTCCGGGCAACCGCGATCCTCTGCCCGAAGAGATCCAGGCCTGCGCCGCGTTTCTGGAGCGGCAGATCCAGGCGATCCAGCCTGAAGCCATTGTGACCCTGGGGCGCTTCTCGATGGCGCGCTTCTTCCCGAAAGCTCGCATCAGCGACATCCACGGCCAGGCGCGGATGGTGAATGGCAGGCTGGTGGTGGCCATGTACCATCCGGCGGCGGCGCTGCACCAGCCATCGCTCCGCCGCGAGATCGAAGCCGACTTTGCCCGGCTGCCGGAGCTGATCCATGGCGCCGCGCCGCCGGCCCCCGGTTCGGAGGCGGCCGCGCCCGCGCAGCAGCTCGACTTGTTCTAGACGCGAGGGACGAAAGAAGGACATGCGACGATGATGGATACGGCATCCCTGCCGCCGGCTGCCCGAGACTTGATCCGGCGATTCGAGACGCGCCAGGCGCGCATCGGCGTGATCGGCCTGGGCTACGTTGGGCTGCCGCTGGCGGTCGCCCTGGCCAAAGCCGGCCTTCAGGTCACCGGCGTTGATCTGGATGCCTCCAAGGTGCAGGCCCTGACGCGCGGCGAGAGCTACATCGAGGACGTGCCGGCGGTCGAGATCGCGCCGCTCGTGCGCGCCGGCCGCCTCTCGGCTTCGACCTCGTTCGACGTACTCGGCGCCATGGACGGCGTGAGCATTTGTGTGCCCACGCCGCTGCGCAAGACCGGCGATCCCGACCTGTCGTTCATCCTCTCGGCTATTAAGGCGCTGCGCCCATGGCTGCATCGCGGCATGGTGGTTATTCTTGAATCGACGACCTATCCGGGCACGACGCGTGAGCTGCTGCTGCCAGAGATGGAATCCGGGGGATTGAAGGTCGGGACCGATGTGTTCCTGGCCTTTTCGCCGGAACGCGTCGATCCTGGTCGCAAGGACTGGACGACCGAGAATACGCCCAAGGTCATCGGCGGGATCACGGCCGCCTGCTCGGCGGTGGCGGCGGCGATGTACGCGCCGGCGATGAAGGCCATCGTGCCGGTCTCGACGGCCGAGGTGGCCGAGATGACCAAGCTGCTTGAGAACACCTTTCGGGCCGTGAACATCGCCCTGGTGAATGAGATGGCCCTGATGTGCGAGCGCCTCGGGGTCGATGTGTGGGAGGTCATTGAGGCGGCGTCGACCAAGCCGTTCGGTTTCATGCGCTTCACCCCCGGGCCGGGGCTGGGCGGCCACTGCATTCCGATCGATCCGCTGTACCTGTCCTGGAAACTGAAGAGCCTCAAGTACAACGCCCGGATGATCGACCTGGCCAGCGAGATCAACACCAACATGCCGCGCTACGTCGTCCAGCGCATCCAGGACCTGCTCAACGAGGGCGGGAAGGCGCTGCGCGGCTCGCGGCTCCTGGTCCTGGGCGTGGCCTACAAGCCGGACGTCTCCGACCTGCGCGAGTCGCCGGCGCTGGACATCATCGGGCTGCTGCACAACAAGGGCGCAACCGTCGAGTACTACGACCCGTACGTCGCCAGCCTGGAGCATGAGGGCTGGGAGCTGACGTCGGTGCCCGACCTGATGGCGGCGGCGCGCGCCGCCGACTGCGTCGTCGTGGTCACCAACCACACCGCCATCGACTACGCCACGCTTGCACGCCAGGCGGCGCTGATCTTCGACAGCCGCAATGCGCTGGCCGCCGCGGGTGTCCATGATCCCAAGGTGAAGACCCTCTGATGGCCCGCTACCTCGTGACCGGAGCCGCCGGATTCATCGGCTCCCAGGTGACTGCGGAACTCCTGGCCCGCGGAGACCAGGTCGTCGGCCTGGACAACTTGAACGACGCCTATGACCCGCGCCTGAAGGAATGGCGGCTGGCCCGCCTGACGCCGCATCCGGCGTTCACGTTTCAACGCCTGGACATCTCCGATGCGGATGCCATTGCGGCGGTCATTGACCAGGGGCCGTTCGAGGCGGTGATCAACCTGGCCGCCCGGGCGGGCGTGCGCGCCAGCGTGCGCTCGCCGGAGCTGTACGTACAAACGAATCTGGTTGGCACGCTGCGGCTGCTCGAGATGTGCAAGTCGCAGGCGATCCGCAAATTCGTCCTGGCGTCGACCTCGAGCCTGTACGGCGCGCACAACCCGCGGCCGTTTGGCGAGGATGCCGACATCAGCCGGCCGCTCTCCCCGTACGCCGCCACCAAGGGCGCGGCAGAGATGCTGTGCCACAGCTACCATGCCCTGCATGGGCTGGATGTCACCATCCTGCGCTACTTCACGGTGTACGGCCCCGCCGGGCGGCCTGAGATGAGCATCTTCCGCTTCGTGCAGTGGGTTGACGAGGGGCGTCCCGTTGTCCTGTACGGCGACGGAGCCCAGGAACGCGATTTCACTTTCATTGACGACATCGTGCGCGGGACACTTGCCGGTCTCGTGCCCCTCGGCTTCGAGGTGATCAACCTGGGCAGCGACCGGCCCGTGGCGCTGCGCGCCCTGCTTGAGACCATCGAGCATCTGGCGGGGAAGCGCGCCAGTATCGACCAGCGGCCGGACGCTCCCGGTGACGTGCGCGCCACCTGGGCCGATATCCGCAAGGCCGGGCGGCTGCTTGGATGGGAACCTCGCGTCGATCTCGAGAGCGGGCTGCGCGCCTGCCTCGACTGGTACCGCGCCGAACGCTCCTGGGCTAGCACCATCCCCACCCTCGACTGAGCCTTGATGCCTGGATCGTGGCCTTCCCTCTTCCCCCTGCGGAGTGTGCCTGAGCGGTTCGTGCACAGCCCGCTCGTTCAGCGGGTCCTGCGCAACTCGGGCTATGTGCTGAGTGCCAACACCGCCTCGGCGGCACTGTCTTTCCTGCAGACGCTGATGGCCGCCCGGCTCCTGGGTGTTGCGGGCTACGGCCTGCTCGGGATCATCACCGTCTTCGCCAGCAACGTCAACCGGCTAACCTCGTTCCGGATGGGGGAGCTCGTTGTGCGTTACGTCGGAAAGTTCAGCGCCGGGGGCGAGACGCCGAAGGCCATGGCCGTTTTCAAGGCCGCCGGGCTGACGGAGATGCTGAGCTCGCTCGTGGCCTATGCGCTGGTCGTGCTGCTGTCGCCCTTGGCGGCACGCTACCTGGCCAAGGACCCGTCGACTCGCGGGTTGTTCATGATGTACGGCCTGGTGTTACTTGCCAACCTGATGGCCGAGAGTTCAACGGCGCTGCTGCAGTACTTCAACCGCTTCCGGCTGATTGCTGCCTTCACCGTCGCCCAAAGCGTGCTGACGCTGGTCCTGATCGCCGGCGCGTTTGCGGCGCGCGGCAGCCTCCGGTCGGTCGTCCTGGCCTATCTGGTGGGCAAGGCCGCCTGGGCGGTGGGGATCACGCTGGCGGCGGCGGTCGAGGCCACACGCGCCTGGGGTGTGCGATGGTGGTCCACGCCTCTGGGAACACTGCGCGGGCACGTTCGGGAGTTGACCCGATTCGCCGTCAGCACGAATGCCAGCGCCACGATCAACCTGGTCACGCGTGACAGCGACATCCTGTGGGTCAGCCTGCTGAGCACGTCAGAGGCCGTTGGCTACTACAAGGCCGCGCGGACCTTCATCAACATCATCTTTGTCCCCGTCGATCCCCTGATCGGAACGACCTACAGGGAACTGGCGCGTGAAGCCGCCGCGCGCCAGTGGGCCAACGTACGCCACCTGCTGCGCACTGGCAGCCTGATTGCCTCCGCGTGGGCGGTCCCCGCCTGCCTGGGGTTGCTGGTTCTCGGGCCATGGTTCCTGTCTTGGTACGGCCCGGACTTCGTCGCTGCTTACCCGGCGATGGCGATCCTGTTGGCCGGGGTGCTGGTGGTGAATGTGTTCTACTGGACCCGTATCCTGCTGCACGCGATGGGGAAGGCCAGCTACCCGACCCGGACGTACCTTGTGGTCGGGCTGCTCCAGGTGGCAGGCATTCTGCTGCTGGTGCCGGCGCTGGGGGCGCCGGGTATGGCGTTGATGTGGAGTGGCTACTCAATCGTTACCTCGGCCATCCTGATTCGGAAGGGCGTGCTTGAGGTGAGGCGCGAGTCGGCGGGTTCAATGATCCCCGCCGCCTAGTGACCCATGCGAATCGCCTTCTTCTCCACGGCGCGGATTCCGTCACGCACCGCAAACTCGATCCAGGTCCTGAAGGTCTGCCAGGCATTCCAGGACCTCGGGCACGACGTGCGACTATGGCTGCCGGGACCCGCGCCGCGCGTGGGTTGGCCGGAGCTCTCGGAGCGCTACGGCGTTCGGGGACCGATCACGATCGTTTGGTGGCCGAGCTTGCGCGCTCTGCGCCGCTACGACTACGCGCTGGCTTCTCATCTGCAAGCCCGTCGATGGAAAGCCGACGTCTACTACGCCTGGCCGATGCAGTCGGCGGCGCTGGCGGCGCGCCTGGGCTGTCCCACGATCCTCGAACTCCACGAGCGGCCGCAAGGGCGGTTCGGCCCGTCGCTCTTCCGCTCCTTCCTCACCGGGCGCGGCGCGCGGCGGCTGCTGCCGATTACCAACGCGCTGCGCGACCAGGTGGCAGACGAGTATCGGCTGCCGGAGCGGCACGGGTTTGTACAGGTCGCCCCGATGGGCGTCGACCTTGAACGTTACCGGGAATTTCCCGAGCCGAGCGAGTCGCGCCGCCGTCTGGGGTGGCCCGAAGGGTTCACCGTCGGTTACACCGGACACCTGTATGCCGGGCGAGGCATCGAGTTGCTGCTGTCAGTGGCACGGCGGCGGCCTGAGGATCGCTTCGTCGTCATCGGGGGTGAACCGGGAGCGGTGGAGACCTGGCGGCACACGGCGAAGGCCGCCGGCGCCGCCAACCTGGAATTCCTGGGGTTCGTGCCCAACGCCGACCTGCCGCGCTATCAGAGTGCGTGCGACGTGCTGGTCATGCCCTCGCAGCGCGCTATCGCCGGCAGCAGCGGCGGCGACATCGGTCAGGTCGCCAGCCCGATGAAGACTTTCGAGTATCTTGCCTGTGGGCGGGCGATTCTCGCTTCGGACCTGCCCGTGTTCCGCGAGGTGCTGACCGAGCGCAATGCCGTGCTGCTTCCGCCGGATGAGCCCGCTGCCTGGGATCAGGCCCTCACCGAGCTCAAGGCAAACCCGGAGCGAAGGACCGCGCTCGGCGCGCAGGCACGCCGCGACGCCGCCCGGTTCACCTGGGTGGAGCGCGCCCGGCGCAGCCTAGAAGGCATCGACCTGGGGCAGCGCGATGGCTGAGCCTGGTCGCAACACCAGTCCCGGCCGGCGGGCGTGGGTCGCTGCTGGACAGCTCGCTGCCTTCGGTCTGGCCGAACGTGCGTTGCTGTGGACGGGCTATGCACCGGTCGAGTACAGCGACACGGGGGCCTACCTGCGGCTCGGACGGGTCCTGAGCCTGTGGACGCTGGATGGGGTCGACGGCAGACGCGTCCCCGGGTACCCGGCCTTCACCGCACTGGCCGGCGGCGACGCGCAGTCGATCTACGTTCTCCAGCTCGGACTCGGCCTGGCGATCTCGTTGCTCCTGTTCTGGATGACGTTCCGGACGACGCGCAGCGCCGCGCTTGGCTTGTCGGTGGGTCTGCTGTACGACCTGATTCCGGGGCAGTTCCTGTTCGAAGCCAACTTGCTGACCGAGACGCTGACCGCCTTTCTCCTGACACTGAGCCTGACCCTTCTTCTCGAGCTTCTGCGTTCCGGAAAACGGGGGGTCCTCGTGTTCTGGGCGCTGCTGCTTGGATTCGTCGGCGCGCTGCCAGGGCTGGTCAGGCCTGAGTATTTCTACTTGCCGGCATGGCTGCTTCCGTTTGTGGTCAGCCGGGCCGGAGGCTTGCGCCGAGCAGTCTTCCGACTGGGTGCCTTCCTTCCGGGGCCGTCGCTGCTCCTGGGGGGCTGGCTGTGGTTCATCTACTCCACCTACGGGATGATCGCGCCGACGGTAGTGACCGGCTTCGGCCTGATCCAGCATACCGGTTCGTACTTCGATTACCTGCCGGACAGCGCTGCTCCGATCCGGGACACGTACGTGCGGCTGCGCGACGAGCGCATTGCCGCGCGCGGCGATCAGACGAACACCATCTGGGGGGCAATCCCGGAGCTGAGCCGCGTCTCAGGGTTGAACTTCTATGATCTGTCGAGAGAGATCCAGCGCCTGTCCGTCCAGCTGATCCTCGCGCATCCCACGTGGTACGCCAGGAGCGTGGCGGATGGCTGGATGGACTTCTGGAAAGCGCCCGTGTACTGGTCTCCCGAGGCGATCGCATCCCCGGTGGTCCGGGCAGCCCTGTCCGCGTGGGCAGCGGCTGGACGCGTGCTTTCCCTGGTTGCCAATGGCCTGTTCCTACTCGGCACGGCGGCTGTGACGCTCTCCCGGCAGGCCCGCCTTCGGCTTGGAGTGGACCGTCACATGTTGGCCGCGGCCGGGACGGTGTGGGTGGTTTCGGTCCTGCAGACGCTCTTCGAGCATGGCGACAACCCGCGCTTCCTGGTGCCGACGCAGATGCTGGTGATCTACGTTGTGGCGCGAATGACGTATGCTTGGTGGAGGCGCACGACGGACAAGGAGGCGCTGGCAGCGTGATCGAGCGCGGACGATGGGCGCGGGCTCTTGCGGCCGGGGCGGTAGCTGCGCTGCTGCTGAGTGCCGCCCTGGCGATCGTCG
>Ga0315293_10006575_pt1 | contig 10866 bp, 10 predicted proteins | sample YL17G13_20_MG_FD_203071 | JGI IMG/M metagenome (GOLD analysis project Ga0315293, IMG submission 203071) | Sediment microbial communities from Yellowstone Lake, YNP, Wyoming, USA - YL17G13_20 | ecosystem: Environmental > Aquatic > Freshwater > Lake > Sediment | place: USA: Wyoming | collected... | reverse complement strand
GACTGTGCACCCTCACCGAGTACTACCACCACCTAATGCACATTCCTCGACGAACCGCCGGATGCGGACCCGCATGTCCGGTGGTGTGAGAGGGAGGATGGGCGACCCATCCTCCCTACTCGATTCGTCGCGCACACCAGGCGCGGTGCACGGACAAAGCTACCGGGGCATGCTGATGCGTTGCGCCAGCGCCGCCTGTGCCCTGGCTTCGGCCGATGCAGCCCGGCCCTCAAGTTCCCCGAGTTCCTTCAACCACGGCTTCGCTGCGGACGCGTCCTTCAGCCCGGCGGCGTTGACGCGCACGTTGGTGGCGGCCGCCACGAGGCCAGCGCGCGCCAGCGCGGCGGCAGACAGGGCATCACTGACGGTGTTGGTGTTACCCGTCTGGGCGACCTCGGCGGCGAGCTCGATGGCGATCGCTGCCTGCCGGGCGACGTCCAGGGGCACCGCGGCGGCTTCCCGTGTAGCCCCCTCGAGGGCCGCCTGGCGCTCCGCCTTGTCCGCCTCCGTCTGCTTGGGCAGCCGGGATGCGGCCAGCACCGCCTCGAAGGCCAATGCGTCGCGCGCCACCGCGGCGGCGAGGGCTGCGCGCAGGGCGTCGGCCTGCGCGGCGATGGCCTGCATGCGCTCCTCGACAGGAGCGTACTTCTTCTTGCCGATCGTCAGCCGGGCCACCATCGCCACCAAGGCGGCGGCCATCGCTGCGGAGTATGCCGCCGCCGAACCGCCACCCGGCGTGGGCGTGCCGGCGGCCAACTCATCCAGGAAGGCCAGGCGGGCGGAATTGCCCAAACCCTGCGCAGCGAACAGGCGCGACTCGAGCACCTGTTCAGGATGGAACGGATCGAGCTGCAGGTACCACTGTGCTGCCTCAACCAGCGCCGCCTGCGGGATCAAGCCCACAAGTTCGGCGTGATGGATGCCGACAGCGTGGCGCCCCGCCTCGTGGCGGACGGCTTCGACCACGCGCGCTACAGGCGTCCGCGTGTAGTCGGTGAGGTTCATCGAGACCTGGGCGCGTCCCTCGACAAGCATACCAAGCGCCTTGACGAAGGGCAGCCCACCGGAGGATTGCCGGACGGCCGCGGCAACCTTCTTCGCGATGCCGAGGTCGCTCGTGGTCAGGTAGATGTTGTAGGCGATCAGAGGAGCACGCGCCCCGATAACCGTCGCACCGGCCTTGCCCAGCTTGCGCGGCCCAACATCGGGCGCCCGGTTGGGATCGCTCTCGATGGCGGCCTTGAGGCCTTCATACTCCCCGCGGCGGAGGTTTTCCAGGTTCGTGCGATCCTGGCGGGTTGCGGCGGCTTCGTAGAAGTAGACCGGAATGCTCAGCTCGCCGGCGACGCGTTCTCCGAGCTTGCGTGCCAGCGCGACGCACTCATCCATCGTGCATCCGGCCAGCGGCACGAAGGGTACGACGTCCGTGGCGCCGATGCGCGGGTGTTCGCCGGTGTGCTGGTCGAGATTGATCAACTCCGACGCCTTGCGGACGGCAGCGAAGGCAGCCTCACTCACCGCCTCCGGGGGTCCGGCGAAGGTGATCACCGTGCGGTTGTGATCCGCATCGACGTGCCGGTCGAGCACCAGGACGCCGGGGACGTCGGCAATCGCCTGCTGGATGGCATCGATCACCGGCAGGCGTCGTCCCTCGGAGAAGTTCGGGATGCACTCAACCAGAGCTGAAGCCATGAGATCCTCAGGTTGCGGATCCGCTGCACGCCCGAGGGCATTGCGTTGGCCGGCGGACCGTCGCGGGTGCAGCGGGAATACGCTTCACTCTACGGCAGGACGGCAGGTCCGGCAAGTGGTGCGGCAGACCGTGGCGGGGAAGCAGGCATCTGCGCGAGGCGTCTACGCCAGACGGACCGCCGTCCCGTAGGCCAGCACCTCGGTCGAGCCCTGGGTGAACTCGGTGGCATCGTAGCGCATGCCGAGGATGGCGTCGGCGCCCATTTCGGCCGCGTGCGCCACCATGCGCTCATACGCCTCGCTGCGGGCCGCTTCGCACACTTCGGCATACGCCTCGATGTTGCCTCCGATGATCTGCTTCAAGCCTCCCATCAGGCCCTGACCGATGGTCGGCGAACGGACGACGATGCCGCGCACCACGCCCAGGTACTTGGCGATGTTGCGGTCGCTGACTTCGTTGCCGGTGGTGACGATCATGATCGGCCTCCTGAGGTGCGGCCCGTGCCCTCGGCACCGGGCCTGAAGACGAATACGTAGCCCACTCGCGGGCGCGGGCCTCGTGGCTGCGGGGATCTGGTCTGCACGGTCTTGACGCCGGCTGTCGCCAGATCAAGCCGCCGGCGTGGGCGCTGCTCGCTTCCGGTCCGGCACGCGGCGAAGCGCCAGCAGGCTGAGCATCGCCAGGACGGCGGAGCCGGAGAACAAAGCCACGTAACCCAGGAAGGCCCCCGGGTGCCAGGCATTGAGAGCATCGAGGCCGGGACCGGTCAGGCGGCTGGCAGCACCGGCCCCCGCCGTAGCCAGATTGGTGAGCCCCAGGTACTTGCCGGCCTCACCCGCCGGCGCCAGGTCGTTGGCCAACGCCCAGTTGGCGGTGATGAACAGCCCGATCCCTGCGCCGACAATGCAGCCGAAGGCCAGCACGGCGGACGGCGTCGTGGCGGTCATCATCAGCAGGCTGCCGAGCGCGACCAGAATGGCGGCCACGACGTGCAGCGGCTTGCGGCCGAACCGGTCGGCGAAATAGCCGGCCAGGATGGCAAAGGCGATCAGCGACAGGGCGATCACCGCCATCAAGTCGCCGGTCAGCTTGACCGGGTTGTCGGTTTGGAGCTTGTCGCGCACGTAGTACTGAGCGAAGGCCTGGATGCCGTACACGCCGAACAGAAACAGGAATCGGGACCCGATCAGCCGCCAGTAGTCGGTGTTCCCGCGCACGTCGACATGGAAAGCCCGCCGCAGCTCGGCCTTGAAGTCGACGCCGGCCGCGCGCGAGCTGACCTCGCGCACGCTGATAACAGTGACCAGCAGCCCGGCGACGATCAGGGCGGCCACCACGGCGATGCCCGGCAATGGATCGGGGTTCTCCGAGGCGATCAGGCGGCCCATCACCAGGGATGAGATCACCAGCCCGGACATGTCCAGGAAGTTCTTGACGCCTGCGGCCAGGCCCATCTGACCGGAAGGGACGCGGTCGTGCATGAGTCCCTGGGCTGGCCCGTGGGCGATGTTGGAGGTGAACTGCAGGCCGATGTAGCCGACGGCCAGAGTCCCCAGGCTGCCGGCGGTGGCGATCAGATAGAGGAAGATCAGGTCCGCGAGGGTACCGAGCACAAGCAGGGGCCGGCGGCGGCCGAAGCGCGACGGCCAGGCGTCGCTCAGCGCGCCCGAGATGGGCTGGACGAGCAGGGCGATGATCAGCCCGACAAAGGTCAACAGGCCGAGCGCGGTGTTCTTGCGCGCGTCATCGACGAAGCCCAGCAGAACGGCGGGCAGGATGATCAGGTGCAGGCTGTTCCACATGAACGACAGACCCGGCCAGTAGGCGTTGACGGCGAACAGGTCGAATGCCCTGGCGCGAGGCGGCGTGCTGATCTCAGACATAGGATCCCCTCAAGCGTTCAGGTAGACAGGCGGCGATGGCGGACATCACGACGTGCGCCGCGCTCCCCTCGATCGGCGAGGGGAGCGTCGGCGGCAGACTGAACGCAGGGCCGAAGCGCAAGCACAGCCGGCCGTCGGCCTCAAACGCGCCGACCGGGAGGAAGCGCAACCCGTGCCGCGCCAGGTGCCAGAGGAACCGGCCGGACCCCGAAGGGGGCTGCGTCAGCACGCCGCCGGGCATGTCACCCCCTTCCGGAGCCAGGCCAAGGAGGGCGTGCGAATCGGCGGCGGCGACCAGGACACGCCGCACGGCCAGCGCCCGATCCTCGACCTCGAATGCCCGCGGCGGCATCGGCGGCATGGCGACGAAGCCATACAGCCGGGCCGCGTGGCGCAAGTACCAACGGCTGGCCGGAGTCAGCGTCAGGGCCCGAAGACGATCGGGGAACGTCAGCGTGCTGGTGATCACCCAGCCGACCTCGCGCGGAAGCGTGGCGGAGATGGCCATGGCGATCCACCAGGCTCGGAATCCCGGGCGCGAGTAGTGGTTGACGACCACCAACCACGGACCCTGCTCGAGGTCGGGCAGGGTCCCTTCCGTTCGTAGAGGAGGTGAAAGGCGCTGGAGCATGCGCTGCGCGTCGCGGCGGAAAGACCGAGGCTTCCACTGGAGGGCAAGCCAGGCGATGCCGGGCACCGTGCTTGGGTAATCAGCATAGGGCAACGTTCGGGGCACGGCGGAAGTATAGCGTCGGAGACAGGCTTCAATCGCCGACGCGTGAGTCAGACGCCGGATCGTCTTGGCGCGGGCGCGTGAGCCCTACCGGCCAAACATGTCGGAAGGCGGCCAATGCGTCCACAGTTGCGTGGCCAACACGGCAACGTTCATCGCCTGTGCGGCGAGCGTGTTGAACAATGGCCACGTCCCGAAGAACAAGAGGATTCCGAGGCCGGAGATGCACGCGGATACAAGCGCGAGCGCCCGCCACCACTCTCCTGGGATCACGATGCCCCAGAACGACATGGCCGCGGCGACGAACCCGATCATCGACAGGATCCAGACGCTGCTGGCAAGAATAGCGGCCGACGCCGACGGCAGCGACGGGAGCAGCCAGGATCGTGCTGGCCGCCACTGACCGGCGTCGCGTCCACGGCCGACGTACGCCAGTGCGCCCAGCGCTCCGCCATGACCGAGCCCGTGAAGGAGCAGCGCTCCGGCGATGAGCAAACGGATCGTTGGTGTTGACATCGAATGCTCCTCGTTCTTCAGCCGGATGAGAGGCTGATGATCCGCCGACCTGCGAGGCATGGGTCCGTCTGGGCATTGCGCCCAGCCGCAGGTCCTTCGCCTCAGACGGGACGGACGAACACAGCGGCCTGGAACGCGCCGAGGTCGAGCTCTTCGGGCGAGAGACGCACAGCGCGTTCGGGATGCGCGGCGACTCCCAGTGACCAGCCGGATGAGTCGACCGGATGTTGGAACGCGAGGCGTACCGGCGTGGAGCGGAAGTTGAGCGCGATCAGTGCCTGCTGGCCGGGCGCCGTCCGCAGGTAGGTAAGCCCGTCGTGCGAAGGGCGGCTGAGCCGCTCGAAGGCACCTCGCCGGAGCGCCGGGGTGAGACGGCGCAGGCGCAGCAGATCACGGTAGAACGACCACACCGAGCGAGCGTCGTGGCGTTGCGAGGTGGCGTTCAGCTGGGGGAAGTCGTGGCGTAGTGGAAGCCACGGCTTTCCGGTGGTGAATCCAGCGTTAGGCCCGGCGTCCCAGGGCATCGGGCCGCGGTTCGGATCGCGGCCCTCGTACAGAGGCCAGTGCCGTCGGCCCGGCGGATCAACGATCTGGTCGCGGCGCAGCGGAACATCCGGCAGGCCGATCTCCTCGCCGTAGTACAGGAATGGTGTGCCGCGTTGCGTGAGCAGCAAGGCGGCAGCCACGCGGGCGACCTCGGCCGGATGGCCGCCGCCGTAGCGCGAGACGTGGCGCGACACATCGTGGTTGCTCAGCACGTAGCAGGGCCATGCATCGGCGCCCAGGTGGCGTTCGGCGCTCTCGATCGAGGTGCAGAACGCCTCCGGATCCCAGCCGTGGTAGGAAAACTCGAAGTTGAACACCATGTGCAGGCCGTGGTCATTGGAGTACGAGGCGGCGCGCGCCGGGTCGGCGCCGAAGAGTTCGCCGACGGACGTGCGCTCGGGATACGAATCGAGCAGGGCGCGTAACTCGGCCAGCGCCGGATGCATCTCCGGCTGGTCGACATCGTTGATGTGGTGCTGGCGGTCGAAGCCGCGCAGCCCGAACTTCGGTGGGTTGTCCAGGTAGTCGGGGTGCTCGTACCAGGCGTTGAACACGTCAAGGCGGAAGCCGTCGACGCCCCGGTCGAGCCAGAACCGCGTGGCGTCCGTCAGGGCGCGGCGGACGTCGGGGTTGTGCCAGTTGAGATCCGGCTGCTCGCGCAGGAACATGTGGTAGTAGTACTGGCGCGTCGCCTCATCCCACGTCCAGGCGCGCCCGCCGAAGACCGACTGCCAGTTGTTGGGCGGACCGCCGCCAGGTCGGCCGTCGCGCCAGATGTACCAGTCGCGGCGTGGGTTTCTGCGGGACGAGCGCGACTCGAGGAACCAGGGGTGCTGATCGGAAGTGTGGTTGTAGACCAGGTCAAGCAGGACGCGGATGCCGCGCCGGTGCGCCTCCGTGATCAGCCGGTCGAAATCCTGCAGCGTGCCGTAGCGCGGGTCGATGCCGGTGAAGTCGGCGACGTCGTAGCCGAAGTCCTTGTCGGGGGACGGGAAGCATGGCGAGAGCCAGAGGGCGTCAACGCCAAGGCTGTCGTCTGTGCCGTTGAGATAGTCCAGCCGGTCGACCACGCCGGGCAGATCCCCCAGCCCGTCACCGTTGCTGTCGGCGAACGACCGCACGTAGATGTGGTAGATGACGCCGTCGCGCCACCAGTGCCAATCAGAGTTCGTCACGCCTTCGACCTCCGCAAGTCAGTCACGTAGCATGCCCCACCAGCATACACGCAGACCCCGGGCAGGCCAAGGAAGGAGAACCCGCACACATGAGAAGGAACAAGATGCACCGTGTGTTCGCCTGGGTGTCAATGGGTGTGGTGCTGGGCGGATGCGGGCCGGGTACCGAGGCGATGGTGATGCCTGTGACCGACCCGACGACCGTCAATCTGGCGACGGGCTCGCCGACGATGCTTGAGTTCTTCGAGTACTCTTGACCCCACGGCCGGAAGATGGCGCCCGTCGTGCACGGGCTCGAGCAGCAGTACGGCGACAAGGTCAACTTCGCCTACCTGGACATCGACGATTCGCGAACGGACGACTTCAAGCGCCAGCTGGGCTTCCGGGTCCAACCCCACCTTTTTCTGCTGGACGGGAACGGGCAGGTGATCCAACAATGGCTCGGGCTGGTTGGCAAAGATGAGCTCGAAGCGGCACTGAAGGCCGCGGCGTCGTAAGCCCCGCATTGCCTGCCGCGTGACGAACAGGGCTGGAGCATCGCTCCAGCCCTGGCCTCTCTAGGCCTCGCACAGAAGGGACGTCGGTTGCCTATCAGGCTCGTGTGGCATCGGTGGGCAGGTGCTCCGGCTGGACGGCGTCCCATTCCAGCATCCCGAAGAACTCCGTCGCCTCGCCGTTGATGGTGTTGCCATTGCGCTCCCCGGCCTCGCCCTGGTATCCCTCGTCCAGCTGGATTTCCAGGGGCGACCACATGGGGTCGAGAAACGTTGAGATGGGGAACGGCAGATGCTCGCTCACGCCGGTTGCGCTCATCTCGCACCACGATCCTTCGCTGGTGATGTAGGCGTCGGTCTTGAGGACAAGCGCTTGGTCCTGCGCGGTCATATGGAATCCGCCGTTCAGGAAGTCCTCCTGATCCTCCTCGGCGTCCATCATCGGTAGCGTGCCCGAACCGTTGCATGTCCAGGTGAGATCATCCATGACGCCGGAGCCCGACCAGGCCCATGTGCCGCTCGAATCAGGGGCATAGGCAGTCAGTGGAACGTCCGGGTCGATCAGCTCCTGGCCCGGTTTCTCGCGGTAGGGGTGGATATCCGCCCGCAGAAGCACATTGTATGTAATCGCCTGCTGGAGATTGGGAGGGTACAGCCTGGCCTCGTAGCGGAGCTGCGTGCGCCATAACGTCAGCGGGACGGCGTTGCTCTTGTGTCCGCGCACTTCTACGACCACATCACCGGCTCCACCGGCCTTCTCGGCCTTGGGAAGATCAAGGGTGATCTTCTCGGGGGTCCAGCCGTCACTGGCGGGAAACACCTGAGTGCCGTCGATGGTGACCAGCCGGTTCTCGGCTCCCGGGTCGGGGCCGAAGATACCATTGACGATCAAGGTCCTGTCCTCTTCCTGGACCTCCAGATTGCGGATCGAAGGTGCAAGTAGACGGAACCCAGGATTCAACTGCTCGTAGCGCAAGTAGCTGTTGATCCATTGCTGGTTCCCGCCGGATGGCTCAGGCGTCTCACCAGTCCAGTCCGCGTTGGGATCACCCCTCGCTTTGGTGAAGGAGTGATCCAGGCCGTTTCTCTGCAGGTACTCCCAGCTGGCGATGTAGTCAAACGGACGGTTCAGGGGTTTCGATTCGGTGACGAATCCGCCGTTGCCCAACAGCAGGTCGAAGATCGTCTTGGCCGCCGCAGCGTGATGGACGGCCTTCACCGGATAGGTCCAGCCGGCGAGGACAGAAGCGCCGACCTGGCGGAAGCTCTCGAGCATGTCGGCATCGTAGCTGCTGCATGCACCGAGATAGACGAAGGAACCCTTGCTCAGCGTCATGTAGCTGCGCACGAAGTTGCCGGTGATTCCATAGCGCCACGCTTCGTCAACAAACACATAGACAAGCCGGGCTAGGTCCAGATCCGTCTGGAACAGGCGATCGTTCTCCTCGGTGTAAAGGGTGGCGGTGCCCAATGCGTACACCGCGCTCCCGCCTTCTCCACCGGCCAGGCTGGGCGTGGCCCCCGGCTCCTCCGGCCTCCGATTGCCCGCCAGGCCTCCGTGCGTATCCAGGGACAGTACGCCAACATCGCGGACCGCCTTGAGCCAGTCAATCGTCATCTCGTCCGAGATGACCTGGTAGCCTCCATCCTCCAGCATGCGCTTGATGGTGTCCTCTTCATTTCCATAGACGGCTGGGTCCAGGGCAGTGAGGAGCATCGCCGTCTTGCTTTCAGGCAGGCCCCCTCCAACCGCGTCGGCCGAGACTCTGGCTCTGCCATGCGCCGCCCCCAGACTCGACAACGGCCGCATGGCCTGAAGCGCCTTCGCAGCCTCACTCGAGGCGAGCTGAAGCAATTTGGGTGGTTCCCCAAGCGCAGTGGTCTCGAGTGGCTCCATCGGAACGGGGAAGACCATCCAACGGCCATCGGCAAAGCGACCCCACACAGACCCATCCTTCGCGATCCCGCTCGCCTCGACCTCCGGCTGAAGCTGCACCTGCGCCAGCAGGGCCTGACGTTCGCTCCGCGGGTCAAGGCCGGGCTGAGACTCGGCGAAGGCCTCGAGCCCGGCCAGGATTCTGGACCGATCCTCCGGGCTCATGGCCGACAGTGGCCCAAGGCGAGTTCCAAGTGGGCACGTGCACGTGATCGAGACCAGCGCAAGAAGGGCGAGCAGACGTTGGATTCGGCGGCGGGTCACGACCCACCTCCTTCACGAGATGCCTTCCGAAGGGGGGCATCCCCCACCGGCCAACCCAATCGAGGATGGGTCAGCAGCCATCACGGAAGTCCTGGCGGACCCTCCGGCATGAGGAAGGCGGCGAGCTCAGACCTCCGTTGCCAGGACCCTTCGGGCAATAACCATCCGCTGCACCTCGCTCGTCCCCTCGCCGATGGTCATCAGGCGCGCGTCGCGGTACATGCGCTCGACCGGGTACTCGCTCGAGTAGCCATACGAGCCGAGGATCTGGATGGCATTGCGGCAGACGACCTCGGCCATCTCACTGGCGAACAGCTTGGCCATCGCCGCCTGGAGCGTGAACGGCTTGCCGCGGTCCTTGAGCCAGGCCGCCTGGTGGACCAACAGCCGCGCGGCCTCGATCTGTGTGGCCGCATCGGCGATCATCCACTGGATTGCCTGGTGAGACGCCAGCGGCACGCCGAACGACTGCCGTTCCTGCGCGTAGCGCTGCGCCTCCTCAAGCGCCGCCCGCGCCAATCCCACGGAGAGCGCTCCAATGCTAATCCGGCCCCCGTCGAGCACCTTGAGCGTTTGCGGCAGGCCCTGGCCCGGCTCGCCCAGTACGTGATTGAGGGGGACGTGCACGCTGTCATACGTCAGCGCGTGGGTGGGGGAAGCACGCACGCCCATCTTCTTCTCCGGGGCACCGACGTGCAACCCCGAGACATCGAGCGGGACGACGATCAGGCTGAAGCCGTGCGAGCCGCCGTCGGGGTGCGTGCGGCACAGCGTGATGACGATCGACGCCACGCTTGCGTTGGTGATCCAGGCCTTGCTGCCCCTCAGGACCCATTCATTGCCCACGCGCTCAGCGCGAGTCTGCACGCTGGCGAGATCCGACCCGGCGCCCGGCTCGGTGAGCGCCAGCGCCGCCAACCCGCTGGCGCCGGAAGTCAGGCCGGGGAGCCAGCGCTGCTTCTGCTCATCGCTCCCGAACAGCACGAGCGGGCCGCAGCCCAGACCGTTGTGCGCCGCCACGCTCAGCGCCGTCCCGCCACAGGCCCAACCGAGCTCCTCGACCGCCAGGGCCACGCCCAGCATGTCGAGCTCCGCGCCGCCAAACGCCTCGGGGACGAGCATGCCCAGCAGACCCATCGGGGCCATCTTGCGCACGGCCTCGGCATTGAACTCGGCCTTCTCGTCGAGCTCTGCGGCATGCGGCTGCAGCTCGGCGGCACAGAAGGCGTGCACCGAGGCACGCCACTGGCGGTGCTCTTCGGTCAGCGCGAAGTCCATGACGTTCCCGCTCCTCTCTCCGTCCGCGCCGCGCAGCGGACAGACCCACGGACCGGCGATCCAAGTTGTGTGAGTCGATGGGTTGGCGAAGGGAACCGACGCGTCCAGCCTAGCACATCGGTAGGAGCATCGCAACTGCACAATGGGCCACGACGGCGTCCTGTCCGAAACGCACGAGCGGCGGGCGCCCCGCCGCTCGAAGTCATGTACGCCCAGCATGAGCGCTGACTAGGAAGGTGGAAGTCCTTCCCGGGGGTTGATGGCACCCACCGTAGCCAAGGGCAAGGGCGTCGTCGTGAGGCGGGGTCCGGAGGAAGCCGGAGGCAAAACCGCGACCTGAGGGACACG
>Ga0315293_10006574_pt1 | contig 10867 bp, 9 predicted proteins | sample YL17G13_20_MG_FD_203071 | JGI IMG/M metagenome (GOLD analysis project Ga0315293, IMG submission 203071) | Sediment microbial communities from Yellowstone Lake, YNP, Wyoming, USA - YL17G13_20 | ecosystem: Environmental > Aquatic > Freshwater > Lake > Sediment | place: USA: Wyoming | collected... | reverse complement strand
TATTTTTCTCACTGCCAGTTCTCTCCTTCGGGCAAGAGATTCAGCTTCTACCACCGTTGGACGCCGGGCAAAGAGAGGTTGTGGACGCGCATGATCTCGAGCAACCTAGAGGGCAACGACCTCCACATCTTTCCGACTTCTGGAATGGTGTCGCATTACAGTTGGCGGGATGACCAGCACGTTCTTGCCTATGCCCAGGTGCAGCCTTACGGAGACGGGTATTACCTCTTCGAAGATGAGAGCGGCGAGTTTCACCCGGTGGGGCGCAAGACCCTCACGTCCGATGGCCACCCCTCGTTTGCCTTGGACCACCGTTGGTTCGTCACCGATACCTACCCGGATCGCTACCGGGTGCGCTTGCTTGTGCTCTACGACATGGAGAAGGGCAAGCGCTATGACCTGGCAAGGATCTACTCGCCCCCCAACTACCACGGCGACCTGAGGTGCGATTTGCACCCTCGGTGGAGTCGGGGTGGAACCAAGATCTGCTTCGATTCCGCCCATACGGGTCAGCGAAGCCTGTGCACCATCAACCTTGAAGATGATCTCAGTACGGCAGGCATGCCGCGTTCGCTATGAAGGGCTCCTCCCCTTCTCCAATCGTAGTCGTTGCCGTCACCTATGAGTCCGATGACGCCGCGTTGAAGTTCGTGCGGAATGTCTCTGCCGTGAGCGAGAATGAGTGCGTGAACATAGTGATCGTCGATAACACTGAGAGGGATGACAGCCGCGCATTCTTTGACAGGTTGCGCATAGAGAATCCGAGCATATTGTGTGCAAAGCCAGAAGCCAACCTGGGCTATTTCGGGGGGGTGAACTACGGTTTCCAGGAGTATCTGAAGAGCGGGCAGGGTTTTGAATGGGTGATCGTCTCGAACGTGGATATTGAGTTCAAAGACGAGGGTTTCCTGGCCCGCCTGAGGGAAATGGAGGGCCTGGAAGGGCTGGGGGTGGTGGCGCCCTCCATCTGGTCCAACAAGTCGCTGCACGATCAGAACCCCAAACTCCTGGACAGGCCATCGAAGCGGAAGATGGGATTCTACAGGCTGATGTACCAGAACTTCATCACCATGAACCTCTATGGTCTGTTGGCCCTGGTAAAGAACGTCTTGAAGTATCTGTTGAAGAATCGACTCCTGCCACGGCTGCAAGGGGCGCGCAAGGCGCACCGTACGCGCGAGGCTCATGTTCGCCCGAATGGCTGGAGATCGATCTATGCCCCCCAGGGCGCATGTATGGTCTTCTCTCGCCGGTTCTTCGACCGCGGAGGTTCCCTTGACTATCCGATGTTCCTGTTCTACGAGGAGATCTTCGTGGCAGAGACGGCGAGGAGGCTCGGGCTTTCCATTATATACAACCCGGGTCTGAGGGTCTTCCATGAAGACCACTTGTCCACCGGTCTGTTCCGCTCGAGAAAGATGGGCTCGTATGTTTCAAGGTCGGTCAACTACATCGTGGATGCATACTTTCAGTAGGATCTCCATCGAGCGTGAGGTAGAACGTGATCCGAGACATGCAGGTCGCCGATGTTACGAAAGTAGTTGCGGTGCATCTCGAGGCCTTTCCGGACAGCTTCTTAAGCTTGCTCGGCCGGGGGGGCCTCGCCCTGATCTACAAGGACTTCGCCCAGAACGGGTTTGCCTACGTCTTCGGCGAGGGCGATGACATTGCGGGTTTCCTGGCGGGGAGCTTCACCCCTGCCAGAAACTTCTACAAGCAACTTGTGCGGCGCAATCCAGCCCGGGTTTCTCTCTACCTGGCTAGGGCAACCATACGGAACCCCTCGCTCCTCAAATCCATACTCAACCGGGCGAAAGGGCTGTTCAGTCGGGGCGCGGGGAGTTTGGAGAGCAAAAGCACCCCGAATGCGTACCAGACCATCGTAGAGGCAGCTGGAAACGTTGCCCATGTTCTGTCGATAGCTACTGCCCCTGTATACAGGAGAAGGGGGATTGCAGACAAGCTGTGGACACATCTTCTCCGGGAGCTACCTATCCGCGGCGTCGACGCAATCGTCGGGAGTTCTCTCGGCGAGAATGATCCCACGAACATCCTATGTGAGAGAAAGGGCTTCAAGATCGCCGCTTGCGTCCCACGCCCCGACGGCGGCGAGGAGCTCAAGTGGGTGTATTACAGGCGCGGCCACTGCACCGTTCTTGACGACGGGAGTGTCACGTGGAATCCGGACGGGCGGCAGGACTGCCGATGACCGCGCCACTGCCTCCTGAGCAAGAGGAGGCTTGCCCGCACGTGAGTGTGATTCTACCCATCCGTAACGAGCGCAGCTCGATCTATGCCTGCCTACTTGCAGTTCTGGCGCAGAACTATCCCTCAGAGCGCATGGAGGTGATCGTCGCCGACGGGATGTCCACAGACGGGACGCGCGAGATCATCCGGTCACTTCAAGAGAAGCATGTCAACCTGCGCTACATTGACAACCCGGGGAGAATCGTTCCCACTGGCCTAAACGAAGCCATCAAGATGTCGAAAGGGCAGGTCGTCGTGCGAGTGGACGGGCACACCATTATTGAGCCGGACTACGTGCGCTGGTGCGTAGCCGAGCTTTCCAGGAGCGGCGCGGACAATGCTGGTGGTAGGATGTTTGCTTCTGGGGGGAACTGCTTTGGGAGGGTGGTGGCTCTGGCGACGAGCTGCCCTTTCGGTGTGGGAGGGGGTCGGTTCCATTACTCCGAACAAGAAGAATGGGTTGATACCGTCTACATGGGCGCCTGGCGACGAGAGGTGTTCGCAAAGGTGGGCCTCTTTGACGAAGAGCTGGTGCGCAACCAGGATGACGAGTTCAACTACCGTCTTCGCGAACACCAGGGCAGGATCCTGCTCAGCCCACGCATTCGGTCCACATACACAGTGCGGGGGGACCCCTGCACGTTATGGCGACAGTATTTCCAGTATGGGTTCTGGAAGGTGAGGGTGCTGCAGAAGCACCCGCGCCAGATGCGCCCACGGCAGTTCGTCCCGCCGCTTGTTGTTGCCACGCTCATTGGCTCAGCCTTGTTGACACCTTTGAGCTGGCGAGGGGAATTGGCATTTGCCCTGGCCACTGGGCTGTACATAGCGGCCAACCTAACTGCGTCCGTTCTGATCGCGCGTCGACTCGGTTGGCGGCACTTGCCGCTCTTGCCCGTTGTGTTTGCCATCCTTCACATCAGTTATGGCCTGGGCTTTCTTGTGGGCTTGGTGAACTTCCGCAATAGATGGCGCGACAGAGTCGGAAAAGCTCCTGCGCTGCAACCCGTGGCTACCCGAGGTTGACCTCGACCGTCTGGTTCCGAATACGCCAATCATAGGCGGTGGCTGGCGAGCAGCGATCTATGGTTGCCTTCCAATTCATCCAATATTCCCACAGCTGGCCTGCTCCTGAACAGTATCAGAAATGCCCATGCAATGCTGCATCACCTGGTATTGACCAATGCAGATGGCCAGCACCTTGCGTACCGGACAAGGAGTCTCGACTTGCTGCTGCAATACACTGTTTCTCCTCAATACTGGATTGCCAAATCAAAGCCAACCTCGCGTGCGAGATGCTGCGTATTCTCCGGCGCGGCGGAATAATCCTGTAGTACGACTTCTGGCTCACCTCGCCAATTGGCAGACACGTGGCATCCGGCCCGCGGAGAGTCGGTGGCTGTTTCCGGGTTGCCGGTTCGAGTTCCACCGAATAGCGCTGGCGCCGCAAATCGCGTGCAGTCTGGTCCCAGTCTTGTGGTTACTGTGCGCCGTGCTTGAGAGACTGCAAGCGTTTAGCACGCACTATCTGGTTGCGATTCGAAGGAAGCCGCCTGACACAGATGCTGTTGAGTAGGGGGTCACAATCTTGATCAAGCGTGTCTTTGACTTCACGGCATCGCTCTTCGGCCTCATATGTCTCGCGCCCGTTCTTCTCCTCATCAGCATCGGCATCCGGCTCGAGTCGCGCAGCCCAATCTTCTACAAAGCTACCCGCGTCGGCAAAGGGGGACGGCACTTCCGCATGCACAAGTTCCGGACAATGCGGGACGGTAACGGGCTAATGGATAACGGGCCTCGTGTCACTGCGCAGGACGACCCACGCATCACGCGCATTGGCCGCATCCTGCGCGAGACGAAGCTCAACGAACTGCCGCAGTTGTTCAACGTCCTCAAGGGTGATATGAGTTTGGTCGGCCCGCGCCCGGAAGACCCGGAGTTTGTGGCGCACTACTCGCCCGAAGAGCGCAAGGTCCTATCCGTGAGGCCAGGGATCACGAGCTTAGCGACCATTGCCTACTTCGATGAAGAAAAAATGCTGAACTATGGCACGGCTTCCGAGACGTACCTGGGCAAGATCATGCCAGGCAAGTTGTTGCTGGACTTATTATACATCCGGCACCGCTCCTTCCTGTTGGATATAGACATTCTTCTTCGCACTTTCCTGGCGTTGATCCCCATGTTCCGGCGAGCTGCTCCGGATGTTGAGGGGATACTCTTTGGCCCGACCCAGCGCTTGATCCGCGAGCATATCCCGTGGTTTGTCCTGGACCTGGTAACAGCCTATGGCGCGCTGGCAGTCGCAGGGCTGATCTGGCGTGCTGCTGGCCCACTCGATCTGGGGTGGGAATCCGGGGTGCTGGCTGCATTCGTTCTGGCATTTGCGCTCAGCGTGATGAATCGTGTGGTAGGCGTCCAGCGGACTGCCTGGCGCTACGCCAGTGCTAGTGAGATGTGGAAGATTGTCCTGTCCTGCGCCTTGTCGACCACTCTTCTGCTGATCGGCGATTTGCTGCTCCCCATTCTTCCGGCGGGCATGCTCGTGCTGGCCGGTTTCTTCGCCCTGGTAGGCTTTGTGGCTGCGCGCTATCGCAGCCGATTGCTTTCCGGCGCCTTGCAGCGTTTGAGGCGGCTCACAACCTCGTTGAGCGCGGCCCGGGTCAACGTACTCATTGTCGGCGCAGGTGAGGCCGGCCAAGTGGTGGTTTGGCTGCTCAAGAACAGCCAAAGGGGCCAGGTGTTCCATCTGGTCGGCATCGTGGACGACGACCTGCGGAAGCACGGGATGCGTATTCACGGCGTCAATGTGTTGGGACCGCACCGCAATATCCCCCGCCTGGTCAAAGAACACGATGTGGCGCTGCTGATCTTTGCCATCCATGATATCGAGCAGGCGGAGCGAGAGGTGATCCTGGGCCTGTGCGAGGGCAGCGGCGCGTCCGTGGTGGTGATACCAGACATACTCTCCGCTTTGAACCGAGTGGCAGGCGCGAGGGGAGAAGAGCCAAGCGTTCACACCGTTCTGGGATCTTCACCCACAGACAGGAACGGCTGGAGGCCTCGGGTGACGCCGCCGGTCAAGATTGGCGAGGGTGGGGGCCTTTTCGTCGGAACCGATACAGTGGCCGCCTGGATGGAAGGACTGGCACACCTGGCCGCTGAAGGATGTTTGAGCGATGTCGAGCAACGTCTTCGGGAAATCCAGGCATCGCTGGGAGACGCTCTCACGTCCAAGGGGCACGCGGCCTACCTCTCGCGCGATCGAATCCTGAGCGCAGGCAACGAACCAGCGGCAGCGGGGCGCGGGGAGTTGACTCAATCAGATGAGTAGCGACGTCGTGGCAACCATCCCACAGACCATGGATTGGCACGGACGTACAGTTCTAGTTACGGGCGCGGGCGGTTTCATTGGCAGTCACCTGACGGAAGCCCTGGTGCGATCGGGCGCGCAAGTTCGCGCCTTCATCCGCTATACCTCCCGCTCGGATCTCGGACTGCTGACCGAGTTGCCGGCCGAGGCGCTGAAACAGGTGGAGATTGTCGCGGGCGATCTCCGAGATCAAGCGGCAGTCAAAGAAGCCTGTCGGGGCATCACGCACATCTTTCACCTTGGCGCGCTGATAGCGATTCCCTATTCATACCTACATCCGGCCGAGGTCATAGAGACCAACGTCATCGGCACGCTCAACCTGCTCCTGGCTGGGCGCGAAACGGGCGTGGAACGCATCGTCCATACCTCCACGAGCGAAGTGTATGGCACAGCGCTGTGCGTCCCGATGGACGAGCGTCATCCCTTGCAGGGGCAGTCGCCCTACTCGGCAAGCAAGATCGGCGCCGACAAACTGGCCGAGAGTTTCTACCGCTCGTTCGACCTGCCCGTGGTCACCGTGCGTCCGTTCAATACCTACGGCCCACGCCAGTCGGCGCGTGCCGTCATCCCCACGATCATCACCCAGGCGCTCACCCAAGATGTGGTCCGCTTGGGCAACCTGGAGGCCATCCGCGACTTGACCTTCGTGTCCGACACGGTTGCCGGGTTCCTCAAAGTGGCGGAGGCGCCTGGGGTCGAGGGCGAGACCTTCAATCTGGGGACGGGGGAAGCGTTGCGCATTGGAGACCTGGCCGGCGAGATCATCGGCCTGGTCGGCCGCCCCGTTGAGATCGAGCGCGACCCCGCCCGTCTGCGTCCCACCAAGAGCGAGGTGGGGCGTCTGCTCTCCGATAACTCCCTCGCCCGCGAACGGCTCGGCTGGCAGCCGCAAGTCTCCCTGACTGAAGGCTTGAAACGCACGATCGCCTGGGTAGCGCAACATCTGGAACGCTACCGCGCGGGCCAATACGAGACTTGACCTGTTCTTGCGATGCCATTCTTCCTCGGGAGCAATCCCACGCTTGATGAAACGGAGCGCGCTTTGCGAGAGCTGCCCGCGTTGAAATACTTCCCCACAGCTCGACCCTCAGCCCGAAACCTGGAGCCTGCAACCCTATGAAGGCGGTCATCCTCTCGGGCGGCAAAGGCACCCGTCTTGCGCCCTACACCAAGATCCTGCCCAAGCCGCTCGTCCCCATCGGCGACATGCCGATCCTCGAGGTGATGATCCGCCAGTTTAAACGCAGCGGCGTGGACGAGTTCACGCTTGCTGTCGGTCACCTGGCGAATCTGTTGCAGGCGTTCTTCAATGATGGCTCCAAGTACGGGGTGAAGATACGCTACAGCCTAGAAGACAAGCCACTGGGTACCGTGGGACCGCTGGCGCTGATCCCCCGGCCAACGGATAGTTTCTTCGTGGCCAACGGAGACGTGCTGACGACGATCGATCTCAAGCAGCTTTTCGACTTCCACCGCGCCTCGGGGGCGGCCGCCACGATCGCCATGCACCGCCGCAGCGTAAAGATTGACCTCGGTGTGATCGAGATGGACGGCGACCATTGTGTGACCGCCTATACCGAGAAGCCGACGCTTCATTATGATGTGAGCATGGGTATCTATGTCTTTGAGCCTCGCGTGATTGATTGCATCCCACCAGGGCAGTATTTCGACTTCCCCGATCTTGTCCACACCTTGCTGGCTCAGGGCGCGATGGTTCGCGGCTTTCCTTTTGAGGGTTACTGGCAAGACCTGGGCAACCCAGATGACTACGAGCAGGCGGTGGCGGATTTTGAGCGTATGCGGACGGAATTCCTGGGGGAGGAGGCCTAACCTGTGAACTGGCGTATTCCACTTTCAGATCTTGCCATCGGCGCTGAGGAGGTCGGGGGGGTCGTGGGTGTGCTCAAGTCCAAATGGCTAACGATGGGCGAGATGGCTCAGCGGTTTGAGCAGGCTTTTGCCGACTATCTTGGCGTGAAACACGCCTTCGCCGTCTCCAATGCGACTGTAGCACTGCACCTGGCGAACGCCGCGATCGGCATCGGCCCGGGAGACGAGGTGGTCGTGCCCTCGCTGACTTTCGTGGCCACGGCGAACGCCGTGAAGTACACTGGCGCGGCCCCCGTCTTCGTGGATATCACTAGCGAGGCCGACCTGGGCATATCCCCCGCCGCCATTGAAGCCGCGATCACCCCAGCGAGCAGGGCTATTACCGTGATGCATTACGGTGGCTATCCGTGTGACATGCCGGCCATCAACGCAATTGCCCACAAACATGACCTGGCGGTGATCGAAGATGCCGCCCACGCGCCGGGAGCAGAATTGGACGGCAGGAAAGCCGGGACATTCGGGGATGTCGCCTGCTTCAGTTTCTTCTCCAACAAGAACCTGGCGACCGGCGAGGGCGGCATGATTGTCACCGATCGCGATGATCTGGCCGAGAGGATCCGCCTGATGCGTTCGCATGGCATGACCACGCTCACGTGGGATCGATACAAGGGGCACGCTCACTCATACGATGTGGTGACGTTGGGCTACAACTATCGTATTGACGAGATGCGCTCGGCGCTGGGGCTGGCGCAACTGGAGAAGCTGGAGCGCAACAATGCCCTGCGGCGGAAGATCATCGACTCCTATCGGGCGCAACTGGGGAAGATTGAGGGGCTGGCCATCCCCTTCGCCAAACACCGTGGAACCACGGCCGCCCACCTCTTCCCCATTGTGCTAGATACGGATGTCGATCGAGAGACATTCATTGAGCACATGCGTCAGCGGGAAATCCAGACCAGCATCCATTATCCGCCGATCCATCTGTTCACATACTACCGTCAGCAGGCTGGGGGCAATGTGCCTCATCTCCCTGTCACCGAAGCAATCGGCCGGCGGGAGGTTACCTTACCGCTTTATCCAACAATGAGCGCAGCGGATGTGGCCTATGTGGTGGACTCAGTCAAGGAGGCCATCCTGGCAGCCCGCCGGGCATAGGTCTGTCGGTCCCCAGTTACCGTAGAGGTCTAGATCCTGGATGTAGGCAGGTGGATGGGTTGCCCGTATGCGCGACGCGGCCAAGCTGGGGCTGATTTCGTGAGTTCGAGACCTCCGGGATCGGGCGCACGCGGCTTCGGGCTCGCTCGAAAGCTGGTCTCCGTCGCGATCGTCCTGAGCCGGTACGAATGGCTAATCCTGCTCGTGGTGGCGCCGCTGCTGCTCTTTCCCTCGCCCGCGCGGACTCCAGCTCTGCTCGCCATCCCGACTCTGTGGATCTGCCGCAGGGTTGCCCTTGGACATCTTATCCCGAGAACGCCCCTGGACGTGCCCCTTATCCTGCTGATGCTGATGGTGCTGGTGAGCCTGTATGCGACGTTCGACATCTCCTTCAGCCTGCCCAAGATCACCGGGATGCTCCTGGGATTGGCCGTGTACTATGCCGTGGTGGAGGCCGCGGCAGACCGGCGAAGTTGGGTGCTGGCTCTAGGCGGTTTCATGCTGGCCGGGGTAGGTGTGGCAGCACTGGGGCTCCTCGGAACGCGATGGAACCCAAAGTTCGCCATCTTCGGCCCCATTCTTCAATGGCTTCCCCCACGCATCACCGGCCTGCCCGGCGCTGGCGAAGGCTTTAACCCTAACGAGGTCGCCGGAGCGCTCCTGTGGGTGGCGCCTGTGGAGTGCGCGTTGGCGGCTGTGGCCGTCCTTGGCGCGCGATCCATCGCCCAATCCCTCGGGAGAGTACGTGGCGCCATCCTCCTCGTCGTATTGGTCACAACCGCCGCCTTCCTGGTGGGCGTCCTGACCCTCACGCAATCGCGCGGCGGCTGGATCGCCGCGGCGCTGGTCCTTCCGGTTCTGCTCCTGGTGCTGGTCCAGGGGAAGCTGCGGCGGGCGGCCACACTTCTATTGGCTGGTTCGGTCGTCACAGCGGCGGTGTGGATTGCCCTCGCCCGCCCTGACGCGCTGGACGCGTGGATGATCGGCCCGCAGCAAGATCCGAGCCCGGGGATGTCTTTGGAGACTCTCTCGGGCAGATTCGAGGTCTGGTCTCGGGCCATCTACGGGATTCAGGACTTCGCTTTCACCGGGATGGGGATGAACACGTTTCGGAAGGTCGTGCCGGTCCTCTATCCGTTGTTTTCCATTGATCCCGCGATCGACATCGGGCACGCCCACAACACGTTCTTGCAGGCGGGGCTCGACCTGGGGATCCCCGGCCTGATCGCCTATCTGGCGATCCACCTCTCGGCCTTCGCCATGCTTGCCTCGACCTGGCGGCGTCGCGGCCGGCTGCCGTTCCCCGAGCTGCTCAGCCGAGCCCTGATCCTCGGCCTGGGGGGAGGCCTGGCGGCCCACCTGATCTACGGCCTCACCGACACCGTCGCCCTGGGCGCCAAGCCCGGTGTGCTGTGGTGGATGTTGTTGGGCCTGGTCGCCAGCCTGTACAGGGGGCCCGCACTTCGAAAGGAAGCTCGGCCGAAACCTGAGGATCGCTGCGCTTCCCTGCTTCGGGCTCCCCGGTAGGACTGTCCGTCGCTTCCTGCCCCACTCCCCCGATGCTACAATGAGTCGGAGGTCGGCTGGGCCCACGCATGGTGATCCCTCTCACCCAGGAACGACAGGAGTACCAGCGGGCTCTGCGAGCGGCTCTCGACCGGATCGTGCGCCACCTGTCGAGGATGCCGGAGGTTGAGCAAGTGATTCTCTTCGGATCGTACGCCCAGGGGAGGGAAGACCTACTCACTGACCTGGACGTGCTGGTGGTGATGCGCTCGGAAGAGGACTTCGTCACGCGCATGGCGCGGCTCTATCAACAACTGCGCCCGGGAGTAGACCTCGACTTGCTCGTCTACACGCCGGCGGAGTTCGAACGACTGCGAGGCAGCGGTTTCGTGGGCCACGCCGCAACGACCGGCAAGGTGCTCGTTGCGACGAAGCCCGCTCGATGAGGCCAGGTGCTGTCCGCCAATCCGCTGAGCGGCCCGGTGTTCAATATTCGGAATGATCCGCGGGGGACACGGGTGGGCCGCGTGCTCCGACGCTGGAGCTTGGATGAGATCCCATCATGAGCCAAGGCGATTTCGTCACGCTCCTATGGCCAGACATATGGATGGTCAAGTGCCGAGCTACAGAAGGCTGCCCCGGATTTCCTCCCCCTAGGCTGTACTGTTCCGTAAAGGTGTTGACAGTGATCGAGGGTCATGTGACGTATTCTTCCCGTTGGACAAAGCCCCCTTGTGGGGAGACGGGGAGGAGCGCCCA
>Ga0315293_10006572_pt1 | contig 10870 bp, 5 predicted proteins | sample YL17G13_20_MG_FD_203071 | JGI IMG/M metagenome (GOLD analysis project Ga0315293, IMG submission 203071) | Sediment microbial communities from Yellowstone Lake, YNP, Wyoming, USA - YL17G13_20 | ecosystem: Environmental > Aquatic > Freshwater > Lake > Sediment | place: USA: Wyoming | collected... | reverse complement strand
CGATGGAACGCTTCACAACGATCATGGAGGATTCTATTGTAACAAATCCTGCGCTCAGAAACAAACGCAGGCAGTATTCAAGTTTGGGGCCGGCTTCCCCCTTAATGACGGCTCCGTGTCGAATTCGCTGCTATATTGGGAGCAGATAAATGGAGCCAGCGAGAGGGATCGAACCTCCGACCTGCTGATTACGAACCAACTGGTCTAGCGTTTTAACTTACTGATATTTAATGTAATTAGGAGGGGCAGAAAATCGATTGTGCTCAGATTGTGCTCACCTGCGGCACCTCTGCCCCGAAGTGGTGATCAGCCGCCCTTCAGCCCGGCCAGCCGCCAAGCTGCTCGCTAGGGGAGCAGAGAGGGCCCTTTTGACCATTTCACGCACTCCGCGTGGATAGCCTTCAGGTCGGCGCGTTCGAGAAGGTTCTGGCTCCCATCCTCCCGTTTCATCCCCTCGATAAGCTGTAGCGCGGCCGTGTAGTGCCGGCGAGCCTCCAAGTCGCCGGCGAGCCGCATCGTGGAGGCTAAAATGTACTCGCTCCTTGCCTGCAACTCGCGGAGTCCCAGCGTTTCGACCTTCGTCAGCGCCTGCTCCACTTGCTCGCGCGCCTGCTGGCGGTCGCCGATCCTAAGCAGGACATTTGCCCGCTGCAGCGCGCAGCTAACGCCCAGATAGATCAGGCCCGTGATCTCCGCCCGCCGGCCGATCTGTGCGAGCGTCTCAGCCGTCCTCTTGGTGGGCTGCGCCGCCGCGGAGATGTTCGCGGCGACAAACTGCGACCAGAGAGCCCCCGACAGATCGGAGGTTTGCGCTGCCGTCTGCACCGCCTCCCCGGCGACATGAGCCGCACCATTCGTATCGCCCTTCCAGAACGCATTCTCCGCCTGGAATCGGAGCACCTGCGCCGTCAGGCTCGCGTTCTTCATCTGGCGTGCCAGGGTTAACGCTTCTTTGAGGTTGCTCGATGCTTCGTCTGCGCGGCCGCCGAGCGCGAGGCTGTAGCCAAGGCCACTCAGAATCTCACCGAGCCAGATGTCCCGCTGCTTCAGGTCGCGGAACACCTGCAGGGCCTCGCCCTTCGACTTGACCGCAGCGCCGTAGCGTCCCTGGTAATCAAAGATTGTTCCGATGCTGTACGATTCTATGGCCGCGCTGCGTGTGTCGCCGTCAGCCCGCCGCAGGTCGAGGGCGCGCAGAAGGTGTGTGAGCGCCTGGTCGCACTTGCCCATCCTCCCGAGCGTATCGCCGAGGTTATGGAGGGTGTCCGCCATCTCTGTCGGCACCTTCGTCTGCTCGCGGATTTCGAGCGCACGCTCGAAGTGGGTCTGGGCCTCGGATAGCTCGCCCTTCATTAGGTACGCGGCCCCGATGTTGTTCAACGCCAGCGCCTCGCCTTGCCTATTTCCCTCCTCGCGCAGGAGCGATAGCGCCTCCCGGAACAGGGGCAACGCCTCGTCGGGCCGACCAAGGCTCTCGTTGAGTAGCCCACCCAGACTGATTAGGGTGGTGGCCGTACCTGACTTGTCGCCGATCTCGCGCTGGAGCGCGAGGGCTTCGTTGTAGTTCTTCGCGGATTCCTGGAGGTTTCCGAGCAACTCCTGGATCTGCCCGATTTCGCCCAGGCTGGAGGCCATGCCACGCTTTTGCCCGATCTGCCGCTTGATTGCCAGCGACGCCTGGTACTGTTTCAGCGCTTCGGCTGGCTGGCCCATTCGCTTGTAAGCAATGCCGATTGCCTGGAGCACGGTTGCGCGTGCCTCATCGTTCTGTAGTTGGATCGACAGGCTCAGGGCATTGTTCAACGGCTGCAAGGATGCCTTCGGATCGCCTCTTTTGATAGCGACCCGGCCGACGGCGGTCAAGCCCTCAATATACTTCGGATCGAGGGCAACGGCCTCCGCGAAGTGCTCCTGGGCCTTTGCCAAATCCCCTGTCCGCTCGTAAAGCGACGCCAGATCGTATTGAAAACGCGCGTTATTGGGAGACATTTCGAGTAGCTTCCGGTACGTCTCGATGCCCTTCGCATTGTCGTTTGAAATGCGGTAGTGGGTTGCAGCGATCAGATACCTCTCCTGGGCCGGGAGTGCCGCGCTCATTCCGATTGCACGGCGGGACTGCTGTATGGCCTGCGAGTCGTATCCAAGGTTTGCATACGTCTGGGCGAGTGTTGAATAGGCAAGCGCAAAGTCCGCGTCTTCCGCAATTGCAGCCTCAAAGCACTTCAGAGCGGCCTGATGGTTACCGCCCCGGGAAAGGGCGAGCCCGTCGTTGTAGAGACGCAGCGCCTCGAACGACCGCGTGGAGGGCCGCCACGCCGACGACTTCAGCTCGTTCAGCACGTCGGTGGACCCGGCGGCGAGCGTCTTTTGGACCGACGCGGCTAGCTGCGCGATGGCGGTGAGCAGGGCCGTCTGGTTGACCGCAGTCGTCCTCATGGGTGTTGTAGTCTGCTTCTGCAGGTCCTGCAACGTTGCATCGATCCGAATCTCTTCGCCGAACTTGACGTAATGGCCCCAGAGGATGGTCTGCGCGCTGACGAAGTCGGCGATGCGGGCGAGGTCCGACGGAGACAGGTTAACGTTCGGATCAACCCGAAGATCACGAAGTACTTCGCTCAGACGCACAGACGGGATAGTCCTGATATGCGAGGCCGCCCCGAGATCCGTCGCGAGCACCTCACTGAGGCTCCTGCCGAGCGAATCCATTTTCGGATCGCCTGACGCGTTTCGGAATGGAAGCACGGCCAAGGAGACCGTCGGCCCGGATGGCTCGATGCCTGCTGTTCCGATGAGCCGATTCCTCAGTCCGCCGACATTGAGACCGAGGATAAGCGTCAGTACGACGGCAAGGGCAAAATAGATATAAGCCGTTCTTATCCCGAATATCTTCTTTGCCGGCCTGGCTTTAAGGGGCTTGAGGTTTTTGGCGACAGCGGCGAGATCTTCTCGGAACTCCTCCATGGTCTGATAGCGTTCGGCTGCTTTCTTAGCCAGGGCATGGCCGACGATTTGGGCTAATTCGGGCGCTGAGCCGGGTCGGGCCTTGGTCAATAAATCTGGATCATGATGGAGGATGGAATAGATGACGGTTTGGTCGTGGTCTCCCTGAAAGGGCAGTTTCCCGGCGAGCATTTCGTATAAGACAACCCCCAACGACCAGATGTCGGTCCGCTGATCCAGATCGCCGCCCCGGGCCTGCTCCGGGGACATGTAGGCCACCGTGCCCAGCGTCGTCTGGCTCATGGTGAGGGAACTCCCGCCCCTGAGCTTGGCCAGCCCGAAGTCCATGACCTTGGCCTGGCCTATCTCCGTCACCATGATATTGGCGCTCTTGACGTCGCGGTGGATGATACCCTTGCGATGGGCCTCGCCGAGTCCGGCCGCGACCTGGTTGACGATCTTAAGCGCCTCGTCGGCCGCGAGCGGCCCCTTCCTGAGCCTGTCCCGAAGTGTCTGCCCATCCACATATTCCATGGCGATATAAGGCCGATCTTCACTCTCCCCCACCTCGTGGATGACGCAGATGTTCGGGTGGGAAAGGGCCGCGGCCGCCTGGGCCTCGATGAGGAACCGCTCCTTGAGCTCGGGCGAGTCCATGAGATGCGGCGGCAGGAACTTCAGGGCCACGCATCGCTTGAGCTTGATGTCCTCGGCCTTGTAGACTACGCCCATCCCGCCGTGCCCGATCTCCTCGAGGATATTGTATTTGCCGGCGATAGGGCTCCCCGGCTTCATGATTCGAACGGGCGTTTCGAGAGTTTTAGTGAGAGAAATGCCTTTGCTATCCAGAGAGAGACCCGTCGCGCACTTTTTGCAGAAGTGGGAATCTAGTGTATTTTCCGTGTTGCACTTTGGGCATTTCATGGCCCGCTAACCCCATCACAGGTTAGCAGAAGGATAATCCGGCTAGTAGGAGGAAGTCAAACGGCGGCCTGGGGAATATCGATGGAGCCAGCGAGAGGGATCGAACCTCCGACCTGCTGATTACGAACCAACTGGTCTAGCGTTTCAACTTGCTGATAGAAATATAATTAGCCGGGGCGCAAAATCGATTGTGCTCAGATTGTGCTCACCTGCGCCGCTGGCCCGAATTGGTGATCAGCTGCCCGTCAGCCCGGCCAGCCGCGTCACCCAACCTCAACGTCCATCTCGGAATGGGTCTCTGCCGGAAATGCTCGGCTATTTGGCTTTTCCCCAAACGATGTTCTTATAGGACAAGACCGGGAATGCGTACGGCTTTGTGGACTTGTCGAACTCGTCGCGAAAATCCCTCCCTCTTAGGTCACAGGCACCGGTCACCAGGTCAAGGAACTCTTTTATCAAAATGTAGGTTCCCTTGTCTGCGGAAGAGGCTATCGGGGACATGGGAAGGCCCTCATAGACATAGACCTTCCCTCCCCGGAAACGGAATTCCTCGATCCTGTCGGTCACGTCCACTCTCCGATAGCCGCGTTCCCTTTTGTCGAGGCTGAGCATTTCCTCGTTGGTGATCAGATACAAAATGCCGTTGATCCGGCCCTTTTTCTTGGGATAGATATTGAGTTCCGCAGCTCCGATGATAGGAACGCATTCCGTGTCACGCAGGAAATACGCATCGATCTTCTTGGCACCCGCAGCGATCGCTTGGGGATCGTTGAATGGGCGAACACATGCCCACACCCGCTCGTAGCCCCTTAGATGAACTTCGTAGATCGGACCGTTGTATTTATGCCTCAGCGTCTTTTCCATGCTCGGCAGGGAGATCAGGGAACCGTAAGTGATAATTCCCACAGAACCCTCAGGTATTCCTAGTGTGCCTCTTCTTTCCGCTGCGAGGACAAACATGGAGAACAAGAAGAATATCAAAGTGCAAAGGAATATACCCAGATATCTTCTTGTCATTGAATCACCCATTCCCCTGGCTATGATTCTACCCTAGCCGTTTCCAAACTAATACTCCGGTTATTTCCTGGCCTCCTGACAATAAGGGTAGTGTCTTTAAAGTAAGCACGTCAGCATCGGCAGAAAACTCAAAAGTACGCACCTGATCCTGCCCCAACCAGTTCGGGAATAAAGAGGCTTCCACATGATGGACGATCATTCCATTCTTGCCGTTCACCTCATACCTCCCGAAATATGCCACATACCCTTCAACAGCCGCTTTGTTCTCTTCTGCCGTGCCCCCTCGCATATCCCCTGAGACGAACTTGGGGCGATCCGGCCTCATGAGCTGGGCAGCCATTCGCCCTCCGATATCATAGATCAGGATGCCCACCGCTTTTTCCCCCAATGGATAGGTTACTTTGCCGGCAGATGTCCGGAACTCGGATGTAACGAGCATCCAAGTGCCTATGAACCGCTGATCTGTCTGATTGGTTGTCTTAGCAAAGCCGACCGTGAAAAACATATCGCTTTTTCCTCCCGAGTTGGCAAAGCGACATTCGGCTTTGCCGTTTTTGCCGGAGGATGGATCTGCGAAGGAGGGAGCCGGGTGCCGCACTCCCCGCAAGAGCGCTGGGTGTCTGGATTCTCAGAATGCCAGGTCGGGTACTTGTTGGCCACCGGGATTCCCCTTTCTTGGCTGGGCTAAAGATAGCATGCGACCTCTCAGGGCTCCAGGTTCATTTTCCGCAGCAAGGTCTGATAGGCCGGGTGAGATCGCAGGGGATCGTAGTGCCGCGCAGTCTTGATCGTAGTCACGAGGCCCGGATCACGTTCTTCGATACCCCTTGCTGTCCACTCAAGGCTCTCGTCCAATCCTCCTAGACCAAAATGGACCATTGTAAGAGGGAACGCAGACACATAGGTCAGCCGCCGTCGCGCCGTCAACTCCTCCATTAATCGCCGCGCCTCGGCGGTTCGGCCAGCCAGACCGTAGACACAGCCTAGCACTCCCCGCGTCATGGCATCGCCTCCGGAGAGCTCATTCGCCTTCTCGGCCGCGGCGACGGCCTCATCGAACCGCCCCATCACGACCAGGACGGTCGAGAGCATCCAATAGGAGAAGAAGAAGGTCGGGTCCAGTTCGACGGCGTGCCGCAGTTGCGCGGCCGCGGGCTCGAATTGCCGCGTGACGTAAAGGAGATACCCCAGCAGCGCGTTGTAGAACGGATCCAGCGGATCCAGCTCGAGCGCCCGCCGCATCTCTGTCATCGCCTCTTCCAAGCGCCCCAGCGGCAGGAGGAACCACATGGCGTAGCACCAGGCATAGTCATAACGGACGGCCTTGGCGTACGGACTCAACTCCACGGCACGGCGGAACTCGCGCTCGGCTCCGGGCCAGTCGAATTCGCCGCTCCCCAGGACGGTCCCGAGCGCGCTATGGGCGTCGGCGATCGTGTCATCCAGTCTGAGGGCCTCGAGCGCCGCCGACTTGGCCCTTGAGTATGCCTCCCGCGGATCCATGGACCCCCAAAACGCGCTCCACAGATGGGATTCGGCCAACATGACATACGCCAGGGCGAAGCTCTGATCGAGCGCGATAGCCTGCTCACAATACCGCCGGCCCGCCTCACGCCCTTCCGGCGTCATCTTCAAGAGGTGATACCGGGCTTTTAGACAGAGGTCGTAGGCGGCGAGATTCTCCGTGTAGCGCTTGATGAGCGGCTTGTCCCCTGCTAGGCGCACCCTCAGCTTATCCACGATGGCCTGGGAGATCTCGTCCTGGATCGCGAAGACATCGGTCATCTCCCGATCGAAGCGTTGACTCCACATGTGGTATCCGTCGCTCGTCTTGACCAGCTGCGCCGTCACCCGGAGGCGATGGCCAGATCGGCGCACGCTGCCTTCCAAGATGTGTTCGACGTTGAGCCGCGCCCCGATCTCACGCACGTCCGCCTCCTTACCGCGGAAAGCGAACGCCGACGTCCGCGCCATCACCCGCAGCCCCGGCAGCTGCGCTAAGGCGTCGATGATGTCCTCGGCCAATCCGTCGCTGAAATATTCGTTCTCCTTGTCCCCGCTCAGGTTGGCGAACGGCAGCACCGCCAGAGACGGGACGCGTGGGCTGGCTGCGGCGCTGGGAGCGGCGGCCGCTCGTCCGAAATCGCGTTCGCGTTTCAGTCGCGTCAGATCTGCGACCATCTCCCTAGCCGACTGGTAGCGGACAACGCGGTCCTTCTCGAGAGCCTTGTTGATGATCCTCTCCAGGGCCTCAGGCACATCCGGATTGAGGCGGATCGGCGCCGTGGGCGCCTCATTCAGGATGGCATTGAAGATCGCCACCGACGTATTCCCCCGGAAAGGCAAGCTGCCTGTCACCATCTCGTATAACAACACCCCCAGCGAGAAAAGGTCCGTCCGCGCATCCAGGTCCTTCCCAAGGGCCTGTTCCGGTGACATATACGCCACCGTCCCGGCGGCCGTGCCGGGGCTGGTCAGTGGCTCGGCGGCCGTTAGGGTCTCGGCAGGGGCATATCGTTCCGGCATCAGCTTGGCTAGACCGAAATCGAGAATCTTAGCTTGCCCCCGCCGGGTGATGAAGATATTGGCGGGCTTGATGTCCCGGTGGATTATCCCTTTGCCGTGCGCGGCCTCGAGACCGTCCGCCACCTCGAGCGCCACCGTGAGGATCTCGTCCACCCCCATCCGCTTCCCGAGGATGCGCTGTTTCAGAGTCTGGCCCTCGAGCAGCTCCATCGCAATGAAGTGCTGCCCTTCGCGCTCGTCGATGTCGTGGATCGTGCAGATGTGCGGGTGATTCAAGGCCGAGGCCGCTTGAGCCTCCCGTTCAAAGCGCTCCAGCGCATGGCGGTCCCGGGATAGGTCTTCAGGTAGGAACTTCAGGGCGACCGGGCGCTTGAGCCGGATGTCCTCGGCCTTGTAGACCACCCCCATACCTCCGCCGCCGAGTTTCTCCAGGATGCGGTAATGCGATACCGTTTGCCCGATCATAGGAGCGGAGTCCTCTGGCCTGGTCTCATCCTTTCCCCTCATGAAATGAGAATATCCTTGCTTCGGACAGGTGTCAAGAAGTCGGAATTGAGGGAATATGGGTGGAGCCAGCGAGAGGGATCGAACCTCCGACCTGCTGATTACAAACGAACGGCTCTAGCGCTTCAACTTACTGATAATAAATGGCACTAGATGGACAATAAGATCGATTGTGCTCAGATTGTGCTCACCTGCGGAGCTGCCATAAATCAGCGCTCAGCTGCCCCTGGGGATTATCGATTATCCGACCCCGGCTCGCAACTCGCTTAATCGCGCCTCAAGGGGAATTGTCGAGCGGCGGGTCGATCCTTGTCGGAGTTGCCTTGCCCGAGATGATCGGGGCGGCCCCCAGGGCAATTGCCCGAATCAAGCTCGTTATGTTATTGAGGTCGAGTGTCTCGACTTCGTCGGAGACGCTATGGAGATCCTTATCTCGCGGATCCATGGAAATCGTGCTGATCGCATGCGCTGGCACTCCTCTGCGCGCAAACGGCGCATTGTCTGAGCGTCGAAAGAGGTTTTGGCGCACGTATGGATCTGGGTAAAAGGAGTAAGGTGTCCCTTCCACAGCCTGCTGTATGATCTTGCCGAAATCGGATCGATCGAACCCCGTGACGATCGCCGTATTGGGGCCACGCGGGTCGACCTTTCCTATTGCCGCGATGGAAAACATCGCGACGACCTCGCTACAATCCAATTGCCGCGCAAAATATTCTGAGCCCAGAAAGCCGATCTCTTCCGCGGTAAACGCTGCGAACATCAGCGTCCGCTCAGGTTTTCCCCTGGCCTTGAAATACCGAGCAAGTTCGATCATAGCCGTGGTCCCGGAGGCGCAGTCGTTGGCTCCGTTGGCGATGGAATCACCCTCCACGGAGTCGAGTATGCCTATGCCATCATAGTGGCCCCCAAAGAGCAAGACCTCGTCGCCACGCCTGCCAGGGATCATGCCGACGACATTCGTGAGCGGAAGTTCCTCCACGGGGGCTATGACCTCAACTTCATAGGAAGTCATGTGCGCCTCATCGGTAAGAACACAAACTAGCGTGGGCCCGGCCGGCGGATCGAGGGATAAGAAGGAATCGGAGGACCACTCGCCAGTCCATCGGTCAAAGAACGCCTGATGGCTGGTGTTCATCAAGACGAGAGTGTTGCGACCACTCATTCGGATCGAATAGATCCTCCCTCCGGCATCATCTTCTGGTCCGATCACGACCACCTCGACAGAATCGCCGGTCTTCCAGCGGGTAGAGGGAGCTTCGGCCCACGCAAACGTTCGTTCGCTCGGGATTTCGATCCCGTTCACGATGACCTTACGGTCTCGGGCCTGAAGTCGATACACCTTAAATCGCTGCAGATAGTCGTCCATATCGTCGAGTACGTCGAGCCCGATCGATGCGAACTCGTCGCGGATGAAGTTCGCGGCCCTATCGATACCAGGGGTGAACGGGGCCCGGCCCAACATCTCGTCCGCGCTCAGTGCCGTGATGACGCGCTCCACGCTGGCCGCGTCGATCTCAGGCTCAGGACGCCTGCAGTTGGCGATGGAAAGGGCAACAAATCCAAGCACCCACGCTCGCTTCGAAAGTGTCATTGCCGCCTCACTGTAAGCCTTTATAGATCTCGCGGCACCTGCCGGCCGTGGTTACTTTTCTGGCTCAGATATCCCCATTTGCTATCGTAAAGTAGCATACTGTTGACCAAGACTACAATCTCAGGGCGGCTGTAAAAAGCACTGAATCGGGCATAGTTATTGCAAAGGAAGAATCTTAATGGCATGCCTGAGAGGATTCGAACCGCCGACCTTTGGATCCAGAGCTCGAGCGTGCTTGAAAGGATCGCCATTGAAGTTGTATATATAGGGAACGGAATCAAGTCAGCCTAAAGGTGGCATATGAAAACGACGACTCTGGTCGTGGCTATAGGTCTTTTAACCTCATTTTTTTCTTGCACGAAAGCAGAAAAAGCCGATATCGCCATTCAGAACGTCACGATCATTGATGCGACGGGAGCTTCCGAAAGGCCCGGAATGACGGTCCTCATTGCCGGGAACCGCATTCTGAGGATAGGCCAAACGCAAAAAACGAAACTCGCCGAAGACGTTAGGATCGTCGATGGATCGGGAAAATATTTGATCCCCGGTCTCTGGGATATGCATATCCATCCATTCGAAGGAAAAGATATCCGCTGGAAGGAATTCGTGGCGCTTTTCATAGCCAACGGGATCACCAACGTACGTGTTATGTTCGGAGATCCCAAGTTCCATCAATGGCGTGAGGAGATATCGTCCGGTCAACTGACCGGGCCCCGGATGATCATCGCGAGCCCTCGACCGCCCGAGTTCGCGAGTGCGGAACAAGGACGTCAGTTCGTTCAGAAAAGCAAGACCGAGGGAGCGGATTTCATCAAGATCCTCTCCGACGACCTTCCTCGCGACGTTTATTATGCCATCGCCGATGAAGCCCAAGAGCAGGGGATCCCCTTTGCGGGTCATGTCCCCTATTCCGTAAGCGCCGTGGAAGCCTCTAACGCCGGACAACTCAGCCTTGAGCACAAATACGCTGTTTCAATTCCCTGCGATGAGCGCGAAGAGACGATAAGAAAGAAACTGATGAATATCGAAAGCTTTCGCGAGCGGGTCCAGGTGTTGGCCGACATCGGATACGATGAACAAAGAGCCAGAGAGCTCTTCTCCCGTCTCTTGGCGAATGGCACTTACCTTTGCCCGACACTTGTTGTCTGGAACGACCCCGCCTACCGGGATAAATCGGAAATGGCAGATGACCCAAGACTTGCTTTTTGTCCGTCTGAACTGAGAAATTGGTTTAAGAATATGGGCGAAAGGTTGATCGATGATGAAGTCGTTGCCGGCCTCCGGAGAATATGTTCAGGCTCACGTGAGCTTGTGGGCGCAATGAACAGGGCGGGAGTCAAGATACTTGCCGGGACAGACAGCGGAAGC
>Ga0315293_10006571_pt1 | contig 10873 bp, 15 predicted proteins | sample YL17G13_20_MG_FD_203071 | JGI IMG/M metagenome (GOLD analysis project Ga0315293, IMG submission 203071) | Sediment microbial communities from Yellowstone Lake, YNP, Wyoming, USA - YL17G13_20 | ecosystem: Environmental > Aquatic > Freshwater > Lake > Sediment | place: USA: Wyoming | collected... | reverse complement strand
GCTATTACTCCACCAATTCAGGGCACAAATGCAATCTTCACTCGTGCCCATTCACTTGCTATTGTGGATGCTACCAGCGCTGCCACATCTATCACAGGTGGTTTGGTGGTGGCAACTGCATTAGGCACAACAGCGACCTCAGTAGGAATAGGTGGTGGGAATATCAATGCAGGTGGAACTGGCACATTTGGGGGAACTCTCTCGGTCACGGGTCATACTACCTTTGAAGGTGTGACAAGTACAGGAGCGACAGGAACGGCTAAATTAGTGTATGATACTTCTCCAACCCTTATTACCCCCGTTATTGGGGTAGCTACCGGAACTTCCCTTTATGCCACAGGGGTAGTGGATGGTCTAGCCCCCATTGTCATCACAGCGACTTCAGCGGGGTACACAATCTCGTCTACCACCTCAAAGAGTGGATACTTCTTTACGAATCCAGTTGCGGCTGCGGCGACCTTCTATTTCACTCTACCAACGGCTGCGGCTGGTCTACAATACTGCGTTGGGAATGGGGCTGCAAAAACAGGAACAGTCAGAGTAACCGCGACTGGAAGTGGAATCATCGACCTCGATGGAACCAACGGATCTGCAAATGGTTGGGCCACAGCATCGGCGGTGGCAGGGAACTTTGGGTGCTTTATCGGAATGGATGCAACTCACTGGAAAGCTATACCAACTAAAGGGACGTGGACCATAGCGGGGCCATGATGAGAGTAAAGGCTTGGGAGGTAGTGCTGATTGCGGTAGGATTATTCTTCGTCTGCTCTGCCTCCCTATATTGGTACGATCGGTTCAGCAAGACCCGACCTAACAGTATCGAGAACGAGATGAGAAAGCAATGGGAGAAGAAAACTACCGGATGGCAGGAGGATGTCACCACCAATATTAATAACCTAGCGAAGTGGCAAAAGACAGTGACAGACCTTCTCAATGCCAATATTGCAAATGGAAGATTGACCATACCTAAACAGGAGTCTAAATGAAACCTATGAAAAAATTACTCTTAATCCTATGTCTACTCCTCCTACCCACCTTACTCCATGCAGGCGGAGGAATGATGTTGGGGATAGTGGGGGGCGGGGCAACGGCGGCTCCTCCCGCGGGCGGTAATCTACTTGTTGGGTATAATGTAGCCGCAGACGTCGGTGAAGCGGCAAACTTCAATGCTACCTATATGTATGTAGCTAGAGCAACGGCAGTTGCTACTGGATATGCCACTAAGGGATATGCCCATGCCCCAGCCGCTGCTAGTGCAATTACAGCGAAAATGTGTATTTTTACTGCAGCAGAACCGGGAATTTTACTAAAGGTTTCTAGCCCAGCGTCGTATGGAGGGTCTGCTGCATGGTTTGAATTTACATTTGATGGTACTCTCCAAATAAATTCGGGTACGGCTTATTTAGTAGGAATAATTGGTGACGCTACATCTACTATTGATAGAAAAAATGATGGGGAATACGAAGCTGGTTATGACAGCGATAACGCTTACACAACTCCAGAAGATTACACTGAAGATAATGCTCTTTATAGAAAAGTATTGATCTACGTAACGGATTGAGGGAGTACATGAAAATCGTATTCTTGGTGGTGTGTCTTGTTGCGTTGATCTGGTGCCCCGTCTATGCGGATACTATCTATTTTTCTGATTCTTTTGCAGACGGAACACTACTGCCATTTTACATTATTGATGATCCTGATCCGTGTGGTTGTACCTCGGATAATCCCCATGTTGATACTACGGATCATAGACCAGGAGCATCAGATAACTACTCATACCATGTTCAGCCTGCCTTGGGAGATGGTGCTTGTTGTACCCAAGGACCAGATTTGGGTACTCTGCTGGGTAGCGGAAGTACATTTTATTGGAGTTATTGGCTAAAATACGGTGCAAGTAACTGTTTCGATAGCGGTGCTGGCAAGGGACCAGAGGTTAACGGGACACCTTCTGGAATAGATTGTAGGATTGTCTCTGGCCCAGGAATATTTGCAGAAAGTTGGACAATTCCTACCCCGCCAGATTGTGTTTCTGAATGTGGTTCTGGATATAAATGTAAAATTATTCCAGTAATAGAAAACTATTCTGCATACTCGAAAAATGGGGACTCTTGGGGTTATCCTCAAACCGTTGGCGGAAGATATGGTCAGAATCTTAACTTTGACGGTACCGGTACTCCAATAAAGGAATCTGATAGATATTACATTGAACGGGGTTACTGGTATAGATATGTTATCGAAGTTACGGTTCACTATTCAGCAGGACGAGTTAGGCTATGGATAAAAAAAGAAGGGGAAACTGAGAGGTTATTGATAGATTTTAATAATGTATGCACCGTCAACGGAACCGGTGGTGGAGATGGATTTAGCGTCATGGATATTCACATGGACTATAACGATCATGGTGGTGGTGGTGCAACCGCTGGATGGGCATATTTCATTGACGATATTTATGTAACATCAACTAAGGGTGAAATACCGGATGATTCTGGCGGAGACACAACCCCTCCCGTAGTCACAATCTCAACCTCAGACCCAAGCAATATCATATCTAATTCTCTGTCCATCTCAGGCACGGCCTCGGATGCCGTTGGAGTGACTTCCTGCAAATATCGAATAGGCTCTGCCCCTGATAATTCCAACGGGACGGCCATTACCGGTACGACCTCATGGTCTGGAACGGCAACAGGGTTCTCGGAAGGGGCAAATACTCTCTATGTTGGATGTACTGATGCCGCAGGAAATTGGGGAAGTGATTCGATAACAGTGAATTTAAACACACCACCCGCCCAAGTCAAGGGCGTTACCATTAAGGGAGGACTCTTAAAATGAAGTTAATCCTTGTTCTCTTACTGGTCCTTTCATTGCCTAACCTGGCATGGTCGGCCAATCGTTACTGGGTGGGAGGGACCGGTAGCTGGTCAGATGCCACGAATCATTGGGCTACATCTTCGGGAGGTAGTCCTGGTGTTGGGAATACGCCTACTTATATAGATGACGTATTCGTGGATTCTAGTTCTGGATTTAGTGGTGGGGGTACATTAACCTTAGATGTTAGCAACCCACAATGCCATGATTTTACTTGTACGAGTGGACATACTTACACCATCACAACATCCGCCAGTCCCCCAGACTTAATTCCTTATGGTTCTATGACTCTGGAAACCGGAATAACAATGACAGGGATAAACTTATCCTTTAATGGCGCAGGAACGGGGAGAACGTTTACTACCGCAGGAGTGACTCAATATAGCATTTATATCTATAACGGAACTATTTCTTTGCAAGATGACCTAACTGTTTCTCAGTATGTTTCAGTATACGGGGGAACCTTTGACGCTAACAACCATAATGTAACAGTAGCATCCGTAAACTGCACGAGCGCGTCAAATGCAACATTGAATATGGGTTCCGGCACATGGACCCTTACTGGGAGCAGTAACCCCATCTGGTACATTCCTTCTTCTGGAATAACCGTTAATTCGGGAACATCTACAATCAAATTCACGGATGCCTCAAGTACGGGTAAGACTTTCAATGGTGGTGGAAAAACATATAACAATGTTTGGTTCACTGGAATTGGGACTGGAGCATACACCATCATAGGTTCAAACACCTTCAACGATTTCAAAGTAGATACTCCTCCCCACACGGTTAAATTTACAGGAGCAACGACAACCACGGTGAGTTCCTTTACCGTAATTGGAACCTCTGGGAATCTAATAACCATAGATAGCGTTGATGGGGTGACTCAACATATACTTTCTAAGGCTTCTGGTACCGTGGTGTGTGACTTTCTTAATCTGAGTAACTCCAATGCAACTGGCGGAGCCACCTGGAGTGCTGGCCATCATTCCTTAGATACCTCGAATAACGATGGATGGCTATTCCCTACTATTTCTATAGAGGGAGGAAAGATTACTGGAGGAACCCTCAAATGACAGCCGTTAAACTACTCACAAAGAATAATAAAGTAGCCACAATCATTCTAGGTGTGTTAGCTGCCGGATTGTTGTCATGGGGAATATGGGTGACAAGAGGAGTGTTTGCGGGAGATATTCATGTTGAGAAGATAACTAATATTTGCAATGACATTAGTGAAGTGAAAGGAGAAGTGAACGCACTCAAAGCTAAAGTGGAGTCTCAAAGTATAAAACTTGATGTGCAGGCAGCGAAGATGGACACACAGATATTAAAGACTGAATCAAACCAGCAGGAGATACTGAGAGTACAAACAGAGATATTAAGGGAGCTTAGAAAGAAGTGAATCGTTTAGAGTTTACTCATCAAATTGTAAACCTATTAGCAGCCATGATGCTGGATAAAGAGCAGCCGATCATTGACTACGTGAAAAGGTCGGACATGGAGCAGAAAAGGCTTTTCGACCTGGGACTTTCTAAGTGTGATGGAATTTACATTATTTCAGGTCATCAAAGAGGTAAGGCTATAGATATCTACTTTCTGTCCGAGGACCTATTATCTCTTGTTAACCCAAAAAGGGGGCATGAGTATTGGCATAAGTATTGGGAAGAGAAGGGTGGCAAGCCCATGATTGAATGGGACCCTGGACATTTCGAAGGATGAAAGGAGGTGAGAAGAGATGGAATGGCAACCAATCGTAGCAAATCTTATTAACACAGTGTTGGTTTTGTTGGCGGTGCAGGGGATCAAGAAAGTATTACCGATCCTCAACGCAAAGGCTCCTTGGTTACTTCCGGTCATTGCGGCCTGTATCGGTCCTGTCGTAGCAATTATTCAGGGCTACGTCGGAGGATGGTTAGGAATTGCAATTGACCTCTCTGCTATTGTAGCCATCTTCACAGGAGGTTCTGCGGTGGCTCTGTATCAGATTGGGAAGCAGTTTGACAAAGGAGGTGTCAAATGAGAAGGGTTAAGTTTGTCCTGCCATTGTTGTTAGTTCTGGTCTTGCTATCGGCTTGTGCAAGCCAGACGCCTTGGAGGAAGGCCACCGTGACTTCCTACGAAGTTGGGGCAATAGGCTTGGCTGAAGTTAAGTACGATGCTGATTATCTTCTCAGCATGGACTTGATTACAGCCGCACAGCACTCACAAGTCATAGGTTTATATGACAAGGCCAAGGCTGCTTACATAACCGCCGGGGGTGTGCTGAAGGCTGCGGTTAACGTAGATGACATTATCAAGCGAGATGCGCTGTTGGAGGAGTATGATAAGATCATAACCGACTTCAAGCAGTTGGCCTATGAGATCAACGCCCTCGTTGCGCAGCTCCGAAAGAGAAAGTGAGGAGGTGACTTATGAACCCAATAACATTTGGCCTCATCATTGAATTGCTGATATTGGTTGCCAAGGCCGTGCCCAAACTCGTTCCCGGCATTCAAGATCTCCTCAAGATATTGAGGGGAGAGACTGTCGAGGACATCAGCAAGGAAGAGGCTATCGCTCGGATTGATGCTGCGATAGCGAGTTTACCTTAGTATAGAGAAGACCAAGGCAAAAGGAGTAAGCCATGAGTACTTTAGCAACTTTGCAAGCTTTAGTAGTCGAGGGGTTAGGGGGTAGAAACAATCCTGGTAGCGTGACGGTTATACAAGCTGCCTTGAACTACGCTGCTACTCTAGCTGCCTTGGTCTTCAATCCTTCTGAGTTGGAGAAGCAAGTTGGTTTGGTTGTAGTTGGAGGTAATAGTAGTGTAAGCACTGCCACTTTAGTTAGACAACTCGAAATACGTTCAGTGTGGAATGCTACCGATGCTATTAAAATGTGGTCAGTCCCTTATGAACTTTGGAATACTATTGTTCCTGTAGTGGTTGGCTCTACTAAGTACTTCTCTGAATATGGTGCTATGCTCTACATAAGGGACGCTCCAGTTACTAATAAGACTCTAACAGTTTCGTATGGTGCTTATCCATCCTTGCTGGTTAACCCTACTGACGTGTTAGAGTTTGAAGATCATGATTCTTATATCGTTTCAGTAGCACTTGGTATTTGTTGGGTCTTTCTTGAAGAGCAAGGCTCCGCTGCCTTGGCACAAAAGCTCGCTGAGCTTGCTACTATGCCTTTGATAATGGGGACAAGTGCTAGGAATGCACTTAGAAATCAAGGGAATGCTTTACAAGCTCTACTTGGCACATCTGGAGGAGCATGATGGCTAATACCACTTTCGCTGAACTGAAGAGACAAGTACTACTTAGGATGCCTGATAATGAGGGCAGAACGATAATGGCAATTGAGCAAGGTATTAACGATGCTCACAAGATGATTGCTGCTATCAAGGACTTTGATGAATTGATGACCTTGGATATGACGCATGCCTTCACTCGGTATTGCGATACTGGAGATATTGCAGTCACTTTCACTGCTGTGGGTAAGACTATCACGAGAGTTGCTGGAAGCTTTGTTACTGATGGCTTCCTCGCTGGTGATGTGATCTATACAGATGCTGCACTCAACCCAGGTCCATTCACTGTTGTTACTGCTGTGGCACTTGTAATAACAGTGACTGAGACTGTAGTTAATGAGGTAGATGCTGCTTGCAGTATAATCGCTGGTCAGAAGTCTTATCATGTTATTAACAACCTAGCATTGGTTAGGCCAAAGGATATTTACTCTATAAGGTATATGGATAGTGAGAATAGTCGCAAGCTTGATTATATACCTTATAGAGAGCTTGACTCTAAGATCCCTTATACTGAGCTAATCGGTTATAATAGACCGAAGTGGTACACTGTTAGAGGAATGAACATTGAGTTAATACCAATCCCTGATGATGTCATGCCTCTTTATGTTATGCATAGTCAGTGGCCATTGGTGCTAGTAAACGACACTGATGTCACTTCATATAGTAATATTGATCATGTTATTGTTGGTCTAGCTGCTGACATTGCACTAGCGATACTCGGTGGTAGCAGTATGGACTGGGCAGCTAGAGCTAAGCAATTGCTTGGTATTGCATTAAATGAGGAGGATACGAGACCTGATCGAGTGCTTGTTGCTCAACCATTTGACCCATGTGGTAGGCAAGTACTTGGAGAGTATTGGCTCAATCCATGGGTTAAACATCAACCTTAATAGGAGGTAGTAAGATGGCTGATTATACAAGAGCTTGGGATATTGCAGATCCTGCTGATTCGGACTTGGCAAAGTTTGGTGCTCAAGAGATTAGAGAGTTTAAGGTTGATATTGCTGAGCGCTTAGCACGTGAGCATCTGGCTGGCAACTTAGTTACTGATGCATTTGGAATGCATGCCTTTATTAATAAGGCTTTGACCTCGGCGGATAGTCCATACACGGTGCTCAAGCTTCAAACTGTCCTACTGTGTAACACAACTACTGGTAGTATAACTTTGAACCTTCCAACAGCAGTTGGCATGACTGGCAAGCCCTATGTGATAAAGAAGACTGTTCTTGCCAATGTGTTGACAATCGATCCAAGTGGTGCTGAGACGATTGGTGGTTATGCTACAATGCTTATTAAAGAGATAAAGCAAATAACCATCATGTCTGATGGATCGAATTGGTTAGTCCTTGGAGCTTATGGACCTGAGGTGAGCTACTTCAGCACCCCTTATCCTTATCGCAACCTATATATCATACCTAATACAGTTGCTCCCAACTCAAAACTTGATTTGTCATATGACGAGTGTATTCTCAAAGGCCCACAAGGTGATTATATCAAGCACTTAGCTGCAAGTGGCAATGTTGATATGGCAGTAAGTGGAGTTGGTGGTTTAGATACTGGAGTGGAAGCAAGTGACACTTGGTACTATATTTGGGCTGTGAGTAGTGGTGGTGTTCCCAACTTCTGCTTGTCGACTTCCTCTACTGCACCAAATGCTGCTGTCACTGGTACCTACCCTTATATTGCATTACTAGGGGCGGTTAGGAATAATGCTGCTGGAAACTTTCAACCAATGGTTCAAAAGAACCATCGTGTTGCTTGCAACACCCCTACCGCGATAGTTGATGCTCAGGCTGCAGTGGTAGGAACAGCTGTGGACTTGGGAGGGGTTGCTGGCTCAGCAACTTTATCTCCACCAACTGCTAAGAATGTTAAGATAGCGTACCTGTTAGAGAGAACTGCAGGAGCTGGGAATCTATACATCTATGCATACGATGGTGTCTATATGTTAGAGTATCGTCTTCTAGGAGTAGTTAATGCAACTGTAATTACTGCTCGTGGCGACTTCTTTATACAGCCTTACACTAACAACCAAATTAGATACCAAACAGGTAATGCTGGAGTTGCTGTAACTCTTTCTATCATTGGATGGGAGTATTAAATGGATAGACAACCTACTCCGGTTATTATTGATTACTCCAAAGGCTGGGTATCCAACTTGGGAGCGTTACTCGTTCCTGAGGGAGGCTCTCCAGACCTTAGAGGTGTTGAGCACTACTTGGGAGTATTGAGGAGGTCAAGAGGAGTTTCCCCCTTCTCGGTGACTACACTCACTGGCAGTCCTCGTGTTATTGTCAATTACAAGAAGGTTGTACTCGACACCACTTATTTGATTTGCATAACAGACTCCAACATTTACAAGTACAACTCAGCAACTGGAGCTTGGGATCCTGTTGGCGCCTACGCAGGCGCTGCCATGAGAGCTATTTACACCACCATATCTAAGGACTTGTTGATAATAGCAGATGGTGATGCTGTGGTAATGAAGTATGATGGCACCACTCTCGCTGCTTTGGGAGGGCTTGCTGCACCTAAGACGGTTATTAGGGGTAAGGTAGTGCTCGACTTCTGGTCCCATTTATTATTGATGAACACGACAGAAGCTGGTAATACACTACCCTATCGAGCAAGGTGGAGCAATACTGGAGATCCTGAGACGTGGGATACTGGCAATGCTGGCTTTCAGGATTTGATCGACCCTCCTGGTGCAATACTTGCTGGTGATAAGATTGCTGATAGAGCGTTTGCTTGGAAGGAAAGATCAATTTGGGAAGCCATTTATGTTGGCTATCCAAGAGTGTTTGTCTTCTCTCCTATTATTGATGGCACTGGCATTATTGCCCCCTTATCACTTGTTAGGGTTGGTGCCTACCGAGCCTTTTTAGGGAATGATGCCTTCTATATGTTTGATGGAGGTAACCTTGCTGATATTAGTGAGCCAATAAATGATATTTTGTTTGGCCATAATTCGATAGTCACGACAGCCTATGTTAATAGAAGTTGTGCTGTTTATGTTGAAGCCTTACATGAAATATGGTTGGCAGTTCCTGTTAATGCTAGCACAATTCCGAACTATATCTTTAGGTATAGTGTCAAGAATAAGAGTTGGTGGCATAAATACAGCCTTGGCGGAGTGTATAGCGTTGGGAGTTGGCAAACTGGTGCTGAGAAGGCTTGGACCGATTTGGTTGGAACATGGGCTGCCCAAACTTGGAGGTGGTATGATTCACCTGGTAGTCTCCAATACCCTTTAACCCTTATTGCTGAAGGTACTAAGATAAAACAAATCAATCCCTTCTCTGGTGCTGATGAGGATGTCTACCAAGAGGCTTATTGGGAAACGAAGGACTATAGTCCTAGTGTAGCAACAAGGTGGGTTGATTATCACATTGAGTGTCGTGGTATTGGTGACTTAGAATTGTTTTATAGCTTGGGGGGCTTGATTGATGGAACTGAGTCCGGAGCACCTTGGACTTCGCTAGGAACGAAGCCTGTAACCACTAGTGAGTTCTCTGTGGTTAAGTGGACTTTTGATGTCCTGGCCTCGTCAATACGCTTCAAAGTTAAATGGCCTGAAGCTGAGGTTGAGATTAGACAGCAGTTTGCTAGCTACATTCCACATGGTAGATGGGTAGCTAAACCAGATGAGAGAGCATAGGAGAGGTTATGGCTGGTTCGATGATACCAAATGCAAGTGGACCTAGGAAAGTTGCGGCTGGGTCCCTTGGTGACTTACTTGCTAAGAAGAAGGCTGATGAGCGACTAGCTGCTTTTGACTTGTCAGAGGTTTGGATCTCCTCCGGACTCTTAGCTGCGAGGCCTACTTATGGCATTGCGAATCGCATTTATATAAATACGGATGCCCCGATCCATATTTACTTGGATACTGGTGCAGCTTGGGTGACTGTTGTATGAATAAGGAGTTCGACTTTTTGATGGAGTCAACCTTAGGACTTGGCAATTGGTATAAGAATATACCGTTTGCTATTGTGCCGAGGCCTTTTATTGAGCAAATATTTGCCCATCCCTTTAGTTATGAGAAATACTTGGAGATGGCTCCAAGCTTTGATGACTTGCCTAACATTTGGAACTTAGCGTTGGTTACAAATGATGTCCAAATAATTGCTTTCCAATATGGACATTGGGATCCTCTTGCCGACTTGATGGAGACGGTTAGGTTTACAATTCATCCAAAGATGTTTAGGATTGATGGCAACTTTATCAGGGACTGTATGATTGCTGGAAAGACTTTGGCTATGCAGATGTCAGTTAGAAAGCTTTATTGGATTACTTGTAAGTGGAGGTCGATTGAGAGGAAGTTGCCTAACGAGGTTCGAGTTATGGACACAAGAGTAATGGAGGTAATTTGGGATGAAAATCTATACAAAGGTTGTGATCAATCTGAAGACGGACCAAGTGATCGAGCAAGAGAGTTATGAGTATAAAGGTCCGGTAGCTCAATGTATCTCCTTTGGCAAGCAAAAGTCCACATCAGAGCCTACGCAGCTTCCTACATGGAGTCCTGAGCAGCAGCAGGTGTTCCAAACTCTATGGCCTAAGATTATGGAGGGACTAGGTAAAGGAGGCGTACCTAGTTATCCAGGACAAATGTCTGTGCCAAGAACACCTGAGGAGCAAAACTACTTCAACCTTGCTGATCCATTAGTCAGTTCCAGGATGACTGAGGACTTGTACCAGCAGGGTATTAGGGCTCCT
>Ga0315293_10006568_pt1 | contig 10875 bp, 9 predicted proteins | sample YL17G13_20_MG_FD_203071 | JGI IMG/M metagenome (GOLD analysis project Ga0315293, IMG submission 203071) | Sediment microbial communities from Yellowstone Lake, YNP, Wyoming, USA - YL17G13_20 | ecosystem: Environmental > Aquatic > Freshwater > Lake > Sediment | place: USA: Wyoming | collected... | reverse complement strand
CACGCGACGGCAAGTCATCGTGAGCCTGCTGCTTCCCGACTATAGAGGGGGTTTCTCGGATCAGGGGTTTAGCCATGCTCGTGCTCTCCAGGAAGGTTGGCGAGAAAATCCTGATCGGGGATGACATCCAGATCACGGTGGTCCGGGTTTGTCAGAACACCGTCCGGATCGGCATAGAGGCCCCCCGAAACTACCAGATCGTCCGCGAGGAGATCAAGGACGTCGCCCTGGAGGAGCCGGCGGGAAAAAGGGCACGCTCCCAGCCCTGATAGCCGTTCATCGCCTCTCGATCGACCCTGCCCTGGTCAGGTCCAGTTGCTGGGCTCCCGACATCCCTTCCAGCGTTCCGTGCTCTTTCTGGTACTCCTGCAGCCTGCCCACTTTCTCCGCAGGCGACGATTCCCCCGGAAATGCACTGCTTGGGGCCCGGCCCCAGAGAATCCGCGTCCCGCCGCGGGTAGCCAACTCGTAGGAGCAGTCCTGGACCCGGTCCGTCCCAGCCGCGTACAACGGGACAATCACCTCCAGCCCGAGCTTCTCCCAGGCCGGCCCAAACGCATCGGCGATTTCGGCCGCCCCGGCCACGCGGGGATCGTTCCATCGCTGCCCCACCAGCGTGCTCGTCAGTCCGTCGATTCGCACCAGCCGCGGGAACCGGGCCGCCTCGGTCGTCGAAAGGTCCTCGCGGGGCAGCAGCACCCCGTCCCGGTCCACGGGCAGGCGCTCACTCCCGACCTCGACGACGCAGACCGGCCGGCGATAGACGAGATCCACCTTGACGCGGGCGGGGTAATACGTCCGCACCCCATTGACCTTCGCCACCCAAGGGTTCAAAGCAAACGCGCTGCGGATCTTCTCCGCCAAGCCGCGATCGTGGATCGACAGGCGACCGCCGTCGAGGCTGGCATCGCGGAACACCTCCCGGCAAATGTCCCGATCTTGCTTGTGGATCCACTCCGGGACCGGAGTGATCTCGACGCCGTCCGCGGTCAGCCGATAGTCCTCGGAAGAGAGCACGCCGGGCCCGACGGCGCGCCAGATCAGATACCAGCCGCCGCCCAGCGCGACGAGCACCAGCGCCAGCAGGCTCATGGTCCGGCCCGGCCCCACCAACCAGCCGACCGTCTTGGCCAGCGCCGGCGGCACCACCGGCCGCCTCTGCGGGGAACTCCCTTTCTTCGCGGGGGCCATGGTTCACCAGATCTCCAGTTCCAGCTCCAGCTCGATTCCCAGACGCTCGTGGACCTGGCTCCGCACCAGATCGATCAGGCGCAGGACGTCCTGACTGCTCACCTCGGGCTCGGCGACGATGAAATTCGCATGGCGGTCGCTCACCACCGCTCCGCCGATCCGAGTCCCTTTCAGCCCGGCCCGCTCGATCAGGTCCCCGGCCGACGCGCCCCGGGGGTTCTTGAACACGCAGCCCGCGCACTGGTGGCCCATGGGCTGGCTGGCCTTGCGCACGATCCATTGTTTCTGCAAGCGGCGGGCCAGCTCGCGGGGGTCGTCCCGCTCGAGGTCCAGTTGAGCACTGAGGATCACCGGCTCATCGAGACTGCTCTCGCGATAGGCAAACTCCAGGTCCTCGCGGGGCTTCTGGAGGATTTCGCCCGCGGGCGTGACCACGGTGACGCGCGTGGTCCACTGGCCGATGTCGCCGCCGTGCGTGCCGGCATTGCCGTGGAGGGCCCCGCCGAGTGTGCCGGGGATGGCCACCAGGGCTTCCAGGCCCGCCAGTCCCTGGTGAACCGCGGTCGTCACGATGCGGCCCAGCTTGGCCCCCCCTCCGGCGATGATTGTGTCCTTCTGTATCGCGATCTCACAGAAGGCAGCGGCCGACAGCCGGATCACCATGCCGGGGACGCCTTCGTCGCGGACCAGGATGTTCGAGCCGCGTCCCAGCACTCGCACCGGGACCTCCTCCTCGCGGCATCGCTCGACCAGGGTAATGAGTTCCTCGGGGTTGGTCGGCTCGGCGAAGTATTCGGCCGGCCCCCCCAGTTGGAACCAGGTATGCATGGCCAGCGGCTCACCCTGCCGCACGATTTTTTCCAGTCCGTTCAAGAAGCCCATCGCAAACCTTCCTTATGTCCCCCGCTCCCATAGTGACCAGTACGTCGCCGGGCCGCAACCGGCTCGCCAGGAGTTCGACGATCGAACCCATCGCCTGGGCCGCAACGGCCTCCGTGCCGCCCGCCCGGACCTTTCGGGCCAGATCGCAGGCGGTCACTTCTCCGGTCTTGGGGTCCGGCTCCCGGGCCCGGTAGACCTCGGCGACTATCACCTTGTCGGCATTTTTCAGGCTCTCTGCCAGTTCGTCCAGCAGGTGCGCGGTCCGGGAGGCTTGGTGCGGCTGGAAGACGCACCACAATCGCCGGCCCGGGTACATCCGGCGGATCGTTACCAGCCCCGCAGCCACCTCTGTGGGGTGGTGGGCATAATCGTCGATCAGCGTGGTGCCACGCCAAGTCCCGACCGATTCCAGGCGTCGGCGAAGGCCGGCAAACTGCCCCAAGCCGAGAGCGATGTCCTCCCCGTTCACTAAGCTGCTCTCGCGGGCCAGCGCGGCTGCCGCCAGGGCGTTCAGCACGTTATGCTCGCCGGGCACCTGCAACGACACGTCGCAGAATGGCTTCCTGCGCGCGTGAATCGAGAAACTGCACCGGCCCTTGCGGTAACGGACGTTCCTTGCCGACCAATTGGCCGATCGGGTCCAGCCGAAAGTCAAAACCCGGCACTTCAGCCCCTCGATGATCCGCTGCGTGACGGGGCACTCCTTTCGCGCCACCAGCAGCCCGTCCGTCGGGATCCGTTGGGCGAACCGGCGAAACGCCTTCTCCAATTGCTCCGGGGACCGATAGTAGTCGAAGTGGTCGGGCTCGATCCCCAGGATGGCGGCCTGCCGAGGCCGCAGATGGAGGAAGTTGGCCCGGTATTCGCAGGCCTCGACCACCGTGAGCAGGCTTTTGCCCGGCAGCCCGCCGCAATGCTGCCCCAAGGGGGCCGCCCCGTAGATCGCCGTCGGATCGTAGCCCGCGGAAATCAGAATCTCGGCGAGCATCGCCGCCACGGTCGATTTCCCGTGGGTGCCGGCGATGGCCACGCCGTGCCGCGTGGACAGGATCCGCCCGAGGGCCTGAAAGTAGCTCAGCACGGGAATGCCCAGCTCCGCGGCCCGGCGCCGCTCGGGATTGTCGGCCGGAACGGCGTCGCTGGCGATCAGTACGTCGGCGTCATCGGGCAGGTTCCCGGGAGCATGACCTTCCCAGACCCTAACGCGGCGGAGCTTCAAGAAGCGGAGCGAGGAGCAATCCAAATCCGAGCCGCTGAGCTTCCATCCCCAGCCCAAGAGCACCCGCGCCAGCGACCGCATCCCCGCGCCGGCAATGCCCACCAAGTGGGCCCGGCGGCTCGCACCCGCACGGCAAATCCAGTCCCGAGGAAGTTCCTTGGCCACGCCGCGATCATAGCGCTCAGGCCGCACTGCTGTCAACGGAAGCCGTGGCTGCGAGTGTGCCACTCCTTGCCGCAAGGCAAGGAGTGCCAATGGGTTGTCATCCGCACTGCTTCTGGCGAAGCAGTGGCACACGTCCGGCGATGGCGAGGATCCGGTCGGCCACGTCGGCCGCGGCATTGGGCCTTGCGAGCCGATACATGGCGTCTGCCATCGCAGCTCGCCTCGCCGGATCGGCCACCAGCGCCCTAATCGCGTCGGCCAAACGGCATTCCAGCGACTCGGGATACTCGCGCTGGTCGACGATCAGGCATCCGCCGGCCGCCGCAAACGCCTCGGCGTTTTTGCGCTGGTGGTCATCCGCAGCGTGCGGATACGGTACCAGAATCGCCGGCACTGCGGCCGCCGCCAACTCGGCCAACGTCGTCCCTCCGGCACGGCACACCGCCAGGTCGCTCTCGGCCAGGAGGCCAGACATTCCTGTCTGGCCCAGTACGGCGGGCATTCTTGTCTGGCCCAGGAGGCCAGACACTCTTGTCTGGCCTAGGAGGGCAGACATTCTTGTCTGGCCTAGGAGGGCAGACATTCTTGTCTGGCCTAGGAGGGCAGGCATTCCTGTCTGGCCCCGGAGGGCAGGCATTCCTGTCTGGCCCCAGAGGGCAGGCATCCCTGCCTGCCGCCCTACTCCCGGCAGCTCCGAGATAAATGAAACCACCGCGGCCTCGATGCGAAGGGCGCTATAGAGTTCCCGGGTCTGTCGAAAGTCCCGCTCCCCCGTCTGGTGGACGATCTTCCAGCCCGCCAAGAGCGGCCGCACGCGGTCGAGCGCCCGAGGCACGGTTTCGTTGAGCGTCTGCGCCCCCCCGCTGCCGCCGAGGATGAGCAGTTGGCGGTGTGGTCGGCGACTCGGGCTCAGCGGAGCGATGCCATGCGTAGTAGGACGGGCGTCTCGCCCGTCCGCCGGACAGCCGGCGCGTTGGGACCGGCGAGACGCCGGTCCTACTGGCTCTCGCAGCGTGAATCCCTCGCGGATGGGATTCCCGGTGACGCAGACCGGGCATCGGGCCTTGGCCAAGTGCCGCGAGGCCTCGGCAAACGAGGTGCAGATCAGCGTCGCCGCCCGGGCCAGGTATCGCGTGGCCCGCCCGGGCAGCGCGTTCTGCTCCAGCAAGACCAGGGGGATCCCCCGCCGCGCGGCCGCCCAGGCCATCGGCACGCTGGCATAGCCTCCCAGTCCGACCACGACGCGGACCCGGTGCGTCCGCAGAAAGCGGTCGGCCGCCCAGAAGCCGGCCCAGTTGTCCAGCAGAAAGGAAATCACTCCGCCAAGCCGGCGCGGGGAAGGCCGGCACCGGAGCGCAAAGTAGGCAAACCCCGCCGCCTCGACCTCGTGGCGCTCCCACGGCCGGCCCGACCCGGCAAAAGTAACCGGCAGGCCCGGCATCTCGGCTGCCAAGTGCCGCGCCACCGCCAAGCCGGGGAACAAGTGCCCGGCGGTGCCGCCACCGGCGAACACCAATGCTGAATGATGAATGATGAACGATGAACGATGACGGTCAGCGATACGGAGAAGCCTCGGAGAATCATCATTCATCATTCATCGTTTGTTTCCCGCCCCTCACCCGTTCAGTTTCAGCGTCGCCAGGCCGATCAGGGCGCAGAGGGCCGAGGCGATCCAGAAACGGACCACGATCCGGCTCTCCGGCCAGCCCTGGAATTGGAAGTGGTGGTGCAGCGGGGCGCAGCGGAAGATCCTCTTGCGGCGCCACTTGTAGTAGCCGACTTGCAGGATCACGCTAGCGGCCTCGGCGACAAACACGCCGCCGATCAGAACCAAGAGCATCTCCTGGCGGCAGGCCACGGCCAACAGGCCCAACAGCCCGCCCAGCGGCAGCGACCCCGTGTCGCCCAGGAACACCTGGGCCGGGTGGCAGTTGAACCACAGGAAGCCGAGCACGCCGCCGATCATGGCGGCGGCCAGGACGGTGAGCTCGCCGACGCCGGCAATCCTGGGGACGTGCAGATACTCGGCCAGCTCCGCGTGTCCCGCCACATAGACCAAGACGCCCATGGCGCCGACGGCAAACAGCAGGCATCCGGCGGCCAGCCCGTCCAGACCGTCGGCCAGGTTCACTGCGTTGGACGAGCCGACGATCACCAGGACCGCCAGCGGGATGAACCACGCGCCCAGCGGCCAGGAGAGGCCGGTCGTCGGCAGGCGCAAAGGGAAATCGCCCGGCAGCATGGCTTGCTCCCGGTAGACGAGGATCGCCGCCGCGGTCGCCACAAGGATCTGTCCGGCGAGCTTGGCCCGCGTCGAGATCCCCTTCTTGCCGCCGCGGAGCTTGGCGAGGTCGTCGATCGCGCCCACGGCCCCCAGCCCGATCGCCGCCAGCAGCCCGGCCTGCACGTACCCGTTGGCGGGGTCGGCAAGAAGCGCGAGGCCCGCAACCAGCCCGATCACCACGAACAGCCCGCCCATCGTGGGCGTAGATTGTTTGTGGCGAAGCAGCTCGACCAGGTGCGGCGAATCGCTCGCGATGGGCTCGCGGAAGCGGGTCCGCAGCCACGCGATCAACCGCGGCCCCAGCGCCAGTGCCAAGACAAAGCTCACCAGGGCTGCCAGCGCGGCGCGAAAGGTGATCTTGTCCAGCAGGGCGAGATGGATCGAGGCGCCACTGGACTCCGCGCCGGTCAGTTGCTCCAAGAGCCAGACGAGCATTTGTGTCCGAAATCCGAAATGCGAAATCCGAAACGAATTCAGAATCCGAATGGACAAATGACGGAAGCGTCGTGGAAAACAGGGGAAAGCATGAGAGGTCGGTTTTGGATTTTGGATTCCTGCAATTGGGATTTGTTTCGGATTTCGGGCTTCGGATTTCAGTATCCCTGGGCAGCCGGGGCGGCGAACAAATGCCGCCCCAGCGCCCAGTCCAAGACTCCACCGAGAAGCACTTGCCAGCAGCGGCTGACCCAGAAGCCGCAACTTGCCGGCAAGTTTGATGCTCCTACCCCAGGAGGGAGGGCCGTGTCGGGTTCCCGCAAGCCCAACACGAACGGTGGAGTCGTCGAATGGTTCCAGGGTTCAGGGTTCAGGGGACAGGGTTCGGGGGTCAGTCCATGCGACGGACTCACTTTCCTGAACCCTGAACCCTCTCTCTCATGCGCTCCGCCTCCGCGGATAACTGTGCAGCGCGTCCACAATCCGTTCCATCGCCAGCACCCGCGAGCCTTTGACCAGCACCACGTCGCCCGGCAGGATCGCTTGTCCGAGGAACGGCAAGGCGTCCTCCGGCGCCCGGCACGGGATCGCATGGGCATGGGGCATGCCGGCCGCCCGGGCTGCCGCGACAACGTGGCCGGCGTACTCGCCGCAGGCAATCAATAGGTCCGCTCCGCAAAGCGTTACCACCTGGCTGCCCAACTGGGAGTGCAGCAAGGGTGCGTCGCCGCCCAGCTCGGCCATGTCGCCGCAAACCACGATCCGCCGGCCCGAGGTCTCGAAATCGCGCAATAGCTCCAAGGCCGCCCGCATCGCCGTGGGGCTGGCGTTGTAGGCGTCGTTGATGATGGTCGCGCCGCGGGCCTCGATGACCTCGCATCGCATCGGCACGCCGTCGAAGCGGCTCAAGGCCCCCGCGGCTTCCTCCAGCCCGATCCCCAGCAAGCGGCCGACCTCCACCGCAATCAAGGCCGAGAGGAGGTGGTGGCGCCCCCACACCGGCATGGAAAACGGACATTCGCCCACGCGGAACGTCAGTCTTCCTTGTCCGAAGCGAACGTCCGTGGCGGTCACTCCGCACTCGGGCCCGCGCCCGACCCACGTGACGGGCGCCTTGCACCATTGCGCCATGCGCCGCAGCCAGGGATTGTCGCCGAGCACCGCGCGGCCGTCGCGAGGCACGGCGGCCAGGAGTTCCGCCTTGGACTCGGCGATCTGCGAGCGCCCCCCGAAAGTCCCCAGGTGGGCGTCGGCAATCTCCGTGATCACCCCGATCTTCGGGCCGCACAACTCGGCCATGGCGGCAATCTCGCCGCGGCCGGACGCCCCCAATTCCAGCACCGCGTAGTCGTGCTCCGGCTCCATCTGGAACATGCTCAGCGGCAGGCCCACGCGGTTGTTGTAGTTCCGCGGGCTGGCCGTGCCGCGAAGCCGGCTCTTGAGCACGGTGTGGATCATCTGCCGCGTGGTGGTCTTTCCCACGCTGCCCGTCACCGCGATGACCGTGCCGCGGAACTGCTGCCGCTTCCAGGCGGCCCATTGCCACAGGGCGTGCAGCGTGTCCGGGACCTGGAGCACCCAACAACTCGCCGGCGGATCCACGGCCCGGCCGACGACCACACCGACTGCACCCCGGGCAAACGCTTCTTCGGCGAAATCGCCGCCGTCGCAGCGCGCGCCGGCAAGGGCCCAGAAGACGCTTCCGGGCTCGGCGCGGCGGCTGTCGGTCACCACGGGCCCGAGGGGCTGGGTCGCCAGTCCGCTCGCATCGCCCTGAGGCGAGCGCAACACGCCGCCGGTCGCTTGCTGGAGGTCCAGGAGGTTGCTCATCGCACACAAATTCCCGGCCCCCGGTGTGTGAACCGGGGGTGGTGTCCGGTCCCCGGTGTATTCACCGGGGGCTAAATGTTACCCTTTCGCCCACTGCCCGCTTACGTGCCCGCGCCGCCGTCTGCGGCCAGCGCGGGGCAAGCCCCGCCGCTACGCTACTGACTTCCGTCTACTGTCTGCTCCCGACCGGCATCCCGTGGGGCTGATTCTCATAGAGCCACTGGCGCGCCACTTCGCGGTCGTCGAACGCCACCCGATGGTGCCCGACGATCTGCTCCGTCTCGTGCCCCTTTCCCGCGATGAGCACGCAATCGCCGGCCTCCGCCTGACTCAGGGCCCACGCGATCGCCTCGCCCCGGTCGGGAATGACCTCCGCCTCGTCCGGACGGCACATCCCGCTCAGCAGGTCCTGGAGGATCGACAACGGGTGCTCGCTCCGCGGGTTGTCGTTGGTGATGACGACCAGATCGGTCCCGGCCTCGACGGCCCGGCCCATTAACGGGCGCTTGCCCTGGTCGCGATCTCCGCCCGCCCCAAACACGCAGATCAGCCGCCCCCCGACCACCTCCCGCAACGTTTCCAGCGAGCCGGCCAGCGCGTCGGGGGTGTGCGCATAGTCGACGAACACGCCGAACGGCTGTCCGCACTCAATCCGCTCCAGCCGGCCGGGCACGTAGTCCACGGTTTCCAGCCCGCGCACGACCGTCGGAAGGTCGATCCCATAAGCCAGCCCGACCGCGGCCGCGATCAGGCAGTTGTAGGCGTGGTGGACGCCGATCATGCGCGTGCGGACCGGAATCGCTTCGTCCCCGGCGACGAGCAGCATCGTCTGCTCGCTGGGGACCCGCTCCAGCAGCGTCGCGGTAATCTCCGCCCCGGGATTCATGCCCACGGTCAGCACGGGGCCGTCGATCCGGCTCAAGTAGCTCATCACCACGGGATCGTCGGCATTGAGCACGGCGAACCCTATGCTGGAGAGGTGATCCAACAGCCGGGCCTTGGCCTGCCGGTAGCTGCCCAGCGAGCGGTGGTAGTCGAGGTGGTCGCGGCGCACGTTGGTCACGCAGACCGCATCAAAGGCGATGCCCGCCACGCGCGACTGGTCCAAGGCATGGCTGGAGACCTCCATTACGGCATAAGAGCAGCCGTTGCGGACCATGCGGGCCAGGGTGGGGGCCAACTCGTCGGCCGGCGGGGTCGTGTGCGTCGTCCTGGTGACGGTGCGCCCGTCGCAGCAGCCCAGCGTCCCCAACAGGCCGACCCGGTATCCCGCCGCGGTCAAGATGCTGGCGATCAGGCAACTCGTGGTGGTCTTGCCGTTGGTGCCCGTGATCCCGACGACCTTGAGTTGCCGGCTGGGGTCTCCGGCCAGCGCCTGGCAAAGGCGGCCGTAGGCCGCTCGGGTGTCGCGCACGCGGCAGACCGGCAACAGCAGCCCCGGCAACCGGCGCTCGGCCAGGATCGCCGAGCAGCCGCGGGCGATGGCCTCGGGGATGAAGTCGTGGCCGTCGTGCCGCGTTCCCCGCAGGGCCACGAACAGGCTCCCCCGCTCGATCCGCCGCGAGTCGCACTCGCATCGGGCGACCAGGATGTCGTCGGCGCCGTGGAACTGCGCGTCCGGCAACAGCGCGCGCAGGCGTATTGGCTGTCCCGGGTCCGGACCGATTTGCATTGCGCAAGGCCTCCTTGCCTTACGTCGCCGCGAGAGAAGTCGGTGATAGGTTTGCCGCCTCGGGGCCGCTTTGGAGGCCCTCCGTGGCAATCCGCCGCGCCCCAAGGCCGTGGGTGAGTTGACAGCGGGATTCTCCGGATTTTGGGCCGGCTGTCAAGGCGGAATTCCCCAACGTGGAAATGGCTGGTCTGGACAAGATGCCCAAGATCGAGGAATATGGGAAAGTCATGCCCCACCAAGACTTTGGCATCGATAACCTTGCCCGATACCTGCACCTCACCCCTGGGCAGGTCATTCGGTTGGCCGAGCAAGGAAGGTTGCCGGCACGCAAAGTGTCCGGCCAGTGGCGATTCCCTCGCGCCGAGATCCACCACTGGCTGGAGCGCCGGATCGGACTGTCGGACGAGGAGGACCTCATCGTGGTCGAGGGGGTCTTGCGGCGCTCCGCAGCCGAGGAGGAACCGGTCGTCTCCATCGCCGACATGCTGCCCGAGCAGGCCGTCGCCATCCCGCTCCCCGCCCGGACCCGCAGCTCGGTCTTCACGTGCATGGTCGAGCTGGCCGTGAAGTCCGGTTTACTTTGGGACCCGGAGAAGATGGTTGAGGCCCTGCGCACGCGCGAAGACATGTACCCCACGGCGATGGAAGGCGGCGTGGCGCTGCTCCACCCGCGCCGGCCTATGCCCAACGTCCTCGCACAAGCGTTCCTGGCCCTGGGCGTCACGGCCACCGGAATTCCCTTCGTCGGCAGCCGCGGCGGGCTGACGGATGTCTTCTTCCTGATCTGCTCGGTCGAAGACGGCGGGCACCTGCGGACCCTGGCCAGGCTGGCCCGGGTGATCGGCAGCCCCGGCTTCCTGGATGCCCTCCGGCAGGCCCCCGACGCGCAATCGGCCCGCCGGCTCATCCGTGATACGGAAGCGCGACTGGGAGAATGAGGAAACCGCGGAGGCGCGGAGACGCAGAGAAGGGAATCCCGCGTGTCGCAACCCACGGTTCTGCTCATCGGCAGCACGGATCGCCACGAGCTGGCCGAGGCCGGAAAGGTGCTCCAGTCGCTGGCCAAAGTGATTCCGGCGCCCGATTGCGACGCGGCCGCTAGCGTGCTGGCCGACGAGCAGCTTGCGGTCGATCTGATCGTCGTAGCGCAGGCGTATCCCGGCCAGTTCTCGGCCGAGGCGATGGAGCGGCTGGCGC
>Ga0315293_10006563_pt1 | contig 10877 bp, 16 predicted proteins | sample YL17G13_20_MG_FD_203071 | JGI IMG/M metagenome (GOLD analysis project Ga0315293, IMG submission 203071) | Sediment microbial communities from Yellowstone Lake, YNP, Wyoming, USA - YL17G13_20 | ecosystem: Environmental > Aquatic > Freshwater > Lake > Sediment | place: USA: Wyoming | collected... | reverse complement strand
CATATGGAGATCTCCAACAATCCGTATCTATCTCGCTGTCGGGTTACTATAGTGTTGTGATCAGCGCCAAGTCAACGCTAGGGGATGTGATCAGATTTATGGACAATGGGGCGGAGGTAGGATTTATAGTGATCCCGGACCAGACAAGCAATTGGACGACCTTTTCAACATCCGTGCCGCTCGTGGCAGGATCGAAAATGTTTCGGGTTATCATTGATGGTTCGGTTGGAATGACCACGATAGATTCAATCTGTGTGACCCCGCACACGTCTGCATCTGGCTATGGACCGTGTGGCATCACTGCCGCCGATATGGCGAACAGCAATCAATATGTCCAAGACCCAGGTTTTAACGTAGGCTTGTCTATGCCCTATGTGTTCCCATCTGGATTCTCCGTAGGCTTTCCGATAGCGGTATCAGCCGAATTGGACACTGATACCTCCTACAGGTTACTGACTGGGGATTGGGATTTTTTCGATATTTCAGATATCCTGCTCGGGGTCTTTCCACCACACCATGGCATGTTGCGATTCAGATCTGGGGCGAACAATCCAGCGTTGGGTATTGTTCCGGCTCCACTGCATGGTGGAATCAGGACCAGGCAAATGCCTGCTGGGCCATTCAACCTTGTCTATCGGATGAATCGCAAATACATCAATGCGCGCTTGTTGGTGAATGGGGATGACCAGTGCAGTGATGGTGGTTATGGGACGTGGATTCAGAACTCTAACTATTTTCCCTCCGCCAGTCAAATCAATATCTCGACGGATTGTAATCTTGGTGAGTGTCAAGCGCCAGCACAAAATGATTCTAAACTGGCCGTTGTTGACATTGACGATGTGTACGTCGTGCCTGGGCCAGAAATCCCCAACTGTGAGTGCGTCGGCGGAACTTTGGCTCCGCCCGCGCCTGTCATCACCGGGACGTGCATCAACGCAAACCCGCAATTTCTAGACACCTCGTCGTGGCGGACAGTCGGAGGCGCGAGCATACTCACCGGCGGAACCGGCGGGTGGGCCAGGCTGCCGGGCGGCTCGTTCATCGAGCAGGATATTCCCGTGGCGAACGCCGGAACCACCTGGGGCAATTTGCAGACCAGCCTCGTCGTCGGCATGACCTACGTGATCCAGACGGCCGCGCACCTCGAATCCGCCACACAGGCTGGCCAGTACAGCGTCATCATGGGAGCATCCTCACCTGGCCAGGTCACAGCCAATCATCAGATCGTCCCGCCCGAACAACTTTCTAGCGTCAACGCGGACAGCGTGACGATCGTGGCCGAGATGGCGGGCAGTGGCGACAACCCGACCGCGCGTCTGCGCGTCGCCAACGAGGCGGGCGGAACGGTGCTGATGGACACGGTGTGCGTCGAGTCAACCGGCGTCAGCGGGCCGATCACGGTTACTCCGCCCACTGGTCCCTGCCTCGGGACTTGGACATTATCCAGCGGCGGAACCGCCATCGGGGTGCCCATCGCTGGCAATGACTATGTCGAAGATGCGCAGTCGTCCATGTACGGCTCGTATGTTCTGGATGTGTCAGGCGAACAGGTGCAGGACGTGAACACGCTGCGTGTCAGCTACAACAATAACGGCACAGGGAAGTATGACAACGTCGGTGTATTCAACGTGGTCGGCTATTCGTTCGAGGGCCAGATCGCGTTTGTGGTTCCGCCGGGTGGATACTATAACGGCGCGTTGCAGATCGTCAACGATGAGAATCTGCTAGAGTACACCAACATCTGTCTGCGCCAGGCATCCGGTCCACCTCCCAACCCGCCGCCGAATGATCCTGGCTCATTGCCGATACCGGAATGTGGCAGCGTCAACAATACCACGGCTGGATTTTACCAAATGGTTCCATACTCCATCAGCGAAGAGTACAGCGGCACGGCGCCGGTGATCCTGGCCGGTCTGACCTACAACTATGCGATCTACCCGCTGGTGTGCACGACCATCAGCATTGCCAACTGGCAGTACAACGCCTTCATAGGATTTGTGCATGTGTTAGAAGTCATGTTCATGGCGTTAGAGATGGCTCTGTCTCGGATCATTTCACTCTTAGAGCAGATATTGGCTAAAATTCCAAGCACGGCCATTCCGTTGTGCGGCATTCTCGATTTCATTCTATGGCTGATACGGCTCTTTGTTGAGCTGTTCCTAAAGTTCATGATCCTATGGATCCAGGGCATCTCACTTATAATCGACATTTTCAAGAACATGATGTTCGATGTCCGTGGCGAGGCTGCAGTGCAGTATCCGTTCTCTTGTAGCGGTGACGGCTACTGGCTGTGCTTTGCGCTGGCTGGGATTCTATCTGTACAGAACCAGGTCGGCGACTGGTTCAACATCATCGCGCTGATCGTTTGCTCGATGCTGACGGTTAGCTTGGTGTTCTGGACTGTGAACCAGATTCGTGCAATGATGCAGCCAGGCGCAGGGGGAGATTCAGATGCGTAAGGTATCTATCACTATAACTGTCGTATTTGGTCTTTCAGCCATTCTGTCGGTCGCCACAATTCCAATTGCGACCGTCTCGGCACAGGCGACGGCAACCTACACGGCGACTGCGACGCACACGCCATATCCGTTCGCAACCTCCACGCCCGGCCCAACGATCACTCCGTTGCCGACATGCCCGGCTGGCCCGATTGCGCCAAACTGGATTGACATGAGCTGCGCACAGGCAACAACCATCTATAGCTCCCCCAATTGTATTCTGGATCCAATAACTCACGAGGTCATATCGTGTTCCGGTAACAATCAATTTTCAACAACGGATATTATCCCTGATCTCCTGGGATGGTTAACCAAGGTCAAAGATACACTCCAAAAAGTGGCAGATGTCGTCACTGGAATCAAGACCTCGTATGACCTGGCGCTGGGTTCCATTGACGACAGAACCAACAAATTTGTGTTGACCATCCGAGGTCATTCCCCATTCCCATTCATGCGCGGCGCGATGATCATGTTCGCCGACTTTGAGTGGCTCGGCATCATCGGCGTCTGGCTCATCATCGCCGCGATAGATATTGCAGCCATCACCGTGATCCGGTTCGTCATCTCGATGTGGGGGATCATTCAGAGGATTATTCAGTTGATCAAGTTGATCCCATTCCTCTAGCAGGGTAGGGGGGTAAACATGCGACGTGTTTGGATCACTCTGACAACGTTCTGCCTGATCGCTATCGTCATGATCGGCGCGGCTCGAGCCGTCAGCGTGCAGACCGCTGCTCCCAACAACATTGACATGAGCTGCCCATGGACAGAAACCATCTATAGCTCCCAAAGTTGTATCCCGGATCTCATAATTCATGAGGTCTTAAAGGGGAGTCATTGATAGGGTAGGGGGATAAACATGCGACGTATTTGGATCACTCTGACAACGTTCTGCCTGATCGCTATCGCCATGATCGGCGTTGCGGGATCCGTCAACGCGCAGACCGCCACGCCCACGCTGACCATGACGCCGTTCGGAACTCCGTACTATACTCCCACGCCGACGCCGACCGCCACACCCGCACCCGATTACATCGTGAACGATCCGCACCTATTCGGCTGGACAGATAAACCGTGGAGAGGCACCAGTGGAACGACCTGGTCGCCGCATCGTTTTTCAATCCCAGTTGGCGACTATATCACGCAGACCGTGACGCACATCACGTCAACGCAATCCTACACGCTCACCATCCGCGCCCAGGCCGCGACGACCAGCACACTGGATGTCATCGCTAACGGGGCCCTGCTCGACACACTCACCATTACCAGACCGTTGATGCACGGCTATTCACTCGCCTCCAGTTTGACGTTCCCCGGCTACATTGAATTGAAAACTGCATCCGGCGGGCCGGTCGTCGTGGACAGCGTGCAGCTCGCCAGAACGGATGTCATGTTTGGCGTGATGAGCGTTGGCGGTGAGAATGCGCTACAGACTGCCAACACGGCCAACATCAGCGACCTGACCGATCTGTTCGAAGTGCTGGATTTTCCGTTCATAGACTTGGGAGAATTTAGTATTGATTGGACTCAATATGCCAGTCCCATCGCACGCCTCACGGCGACGTTACTCTACATCGCCACGCCGACCATCGTTAGCTACTATATCTCGGGTCGCATCGTGATCATGTGCATGTTGTGGCTGGCTGGATTCGTCATGCAAAAGATCGGCAAGCCGATTCCGCCAGGGGGCGGCAACATATTAGTGAACATCGGATCGTCAATCGGACGAGGTGAAGGCATAGAGGGATACGTCAGAAGCAGAAATTCTTCTGCGTTCCCCAAGTTGCCGCCTAGCGGACTACGCGGCGGTCGCAGGAGGTCACGATGGTAATTAATCGCAAGCTCGTTCCATGGTTAATTGCAGGAGTTGCTCTGGCTACGATCCTGCTCATCGTCCTGGTGATGGTTGCGCAGGCCACACCCGATTCCGCGCCACATCGTCAGGGGGCCTCGATCAGTCCCGTCGTCGTGTCCTATCAGGGCCAGGTCAACATCGGCGGTGTCCCATTCAGCGGTACCGGCTATTTCCGATTCGCCATCGTGGACAGCGGCGGGACGTTCTACTGGTCGAATGACAGCAGCACTATCACTCCGACCGAGGCCGTCACGCTGACAGTCACCAATGGATTATTCAACGCGCTGCTCGGCGAGACGAACCCCATTACCTATGGTATGTTCTTAGATTCTGACCGCTGGCTGCGCGTCTGGTTCGATGACGGGACGCACGGTGTGCAACTGTTGGAGCCTGACACGCAGCTGACGACTGCCCCGTTCGCGTTCCAAGCAGACAACGCGACGACTGCGACGACAGCGATCACTGCGACAAGTTTTAGAACGGAAAAACCAAACATTGTCGGGGATCCATGGGACGGCTATACACGCGGACAATGGTCCGTAGATTTGCAACTCAAACGAGATAATTCCCTTCAGACAGCCTATGGGCCATACTCTACGATTTGTGGTGGAGCATCCAATACAGCTGGAGGGAGTTATTCAACGATAGGCGGAGGATGGAACAATATAGCAGCTGGCTACATTGCAAGTGTTATCGGGGGCAGGCTGAATTACGCGGTTGGGGACTATTGCGTCGCATCAGGTTTCAGGACAAACACATTTTGGGATGTCACCAACAATAATGAGCCGTGGGACGGCGTGTTCATTTTTGGCGATTCGACAGACGAGGACTTTAACGGAATCACCAACAACGAAGTCGCCATTCGTGCTCGCGGCGGATTCAGACACGCCTACAACAACTCAAATTGGTGGACTGCCAAAGTGGATAGTGGCGGCGCAGTCACATTTGATTCAGTTGGAACTACGCCTGGATTCACGATCAGCGATAGCCTAACGGTCAATGGAGTATTCTCTGCCACCGTTCTCACCGCCACGTATGCCACAACGGCGCTGACGGCCACCAACGTCACGACCGCCACGTATGCCACGACGGCGCTGACAGCCACCAATGCCACGACAGCGACGTATGCCACGACGGCGCTGACGGCCACCAATGCCACGACAGCGACGTATGCCACGACGGCAGGCGACGCAACGACCGCGATCACCAGCAGCCAAGCCAGTGGGATTTTGTTCCCGGCTACGCAGATTCCATCCGCCAGTGCAAATACTCTTGATGATTACGAGGAGGGGACGTTCACCGTCTCCATGATCCCCTCCACGAGCGGAGCGATCACACTGACCAGCAAAACGATGGCATATACAAAGATCGGCCGGGTAGTTTACGCCACAGGTTATCTTGACGTTGCATCGGTCAATAGTCCGGTTGGAAACGTAACCATAACCGGACTACCATTCACCTGCGCGAGCCATGCTGCCGTCAGCGTGATGGCGTACAATCTGACCACTACAGCCACCACATCAATCGTCGGATACACCGTATCAGGCTCAACTCAGGTCAACCTGTACAAATATAGCGCTGGCGTAATCCTGAGCCTCGCGCCAGAGGTTAAGGCCACTTCGGCGTTCATTCTCATGCTGACGTATTTTACAACATAGCTGGACTTGATGAAAAAAAGCAAGAACTTTATCCTCATCTCTCTGATGATCTGCGTCACATTCGGAATCGCTGTGGCAGTCGGGCTATCGCAGAACTATGTCATTCCGCGCGACGTGATCGGCAGCGGCGGCCAACGCGCGAGCTCGGGCGATTACGCGGCGGACGCCACGCTTGGCCAGGCTGTCATCGGACACGCGCTGAGCGAGGACTATGGACTCTGCCACGGATTCTGGTGCAACCTGGCGACGCCTACACCGACCCCGACGCCAACGCCGACGCCTGGGCCTGGCGTTCCTGTTGGAGCTGCCACGCTGATGTACTCGTGGAACTTTGACGAGATAGGAGCCGCTGCTGGAGCATCGCTCCTGGTGACGTTGTTCGCGGCGCGCTGGCTGTACGATGGAACGTTATCGCTGTGGGGAGTGAGCTAGATGCCAACGACCGTGATCATAACGCTCAGCTCGGGCCAGACGTTTAGCATTGTGTACGAGTGGACGTTCGGCGGCATGGCGGTTGTGGCCGCGCTGCTGATCCTGATCACGCTATTCTCGGCGCGCTGGCTGTACGACGTGATCTATCAACTCTGGACTTGGAGGCGCATGTGACCGCAGGAACGATCATGCTGATTCTACTGGCCCGAATGGCCGTGGGAGCCGCTCTATTCGTCGTCCTGGTCTCGTTTGGGCTGTGGCTGGGCCGGATCGGGTTCGGCGGCGAGATTGGAGTTCCCGACAAATGAGATACCTGTTCGATTTTGCTGAATCATTCACTCTGTTGTTCGGAGCCTACGTGAACGTCATGGCTGCCGGTGTGATCATCCTGGGTGTTCTGTTGGTTCTGGCCTGGGCCACGATCCCACACATTGCCAAGCGAGTGTGACCATGCAACTATTCGACCGAATGCAGATCATTCGAGCCGAGCGCGACGGGCGGCCCTGGTCGCCGACCGTGGTCAACATCCAGCGGATGCGCAAGCAACGCAGTCGCAAGGCGTTCATCACGCTGGCGATCCTGGCCGCGATCGCGGTCTGCACCTGCAGCGGATGCTTCGCCGCGACGCGCGTTTGGCAATCCAACAAGGCGCGTCCCACGGCCGCTCCAGTCGCAGCGCCCATTGTCGCGACAATTGTCGCGACACCGGTCCCTCTCCCAACGCAGCCTGCTGCGATCAGAATGACGGCGATACCTGATTATGGCGGCATGGTGCAATTCAACGTGCAACCCTTGACGAGGACGACAAAATGAGCAATGCCGAATGGCGCGCGGTGCTGGCCGCGCGCGACCAACTGATGGCGTTGTGCTTCCTGGGCGTCGCAGCATTCTCGCTCAACTGGTTTGTCTGGCCGCGTGCGCGCGAGGTAATGACGTGGATTGCCATCGCCGTGATAATCGTGACCATGACTATTCGTCTCGTGTGGGTGTACTAATGCACCTGTGGGAATGGCTCATCTGGGGTGCGGCATTAGCAGCGCCGATCACCGTGTTCGTTTACCTGTGGACGCAGAGGAGTATACGATGAAGAAACGTCACCACTCGCCCAAGCCAAAGCGCGTCAAGCGCAAAAAGGGCGTCATCAGTCGCGTGATCAGCGGCAGCACCAAGGCCGTGTCAAAGGCGTGGAGGTAATCATGAGTAGAAAACAAGTGCGACACAAACGAGATGCTCTGTTCGGGGGCAGCAAGCCAAAAAGACGCAGGCGCAGAGTCAAACGCGAGAATCGGAATCGTGGCTGGACTGCGTCCAGCGTCGGAGCCGAGGCGTTCTCTGGCAAGATGTGATGAACAAACATCGGATACTCTTCATCATCATGGCGTTGGGCCTTGCGATTCGCCTGGCGGCGATCCAACAGCCGTTCTGGTTCGACGAGGGCTATACCGCCATGCTCGTCCAATTGCAGTTCCACGACATGTGGACGGCCATCGTCAGCGACGTGCATCCGCCGACGTGGTATCTGATCGAGCGCGTGTTCTCTGTGCTCGGAATATCCGAGGTCGTGCTGCGTTTGCCATCGCTACTGCTGGGCATGTTGGCCATCTATCTGACGTGGCATATAGCCAGTCATCTGAGCGATACGATCGGACTCGTCGCAGCGGGCATCATGGCCGTTGCGCCGTTCCCTGTCTACTATAGCGTCGAGGCCAGGGTCTATGCGCTGCTCATGTGCGCGACGCTCGTGGCCGTCATCGGAGCGCTGGAACGCAAGCCGCTCCTGCTCAGCCTGGGGACAATGCTCATCCTAATGAGCCACAACACGGCCGCGGTCTACATGCCTGTCATCGGTCTGCTCGCGTGGAACCGGCTGGGGTTCCGCCGGGCGGCCACGTGGATCGCCATCGGAATGATCCCCTGGATGCTCTGGCTGCCGACATTATTGAATCAGGCCACCGTGATTGGCTCAATCGGATATTGGACAGAAAAGATCACCAGCAACAAGATCATCTGGCTGCTGGCGCAGATGAACGATCAGGTATTCCCTGCGTTTGCCCCTGATTGGATCATTCCCGTCAACGTAATGATCACGTCCATGCTGGTAATTTTTCCAGTCGCCGAGGGGATACGGACGCGCAATGGTGCGGCGCTCGTGCTGGCCGGACTGGCGTTTATCCCGGGCATTATCGGAATCGTCATCTCGCTGGCCTGGCAGCCGGTGATGATCGCGCGGGCCATGTCGGGCGCGTTCCCATTCTGGGTGATGCTGGTCGCCTGGTGGATCACGTCACCGCGCGCATGGAGCATGAGCCAGTGCGCGGTGGCTGGAATGGCAACCTGTCTGGTGTTGGTGGCGACTATCATCCTACCTCGTTGGGATAGAACGATGGGGATGGCCGGAGCGATGAACTATCTCAATCAGAGCGCTGCTCCGACTGATCTCATCTGTCACGCCGATAGCTCGACCGTCATCCTGACCCGATACTATTTGCATCGTCAGACGGCGATTCTAAATCCAGGCAACCTGCGTTATTCGATGAGCGATGAAACGATGCGAGCGGCCGGTATTCGTCTGGCGGACCCGAGTCTATGTGACTGGCTGATCTATGTTAAAAGCCCGTTGCTCGACAAGGATGTCGTCCCCACCGTCAACAGCGTGTTGCTCACAAACAAGGCCGAGGTTGCGTACACGATAGTAGAGAACCGCTGGGCGCTGGCCCAGTTGTGGAGATTGAAACATGTGGATCGCACTGCTCGCACTCGCGCTGATTGACGGACTGGTGACGCGCAATCCGTATCCATCAGTCGCGCCGATCCGCGCCGGATTGGTGGCGGCTATTTTGTTGCTATGCCTGTGGCGGCTATGGGCGCGCGGCGTGCGGGTCTCTGTAGGAACGGGGGTCATAATCGGCGTCCTGGCCGCGCTGACCGTCGCGGATGCTTATCAGCAAACGGTCCTCGGTCTATCGCTGTGGTTGGTGTACGCAGCGGTGTATGCGACGATGCGAGCTGCTCCGCGTGACTCGTCGAGTCACGACTTGGTTCTTTTCGGAATCAGTCTATCCGCGCTGGTGCTGATGATGCTGGTCATCCCACATCCTGAAGAGTGGGGACTCTCCTGCTGGAATAAAAACTCAACCGGAGGATTGTTGGCCGTGACTCTGCCGGCAGCATTCACGTTGGCCGGTTGGCGTAGAATCTCGGCGATGTGCGTGATAGGCGCTGGCGTCCTAGCGACCGTATCGCGTGGGGCAATCCTCGGAACTGCCGCGGGCGTCGCAGTGCTGATCCAACCCTGGATGCTGCTCGGCGCTCCGTTGCTGGTGCTCGGACTGTGCACATTTCGCATACACGAAGCCATGGTTCGGTTTCTATATTTCGCTCAGGGGTTGGAACTGATCGGTTCGTCGCCGCTCTGGGGAGTCGGACCGCGCTACCTGATCGCCGGTGATGGTCATGTGGAGATACATGTGCACAATTCATTGCTCGGCCTGGCGGCCCAGGTCGGCGCGGTCGGGATGCTGATGATCACGGCGACCATCAGTATCATGCGCCGGGTGATCGTCGAGCGCTGGCGGCTCTCTGCGTTGGTCGTCGTTGCGGCTCATTCGCTGGTGGACGATCCGCTGACGTGGCTGCCGGTCGGGGTGGTTGTCGCGGTGATCGTGGCAGGGATGGGCAGTGATGGATCAGTATCCTCACGTTTACGAACTGAACCATCTCGGCAGAATGTATGAGTGTGTGCACAACAATAGCCGATGACCTTTCCACGATACTTTTCCCACACTTTTTTTCTGTAGAGATCTTTCCCACACGCGGCACATAATCTCATTGACATTTCAACCTCCGAAAGCATGATCAATATTGCGTTAAAACTGTGTAGCGGTACGACATAGGGCGGTTTTCTGCTATACTAAACACCCTATCGTAACTCTCTACACTTTTTACTCAATTTTTCACCCTGTTTGTGTCGGTCCAACACCTGCGTTTTCAGCGATAATGGCCATCCTCGCCAGTCCTGGAGATGCCTGACGTCACCCATCGTTAGTTCAGACTATGCACGCGGCTATCGTCAATTCAGACTATGCTCGATCGAGCAACGCCATTTATGGTGTTACGATATCGCCAGTCACGCAGATGGGCGCGCCCATCGCCAGTTCCAACTGTGTTGACGTCGGCAACGCCATTTGTGGCGTTGTGATCACCGCGCCGTTTCCAGCGATAGCGGCCGGATTCTTTAGCTCAGCAATAGCCGCCATGATTGCGTGTTTCTCCAGTGCATTCATGTTGATGAGACGATTCTTCCAGCGTAATTTTTTTCGTTTGATGCGTTCCCGCTCTCTGAAATCCTCGCCAAGATAATGATAATCGTGTAGTTCTAATGGCTCTGGAAAATTCATCCATAACCATTCCTCGGCCAGAGATCCACCGCGCGTC
>Ga0315293_10006562_pt1 | contig 10877 bp, 11 predicted proteins | sample YL17G13_20_MG_FD_203071 | JGI IMG/M metagenome (GOLD analysis project Ga0315293, IMG submission 203071) | Sediment microbial communities from Yellowstone Lake, YNP, Wyoming, USA - YL17G13_20 | ecosystem: Environmental > Aquatic > Freshwater > Lake > Sediment | place: USA: Wyoming | collected... | reverse complement strand
TAAGAAGCCCATTGTAATCTGATTATTGCCAGGGTTAGCACTTCATAACTTACTTCTCTTTGTTCGACCTTTTTGTTTTAATAATATATGTTAGGTTGCGAATTAATGCAGCTACACATATTCCGGTAACTACACCAATTGTAAAGGATAATATTATCAACGAATCAGGCGCAACCGGATAAAACAATAATGCTGTTATTATTAAGCATATTATTACTGCCAGAATTGATACTATTATTATTAAGCTTTTGTTTTTCATAATGAAAGAGTTTAAAAAACCAAAATAGTTAATCTGATTGTCAGTATCCAATCAAAGTTACACCAGCAAAAAGCCAAAGTCAATTTTATTTTGTTCTAGCAGGTCATTTTGTTAAACTAAGATAATACGATGTTTAGTTATAATATTGGGGAATTCTTGCATACATTTTGATTACCAGTAAAAAAAACCGCCTGAAATCCCTGATTTTAAGCGGTTATGAAAATAATGAGATAGTTTTTTGTTGACCCACCTGGGCTCGAACCGGGCCGAGCGTATAAAAAATGCCCTGTGGGCATTTTTAGCGAAGGAGACAGGTTGAAGCGGTGGCTCGAGCCCAGGATTGTTAAACGGTATCAAACTATTAATAATCAAAAGAGCCCGCTGCTATGCAGACTCTTTCAGTTGACCCACCTGGGCTCGAACCAGGACTCTGCGGAACCAAAATCCGACGTGTTGCCAATTACACCATGGGTCATCAATACCTTAACGGTGCTGCAAAATTAGAAATTTTTTGAGATAAAGGAGTCAGGTGCGGTTACATTGTGTCAAAAACCACCTGATCATCAGGAATCCGTTCAACACCTTCCGATTCGACAACGAAGAAAGGACATTCAACAAGCGACTTTAAAATGAACCCCAGCTCGCACATATCCTCATCACCCAAATCATAATACCATATGATCCTCACATTCTCGGCGAGATTCTTAATCTCTGCTATCTCCTTAATGATATTGTAAATCCACTTCGTGGAACTGGTGTTAATATACTCAAACCCAAGCTCGATACTGGTCTTGTGACCGTTTATCTGAACATACTGGCTTATCCACTCATATACCGGTCGATAAAATTCACCAGGATTTTCGGGGATGGAACGTCCCACAATGAAAATCCTGCCCGTCTCAAGAACTATCCGGGGAGTCCTTCTTGTTGGATCAGCTGTATATCTTTTTAAACCTTTCATTCCAATAACAAACGGAAATACACTGAATTTATTCTGTGCCATATATATAAGAATTGCGAAATCCGAAATAATGTTATTAGCTTTTGTTTTGACTGAATAAGGTGGGTTCTGATTCTTCCCAGAGTGTGGGATGTTCATCATCAAACCTTTTCAGAATGGCTTTCATAATCGTCTCCCTCAGGAATTCCGATTTGTTCCTGACACGGTAGCGGTTGCAGTAGATCCCAAGCGCCCTGACCTCCCTGTTGTTAAGCATCAGCGAAAGCCTGTTGTTCCTTTTTTGGCGGTCCTCCTTATTTAAGCTGCGCCTCAAATCCTGAATTTATGAATTTGACAGCTAAATTAGAAAAACCGGCATCAGCTGAAATTTCAGATTAATATAGTTTTTAACAGAAACACAAAAGCCCGTTTGTAAGTGACTGGCCTTTAGTGTATTATAGTATTAACAACTTTTGACCCCCTTTTCTTTTCCCCCAAAGGGGGAAATAAATCCTACTCTTAATTGTGATCCCAATCGGAACAACAATATTTCTCCCCTCCGGGGGGAGATGTCGCGAAGCGACAGAGGGGGTCTATGCCTTGCCGGCACTTCCCAGCACATTCTCAACCTTATGCTTATAGAGCTCCTTCAGCTTGTCGCGGGCCGGACCAAGGTAATTACGCGGATCGAACTCACCGGGCTTCTCAACGAAAACCTTTCTGATGGCAGCTGTCATTGCCAGACGGCCGTCACTGTCAATATTGATCTTGCAAACGGCTGAACTCGCAGCCCTTCTCAGCTGGTCCTCGGATACACCTGCCGTGTTTTCCATCTTCCCGCCGTATTTGTTGATCTCGGCGACAATATCCTGAGGCACTGAAGACGCTCCGTGAAGGACTATAGGGAATCCGGGGATACGTTTTTCACATTCTTCAAGGATGTCAAAGCGAAGAGGTGGAGGAAGCTCTCCAGGCTTAACTTTGAATTTGAAAGCGCCATGCGAAGTTCCTATGGAGATGGCAAGAGAGTCAACACCTGTTTTTTTCACAAAGTCTTCAACCTCTTCGGGTCTTGTATATGATGAATGCTCAGCTGAAACCTCATCCTCAATACCTGCCAGGACGCCCAGCTCTCCCTCGACCGTAACCTCGAACTGATGTGCAAACTCAACAACCTGTTTGGTCAGCCTTATGTTTTCTTCATAAGGAAAATGTGATCCGTCGATCATTACCGAAGAAAAGCCTGTTTCAATGCACGACTTGCATGTTTCAAAAGAATCGCCATGATCAAGATGCAAAACGATTGGAATCGCATAACCAAGCTCTTTTGCGTATTCAACGGCTCCCTTGGCAAGATACTGCAGCAAAGTCTGGTTTGCATATTTACGTGCACCTTTGGAAACCTGAAGTATCACCGGAGATTTTGTCTCTACACAGGCGCTTATTATTGCCTGCATCTGCTCAAGATTGTTGAAATTGAACGCAGGAATGGCATATTTGCCAGTAATCGCCTTTTTGAACAATTCTCTCGAATTCACTAACCCTAATTCCTTATAATGAAGCATAATTTTATGTTTTAAATGAGCCGTGAAAGATAATTATTTTAGCCGTTTCAGCCAAAATATACAATGAGAAAAGATAATTAAACCTCTCCCCCAACCCCTCCCCCGGAGTGGGAGGGGCTTAAAACCCATACTTAATTAAGCCTCCCCCGCTCTCTATGGGAGCGGGGGACGGGAGGGGGTGAGGCCGATTATTATGAACATCTAATAATTCATAATTTTAAAAATCCCTATTTCTGACTCGCAATGTGGACCTAATTTCTTATCTTCGTAGCCTTATTTTTTAAAAATGAAAAAGTCTTTGCTAATAATAATTACCTGTTTGATTATACTTCAGGGAAATGGTTTTGCCCAGAAAAAGGTATGGTCGCTCGAGGAGTGTATCAAATATGCAATTGACCATAGTATACAGATCAAACAGCAGACAATCCAGACAAAGGTTCAGAAGAATTCACTGGATCAGGCGAAGCTCAATCTCCTTCCGACAATTAACGGCCAGATATCCCACGATTATTCATTTGGCCGGGCGCTTGACCAGACTTCTTATGAGTTTTATAATCAAACCGTCCTTTCAGATTACTTCTACCTTGGCGGCAGAACTGACCTGTTTAACGGCCTCCAGAACCTCAATACCATACAGAAGAACAAATATGAACTGCTTGCCGGCGAACAGGACCTGCAAAGGATCCGCGACAATGTCGCCCTGAGCGTTGCCCTTGCTTATCTCCAGATCCTTCTCAACAAAGAGCTGGTGACAGCCAACGAAAACCAGCTTAATATCACTTTGCAGCAGATTGAAAAGACGAAAAAGCTTGTGGATGCAGGAAGTATAGCCCGCGGAAACCTTCTGCAGATAGAAGCTCAGGCCGCCCAGGAAGAGCTTAGCCTGATAACCATGAAAAACCAGCTTGAGACATCCTATCTGAATCTTACCCAGCTGCTTGAACTGGAATCACCTGCAGGATTTGAAATCGTTGTTCCGGATATAATTGTCGAACAGACCTCTGTTGTTACCGGCAATATTGATGAAATATATAATCTTGCTGCACAATCACGGCCTGAAATAAAGAGCTCTGAGCTTAAGCTCACTGCCAGCGAGTATGCCCTGAAAATCGCCAAAGGGGCAAGAAGCCCGAGCATATCGCTCAGTCATACTTTCGGAACCCGGTATTCGTACATTAAAGATTTTCCGGGAATAGTGCCCTTTGAGGATCAGCTGAAGAACAACAAAAATTACGGACTTGGCCTCTCGATGAGCATTCCTGTTCTGAACGGATGGCAGGTGAACAAGAATATCTCAAATTCAAAGCTGACGGTTGAAAACAGCCAGTACACTCTCGAAGGAACAAAAAAGACACTTTACAAGGACATACAGCAGGCATATACCGACGCTGTTGCCGCTCTTAAGAAATACTATGCAAGCTTCAAGGCGGTCAGCTCATCGGAGGAATCATTCAGATACACCGAACAGAAATTAAGCGTGGGAATGATAACCCCTGTAGATTATAATGCCTCTAAAACACAACTTCTGAATGCGCAGTCCGATATGTCGCAGGCCAAATATGAATTCATTTTTAAAACAAAAGTTCTCGATTTCTATAAAGGATTACCCCTTAACCTGAATAATTAAATCTTAAATCAAGGTCTATAGTCATGAAAAACAAAAAGATACTGAAGTTCCTCGTCCCTGTCGTTATTCTGCTCCTCATCTTTGCAATTGTTGGAAAAAAAGCCGGCTGGTTCGGGAAAGCCGCAACAGTGAAAGTAGCTGTTGAGAATGCGGAAAAGCGCACTATAGTTGAAACGATAACCGCAAACGGCAAGATCCAGCCTGAAAAAGAGGTAAAGATCACTCCTGATGTCTCGGGTGAAATAGTTGAACTTACTGTAAAGGAAGGCGATCATGTTGAGAAGGGACAGCTTCTCCTAAGGATCAAACCCGATGTCTATATCTCTCAAAAAGACAGGTCGCTTGCGGCTATCAGCTCTGCGCGCGCCAGGCTTGCCCAGGCTGAGGCCCAGTTTTTGCAGGCTGAACTCTCGTATAAAAGGACAAAGCAGCTTTACGATGAGCAGACAATATCAAAATCGGAATATGAACAGGCAGAAGCTTCATACTCCGTTGCAAAGGCTGAGGTTGATGCTGCAAAATACTCTGTTGTAAGCACCGAGGCCTCACTTAAGGAGGCAAATGAGAACCTTGTCAAAACATCGATATATGCTCCTATGACCGGGACGGTATCAATGCTCCTGGTGGAACTTGGTGAGAGAGTGGCAGGAACAGGAATGATGGCAGGAACAGAAATGCTTCGGGTTGCCGATCTTTCGAGAATGGAAGCACAGGTTGAAGTGAACGAAAACGATATACCCCGCGTTAATCTGGGTGATACGGCAACCATAGAGGTCGATGCCTATGTTGACTATAAGTTTAGGGGAATTGTTACCGAAATAGCAAACTCAGCAAAAACTACCGGAGTCTCTGCTGACCAGGTGACCAACTTTGATGTAAAAATACTTGTTCTTCCTGAGTCTTATAAGGAGCTGGCAGACAAAGGAAATGAGCATCCGCTCAGACCAGGCATGTCGGCTACGGTTGATATCCGGACAGAGATAAAACCAGGAATCATAGCAGTTCCAATACAATCGGTGACTACGCGTACTGATACCACAAAACTTGTCAAAACAGTCTCTGATGAAGATATCCGCACGCTGGTATTTATCACCGACGGGGAACGTGCTCTTGCAAAAGATGTCAAGACAGGAATCCAGGATAACAGCTATATAGAAATACTCTCGGGTATTTCAGATGGCGACCGGGTTATTTCTGCTCCTTTCAGTGCTATAAGCAAGAAATTGTCTGACAGTACGCTTGTAGAGATCGTTAAAAAAGATGATCTCTTTTCAGTGGATTAGATCCGGCTATCATAAAAAGACATGATAATCTGTCTTGAGACTTCAACACCTGTCTGTTCAGTTGCACTCTGCGACAGCAGAGGTACAGTAGCCCTTAAAGAGAACTCTGAAGACAAGTCTCATGCTTCAAGGCTTACTGTTTTTATTGAAGAGCTTCTTTCCGGTGCAGGTATCAGGGCACGGGACCTCGATGCCGTGGCTGTTAGCAAAGGACCCGGCTCATTTACCGGACTTCGCATAGGTGTTTCCACAGCCAAGGGGATCGCTTATGCCGCATCAATACCCCTGATAGGAATAGAGACAACTATTTCGATGTTCCACGGGATCGGTGAAAGCTTAAGAAAGAAATACGGACTCGATAACAAATCTTTGTTTGTGCCCATGCTTGATGCCCGCCGTATGGAGGTTTACTATTCAATACTGACATCAGAGGGCAAGACTATAAAGGAGATAACTGCTGAAATTATTGATGAACGATCGTTCACAGATATTCCCGACAGTGTAAGGATACTTATTTTCGGCGATGGTGCCTCGAAATGCAGGCAGGTGCTTAAAAGGGATAATATTTTTTTCGCTGATGAGTTCCGGATTTCTGCCGGTTATATGTATGAGCCTGCATTTAAATCACTTAGAGAACGCCATTTTGAAGATATTGCTTATTTTGAGCCATTTTATCTTAAAGATTTCATAACTTCGCGTCCTAAAAAAAATATCCTTGGCAGGTAATTTGTCTGTTAAAATCAGAGTTTATTAAGAAAAGAACCATGAAGTTTTTCAAAGCTTTATTGATGATCATCATGGTGCCGGTATTTTCAACCGGTCAGGAGCCTGCATACCTGCCTGGTGAAAAGGTGAATTATGCGATCCATTACGGTGTTGTCCAGGGAGGAATCGCAACTCTTGAACTCAAATCCGACACTCTTAACGGCAAAGAGGTCTGGCACTCTGTTCTTCTTGGGAAAACCACAGGAATAGCTGATGCCATTTTCAAAGTAAAGGATATTTATGAAAGCTACATTGAACCGGAATCTGAATTTCCTGTTTTGTCGGTCAGGAATATCAGGGAAGGAAGATATACCAGGTATAACGAAGTGATCTTCGACCATTATACAAGATCTGATTCAGCAATCCTTACAAGTGATCTGACCGGCGTCCACATTGCCGAAAAAGGCATACACGATATTCTTTCATGCTTTTATTACCTGCGAAATCATCATCTTCCCGGCTATTCCGATCTTAAAAAAGGCGATTTGATCAATATCATGACGTGGTTTACGGATGAGCTTTATCCTATAAGGCTGAGATATCTTGGCACAGATGAGATTAAAACGAAGGTAGGAAGGATGAAATGTCTCAAGTTTAATCCCGTGACGGAAGTTGGAAGATTGTTCAAAACAGAAGATGATGTGTCATTCTGGTTTACTGCCGATAATAATTTTTTACCGGTCAGGATCAGATTTGATATATTTGTCGGCGCTTTTGTTGCCGAAATAGTCAGCTACGAAGGATTGAAATATCCACTTGAGGTAAAAAAGAAAGAAACAAACCAACAATAAGAAAAATTTGAATTTATATGGCAAGCACTGCAGATTTCAGAAACGGACTGGTAATTGAGTTCAACGACGATCTTTTCACAATTGTTTCGTTTCAGCACGTTAAACCCGGCAAGGGACCGGCATTTGTTAGAACAAAATTGAAAAGCATAAAGACAGGAAGGGTACTGGATAATACCTTTTCCTCGGGTACAAAGGTAAATGTGGCAAGGGTTGAAAGGCGCCCCTATCAATACCTTTACCGGGATGATCTGGGTTTCTATTTCATGCACCTTGAGACATTTGAACAGATCCATGTTAATGAAGAGGTCATAGATAGTCCCGAATTTTTAAAAGAGGGTCAGAACGTAGAAGTAGTCATACATGCAGATACTGAAACAGTACTTTCGGTTGAGCTTCCCCAGTTTGTTGTAGTGGAAATTACCTATACCGAACCCGGGCTGAGGGGAGACACTGCCAACAACGCTCTGAAACAGGCAAAAATTGAAACCGGCGGTACAGTAATGGTCCCGCTGTTTGTTAATGTCGGAGATAAGATTAGGATAGATACAGGCAACAGGACCTATATTGAAAGGGCCAAGTCATAAAAGCAATGAGCGATAAAAAAGCTTCAATCGACAGATTGCGGATTTCCAAATTCAAGCTGAATGCACTGCTCGACATTACCCTGTCGATCAATGCAAACCTGCCGACTGAAGAGCTCTTATCAAAATATGAATTGATTCTCAGGAATAACCTCGGGATAGGCAAAATACTCATTTATAAGCATTCTTTGAAATGGGAATGCCTTCTGAACGGAGGTTTCCCTAAAGAGCTCGAGACAGACATAGATGTTGAATCACAGCTCCTGAAGTTCACAGAAACTGCTTTCAGGAATGAAGACCTGGGAATTGAAGGAGTTGATATCATAATACCGGTTTATAATAATTATGCACCTCTGGCCTTTGTTCTGATAGGCGATATTGATGAAGAAGGCGAGGGAATGAGCCCGGTAATCAAGCATCTCAAATTTATACAGACCATCTCAAGCATAATTATTGTTGCAATAGAGAATATCAGACTATTCAATGAAAGTCTTAGGCAGGAGGCACTCAGGAAAGAACTTGAGCTTGCTGCCAGGATGCAACAGAAGCTTATTCCCGACAACAAAACAATGCCGCAAAACGTTAATTTTGTGGTCACCGGATTCTATTACCCCCATTACGAGGTGGGCGGTGATTATTACGATTGTATAAAACTTTCCGATGACAAAACCGGATTCTGCATCGCCGACGTGTCGGGCAAGGGTATTGCGGCTGCAATTTTAATGTCGAATTTCCAGGCAAGCCTGAGGGCGCTCTTCACCAGCGATATTGAATTGCCCCTCCTTATTCAAAAGCTCAATAATCTTATTAATGCCAACGCTGCCGGTGATAAGTTCATTACCTTCTTTGTCGCCCGCTACGACCACAAAAAAGCTCTGCTTGAATACATAAACGCTGGCCATAATCCTCCTGTTCTGTTCAATACGGTAACCGGACAGGTAATGCATCTTCATTCATTATGCGTCGGGATAGGAATGATTGACGAAATACCTCCTGTTAAAGAGGAGATACTTAACATCAGCAACAATTCGAAGATAGTGTGCTATACCGACGGCCTTTCAGATCTTAAGGGTGACGACGGGAAGGAAATACTTACAAGGGAGATCGTAAGGCATATCACAAACAAGAATCCTGTGGAAACCAATATTAAGGAGATGCTCATTAAGCTAGGGATCCCCGACAACAATCCGGATCTCTTTGATGATGTCTCGATAATAGCGGCCGACTTTCTCAGGTGATTCAAAAAATCCTTAACAAATAATAGTTCTTTTTACCTTTCTGAACAAGCAGGTATTTATTGTTGAGCAACAAATCAGCTCCGATGATCATTTCAGGGTTGTCAATCCTGACTTTATTAATGCTCAGTCCGCCTCCCTGGACAAGACGTTTCAGTTCGCTCTTCGATGCAAAAACCTGTGAATGCTCCGTGCAGATGTCGGTTACATTGACACCTGACTGAATTATTTCTTTCCTGATGTCAAATACGGGTACGCCCTCAAAAACTGAAAGGAATGTATTTTCATTCATTCTTTTGAGCGATTCGGTGGTCCCCTTCCCGAAAAGTATCTGAGAGGCCTCAACGGCCGAATCATATTCTTCACGGGAATGAACCATAACCGTCATCTCTTCGGCAAGCCGTTTCTGTAATATCCGTTCATGCGGTGCTGGTTTATGGCTGTCAATAAGTGTCTCGATTACACTTTTATCAAGAAGAGTGAATATCTTGATATATCTGGCTGCATCCTCGTCAGAAACATTAAGCCAGAACTGGTAAAACTGGTAAGGTGAAGTTTTTTCAGGGTCAAGCCAAACGTTACCCGAATCGGTTTTGCCGAATTTTGATCCGTCCGACTTTGCTATCAGCGGGCAGGTCATTGCATAGGCTTCTCCGCCTGTCTTGCGCCTGATAAGCTCGGTGCCTGTAACAATGTTGCCCCACTGGTCCGATCCTCCCATCTGCAGTTTGCATCCAAGCTCATTGTAGAGGTGAAGAAAATCGGTTCCCTGGACAAGCTGATACGAAAACTCCGTAAAGGACATCCCATCCTTCGAATCAGCCCCAAGTCTCTTCTTTACGGAATCCTTTGCCATCATATAATTCACTGTAATATGCTTGCCGATATCACGGATAAAGTCCAGGAATGAGTATTCCCTCATCCAGTCGTAGTTATTTACCATGATGGCTCTGTTTTTCCTGCCGGATGAAAAATCAAGGAACCTGGAAAGTTGTTTTTTGATGCCCTCCTCGTTTTTTCGCAGGGTTGCCTCGTCAAGAAGATTCCTTTCTTCTGATTTGCCTGACGGATCGCCTATCATGCCTGTGGCCCCACCAACAAGTACAATAGGAACATGACCCGACCTCTGGAAATGAACGAGCAGCATGACCTGAACCATATGGCCGATATGCAATGAATCGGCAGTTGGATCAAATCCGATATATCCTTTTGTAATTTCCTTCCCGAGCAATTCTTCAGTACCTGGCATGATATCATGTATCATGCCTCTCCATTTCAGTTCTTCGACAAAATTCATAGCCCCTTATTTTATTCAGAACTGCAAATATAACAAAGAGGGTTAAATCGTGGTCCCTTCCGGTTTCTTTTTAAGCCTGTCGAAACTTCTGTCAAAGCTCCCTTCTCCGATTAACGGGAAAATGGCAGGAGCTATGTCGGCAATCGGACTATAAAGCCTGGAATCCTCAATTTGTTTTTTTGGAAGAAAATGATGTTTGGAATCGATGGCATTAAGGACCGTTAATATTACGCTGAGGATCAGGGCTGTTTTAAACACCCCGAAAACAAGTCCTAGAAGAGAGTTCAGAACTCCAAGAGAGATCTTTTCAACAAACTTGTCGACCAGCAATCCGATAAAATGGATTACTATTACTATGATAACGAAAGTTATCAGGAATGCTATTATTCCTACATACTGGCCTGTCATGTCAAAATAATCATAAAGCCTTTCGGCTGTGAAAGCCGAGAATTTAATGGCGCCCCAGATTCCCAGAATAAGGGCAAGAAGTGAGGCGAGCTCCTTGATAAATCCGTTTATAAATCCGCGTGCCAG
>Ga0315293_10006561_pt1 | contig 10882 bp, 3 predicted proteins | sample YL17G13_20_MG_FD_203071 | JGI IMG/M metagenome (GOLD analysis project Ga0315293, IMG submission 203071) | Sediment microbial communities from Yellowstone Lake, YNP, Wyoming, USA - YL17G13_20 | ecosystem: Environmental > Aquatic > Freshwater > Lake > Sediment | place: USA: Wyoming | collected... | reverse complement strand
GGCGCACAGGATAAGAACGTATACGCAGCAGGGGCTGAACACGTCGTACAACGACTCTGCGGTAACGAACGGTACCACTTATTACTACAAGGTCACCGCCGTATACAACAATCCGCCTATCGAGGAGTCTCCCGCTTCCAACGAAACCTTTGCGACTCCCCGCATGGGAGCCAGGATGGTAGCCAATCCGCTATTCTTCAACGTCAACGGCCCGGTTGGTCAAATCACCACCGCCAACCTTAATATTTCCAACCCCGGCGGATTGCAGCTCGATTACAACATAGTGCCCAATACTGATGTCAGGACAACAGCGCCAGAGCGAGTTATCAACAATATCTCTTTTGACGCTGCGGGCACCCATGCAATTCATCAGGAGCAGGATAAGTCCTCACCGGTCGATGAGCCCAATTATCCGCCGATGCTGCTCGGTCGCGGCGGTCCGGATGCCTATGGATATATCTGGATCGATTCCGACGAACCGGGCGGGCCTACTTATCAGTGGCGCGATATAACCGGCCAGGGTACCCAGATTCCGATCATCTATGACGACGAAGCTCAGGGGCCATTCGATATCGGTTTCGATTTCCCGTTCTATGGAATCATATTTAGTTCGTTCAACGTTTGCTCGAACGGGTTTGTCAGCTTCAGCAGCTTCAACACCCCCTGGACCAATACCGGCCTTCCCGATCCCGGCGCCCCGCCCGACCTGCTGGCGCCGTTCTGGGATGACCTCTATCCGCCCATGGGAGGCGAGTACTGGTACTATTCGGATGGCACCGAGCTGGTGATATCGTTCCTGAACATACCGCATATTTACAACGGCGGCGTGTATACGTTCCAGATTGTTCTGAGTCCCAGTGGGATGATAACCTACAATTATGAATCGATGATAGCGCCGTCGAATGAGGGTACGGTTGGTATCCAGAACAGCGACGCCTCTATCGGTCTGCAGGTGGCATACAATCAGGATTATGTCCACGACGAACTGGCAGTGCGATTCGTGGCCAGCTGGCTGTCCACCAATCCGATGAGCGGCTCGATCGCTCCCGCAGGCAACCAGAACGTCTCCGTCATATTCGATGCCACCTACCTCGATATTGGCGATTACTCTGGTTCATTGATTCTCACCGGCTCTGATATGAACCGACCGGTGACTCCGATAACCATACCGGTTACGTTCCATGTTGGGCCTGTCGGCGTTGATGACAACACGGTTGATCTGCCGAAGGAGTTTGCGCTTTCGCAGAACTACCCGAACCCGTTCAACCCGACGACGGAGATCAAGTTTGACCTGCCTGTCGAGGCATTCGTCAATCTACACGTCTTCAACGTGTTGGGCCAGAAGGTGAAAACTCTGGTCAACTCCAAGCTGGAGGCCGGTTACAGAGCGATTGTTTGGGATGGCACCGATGATTCCGGCGAACAGATTGCTTCAGGTACTTACTTCTACGTCCTCAAGGCTGGAGGCAAGACCTTCACCATGAAGATGACCATGCTGAAGTAAGCATTCCAGACATCAGTCAATTCGAAAACCCCCCGTCCTCTGGCGGGGGGTTTTCATTATGTCTGATCAAGATCATTTCCATTTTGGGGCAGCATGCTGGCAGAATGCGTTGAATGAGGATTGAAATGAAATGGCATCTCGTACACTGTGAATAATAATGCAAGGAAAGAAAATTATTTTGCCTTGAGGGAATTTATTGTTTTTCCGCCTGTATAATGTTGGCACAAAGTAATATGCTCGCAGAGTTTATTAAGATGTGGCTTCTCATCGGCTTACTTGTGCGGATAGGGCGGTGGCGATCGCCCTTATCTCGGGCTGGCGCGATTTGGTGAATGTGGCTTGATGGCATGGCGTTTGCTCAATATGTAGAATATGGTCGCCTGGGGGTTAATATGAAATGCTTCTTCTATGGTCATAATAGAGACGCCGAAGGTTCGACAGGCTTTAACAGCCTGGTCAGCTTCGCAATTCCCGATGTCGGCATCACTTTCAGGGCCCAGTTTAAAGGCGGACGTGAAGAGTGCGAATACGCCAGTTTGTTGGCCTTGCTGGAGTTTATCGAACTGAATCCCCACCTCTTTAAGAATCGAAGAATAGAAGTCTTCGGCAACAATTCCAGGATTATAAATCAGGTCAATCGCGGCGCTCACCCCCCAAGGAATTTGGAGCCGTATCTCAATATGGCGGTGGATTATAAGCATAAGATCCCGTTTACGTTAACCTGGATACCCGACAGCGAGAACATTGCTCAGGACGGCCTTGTGGCCTGACAGTCAAATCCGACGCAAACAGATATTCATTTGAACGAGGGAGCCTTGATAAAAGGCTCCCTTTGAATTTTCGCTTATTGCCCCGACTTTAGAATGAGGTCGCAACCGCCGATCTAACTTTTTGGAACCACAACGACTTAGTTTAATGTTCTCATGGCAGAATAAAGGAGATTTGATGAATAAGTTGATGCTTTTTACCGGTTCGATAGTGTTGTTTGCATGTTCAATTCTTTCCGGCGCTACACACGAACGCCCAATGCTCTTGAGGGTAGCGCTCGATAAGCCGGGCGCCGTGGAATTTCTCAGAGAGGGCAGGTTCGACATACCTTTTGTCTCCGGCAAGGAGTTCGCGGAAATTGTCGCCGATGATTATGATTATCTTCGCCTCGGGCAAGCGGGTTTGAATCCCGAAATCATTCACGCCGACCTGGTGGCCTTTTATCAATCCCGTTTCCCGGTCGGGGCCACAATGGGAGGGTTCCCGACCCTGGCCGAGGCCATTTCATTCATGGATTCGCTTCATAGCGTTTATCCAAACTTGATCACCGCCCGTGATTCAATCGGCAGCAGCTTTCAGGGACGGGCGATCTGGATGGTGAAGATATCGGATAACGTCGATATCGACGAGGATGAACCTGAGATGTTCATCAATTCACTCATCCATGCCAGGGAACCGATGGGCCTGGAGGCCACTTTGCGGTTTATGTCTTACCTCCTGAGTAACTATGGTACCGATTCGCTTGTCACATATCTGGTCGACAACCGCGAGTTTTATTTTGTCCCGGTTGTCAATCCCGATGGGTATGAATACAATCGTCAGACCGACCCCAACGGCGGCGGCATGTGGCGCAAGAATCGCCACGGCCAGGGAATCGACCTGAATAGAAACTGGGGCTATATGTGGGGATACGACGACAACGGCTCCTCGCCATACCCATCGGACGAGACCTACCGCGGCACGGGGCCGTTCTCGGAGCCGGAAACGGAGACGTTACGTCAATTTATCAATTCGCGGCATTTTAAGGTCATCATGAATTTTCATACCTACGGCGACTATTTCCTCTATCCCTGGGGATATATTAACAGTTACACCGATGACCAGCAGTATTTTGTGACCATCGCGGATTCGGCGGTCACCGACAATGGATATTCCCGCGGCACCGCCTGGGAATTGCTCTACAATACCAATGGCGATTCCAACGACTGGCAATACGGGGAACAAACCGAAAAGCCCAAGATTTTCGGCTTTGTCATGGAGATTGGGGGCCAGTGGGACGGATTCTGGCCAAATCCCAACAATATACCACAGCTTTGGAATGGCGTTTTGCCTTCGTTGCTTTATCTTTCGAGAATCGCAGATAATCCTTACGCCTCCGGAGCGCCGTCAGCGCCGACTCTGAATCCGATAAGCGATGTTTACGCCGACACTTTCACGGTCAGCTGGCAGCATTCCGACACCCTCAATCCCGCCGTGGCGTACGAACTTAAAGAGATGACCGGCATGCAGGTCATAAGCGACGGTTTCGAAAGCGGAACCGAAAATTGGACCCTGAACGGTTTTGTACGGCGCACCAACCGCCGTCACAGCGGTACTTATTCGCTTTATTCCGGCTCGGCCAATAATTACAATGGCAGAGCCACCATGACCAGCCCCATCGATGTTCAGACGGGAGATACTCTGCAGTTTTGGACCTGGTATAGTATCGAAAATGGGTACGATTACGCCTATGCCTGCATAACTACAGATGGCGGCGCCACGTATGTTAATCTGCCGGGGAATATCACCACGAACTCAGACCCCTATGGGAGGAACGAGGGTAATGGGATCACCGGAAATTCCTCGACCTGGGTGCTCGCCAAATTCCCGCTCGAGAGCTACGTTGGCCAATCGGCAATAATCGCGTTACGCTACAGCACTGACGGTGGAGTTCTGCTGGAGGGCTTTTATGTGGATGACTTAACGCCTGTCGTTACGTTTGCGCAGGAAAATATCCTGAGCAGCGATATCACCGATAATTCCTATCTCATCTCGGGGCGGACGGATGGCCAGTACTATTACGCGGTCAGGGCCAGGGATGCTCAAGGCCAAAACTCGATCTACTCCAACAGGCGGCTGGCCCGCGTCTTCTATCAGGTTGCAGTCGATGAGGCAGCGTTGCCGAGTGGATTTGTCCTCGGACAGAACTACCCCAATCCATTCAATCCCTCGACAGTTATTGAATTCAGCCTGCCCGCTCGTTCGCGTGCTGAACTATCGGTCTACAGCATCATGGGGGCGAAAGTATCAACGCTTTTGAGCGGGATTCTTGAAGCCGGGTCACATCGGGTGAAATTCGAGGGTCGCGATGCCGATGGCAATGAACTGGCGGCCGGTGTATATTTTTACAGGCTGACCATCGGGGATAAATCGTTTTCGAAAAAGATGGTATTGGTGAAATAAGCTGAGTCGACAAGCTAAGGCGCTTTTGGGGGCATATTTTAATGGCTTGAGGATTTTGGCCGGCATGGTCAAATTCCTTGACCATTTTTGCTGGATAACATACATTCATTCACCCAGGAGACTGGGATATTGATTCCCCAGGAGGGCTAGTCCTAACTGGTAAGGCAGCAGACTTGAAATCTGCCGGCCGCAAGGCCATGGGGGTTCGAATCCCTCGCCCTCCGTAAAATATCTCGGGCTCACGTCGATTGGCGGATTCCCTTGGCAAGTCTATACTCCTGCCGCGTTTCACCGCAAAGCAGGCGCCATACGATAAATATATCACGCTTGACTAATCGTCGGTTCCGCCATATAATTATTATGCCTGTTTAATTGGCTTCGTGGGTGATGGATTTTGAAAAGAATAATTCTACTGATGTATCCTCGGTCGACAGCTTTCCTTTCTATGTAAATTTTAGGATTTTAGGGGAGGGCGCCGGGGACTTTTCTTAAGCGATTGAATGCCATGGTCTGTATTAAAATAATTCCAGCCAGGATATTCGGGCTTCTTCGCGAGAAAGCCGAATGCCTTATTACACCGGGGAGAACCAATGAAGAGAGCCATCGTTCCAGTTCTCGTTCTGATCTTCTTGCTTTCGTTTTCGGCAAGCTATGCAATTACATCGCAGGCCCAAAAGGCCGCCACCGATCAACTTCTATCAACCTGTCCTTTTGTCAGATTCTATCATGAAACCGACCGGTTAACTCGTATCTATGGGCAGTCGTTCGGCTCCGGCACCAGCCCCCAGGAAACCGCTGAGCAATTCAGGGGGCAATACGCGTCAATATTCGGCGTCGAGCCTTCCGAGCTTTTGCCCATAAGCTTTGTCGTGCAGGACGGTAACACCTTGCCGGTAATGTATCTCGAGGAGGAGGGGCGCTACAAGTTCACCCTCGTTTACTTTTCCCAATACAGGGATGGCCTTCCTGTTTACAGGGCCGATCTGCGGCTACTTGTCCGTAACGAGCCGGGGTATGCACTTGTGCTGGCGTCCTCAGCATTGAGGGAACTGGGTGATTTCCAGGTTGACCAGACCACGGCCGCCGTCAGTCCTCAAAGGGTACAGCAGGCCTTTGCAGCCAGAAATCCGCAATATGTCGAATTTTCGGAGCCAAGCCGGGTCATTTGGGCGGGAATCGATGATTCGAAGGTCCAGCCGGTTCTGGGGGTACTCTTCACGGCCTCGGCCGCAGCCACCGATATCGACAAGTTCAAATATATCATTGAGCCTTTGACAGGGGAGATATTATACAAGGAGAATATGATCCTCGATGTCGACGTGGTCGGAAATGTCGATGGTTACGCCACGGAAAACTTTAAATCCGAGCAATGCGGCAATGAAATTCCAACCGATATGCGCTGGGCCAGGGTGTATATCAATGGCGGCAATGTCGCATTTGCCGATTCTGTGGGGCATTACGTCATCCCCAATGGCGGAAGCTCACCAGTTACTGTCATATCATATGTCCGCGGCCACTGGTTTCAAGTCTGGAATAATGCCGGCGCCGAGAGTTACCTGAGCCAGAGCGTGACACCGCCCGGCCCGGCCAATTTCTTTCACAACCCAAGCAATACGGAATATACTCGCGCCGAGGTTAACGGATATGTCCACGCCAATCTGGTGCGCGATTATACGTTAAAATTTAATCCAACATATCCGGGGATATATAACGATATCGATTTCCCGGTATATGTCAACAGGACCGATGTTTTTTGCCCGGGCAACGCCTGGTATGATAATTCCGATTTTTCCATTAATTTTTGCAGCGCCGGCAGCGGGTATCCTAATACAGCCTACTCAACCATTATTCATCACGAATATGGGCATCACCTGGTTGAGATGGCCGGCAGCGGCCAAGGGCAGTATGGCGAGGGAATGGGCGATGTCATGGGGCTTTTGATTACCGATGACCCCGGCGCCGCCTGGGGCTTCTACGGCCCCTGCAATCAGGCTCTGCGCAATGCCGTGAATTCGATACAATACCCCTGTAGCGATGAAATTCATTACTGCGGTCAAATGCTTTCGGGATGCGTATGGGAGACTCGAAACGAACTGCTGTTGACCAATCCGACTACTTATAGAAACATAATCTCCAACCTGGCCATCAACGCCATACTGCTTCACACCGGGACCGAAATCACCCCCAGCATTACTGTCGATTACCTGACGCTTGACGATGATGATGGGAATATCGGAAACGGCACCCCACATCATTCAGAGATATGCACCGGTTTTGGCGAGCACAACATGGATTGCCCCCCGCTCGACCTGCTGGTGTTTTCATATCCAAACGGGCGGCCGGAATTTGTCCACCCATTTGGCGGAACTACGTGTCGCGTAGTCGTGACAGGCGCTGCCGGTACGCCCCAGCCCAATACGGGGCAATTGCATTACAACGCTGGGGCCGGCTGGGTCATGGTTCCGATGACGCAGGTTACGCCGAATGTCTATGATGCCGTATTTCCTGCGGTTACCTGTCGCACCGAGATTAATTACTATTTCAGCGCCCGGACCACCGGCGGAAGCACTGCCTACGACCCCAAAAACGCCCCATCAAGTTTCTACACGACGACCAGCGGCACCGGCGTAACAGTACTTTATCAAGACAATTTCTCCACCAACCAAGGATGGACCGGCCTTGGGGGCACGGCCGAATGGACCATGAGCGCCGCCACGGGGGGCGCGGGCGATGATACGCACGGAGGCCCTGACCCCTCGGTGGATCATAGTCCGACCAGCGATAACAGGGTTCTGGGCAATGATAATACCGCCGGGACCGGCGGCGATTACAGCGCCAGCATCACTTCGACTCAGTGGGCAACGTCGCCGATTATTAATTGCTCCGGACAGACTAATATCAGCCTTACGTTCTGGCGATGGTTGGGGGTAGAACGAAATCTTTACGACCATGCATATTTCCAGGTCTCCAATGGTTCGACCTGGACCACGCTGTTCGAAAATGGCTCGACCACCATCGATACATCTGTCTGGCTGGAGCAAAGGTATAATGTATCGTCCTATGCTAACAACAATCCCAATTTCAGGATTCGTTTCGGCCTTGGAATAACCGACGCCTCCTGGCAATTCTGCGGTTGGAATATAGACGACATAAGGGTAACCACCATCCAGTGCGATACTATTCGCAACGGCACCATAGCGGGTGTCATCTCCGATATCAACGGGCCGGTAGCCAACGCCATTGTACACGCTGCCTCCGGAGGTGACCACGGCTGGGATACAACCGCGGCAAACGGCTCGTACTCGATGAGTGTTCCGCAGAATACCTACGGTGTTACCGTCACGCATTTCGACCACCGTGATACGACCGTGGCAGGGATCGTAGTGACATCAAACAACACCACGACGCTTAATGTCGTGATGCGACGATTACCGGGGACCGTAAAGGGAACTGTCACACGCGGCCCATCGCTGCCGATAGCCAATGTCCGCGTGGTGGCGGTCGGCTCGGGCAAAGAGGATACTACTGACGCCGCCGGGTTCTACCGCATCAATGGCCTTACCGACGGAGCTTTCAGCATATTCTATACAAATCCTGATTACCGCGATACGACGATAACTGGAGTAAATATCACCCCGGGTGACACCACTACCGTCAACATTATCATGCAGCAACTTCCCGGTTGGATCGTGGGGGTGGTGCGCGATTCAACCAGCGCGCCGATCGAAAGCGTCATTGTCATTATCAATAACGTTTCGCTCGTCATGTCGACCGGCATCAAATCACTGTCGGAAAGCGGGGGAGGGCCGCTCATCCTCGCGGCCGATTCGCTGTATACAAATTCGGCCGGATATTTCGCCTCCCGCCTGGCGGTCGCAAGTTACAATATCACGTTCCGCAAAAACGATTACAACGATACGACCATCACTGGCGTAGCAGTCACGCCCAACGACACTAGCAATGTCTCACCTGCCTTAGGGCCATACAACCATCCGCCGGTCATTACGTCCCCGGCAACGGCCAGCGCTACCGAGGATATCGCATTTTCATACTTAGCCGCGGCCACAGATTCGGATGGTGTTGTGGCGACGATTACATTCAGCAATTACCCCGCATGGATGAATGCGGTCGGCGATACAATCCGAGGCACTCCTCTCGAAGGTAACGGGAATACATCATTCAGGATTATCGCATCCGACGGCCACAAGGCGGACACGCAAATGGTGGCGGTCACGGTGACAGCCGTGAACGACCCGCCCGTAGTAACCTCGGCCGCTCAGGACACTGCCACGGAGCATCAGGCATTCAGTTATACTACGGCCGCGGTCGACCCTGATAATTCAACTCTAAATTACAGCTTTGCGGCATTTCCCGGCTGGATGATGCCGTCCGGGGCGACAATCTCCGGCACGCCCCCCGAAGGCGCCGCGAATACATCGTTTATGGCGATTGTCTCGGATGGTTCGCTTGCCGATTCACAACTTGTGACTATCATCGTATTGGCTGTGGACGACCCGCCAGTGATAACATCAGCAGCGGCAGTCACCGCGACCGAGGACGTTCCATTCACCTATATCGCGGCGGCATATGATCCCGAGGGCGCCACCGCGTCGATCGCGATCGATCAGCTTCCCGCCTGGCTCACGGCGACAGTGGATACGGTTAGGGGCACCCCGCTCGAGGGTTACGGCGACACAACGTTCAGAATCATCGCCTCCGATGGCGTCCTGAATGATACTCTCATTGTGGCTGTTGATGTCATCCCTGTAAACGATCCTCCGTTTGTGACCTCGGTCGATACGGCCACGGCAGTCGAGGACCAGCTATTCAATTACACCGGTACCGCGACCGATCCCGATGGCACCACGCCGACAATCAGCTTCGCCGAGTATCCGTCTTGGTTGATACCAGCAGGAAATATAATATCGGGGATTCCACTGAATGGCGATGGCGACGCGACATTCAAGGTGATAGCATCCGATGGGGAGCTGGCAGATACTATGATTGTGACAGTCGATGTCCTGCCAGTGAATGACGCGCCCGTAATAACATCAGCCGCGGTTGACACCGCTGTTGGGGGCGAGCCATTTGCATATATCGGAACGGCTTTGGACATAGACGGACCGGCAATAACGATCGCCTTTGCCAATTACCCCTCGTGGCTCACTCCGCATAACGATACATTGTCGGGTACGCCTCCTGTTGGCGCCCCCGACACCAGTTTCCTGATAATTGCATCGGATGGTCTGCTTTCTGATAGTTTGATCGTAACAATTAATGTGCAAATGCCAAATAGCTCGCCGCAGATAACATCGGCGGCCAATGCTACCGCCACGGAGGATATTCAGTTCAGCTATATCGCCACCGCGACCGACCCCGATGGCACAACCCCGAGCATATCATTCCCGCAGCGGCCATCGTGGATGTCTTCTGTCGGGGACACCATCTCCGGCACACCCCTTGAGGGATATGTCGATACGTCATTCACGATCATAGCATCAGACGGTGTCTTATCGGACACGCTTATGGTCTTGGTTGATGTCGTTGCGGTCAATGATGCGCCAATCATAACGTCGGCGTCAGAAGACACCGCCGAGATCGATGTTCCTTATTTCTATCTTGGCACGGCCTTCGATCCCGATGGCACCGATCCATTTATCAGCTTTGCGCATTACCCGGCCTGGATGAGCGTTTCCGGTCCCGCCATCATGGGGATGCCGCCGGTGGGCTCAAGCGACACTTCTTTTGACGTAATTGCTTACGATGGCCAATATTACGATTCGCTTTTGGTTCATGTAACCATGCTGGGCGGATGCCGCTATATGCCGGGCGATATCAACGGCAATGGCGCGGTCAACGGCATAGACGTTACATTCAGCGTTACCTTTTTAAAGGGCGGGGACGAGCCCTTGGATCAATGCGATTGCCCACCCAATGGCATGCTTTATGTTGCCGGCGATGTCAACAGCAATTGCGCGTTTAACGGCATCGATATAACATTCCTCGTGGCTTTCTTGAAAGGATTGCAGCCGTCATTAGGATGGTGCGAGGATTGCCCGCCATCGGGCCCGACAAGCGCGCCACCGGGAACTGAAATGCCAACTCCGAAAAGATGAGCGATCGACTGCGATCGGCGTTTCCCATCTCTATCCTGATACGATCATCGAT